>Ga0187893_10002152_pt1 | contig 44223 bp, 33 predicted proteins | sample MA1701074metaG_FD_139574 | JGI IMG/M metagenome (GOLD analysis project Ga0187893, IMG submission 139574) | White microbial mat communities from a basaltic lava cave in the Kipuka Kanohina Cave System on the Island of Hawaii, USA - MA170107-4 metaG ... | reverse complement strand
TGGTGCGGTGGCGTCGAACTGTCGCATTCGAATCGGTCAGCCGATAACGTTCTTGGTTCAGGATGAGTCCGTCAGAGTCCCGCCTCGGCGAGCTCCTCGTCAAGCGAAGGATCATCACCCCCGCGGGGCTCGAACAGGCCCTCCGCGCTCAACAGGACTCGCCGAAGTACCTGCCGCTCGGGCAGGTCCTGATCGACATGGGGCTCATCACGAGACGGCAGCTGCACCTGGTGCTCGCGTGGGCAAAGAAGCGCCCGAAGCTCGGTGAGGTCCTTCTGAAGTCCGGGGCGGTCGACGCCGTACAACTCGAGCGTGCGCTCGCCGAGCAGAACGCGCTTCACCTGCCGCTTGGCGAGACCCTCGTCAAGTTGGGATATGTCACCGAAGAGGCGATGCGCCAGGCGCTTTGCCTCCAGATGAACGTTCCGTATCTCAATCTCGACCGAGTCAACATCGATCCGGCACTGACGCGGCTCGTCAATCGAAGCTATGCGATGCGGCATCGGTTGGTGCCCGTGGCACGGGTCGCCGAGACGCTCACCATTGCGATGGACGACCCGACAGACACCGAGTGCGCAGACGAACTGGCCCAGTCGAGCGGCTGCTCGATTCAGATAGTGACCTCGTCGCTCGCCTCGATCCAGGCTGCGATTGCGCGCGTGTACGATCCGCTGCCTGAGGACGAGGGGATCGAGAGTGTGGAGGTCGTCTCCGAGCACAGTCTCGATCCGCGTATCTACTCTGAGTACAGCCCGGAGAGTCGAAGGGCCGACGGCATCGTCCGCCAGCTGGTGCTCGCGGCGATCGAGCGGCAGTCCAGCGATATCCACCTCGAGCCGCTGGCACGGAACAGACTGCATGTGCGATTTCGTATCGACGGCGTTCTCCAGGCGCCGGATCTCGGTCCCCTGCAAAAGGCCTGCAACGACAACGCCCTGTCGGTGATCTCCCGCATCAAGATCCTGGCAAAGCTCGACATCGCCGAGCGGCGACGTCCGCAGGACGGCAGCTTTCGCCTCCATGTGCAGCGCGCCAACGAGCGCTCGGACTTCGACTTCCGGACCTCCGTGGTCCCCAGCTACCACGGCGAGAGCGTGGTCGTTCGCGTCCTCGATCGCCATCGTGTACCGCAGTCGATCGATCAGCTCGGATTCGTGCCACCGCTGGTCGCCAAGCTCCGAGAGCGTTTGAAGCGGCCGGACGGGATCTTTCTCGTGACGGGCCCGACCGGGTCGGGCAAGAGCACATCGCTCTATGCCGTCCTCAAGACGATCTACCGTCCTCAGATTCGCGTGGTGACCGCGGAGGATCCCATCGAGTACATATACGAGCAGTTCAGTCAGTCTGAAGTGAACGAGCGCATCGGCAACACGTTCGCCAGCTACCTTCGGGCGTTTCTCCGTCACGACCCTGAGGTGATGATGGTCGGAGAGATTCGTGACGAAGAGACGGCCGAGATGGCGATTCGTGCCGCGCAGACCGGCCACCTCCTCCTCAGCACGCTGCACACGAACGACGCCGTATCGACGGTGACACGTCTTCTCGACTTGAAGGTCGATCCGACCCTCATCAGCTCGTCGCTGATCGGTGTGCTGGCGCAGCGACTCGTCAGAACAATCTGTTCTGAGTGCCGGGAACCATATACCCCCTCCACAGAGTTGATGAGAGAGTTCTTCGACAGCCCTCCACCTGGCATCAGCTGGAACCGCGGCCGGGGGTGCGCCGCGTGCAACTTCACAGGCTATCGCGGTCGCCGCCCGGTGGGCGAACTGTGGACGCCCGACGAAGTCGACGCGATTCTCATCAATCGGTCCGCACCGTTCGATGAGCTCCGCGCCAGCTCCGCACGGACGACGCTCTCGATGACCGAGAGCGCGCTCGGGCCGCTCAAGGCTGGCGAGACGAACCTCGAAGAGCTCATTCGAGTTCTGCCGTATGCCAGCATTTATCGGTTCCGCGACATGATGCCGGCTTTGACGGCCGCGTAGAGCCGCGAAGACGGCGACCTTCAGGAAACGGTCGAACGCCTCGATCACACAGTCTTCTCGGTGTCTCGGCGGCTCGGTCGCTCGTGGACGCCCACGGAGGCCCACCCCCGCCGCGCTCAGTGTAGAATCCCCCTTCACATCAGGAGCGACCCATGAGCCGCGATGACCTCGTCGACGCACGCGGGTTCTCCCGCCGCGTGCTGCTCGCTCGCACCGTGCGCTTCGGGGCCGGCGCGATCGTGCCGGTCGAGATGCTGGTGCGGACGTCGCGCGCCGCCGCCGCGGCCGCGCAAGGCGCCGCGGCTCCCGAACCGCTCGAAACGCTCACGGCGGCGGAAGCCGCCACGCTCGACGCCATCGCTGCGCGACTGGTCCCGACCGACGAGAACGGCCCGGGAGCAGCTGAGGCGCGCGCCACGCGCTATGTCGACCGCGCGCTCGGCGGCGCGCTGGCCGACTCACGAGAGGCCTATCGGACGGGACTCGCCGCCATCGATGCGGTCGCCCGCGCCTCGAAGGGCGCCCCCTTCGCGCAACTCTCCGCCGCGGATCAGGACGCCATCCTGACGCAGATGGAAAGCAACGCCGCCGCCGGCTTCACTCCAGACGCCGCCACTTTCTTCAACCTCGTCCGGACGCACACCATCCAGGGAACGTTCGGCGATCCCTTTTACGGCGGCAACGCGAACTTCGTCGGCTGGGATCTCATCCGGTATCCGGGCATCCGGCTGGCGGCCACCGCGGACGATCAGCGGATGGACCCACTTCCCGCACGCGTGCGCCGGTCTGCGTACGACCATGCGATGTTCACGAAGCGGCGACCGTCGCGTGCGCGTCTCGGTCCCATCGAGGAACCATGGCGATCGAGCTGAAGAAGCGCGACGTCGTGATCGTCGGCCTCGGCGCGGCCGGCGGTGTGGCGGCGCTGCCACTGGCGCGCGCCGGCCTCGATGTCGTCGGCCTCGAAGCGGGCACGTGGCTGACACCCGAGGACTTCGCCCCTGACGAACTGCGGAACAACGTGCGCGGCTGGCCGCAGGCCGTCCAGAAGGCCAACCGCGAGATCCCCACGCACCGCCGGAGTCCCTCAGCGCCGTATTCCCCCCGGCTCGCCGTCCATCCGATGATGAACGCCGTCGGCGGCACGACGATCCACTACTGGGGACAGAGCTGGCGCCTGAACCCGTGGGACTTCAAGGTGGTCAGCGAGACCAGGCGCCGGTACGGCGCCTCGCGCCTCCCGTCCGGATCGACCGTCGAAGACTGGCCCTTCGGCCTCGAAGCGCTCGAACCCTATTACGACATCGTCGAGCACGAGCTGGGTGTCTCGGGGAAGGCTGGAAACATCCAAGGAAAGGTCGACGCGCGCGGCAACATCTTCGAGGGGCCGAGACGGCGCGAGTACCCGATGCCCCCCCTGCGCGGCACCGGCTTCACGGAGATGATGACGGACGCGGCGCGCACGCTCGGGTGGCATCCCTTCCCCGGCCCGGCCGCCGTCACGAGCCGCGCGTACGACGGCCGCCCCGCCTGCGCCTATCACGGCTTCTGCGCGCGCGGCGGCTGCCACATCCGCTCCAAGAGCTCCACGGCCGTGACGACGATTCCGAAGGCCCAGCAAACGAAGCGGTTCGAGGTCGTCACAGAGGCCGTGGTGACGACGCTCGACGTGGACGGGAACGGCCGCGTTCGCGGCGTCAACTACCTCAAGGGCGGCATGGAGTACTTCCAGCCGGCCGCCGTGGTGCTGCTCGCGAGCTACGTGTACGAGAACGTGCGCCTGCTGCTCGTCTCGAAGTCGCCGGCATTCCCGAACGGGCTCTCCAACAATCACGGTCAGGTCGGCGGGCATTACTTCAGCCACAACCAACAGGCGCCGGTCACGGCGCTGTTCCCCCGTGATTTGAATACGTGGTACGGCCTCCCCGCGCAGGGTGTCGCAGTCGACGAATGGGCGGACGACAATTTCGATCACTCGAAGCTCGACTTCATCGGCGGCGGCAATCTCTGGGTGTACTCCGACCGCCGACCGATCGCTGCGGCGGAGATGAGCACGTTCGGGCGCGCGCCACGGTGGGGGGCGGCGTGGAAGGCATTCGTCCGGCAGAATGCCGACCGCTGGAACACAGCCTACCTGCAGAAGACCACGTTGCCGTACGAGGGCAACTACCTCGATCTCGACCCGATGGTCAGAGATCCGCTCGGATTCCCGGTCATCCGCATCACGGCCGATTACAAGGAGAACGATCGGCGCCTCAGCCTGTTCATCCAGGACCGGATGGCCGAATGGTTCACGGCGGCGGGTGCCGTGGCGATCGAGCGCATCCCGCTCGGGACGATGGGGCCGACCACGCACGCCTACGGCGGCACGCGGATGGGCGACAACGCTGACACGAACGTCGTCAATCGATGGGGGATCTCACACGAGGTGCCCAACCTCGGCGTCCTGGGAGCGTCGGTGATGGGAACAAGCGGCGCCCGCAACCCGACCCTCACTGTGCAGGCGCTCGCCTGGCGGACCGCCGACTATCTGGTCAAGAACTGGAAGACGGTAGCCACCTAATCTTCGGTCTTGGGCCTTTGGCTTTCGGCTCCGGGCTTCGGGCCCCGCGCAAACCGGAAGCCGTGTGCCTTCAGTACGTGAACAGCCGGTCGTGCTCGAGCGAGAGGCGCACGAGCACGGCCGGCTGGGCGAACTCGGCCGGCTTCCCCTTGAGATCTGCTGCGCTGACGCCGCGGGCGCTGCTCGACATCCCGGACAGGTAGAACCGCCCGCCGCCTTTTACGATCCCGTCGTAGAGCTCTCGCAGCTTCCCGGTGCCGAGGCCGACGAGGTTGTCGAGCACAGGGTCGCGAATGAGTTGCACGGCATCGCCCGCGAGAAACAGCGTCACCGCGTGACCTTCGTCGATCGCCGTCCGTGCGACGAGAAACGCCAGCGCGGCGCGCGTCGGCTGTTCGGGCCCGTGCGTCACGTGGATGAGAATGCGCGCCTTCGTCTGGACCGACGATGCGGCTGCGAACCCAAGCACACAGAGTGTCGCGATGAGAGCCATGCGATTCCGCATGAGACCCCGCTACGCCGGCCTGGCCATCGCGAGCGCCTGCTCGCGCGACAGATCCATCTGGTGCACCTGCTTGGCGTGCTCCTGGGCGCGCGTGACGAGCTCCTCGTCGGTCTCGCCCTTGACGACGAAGCCGCACGGACAGTTGATGACTTTCTGCATGGCGCCTCCTCTCGCGCGTAATATAGTCGGCGCTTCTTGGTGCGAGTTTGTCGTCGGCTTGGAGCGACCTTGGCGAACGCCCGGATCTATCTAACCGGCCGTGTGGCTATCGAGCACGGCGAACGCCTTGTGGCTGAGGGTGCGTTTCCCGGCCGGCAAGGTCGGCTGGCGTTCGCGTTCCTGACGGCGACCTCGGGGCGGCCAGTCAGCCGCGGCGAGCTGATGGACGTGATCTGGCCCGATGAGCCTCCACCGGAGGCCGAATCGGCACTAAGCGCCATCCTGAGCAAGCTTCGCGCGGTCCTCAAAAGCGCCGGGTGGTCGTCGTCTGCGGCATCGATCGAGGCGCGCTCGGGCTCGCTGGCGATGCGATTTCCAAGCGGCACCTGGATCGACATCCAGGCCGCGGCCAACGCGATTGACGAAGCGCAAGGCGCCCTGCGCTCGGGTCGTGCAGCCGCCGCGTGGGGCTGCGCCAATGTCGTCGTCAGCATCACTCGACGACCGTTCCTCACGGGGCACGAGGAGCCGTGGGCGGTAGGCCAACGGACGCTGCTGCGGACGCTGCTGAGGCGCGGGCTGGAGTGTCTGGCGGCCGTCAGTGTATCGAACGACGAGCCGGCGCTCGCGGTGCAGTACCTGACCGAGGTGCGGGCGATCGAACCGTTCCGTGAGACGACGTATCAGCAACTCATGCGGCTGCACGCCGGAATGGGGAATCGCGCCGAGGCGTTGCGCGTGTTCGATGAGTGCCGGCGGCTGCTGCGGGACGAGCTCGGCGCGAGCCCGTCACCGCAGACCGAGGCGATCTTCCTGGCGATCCTGAGAGACGGAACACCGAGTCACCGGGGCATCGAGACCAAATTGAAATAGCAGCCTCGGCGTTTTGGCGCCTCGGCGGTACGTGGGAGCGCACTGACTCAGGAGCTCAGTCCCATTCTCGCTCGACGCCATGACCGCGTGCGGCATCGCCGTGGTTCGGCGTCACGAACCCGAGTAGACACCCCTGCGAGCCGTCGCGCAGCAGATGGCACCGCACCTTGATGCGGTCACCCGGCCGGACGTGGTCCTTCGTCACCCCGTTCTCCATGATCGAGTTGGGATTGGCCGCCTCGAGCGCCCACGTCGCGGCCTGCCCCTTCTCGTCCTTGACCTCCATGTAGATCCAGGAGTGCGGGAAGAGCCAGTGCACCTGCTTGACGGTGCCTTCCATGGGCGTCCACTGCGCCACGTCATAGTTGTTGTGCGAATGATGCGCCCCGACGGGCAGCACTACCGCAACCGCGCACAGGACCGCGAGGATGAAGGATCTGAACTGCATAAGTCACCTCGTGCGGCGTGGAACCGGATAGCCGTGTGAATAGGTCGTCTCGTAGCGAATCCGCCGCCCCTCCTGGTCGAGGAACCCGAACGACTGCTGGAAGAGCGCCGGCGGCGGCAGCCCCTTCGGCACGGTCCCTTCGACGATGTAGAGGCGGTAGTCGTGCATGTGGATGACGGCGAATGTGCGGGAGCCGTCCTTGTTCAGTAGCTGCAGCCGGATCCCCTCGACGAGATCGGCGTTGTAGAGCGCGAAGTGGGTGACCTCGGAGCCTCGCTTCATGAAGCTCCAGGAGGCATGCACCATGGCGCCGCGCACGTCGGCGCGTCCGGGGTTGTTGCACTGATCGCCGTCGCCGCCGGCGGCCTTGCACTTCGCCTGCCGCTCGAGGTGCATCTTCTCCGCCTGGCTGTAATCGACGGCGGTCACCAAGTACGTGCCCGTGGCATCCTCGACGCTGTAGACGCGACCAGGGAGCGTCAGGCCGTACTCGGACTCGAATCTGACGTCGCGAATGGTCGGCTGGCCGGTGAAATTGACGCTGAAGAAATCCTGCTTGCTGTTGTACTCGATCCACTCCTGAGCGGACGCAGACACGGACACGACGAGGAACGCCGCCGCGGTCAATAACCATAGGCGCATAAGGTCCTCCTCCGCGTGCGCGGCTGATTATACGACTACCGACTACTAGCGCGCCGGATCCGCCGTCAGGTGGGCGCCCGCATTGAACTTCACGTTCCCGCTGAACGCCACGTCGGCCGGCGGCGCCTGCGCCACGGCGGGCGCGCCACCGCCCCAGTAGTTGTTCGAAGCGTCCACCTGAACGCTGCTCTTGGCATTCGCGTTCGTCACCAGCACGTCGACCCACGGATTGTTCACGAACCGGTTGCGGCCCCGGCTCCCCAGTGGTCCGCCGCCGAGGTCCAGAATTGCTTTTCCAATCGTCTTGTCGGCCGGATGCGTCCACGTCACGGCGGCGATCGGCTTGGCACCCGGCGTCTGGGTGAACCCGGACATCGACGAATTCTCGACCATGACGGTGAGCGTCTCGATGTCGTTCGGATTGAGAATCCCGATCGCGCCACCGAGACCCACGAAGCGCGTATTCCGCACCACGAGCGTGAAGGCCTTCGTGTTCTTGCTCGCGCCGCTGAGCCGGATCTGGCCGTCGAGCGCGCCGGCCGGATTGTTGTTCGTCAGCACCGAATCGGACACCGTGATGTTGTAGGTACCGCCCATCGGGTTCGATGCTTCGAGAATCTTGATGTTGGCGCTGGCGGGGTCGCGCAGGTCGAGCCGCGACATGTCGACGTTGAGGACGGCGTTCGTCGAGCCGCGATGTTGGATCTCGATGGAGTCGCCGTTGTTGATCTCGCCCGTCAACTTCGGGTTGAGCATCGTGAACTGCGACACTTTGGCGTTGACGACGGCCGAATCGCCCCCGGTGAGGAGCACGAGGCCGTCGGCGGCATAGCGGCCGGGCGGCGACACGTTGTCGGCGAGAAACCGGTTGATGGTCAGATCGGTGCGCGAGCGGTTCAGCCCGATGTGCGTGAACGCACGCGACCGGACGATGTCGCCGCGCGGGGTCAGCGCGTCCGGGTCGGGCAGCCCCTGCGACAGGTCGCGCACGACGGTGTCGTTCACAGTGAACGTCGCCGCCACGCCGGTGTCGGTGATCAGCATGATCCCTTCGAGGTTGCTGTCGCGGATCACGTTGCCGGCAATGACGACCTCGCCGGTCGTGGGCGCAGCCGGCCGCTCGGGCGCGTGGATCGTGCAGTAGCTCGAGGCGCCGGGCCCACACGCGAGCAGCGTGATCCCGCCGAAGTGATTCGTCTGCGACTCGTAGATGATGAAGCCCTTCGGCCACGGCTGCTCGAGCCGGCGCAGATCGTTGCCCTGGATCATGTTGTTCGTGATCAGGTTGTTCCGGATCTGCGCGCGCGAGGCATTGACGCCCATGATCCCGGCGCGCGCGGCGCCGTCGACGTGGATGTTTTCGACGACGTTGTTGGTGGCGAGGCGGACGCCGTCGCCGTGATACCGGGCGCTGGCGGTGTTGGTGATCGTGGGCCGCGCGCCACCGGGCGCCGCTTTCGTCACGGCGTCGCCATCGCCGACGAGCCGCTGGTTGTCCTTGAGCTGGATGCCGCCGTCGAGCGGACGCGTCGACGGCATCACGCGAATCGTGTCGCCGGGCTGGGACGCCTTCTCCACCTGCTCGAGCGTGGCGAACGGGCGGCTGCGGCTCCCGTCGCCGCCCGGTGCAGCGTCGGCCTTCACATACCAGGTGGCCGCGTCAGCGGCGCCGGCCAGGGACAACAGCAAAAACGGAGCAACGAAGACGGCGGGCCGTGGACGACGCATCTTTCCACCTCCCTGCGGCACTGTGCGCAGACGCGGGGCCGATTATGGCTGAACCAGGGGTTGTGTCACCAGGGGTTGTGTCAACGGCAGACGTTGCTTAGCCGACGCGGCCAGTGCCATGCTGGGGCCGCGTCGGGCCATGGACAAGGAGGTTCTCGTGATTCGACTCGTGGTGATGTACGCGCTCATGTCGTTTCTCGTCACACCCGGCGCCTGGGCTCAGAGTTGCCCGGCCAGCGGCGTGGCCGTCCAGATTCTGGGCTCCGGCGGGCCCCGCATGACCGGCGATCGGGCCTCGGCGAGCTACGTCGTGTGGATCGACGGCCGCAGCAGGATTCTCGTGGACGCGGGCGGCGGCGCCTTCCTCCGTTTCGGTCAGGCCGGCGCGCAGGTCGAGGACCTCTCGCTCATCGCCCTCAGCCATCTCCATCCCGACCACGTGTCGGACCTCCCGGCGATCTTCTGGGGCGACCAGATCCGGAAAGCCCCGCTCGCCATTGCCGGACCGTCCGGCAACGACACGATGCCAGCCGTTCCGGCGTTTCTCAGGCATCTCTTCGATCAAAAGAACGGCGCGTTCCGCGTGCTCAGCGGGACGGTGGGTGGATCACTCGGGCGAGGCTTTCCGCTCGAGGTGACTGAAATCGACGCCACGAAGGGCGGATCGGTGCCGGTGTTGACGCAGTCCGACCTCGCTGTGACCGCCGCCGGCATCCCACACGGCAACATCCCGGCACTCGCCTACCGCGTACGCGCCGGCAGCGCCACCGTCGTCTTCAGCACTGACCAGACCGGCACCGACCCGCGCTTCGTCGATTTCGCGCGCGGCGCCGACGTGCTCGTCATGCACATGGCCATCGCGGCAGGGGCCACCAGTCCGCTCCATGCTCCGCCGGACGTGGTGGGGCGCGTCGCCAGGGACGCACAGGTGAAACGGCTGGTGCTCAGCCACATCGGACTGTTCGACCTCGACGCGGCCGTCGCGGATGTGAAGAGGCACTACGCCGGCGCGCTCACCGTCGGCGCCGATCTGCAGTGCACACCGCTGCCGTGAGCCGTTCTCCTCGCCCGCAGACGCGCGGACGACGGTTCTCCAGCAGGAACGCGATCTAGTTGGTGGCCGTCGGCACCGGCATCGACGCCTCCTTCATGAACTGCGAGTACGGCGCGGGCTTGGCGTGGAGCGGCACCATGCGGTCGATGCGGAGGTTGCGCCGCTTCAGCTCCTCCAGGAGGTGCCCCGCAAACATGAACACCTGCCCGCCCGGGTTGTAGACGTCGGCCTCGACCAGCAGCCGCTCGCGCGGGAAGTACGCCATCAGCATCGTCTCGGAGTGGGGGCCCGAATACGGCAGCAGCTGCATCGTCCGTGTGCTGTCGCTCACCAGGGTGTCCTCGCCGATGCCTTTGATCATCGCCGGCCGTGGGTTCTTGGCAAGGGCGTCGGGCAGGATCGTGTGCGGCCGCTTGGCCATGTTCTCGAACAGCGCCACGTTCCCCTGGTGCGTGATGACGGTCAACCCTTCGGCAATGGCCGCGCGGATGCCGCCCGAGTGGTCGAAATGATGATGGGAGTTCACGAGCTCGGTGAGCGGCTTCTTCGGATTGACCTCGCGCGCGCGAGCGATCACCGCCAGCGTCCGAGTCTCATTCTGAGGCGCTTCGATGAGCGTCATGTGGTCGCCGAACTCGACGAGCACGCTGTGATGGGAGCCGCCGGCCAGGTACCAGATGCCGGGCGCCAACTGCTCGACGGCCACGGTCGGCGGCGACGGGGGCGTCGCCTTCTGCGCCTCGGCGGGGGCCTCGAGGTCGCCCGCATCCGCATCGGCCATTTGCTTCGCCACCTCGATCTCTTCGGTTGTGAAGTCGTCGACCTTCGTCGACAGGCGCGCCGGCAGCTGCAGGCCGCCGACGTCCTGATAGTCGGCGAAGCTCGTCGAGACCGCCACGTCGCCCAGATTCGTGTTATCGAGTCGCGTGATCACCTGCGTCGGCAGCTTCGTGGTCGGGTCGATCGCCAGCATGAAGGTCACGCCACCGGGGGTAGTGACATCGACCATCGACTGATTGTTCATGGTGTGCGCGTTCGACACCTTTGCCATCGGGTCGAGCGCCGCGCGCACCGCCGTAATGGGATGCCGCAGGAATTCCGCTCCGCGATCGGTCGCGACCGCGGCGGGCGCCCGGGTAACGGCCCCGCTGGCTGCGACGTTGTAGGCCGTGCTGCCGTCGAGCCCATTCACGAGCCTCTGCGCTTGAGGGCCCTGGAAGTACGTGAAGTTCGGACGCCGCGTCATCTCCGTGCGCGCGCGCCCGCCCGCGACGTCGACCGCGCGCCGGTATCCGGTGACGGTGAACGTCTGGCCCGCGGCGTCTGGTGTGACGTCCTGGCCGAGGTTGTACTGCCTCCCCTCGCCCTCCAGGACGAGCGTCTTCACGGCGAGGATGCGGTCGGCGCCGCCCAGCGCTTCGGCCGCGTCGTTGACAATCTGCTGCTCGGGGGTCGCTTGCGAGCATGCCGCCAGCAGACCGGCGCCGAGCAGCGAGAGAAGACGTGTGTGTCTCATGGTGGCTCCTCTGGTTCGGCTGAAGCCGAACACTACGTACTCAAGGGATTCGGCAACTCGACACCGAATCGCTCCGCGATTGGCTCCAAGGCTTCCATGATACCCGGATACATGACGACACCGCCCGTCACGGCGCCGCGCTTTCGGGCGAGCGCCTGCTCGCCTGGCAAACGCACGCGGTCGACGCCAGGCCGCGGCGCTGAACTCCGGCATGCGCGCGCCAGCCAGCCGGTCTGACGCGCGAAGGCGTCGCGGCCGCCAAATGCCGCGGGATCCATTACTTGTACGAAGGCGCACGCGCCCCACTTCGTGGGCGCGTCTGCGCGGCCAAACCCCGCCAGACCCTGGGTAAGCGCCTCGACAATGAGCGCCCAACCGTAGCCTTTGTGACCGTGATCGAGACCACCCGCCGGCAGGATCGATCCGCCTTTCGTCAACGCCGTCGGATCGTCGGTCGACTGGCCGGCCGCGTCGAGCACCCACTGACCGGGAAAGCGGCGCCCTTCCTTCATGAGCCGCGCGCCCATGTTGTTGGTCGTGATCGACGCGCTGATGTCGACGAGCACCGGATCCTCGTCGGTGGGTATGCCGACGGCAATCGGGTTCGGCGTGAAGACCGGCTCGCGGCCGCCAAACGGCGCGACCGTCCTCTGCGATGGATCCGTGCTCGACACCATGATCAGGCATCCCCTGTCAGTGGCGCGCGGAAGAAAGGCCGCCAGGCAGCCAATGTGATGGCTGTTGCTGATCGCCACCGTCACGGTTCCCGACCGTTCGACACGATCGAGCGCGAGATCGACCGCCTTTGCCACCAGCCAGACACCCGGCAGCCGGCGGCCGTTCCAGCAAACGCAGGCACCGCGGTCGGAGACGGTCTCGGGCTCGCCGGTTGCGGCCATCGAGCCGGTCTGAATCTCCTGGACATACCGGGGCGCGAGCGCCAGGCCATGCGTGGTGTGGCCCATCAGATCGGCCTCGACCAGCACGTCTGCGGTCACGTCGGGCTTGTCGCCGTCGAGACCCGCGCTCCGGAAGAGCGCCGCTGCAAAGCGGCGCAGGTCGGCGGCGGCGTACTTCACATCGGTCAATGCGTCGATTCGTGAATCCGTCAAGGTTTACTCCGCCAGCTCGCGCATGACGCGAATCAGATCCGACTTTCCTTCGAACCCGATCCCCGGCAGATCCGGCATGCACACGTACCCATGCTCGACGCGTACTGAATCGGGAAAGCCGCCGTAGGGCTGGAACAGATCCGGATAGCTCTCGTTGCCGCCGAGACCAAGGCCGGCGGCGATGTTCAGCGACATCTGGTGCCCGCCGTGCGGGATGCAGCGGCGCGGCGACCAGCCGGCCGCCGTGATGACATCGAGCGTCCGCAAGTACTCGCAAAGACCGTACGACAGGGCGCAGTCGAACTGCAGCCAGTCGCGATCGGGCCGCATGCCGCCGTACCGCAGCAGATTCCGCGCGTCCTGGTGGCTGAACAGGTTCTCGCCGGTCGCCATCGCGCCGGGATAGTACTCCGCCAGCGCCGCCTGCAACGCGTAATCGAGCGGGTCGCCGGCCTCCTCGTACCAGAACAGTGGATACTGCCGCAGCGTCTTCGCGTAGGCGATGGCCCTCTCGAGATCGAACCGGCCATTGGCGTCGACCGCCAGCTGCGCGTCGTCCCCGATCTCGTTCAGCACGGCATCGATGCGGCCCCGGTCCTCGTCGATCGACGCGCCGCCGATCTTCATCTTGACGACCGTGTACCCGCGCTCGACGTAGCTGCGCATCTCTCGGCGAAGTGCCCCAAGGTCCTTGTCCGGGTAGTAATAGCCGCCCGCGGCGTACACGAACACGCGCCGGTCCGCCTCGACGCCGTGGCGCTCCGCGAGCAGCCGGAAGAGCGGCTTGCCCGCGATCTTCGCCACCGCGTCCCAGATCGCCATGTCGATGGCCCCGACGGCGACCGATCGCTCGCCATGGCCGCCGGGCTTCTCGTTCCGCATCACCGTCTGCCACACGCGATCGGGATCGAGGTTGTCGCCGGCGTCGTTCAGCAGCGTCTTCGGATCGGCCTCGAGCAGCCGCGGCCCGAACCGTTCACGGATGAGGCCGCCCTGCCCGTACCGGCCGTTCGAGTTGAAGCCGTAGCCGACGATTCTGCGGCCGTCCAGGGAGGCGTCGGTGACGACCGCCACGAGACTCGTCGTCATCTTCGAGAAATCGATATAGGCGTTGCGAATGGACGACGAGATGGGCTTGGTGACTTCCAGAATGGCCAGGATTCGAACGCTCATGGACGTGAGGAGGGTGCCTCCGCCGCCGCCGTCAGAGCCGAACGATGCGGGCCGAGGTGATGTCTCCGATCGACGGCGTGCCCATCTGGCGCATCGTCAGCGTAAGCTCGGCGCGCAGGATGTCGAGCACGCGCTCGATCCCTTCCTGCCCGAACGCCGACAGCCCCCAGACGTACGGCCGGCCGATCCCGACGCCGCGGGCGCCCGACGCCAGCGCCTTGTAGATGTCGGTGCCGTGCCGGAACCCGCCGTCGATGAAGACCGGAATCCGCCCGCCGACCGCGGCCACGACCTCGGGCAGACAGTCGATCGTGGAGCGCAGCGTCTCGGCGGCCCGGCCTCCGTGGTTGGAGACGACCAGGCCGTCGGCGCCATGCTCGACCGCCAGCCGCGCATCCTCCGCGCTATCGAGCCCCTTGAGCAGCACCCTCATCCGCGTCAGCTTCTTCAGGCGATCGACGTAGGCCCACGTGGCCTGCGGCGGGTTGAAGCGCCCCTCGAGCCCGTCGTACATCGGGCGGTGAATCGGCGTGCCGAGCCCCCGCACGTGGCAGGCGACGCAGTCGCGCGTGTCCTGCCGGGCGAACCGCGTCGCGGTCGGGGTGTTCCGGCCGGCGAGCAGATCGACGGTCCAGACGAGCACCGGGCACCCGGCGTCCTCGACGCGCTTGACCAGCTTTTCCGTCTCGGCCCACTGCAGCGGCATGTAGAGCTGGTACCACGGCGGAGTGCCCAGACTCCTGGCGACCTCTTCGACTCCGTAGGTGGTCGCCGACGAGAGGATCATCGTGTGGCGTTTGGCGCGCGCCGCCCGGGCCGTCGTCAGCTCGCCCTCGGCGTGGAACGCGCGCTGCCCGCCGACCGGGCAGAGGAAGATCGGCGTCTCCCAGGTGGCGCCGAAGACCTGCACGCCCAGGTCCGCCTTCGAGACGTCCACGAGCCGTCGGGGCTTGAGGCCGATGCGCGTAAACGCGTCTACGTTGGCCTTGAGCGTGCGGTCGTCGTCCACGCCGGTCGCCATATAGCCCCAGTGCGCCGGCGGGAGGGCCCGCCGCGCCGCCTCCTCGAAATCCATCACCTGGAGGAAGTCCTTCGCGCTCGCCGGCAGCGCCCGCTCGTGCGCGCTGAGCAACTGCTGCGCCCAGGCCCGCGCCGTGGGCGCGACCACAGTGCTGGCGGCCACGAAACGCAGGAACTCGCGGCGGTCTGACATCATCCGTGGCACCTCATCTGCGCGTGACGAGCATCGCACGGGGAAGGAACGCGCACCCGTGGCGCACATGATGGGCTGACCGTCGAGGATGCGTCAAGGATCGCCTCGGGCGCACGAGGTCGAAGCCGCGGGCCCTGAGCACCACGCGGCCGCAACGGATTGAGGGAATCTAGCCGCCTAGCGTCGGCATCGCGAACCCGGAGGGCCCGATGTCATCCTTCGGCCAGCGGCTCGTGACGGCCTTCGTCCGCGTGTAGAAGGCGATCCCTTCGGGTCCGTACATGTGCAGGTCGCCGAAGAGCGACTGTTTCCAGCCGCCGAACGAGTAGAACGCCATCGGCACCGGGATCGGCACGTTGATACCGACCATGCCGACCTCGATCTGTTCTTCGAAGCGCCGGGCGGCGCCGCCGGAATTCGTGAAGAGGGCGACGCCGTTGCCGTAGGGATTTCGGTTGACGAGCGCGATCGCCTGCTCGAGCGTCTCGACGCGCAGCACCACGAGCACCGGGCCGAAGATCTCGTCCTGATAGATCGCCATGTCGGCCGTGACGCGATCGAAGAGCGTCGGCCCGAGGAAGAACCCGTGCTCGTGGCCGGCCACCTCGAGACCGCGGCCGTCGACGACGAGATGGGCGCCCTCGGCGACCCCGGCGTCGACGTAGGCCGCCACGCGATCGCGATGGGCGAGCGTGACGAGCGGCCCCATGTCCATGCCGTGGGCGTCACTCGGACCCACCTTCAGCGTCTTCGCCAGCTCGCCCAGCTTTGCGACGAGCGGGTCGGCGGCGGCGCCGACGGCCACGACGGCGGAGATGGCCATGCAGCGTTCACCCGCCGAGCCGTACGCGGCGCCCAGCAGCGCGTCGGCCGCGAGCGCGACGTCGGCGTCGGGCAGCACCACCGCATGGTTTTTCGCGCCGCCCAGCGCCTGCACACGCTTGCCCGTGGCGGCCGCCGTTGCGTAGATGTATTTCGCAATCGGCGTCGATCCCACGAACGACACCGCATGAATGCCCGGGTGACGCAGGATGGCGTCGACGGCCTCCCTGTCCCCGTGGACGACGTTGAAGACGCCGTCGGGGACGCCGGCTTCCTTCAGCAGCGCCGCGAGCAGCACGCTCGCAGAGGGATCCTTCTCGGACGGCTTCAGGATGAAGGTGTTGCCACAGGCGAGCGCCACCGGAAACATCCACATCGGCACCATCGCGGGGAAATTGAACGGCGTGATCCCCGCGCAGACGCCGACGGGCTCCAATCGTGAATAGGCATCGACGCCGGGTCCGACCGATTCCGAGTAGGACCCCTTGAGCAGCTGCGGCGCGCCACTTGCAAACTCGACGACCTCGATGCCGCGCTGCAGCTCGCCCATCGCGTCGAGGAACACCTTGCCGTGCTCCTCGCTGATGACCGACGCGATCTTCTTCTGATCCCGCTCGACCAGCTCGCGGAAGCGCGTGAGGAGGCGGGCGCGGCGCAGCGGTGGTGTCGCCCGCCAGGCCGGGAGCGCCGCGGTCGCGGCCGTGACGGCAGCGTCGACGTCGGCCGCGGTCGCGAACGGAACGACGCGGACCGTCGCACCGGTCGACGGGTTCGTGACGTCGCCCAGACGGGCCGTCCCCGACGCCGCCTCGCGTCCGTCGATCCAGAGAGGGACCGTGGCGAGCGATGCTGAAGCGCGACTCACGACCCCGGCAGTCATCTAGGGCTGACCGCCGCGCCCGCGCCCGCCCTGGGCCGGACCCTGTCCCTGCCCCCCGCGGCCGGACGGCGGTGGCGAAAATGCGTGGTGGTAGAGCGTCTGGTACCGGATCCCGTTGCCGTCCGCGTCGAGCCATCCGAGCGACTGCTGGAAGAGTCCCGGTTCCGGATACCCTTCGGGAACGGTGCCTTCGCTGATGTAGAGCTTCTGGTCGTGCATGTAGACGGCGGCCAGCGTGCGCGAGCCATCACGGTTGGTCAGGTGAATCTGATGCCCGCCCACCAGGTCGATGTTGTTCCACAGGAAGTGCGTCACCTTGGCGTCCCGCTGCATGAACTGCCACGTGGCGTAGATGACCGCGCCGTTGTAATCGGCCCTCGAGTAGCCCGGCCCCGTGGAACTGCCGCCGCCACGGCACGTCTCCGCGCCCGCAGGGCAGGCCTTCGCCTTCTCGGCGAGGATCTTTTCGATCTGGCTGAAATCGACGACCGTCAGCGAGTAGCGGCTCTGCCCCTGGGTTGCGCTGTAGACCCGCGCCGGCAAATCGGCGCCGAACTGCGACGTGAACGTCGTCTGGGTGATCGTCGGCTGGCCGGGGAAGTTCGCCGTGAAGCGATCCTCGACGCTCTTGAACTCAATCCATTCTTGGGCGAGCGCAGGCGCGGACACCAGGAGGAAGAGTGCCGTCGCGAGAATCGGATTCAGACGCATGATGTTGGCCTCGTTTTCGAGGTCCGGCTAAAGCCGGACGCCACGTACTACGTAGTGTCCGCCTTCGGGCGGACCAGGGTCAACCGCCTTCAGGCGGACTGCCTCCAGACGGACCAACGATCACCGCCGCCGGGCGAGCGTCAATTCGATTCCGTGCGTGCCCGAGGCGGCGGTGGAAACGCATGGTGGTACAGCGACGGGTAGCGAATCCCGTTGCCATTCTCGTCGAGCCACGCGAGCGAGGTCTGGAACAGCACGGGCTCTGGATACCCGTCGGGCACGGTACCCTCGAGGATGTACATCCGCTGCTCGTGCACGTAGATCGCGGCGACCGTGCGCGATCCGTCACGGTTGGTGAGGTGGAGCTGCTGCCCGCCCACCCCGTACGTGCTGTTGAAAATGAGCTGGGTCAGCCGTGCGTCGCGCTGCGTGAACTGCCAGATTGCATACAGGGGCGCGCCAATAAAATCGGCGCGTGAGTACCCAGGGCCCGACGTACCCATACCGCCATTGCATCGCTCATCGCCGGCCGGGCACGATTTGGCTCGCTCGCCCAGAATCTTCTCGATCGGACCGTAGTCGACGACGGTCACCGAATAGCGGCTCGGCCCCTGCGTCACGCTGTAGACGCGCGCGGGCAGGTTCGCCCCGAATTGCGACGTGTACGTCGTCTGCGTGATGGTCGGTTGGCCGGGGAAGTTGCACGTGAAGCGATCGTCCAGGCTCTTGAACTCAATCCATTCTTGGGCGAGTGCAGGCCCGGTGGCAGCGATAACGGTCACGGTGGCCGCGACGAGGGACATCAGCCGCATGTTCCACCTCCAATGCGCTCACCATCCTACTCCGACAGGGCCTTGACCGGGCCGACTCACTCTGGTACCGTCCTCGGCCTCGTCGGATCCTCTGTCATGTATTCGACAAACACAGGAGGAACCGTGACACGTCACAAGTTCGCACACGTCATTTCGGCCGTCTGCTTGATATGCGGCGTCCTGCCTGCCGCGGCTCTCGCACAAAGCGCCATCAACGGCGTCGTCACGGATGCGAGCGGCGGGGTGCTGCCCGGCGTCACCGTCGAAGCGGCAAGCCCGGTGCTCATCGAAAAGGTACGCAGTGGCGTCAGCGACGCGGAAGGGCGCTACGTCATCGTCAATCTCCGACCCGGCACGTACACCGTCACGTTCACGTTGGCCGGGTTCTCTCCGCTGGTGCGTGAGCTGATCCTGCCAGCGGACTTCACCGCCGCGGTCAATGCGGAACTGCGGGTCGGCTCGGTCGCCGAAACCGTGACGGTCACCGGCGCGGCGCCAGTGGTCGACGTGGAGAGCACCCAGCGCACCACGGTGCTCGAGCGGGAGCTCGTCGACTCGCTGCCGACGGGCCGCACGTTCCAGGCGATTGGCGCGCTCGTCGTCGGCATCCGGGTGAGCGAGGTGAACGTCGGCGGCGCACGCAGCGCCACCAATCAGCGCCTGACGGCATATGGCAGCTTGCCGAAGGACACGACCATCGCGATCGACGGGATGAAGGCGAACTCGACCTCCGACGGCGGCGACGACCAGGCCGATCACAATGACGGGATGACCGCGGAGTTCACCGTGCAGACGAGCGGCCTGCCCGCCGAGGTCGCGCGCGGCGGACCGCACGTCAATCTCATTCCGCGCGAGGGCGGCAACACCTTCAGCGGACGGACCTATTTCGGGTACACGAACGGTTCGATGCAGAGTGACAACCTCGGCGATCTGCCCAGCCGCGGCTTGCGCGCGCCAGACGCGGTGGACAAGCTGTACTACGCAAACGTGGCGATCGGGGGGCCGATTCTACGCGACCGGCTCTGGTTCTTCGCCGGCTACGGCGACAACGGCAACAACAACATCGTCGCCAACAGCTTCTATCCCGACGGCCGTCCGGGCATCTACGACCAGCGCGTCAGGAACTATACGGGGCGACTGACGTGGCAGATCACGCCGAAGAACAAGTTCAGCGTCCTCGACGACTTCGCCATGAAGTTCCTCGGACACGATTTCCTCTCTGGCGTCGATGTCGCAAGCGCGTCGACGATCCGGCCGCCGAAGCAGAAGTACACCTTCGCCGGCAAGTGGACGTCGACCGTGAGCAATAATTTCCTGCTCGAGACCGGGCTCCTCGGGACCGCGAACACCCAGGGGCGCACGTATCAGCCCGGCGTCGCGAGGCCTCGCGGCACGCCCGAGTGGTACGCGAACGCCTCACACCAGGACCTGGTCCGTGGAACGACGACGGTTGCGCCCACCATCCCACTGCGGACGAATTACGTGCACGCCTACCTGTTCGCCTCGTCCGTGACGTATGTCACCGGTTCGCACCAGTTCAAGTCGGGCGTGCAGATGGGCTTCGGCCACGACAACTGGGACTGGCTGGGGAACAACGCCGATCTCATCCAGCGCTATCGTGATGGCGTGCCGGACTCGGTCATCGTCTACAACACGCCAACGCAGTCGCGAAACTCGATGAACGCCGACCTCGGCGTCTACGTGCAGGACTCATGGCGGGCTACCAATCGTCTGACGGTGAGCCCGGGCCTGCGATTCGAATACCTCAACTCGTCCATCGAGGCCTGGTCGGCGCCTGCGGGCCGCTTCGTCGGGGCGCGGCAATTCCCGCGCATGCCGAACCTTCCGAACTGGTTCAACGTCGCGCCGAGATTCGGCGTCGTGTACGACCTGACCGGCGACGCGAGAACCGCGCTCAAAGGAACCATCAACCGCTACAACCGGAATTTCACGACGGACCTGGCCGCCCGCTACGATCCGCTGTTCCTTCAGAGCGATACGCGCAATTGGTCCGACTGCGACTACGTGCCCGCCACGTCGCGATGCTCGGGCCTCGTGCTGCCCACCAACGGCGACAATATCGCCCAGGACAACGAGATCGGCCCGAGCAACAACCGGACGTTCGGCGCGGCGCCGAACCGGCGGTTCGATCCCGACAGCCGCCGGCCGTACGACGTCGAGTACACGATCGGCGTCGAGCGCGAGGTGGGCGCCGGCATCGGCCTCGCCGCCACGTGGTTCCGGCGCGACTCGTACAACCTCGAGCAGACGATCAACACGCTGGTCGACGTGTCCGACTATGCCGCGTTTCAGGTGGCCAATCCGCTCGGCGGCGACGCCGTCACGATCTACAACCTGAACCCGGCCAAGCAGGGGCTGGTCGACCTGCTCGACACGACGGCCGATCGGTCGAAGGCGCGCTTCGCCTTTACCGGTTTCGAGCTGACGATGCGCGCGCGGCTGCCGAATGGCGGCAGCATGTACGGGGGCTGGTCCACCGGGCAGGCGATCACGGTCGCCTGCGCGAACTTGTCCGATCCGAACACCCTCCGCTACTGCGACCAGTCGGAGCTCGGCATCCCCTACCGCCACGGCTTCAAATTCTCCGGCAGCTACCCATTGCCCTTGGGCGTTGTGCTTGGTGCCTCGGCGGTCAGCAACGCCGGTCACCTCCTGGGGAACAATGTGACGGATGGATCGCTGAACGTGATCTGGGCCGTCCCGGCGAACCTGTTTCCCGGCGGCCGGACACAGCCAGTCAGCGGGGGTACGGTGAATGGAGCTGTGTTGAATGGCATTCGACTGGTCCCGCCGGGAAGCCAGTACCTGAAGCGCTGGAACCAGCTCGACGTGCAGGTCAAGCGAGCGTTCAGCATGGGGACGATCCGGTTCGAGCCGGGCATCGACCTCTACAACGTCTTCAACAGCAACGTCGTGCTCGTGCAGAATCAGAACTTCGGGTCGGCGCTCGGACGGCCGGATCGGATCCTGCAGGGACGCCTGGTGCGGATCACGGGCCAGATCGTCTTCTAGCGTTCGCGTCGGCGTCCGAATGTCGCGACTGGCTCTCTCGCTCGCCTTGCTGTTGTGCTCGGTCGCGCCCTCGCCCGCCTTCGGGCAGGGCGCGGCCTCTGTGCCGCCCCGCACGCCGGATGGTCATCCCGATCTGCAGGGGATCTGGCAGGTGTTGAATACAGCCGCGTGGGACATCCAGGATCACGGCGCCTCGCTCGGCGTCCCGGCCGGCCGCGGGGTCGTCGACGGCAACGAGATCCCGTACCTGCCGGCGGCGCTGCAGAAGAAACAGCAGAACTTCGCGAATCGCCACGAACTCGATCCCGAGACGAAGTGCTTTCTGCCCGGGATTCCGCGCATCACGTACATGCCGTTCCCATTTCAGATCGTGCAGAGCCGGAACGAAGTCACAATTCTCTACGAGTACCTGCATACCGTTCGTCACATCTTCCTGCGCGGCGAGCATCCGCCCGGGCCCATCGAATGGTGGATGGGGGATTCCCGGGGCCGCTGGGACGGCGATACGCTCGTCGTCGATGTGAGGCACTTCAATGCCGAGACGTGGTTCGACCGGGCGGGAAATCACCACAGCGAGGCGTTGCACGTCGTCGAGCGCTATACGCGGACGGGGCTCGATCACATGCGGTACGACGTCACGATCGAAGACCCGAAGACCTTCACGAGACCGTGGAAGATGAGCATGTCGCTCTACCGCCGGCAGGAGCCGCAGATCGACCTGCTGGAATACGAGTGCTTTGCGTACAAGTTCGAGGCCGAATGGAAAAAGTAGGGGTACTCGCCGCCGTCCTGGTCGTGGGACTCAGCGTGCCCGCCGGCAGCCAGACGTACGGTCAGCTCGCGGGCTGTTCCGATGAGCCGCAGCAGTTCCATCAATGCGCGAGAGCCAAAGCAAAGGAGTTCAATCCGCCGCGGACGCCGGACGGCAGACCCGACTTTCGCGGTTACTGGACCAGGGCCGGCGTCTTCGGCACCGACAACGTTGAAGAGCACGGGCCGGCGCTTGGCGATCCCGGTGGGAAAAGTCTCGTGGTGGACCCACCAGATGGCAGGATTCCGTACCAGCCGTGGGCGGCCGCGGCCAAAGCGGGGTACGAGCACTCTCACATGGATCCGGCGGCGCTCTGTTATCTCCCCGGATCGCCGAAGCAGCTGTACACCGCGGGGGTGAATCAGATCCTGCAGACGGCTGGCGCCGTCATCTTCCTGAACGACTTCACGCACGCCTACCGTGTGATTCCGACGGACGGTCGGCCGCGTCCCGCGCCGAATGTTCGGCTGTTCATGGGGAGCTCCCGCGGGCGATGGGAGGGGAACACGCTCGTCGTCGAGGTGACGAATCAGAACGCAAAGACGTGGTTCGACCACGTCGGGAATTTTTTCAGCGACGCCGTACACGTGGTCGAACGCTGGACGCTGGTCGGCCCGGATGCCATCCACTTCGAGGCCCGCATCGACGATCCGAAGGTCTATACGCGGCCGTGGACGATGGCGTTCGGTCTGCGCCGGAATCCGGACGCGAACTACGAGATGTGGGAGAACGCCTGCCACGAAGGGAACGTCCTGCGGTGGCCCGCGACGGATCTCACACGCCACCTCCAGCTGTATTTCGGAGCGACCCCGCCGAAGTAGCGCGGCTCACGATGCTTTCCGCCGCCGTCATTCTCAGGATTTCTCGTGGTAGTCCGGTTTGACGGCGGCCGATACCCGCGTCGGCCTCGAGATGCTGGCCTCGGAACTGGCGCGAGAACACGTGAACGGTCGAGTCTACTGGTTCTCGCCCGAACTCGTGGCGCTCACACAGTGCTCGCCTTGCTGGCGGTTCGAGCGTCCGAGCCGCTGTCGGTTTTCACCGGAGCACCGATCCACCATGTGATGCCGTTCCTGTCAATCACGCCGGCATTTCGATGCCCGTACGGCTTGTCCTCGGGTTCGCTTTCCGACGTGGCTCCGGCCGCAAGGGCTCGCGCATAGGTCTTGTCGACGTCGTCAACCCAGAGATAAAGCGCCGCAGCCCGCGGCGTCCAGCGGCCGCCCGCCTGACCCAGCATGACCAGCGAGTCGCCGATCATGACCTCGGCGTGCATCACGGTGTTGTCGTCGTGTCGCGTGCAATACACTTCGTTCCCGCCAAAGGCCGCCTTCAGGAATGTGAGCTCGGTGTCCGCGTCGGGTACGAGCAGGTAGGGCGTGACGGTGCGATACGCGTCTCGTGTTTCTGCCATGACGCAATCGTGTCAGATGTCGTCCGGGTCGGATTGTAGAAATTTGACGTGGTTCTGAGAGGTTCGGGCCGCCTGGTAGCTCGTCGGCGTCATGCCGGCGAACGAGCGGAAGTCGTGAATGCAGTGGGCCTGATCGAAATACCCACAATCCAGCGCTACCCGCGCCCAGTCGACGCCTCGACCGCGACTTGCCAGGCTCACCGCCCGTTGAAACCGTCGAATCCGCGGTGTCGATGACTTGAAAGCGCGACGACGCTCCGGTCAGCACGGTCCCCGCCGTCGTGACACACCGACCGGGACGATCCGAATCGTAGAGTCGCGTCTGGTCTTCCTTCAGGTTGACGATCAGCTGCGGGGCGCCAGTTGGCAGGATCCGTTCGACCGTCAGCGGGCGAGGGTCGCTGTGATAGACCCACATCGACTCGACGAACGCATCGATGGGCGGGCGCGGCACACGGTGACGGAACTGCATCACAAGTGAGCGCCCTTACGCGCGGCGCACGTCACCCTCTTAGTCTATGCCCCTTCCTCACCGTCACGAGTTCCCTGATGACCTCGTCGAGATGGGCGAGCACCTTGGGGCCCGGGCGTGGCTGTCGCAGCCCAGCTTCATGACGGCACAGCGGGTGAAGCCCCAATGGTCGATGAGTGGCCGGCGCCCCAGCGTCACCGAGTGGCGGCTGGGTGTGGCTCGTCGACCGCGGTTCATCGTGATCGACAAGTTGACGGCACGGTCCAGGCATTTCTGGCGCGCACTCGAAGTGGCGCGCGTGGCCAAACGCGTTACACCGCGACTGCGGAGGGGGCTTGCGTTTGCCGATGCTCGATGGCCGCGATGACCACGAGCGTGACGAGCAGTATCCCCATCGCCACGCCAGGGATCGCTCCGGAGGCAACGATGGCAACGGCGGCGGCCGGGACCAGGGCCGCGCGCCACACCGGGGCTCGCCCCGTCGCGCGCCACATCGCCGCGGCGGTGCCGCAGATGAACAGCACCGCGCCGCCGCCCAGCCCTATCCGCATGTCCGCAACGAGCAGCTCCTCCGGACGCGCCAGCGCTGCCTCGGTCGCGGCGGCCATGGCGATCACGCCGCACAACATGGGAAAGTGCATCACGCTGAACACATCTCTGGCGAGACACGAACGCGCGTTGCCGTGACACGCGGCGAGCGCGTGTTCGAATGCGGGCCGCCCGTATCGAAAGTAGCTCCACCAGAGTCCGCACGTGACGGCCACTGCCAGGACGCCGGTCGCCATCGCCGTCGGCGTCAGGGGAGCGCCGACCAGCCCGGACGCGGCGACGATGAGCGTTTCACCGAGGGCGATGATGACGATGAGGCCATGGCGCTCGACGAAATGATCCGGGTGGAGGTTCCAGCCTTCGAGCTGGCCACCGATGCCGGCAGCCATCAGGTCCAGGGCGATGGCCATGCCCCACCACAGGTAGAGCGCGCTCCCGCCGGCGAACGCCCCAACGAGGACGGCCGCCAACCCGCCGGCCGAAAACAGCCCAAAGATTCGCACGGCCCTTCGCTGGAGCGGATCACCCGATGCCACCCAGTAATAGACCAGCAGGCCGACCGTGCGAAGGGCCACGTACGACACCGCGAACCAGAGCGCGCCCTCGCCCAGTGCCCGGGGAATGCCGATCGCCAGGAAGAACGCGATGGCGGTCGCCAGCAGGGTCATGAGCTGCACGCGCGGGTGCTCGGTATTGGCCGCGTTGAGCGCCCACGTGAACTGCGTCCACGCCCACCAGACCAGCCAGAAAACGAGAAGCGCCGACCCGGCGGACCTCGCATCGATGTGGCCATGCAGGAGCGCCACCACCTGTGTGACGCAGAAAACGAACACCAGGTCGAAGAACAGCTCGACGAATGTCGCTCGCTGATCGTCGGGCGACACGAGGGGAATCGGGGTCGCCATAGCGCCTGCGGGACATTATGCCGCGGCAGGCCGAGGAGCCTGGCGGGTCACCCTGAAGTGGTAAGGCCGGGCGCCTGGGTCCGTTTGACGCCAGGTGGGCCGGGCGGCCACCACGCGCCTAGCCGCGGCAATCCAGCATTCGCGCGCTGCCGACGAGGCCACAGGCAGGCGCGGCGGTTCACACTCTGCGAGGGAACATGACGTTGGGCCGAAGCTGACGAAGAATTCAGAAACTCTTCAGACCTGCTGTCCGCGTCTCCGCAGGCGTGCGCGGAGGGCCGTGGCCGCCAGGCCGAAGCCGACCAGCGTGACCGTCGCCGGCCCGGGAACCGTCGCGGTCGGCACGAACTCGATCCCGCGCAGACTGGAAAACCCGCCGGGCCCAAGCGGGGTCTCGATGCCCGTCGCGAGGTCGATCGTAAAGAGCTGGCCGATCGAGGCGCCGTACAGCCCCCCAGTCGGTGAGAAAGCAATCGACTGCAGCAGTCCGCCATCGTCCAACGGGTTGACGTCGGCGATAGCCCCCGTCGCCTGGTCGATCGTCACGAGCCCTATGAAGATCGACCATCCGTAGAGCACGCCGCCGGGTGAGAAGTCCAGCCCCTGCACGCCGAACGAGCCAGGAAACGCGATAAACGTGCCGATTCCGGTGGCCGGGTTGATCCGATAGAGGTTGGTGTCGAAGGTGAAGATTGTTCCGCCGGCGCTGATGGCGAACAGCGCATCGTCGCTCGGCCGGACCGCCATGGCCCGGATGTCGACGAGCGCGCCGCCGAAGTCGAGCGTAGCCAGTGTCGTTCCGGCCCCGGTCAGGGGGTCGATGGTCAGCAGGACATTCTCGAGGGGGGCCAGCAGGGCCGTCGCTGTGTAAAGGACGCCGCCGGCGCTGGCCGCGAGAGAATTCGTGCTCCCGAATCCCGTCGGGCCGAGCGGTGAGAAGGTGCCGGTCGCTTCGTCGATCAGCACGGTCGACCCGTCGAAGTTGATTCCGATCATGCCGGCGTGCGCACTGCGGCAGAGGCAGAACACTGCTACGGCTGTCATCGCGATGAGAGAGCGACGCATGCGAATCTCTCCTCTGTTCAGGTGGGACCAGCCTCGGGCGGCCGCAAGTCCCGTGCCTCGAACGACTCCCGGCGGGACGGCTGCATACGGGTGCGCCATGTGCGCACGGGAACCGCTTGTCATCTAGAAGGAGGAAGTATGTCTGCTCCACGGGTTTGTCGTTGCCGAGGCCCGACCGCGTCCTCCCCACAGACGTTCCCCGGGGCGTTCCCGCCAGGACAGACGTGGACGATGCCGAGAAACAGGAAGGTGAGCATGACCATGCGCTGGTGAGCGCGCGCCCAACACGCCGTAATACAGCAGGAGGTTGATCCGGGGCCGTGGGGTGAGCGCCGCCAGTCGTTCGAGCAGCTCCACCGGCTCGAACAGGAGCTGCGTCGTCCCGTCCGCCCATCGATGCCGGAGGTCCAGCAGCACCAGGCCTTCCGCGGTGGCTTTCCTTTGCAGCTCGACGCGTGCAGAATCTGTTCTGCAGCGAGGTTCCTCATGACACGCGTCGCGCCCAAGGTCCGGCTGAAGCCGGACACCACGTACGAGGTACCCATGGTGGTCACCGCCCTGGTACTCAGTACGTGCACGCTGTTCGCGCAGTCACCCGGACGCTGGATCACCAACACGTTCGCCCCCCTGCCGCAGCCCGAAGAGGAGTACACGGCCGCCGTCGCGAACGATCGCCTCTACCTGATGGGTGGCAATCGGGGCAATCGCAAAGAGTGGCCGCGGCACGTGCTCGAGTACGACCTCGCCGCGGACCGCTGGACGACGAAGAAGCCGGTGCCCTTTCCAGGCGACCACATGGCGGCGGCCGCGCTTGGCGGCAAGATCTACGTCTTCGGCGGCCAGGCGGAAGCGGGCATCAAACAGCCGCTCAACACGACGTGGGAATACGACCCAGGGGCGGACAGCTGGCGGCCGCTCGCGCCGATGCCGACCGCGCGGACGGCGGCGGGCGCTGTGGAAGCCGGCGGGCGGATCTACGTTGTCGGCGGCAACGTGGCTGGCGGCGGGACCGTCGGGATCATGGAAGTGTACGACCCGGCTGCCAACCGCTGGGACAGCCGCTCGACGATGCCGACGCCACGGAACCATCCTGCGGTGGGCGCGGTCGGCGGCAAGCTCTATGTGATCGGCGGCCGCCTCGCGGCACCCAACATCGGGGGATTCACCGCGAGCAACACCGATGTCGTGGAAGAGTACGACACGGTGACCGCCACATGGCGGGCGCTCAACAAGATGCCCACGCCACGGAGCGGCCACGGCTTCACGACGCATCAGGGCCGGATCTACGTCGCCGGCGGCGAGGTCCGCGACGCCCACATGGACGCCATCTTCCGCGACGTCGAGGTGTTCGACCCCGCCATCAACGATTGGTACCGCCTGCCGCCGATGCCGACCGCGCGGCACGGCGTCAACCTTGCGGGATACGCCAACCGGCTGCACGCGATCGGCGGCCACATTGCCTTTGCCGCCACCGGCGGCACGGCGCTGCACACCGCCGCACACGAGGTGTTCGAGTTCACGCGGTAATACGACGGTCCGGCTAAAGCCGGACACTACGTGCGCCGGGACTACGTGCGCCGGGACGGTCCGGCTAAAGCCGGACGCCACGTACGTCCGAACGCCGCGTACGTCCGAACGCCACGTACGTCCGAACGCCACGTACGTCCGAACGCCGCGTACGTAGTGTCCGCCTTTAGGCGGACCCGCGCGATGCGTTACAGTACGCACGTGACCTGGCGGCTCTCTGTGAACACCTGCGCTCTCCTGCTGGCCGTGTGCGCACCGGCCGCGGCGCAGTCGACCGAGCCGTTCGATCACGTCCACCTGGCGGTGCCCGATGTCGAGCGCGCGCGCGACTGGTACATCCAGCACATGGGCGGCAACGTCGGCGAGACACCGGAGGCGGTCGCCTGGGGAAAGTGGCCCGGCGATCATCCGCTTCCAGTCCAGCTCCTGTTCACGCTCTCGCCAGATGTCCGGCCGAGCGCCGGCAGCGTTCTTGGTCACATCGGCTTCTCGTTCGCGAACCTCACCGAAAAAGTGGACGCGCTCCGGAACGCGAGCGTCACGATCGTCAGCCCCGTGACCGAGGTGCCAGGTCTCGGCAAGCAGGCGATTGCCGAGGACCCGTGGGGCACGACGCTGGTGTTGCTGGAGGATCCGGACGCGCCCGGTCTCCATCACGTCGAGCTGCGCGTGCCCGACCCGGATGCCGCGCTGCGGTTCTACGTGCGCGCGTTCGGCGGCGACCGGACGAAGTACAAGGGCGTTGTCGAGGCGATCAGGTACCGCGACCTCGGCGTGTTCTATCTCTTCGCCGTACGCGACGATCGTGCGGAACCGAGCGTCGGGCGCACGATCGATCACATCGCCTTCGGCCCCATCGAGCTCGAACGCGTCGTCAATTCGCTGAAGACCGAAGGCGCGTCGTTCACGTCGACCACGAATCCGCGCATCAACCCGGCGTGCCGGTTCGTCATCGTGGACGAAGGGAATGGCAGCCGCGGCATCCGGCGACTGTACTGCGCGCAGCCCGACCAGCTCGCGCACCGGACCGTCTATCTGGAAGGACCGGGCGGCGTGCACATCGAGCTGCTGCAGCATTTGGAGGCTGGAGGGCATTGAACATGTAGGTCGAAAGTCGAAAGGCAAAGGCCAAAAGTACCTTTGACCTTTTTGACCTTTGCCCTTTGCCCTTGGACCTACATGCTCAACAAGGTCGTCGAGCTCTCGCTGACCAACCGCGTCCTCGTCATCCTGCTGGCGTGCGGGCTCGGCGTGTGGGGCTGGTGGGCGGCGGGCGCAACGCCGATCGACGCGATTCCCGATCTCTCCGACAACCAGGTCATCGTCTTCACGGAGTGGCCGGGCCACGGCGCACAGGAAGTCGAAGATCAGGTCACCTACCCGCTGACCGTGAGCCTGCAGGGGCTCCCCGGCGTCCGCGTCGTGCGCTCGCAATCGGCGTTCGGCTTCTCGATGATCTACGTCATCTTCGACGACGACGTCGATCAGTACTTCGGGCGCACGCGGGTGCTGGAGCGGCTCGGCCTCGTGTCGGCGCAGCTGCCCGACGGGACGACACCCACGCTCGGCCCGGACGCGACCGGCGTTGGACACGTCTTCTGGTACACGGTCGAGAGCGACCGGCATTCGCTACGCGAGCTCCGCAGCCTGCAGGACTGGTTCATCCGCTACCAGTTGAACGCCGTCCCGGGGGTCGCCGAGGTGGCGTCGATCGGCGGGCGCGTCCAGCAGTACCAGATCGACGTCGACCCGAACCGTCTGCGCGCCTACGACATCTCGCTTGGCGAGGTCGTCGAGGCGGTGCGCAACAGCAACCAGAACGTCGGCGGCAACGTGCTCGAATCGAGCGGCACGTGGTCGATCGTCCGCGGCGTGGGACTCATCCAGTCCGTCGATGACATCGCGCAGACCGTCGTCGGGGCGTACAACGGCGTGCCAGTGTACGTGCACCAGATCGCCGAGGTACGCGTCGGCGACGCATTTCGCGTCTCTTCGCTCGTCAAAGGGACGAACGAAGCGGTCGGCGGGGTCGTCGTGGCGCGCAGCGGTGCCAACGCGCAGCAGGTGATCGACGGCGTCAAGGCGCGCATCCAGCAGATCAGCACGGGCCTGCCCGACGGCGTCCGAATCGCGCCGTTCTACGACCGGTCCGCGCTCATCTCGCAGGCGGTCGACACCCTGCGACTGACGCTCCTCGAGGAGATCGGCCTCGTCACGCTGGCGCACATCGTCTTCCTGATGCACGCCCGCTCGATTCTGGTGGTCACGCTGCCGCTGCCGCTCGCGGTGCTGATCTCGTTCCTGCTGATGTATTACGCCGGCATCTCCGCGAACATCATGAGCCTGGCGGGCATCGCGATCGCGATCGGCGTCCTCGTCGACGCGGGCATCGTCGTCACCGAGAACGCCTTCCGGCAGATCGAGCGGAGCGGCATCGACGGCCGCAACCGGCGGGCCGTCTGGCAGGCGGTCCTCGAGTCGACGCGGCTGGTCGGGCGGCCCGTCTTTTTCTCGATGGCGATCATCCTGCTCGCGTTCGTGCCCGTGTTCGCGCTGACGGGCCAGGCCGGCAAGCTCTTCCAGCCGCTCGCGTTCACCAAGACGTTTGCGGTGCTCGCCGCCACCGTGCTCGCCCTCACGCTGGTGCCAGTGCTCTGCACGGTGCTGCTGGGCGGACGGATGCACGACGAGCGCGCCAATCCGGTCATGCGAGCGCTGCAGTGGATCTATCGCCCGGCGCTCGAAGGGGCGCTTCGGCACCGGTGGATGACGCTCGCCGCCGCGACGCTGGTGCTTGTCGGCGCTGTCGTTGTCGGGGCACGAATCGGCAGCGAGTTCATGCCGCCGCTCAACGAGGGCGACCTGCTCTTCATGCCGATTACCGACCCGAGCATTTCGCTCGAGCAGAACACCGAAATCGCCCGCCGGCAGAACGCGGCGCTCATGCAGGTGCCAGAGGTCGAGTACGCAGTCGCCAAGGTCGGCCGCGCCGACACGTCGACCGATCCGTCGCCGCCCAACATGACCGAGACGGTCGTGCATCTGAAGCCGCGCGACCAGTGGCGCCCCGGCGTGACGATCGAAGCGCTGCGCGCCGAGCTCGGCGCCGCGGCCGAGCTCCCCGGCGTTACCAACATCTGGACGATGCCGATCATCAATCGGATCGACATGCTCTCGACCGGCGTGCGATCGGAAGTCGGTGTGAAGATCTACGGCAGCGATCTCACAGTGCTGGACGGCCTCGCGCGCCGGGTGGCGACGGTCCTCCGCTCGGTGCCGGGCGCAGCCAACGTCTATCCGGAGCCGCTGGTCGGCGCGCAGTACCTCGACGTCCGCGTCAATCGCGAGGCGGCCGCGCGCTATGGCCTCACCGTCGCGGCAGTGCAGGAGGTCATCGAAACGGCGGTCGGCGAACGCGTCGTCACGCGCACGCTCGAGGGTCGGCAGCGATTCCCCGTACGCGTGCGGTACGCGGCCGAATACCGCGACGAAGTGCAGACGCTCGGCAACGTACTCGTGGCAACACCTTCGGGCGAACAGCTACCGCTCGCGCAAGTCGCGACATTCGAGCAGACGCGCGGCGCCGCGATGATCACGTCCGAGAACGGACTGCTCCTCGCGACGGTACTGCTCAATGTTCAGGGCCGCGACGTCGGAGGGTTCGTGAACGAGGCGCGCGACACCGTGACCACGGTGCCGCTGCCACCTGGCTACTTCATCGGCTGGAGCGGCCGCTACGAGAATCAGGAGCTCGCGCGCCGCCGGCTTCAGATCGTTCTTCCGATCGTGCTGCTGGTCATCTTCGCACTCCTTTATTTCACCTATCACTCGGCGCTCGAGGCCGCTCACGTGCTGCTGACGGTCCCCTTCGCGCTGACGGGCGGCGTCTACTTGCTCTGGCTGCTCGGCTACAACTTCTCCGTCGCCGTCTGGGTAGGCTTCATCGCGCTCTTCGGCACGGCCGTACAGACCGGCGTGGTCATGGTCATCTATCTGGACGAAGCGCTGCGGCGGAAGCAAGAGGAACGCGGCGGCGTGCTGACGCGGCAGGATCTGCATGACGCGGTCACCGAAGGCGCCCTGCTGCGACTGCGGCCGAAAGTGATGACCGTCTCGACAGTCGTGGCTGGGCTGATACCGATCATGTGGAGCGACCGCGTGGGCGCCGAGGTGATGAAGCCGCTGGCGACGCCGGTGCTCGGTGGCATGGTGTCGTCGCTGCTCTACGTGCTCATCGTCACGCCGGTGTTGTTCTATTGGATTCACGAGCGGAGATTGGCGGCCCAGGTCCGGCTGAAGCCGGACACTACGTACGACGTCGATAGCGCAGCAGCGATTCGGTCGCCCGCGTACGCGGCGTCCGGCTTCAGCCGGACCATAGCGGCGGCAGTAGTAATTGTGCTCGCAGTTGCCGGCGTCAGTGCGTGGCTGTGGACCAGCCGGTCAGTACCGGAAGCGGGAACCGCGCTCGAGACGGTCCGCAGCGGCGAACTGGTCATCACACTGTCGAATCCCGCGGGTGAGCTTCGCCAGGGCGGCAATCGGGTTGCCATCGAGTTCCGCTCGACCGCCACGCATGAACTGGTCGACGTCGGCGCGGTGAAGCTGGCTGGGTCGATGACGATGCCAGGGATGGTCATGACGAGCTCCATCATGATTACCCCGACGAGTCGAGCGGGCGCGTACGAAGCCACCGCAGACTTCGGGATGGCCGGGGCGTGGCAAATGACCCTGGAGTGGGACGGACCAGCGGGACGCGGGTCGGCAGCCTTCCAAGGAAACGTGCGATGACCAGAGCGACATCTATCCTCGTGATCCGGTGGCTCTCCCCCCTGTTGCTCGCGTCCGGGGCGCAGGCGCAGGAACTGACCGTCGAGCAGTTGGTCGCGACGGCGCTCGAGCGTGCTCCCGAGCTCCAGGCGGCGCGAGCCGAGATTGCGGTCGTCGCCGGCCAGGTCACGCAGGCGGCGCTCCGGCCCAACCCGATGCTCGCCGCGAGCCAGGAGCAGGGGTTTGGCGGCATGATGGCCACGAACGTCGGCGTCGAGTGGCCGCTTGACATGTTCCGCCGCCCTGCGCGCATCGCAGCCGCGCAGAGCGCGACCGAGGTCACCTCCCTCTCGATTCGCGATCGCGAGCGCGTGCTTGCCGCGACCGTGCGGGAGCAGGCCGGCCGTCTGCTTGCGGCTCAGCGGACACTCGACGTGATTACGGAGTCGCTGACAGCCGCACGGCGCTTGCGCGACCTCCTCGATCGCCGCGTCACTGAAGGCGGCACCACCAAGCTGGATGCCAACCTCGCGGCCGTAGAGGCGATGCGACTCGAAGCGGATACGGCGCTCGCCGCGGGTGACATCGCCGCGGCGCTCATCGAGCTAAAGGCGACAGTTGGCCTGGCGCCGGATGCGCCGCTAACGGTCGCCGACTCGCTGGAAGGGCTGGCGGCCGCGCCGGCGGTGCCGCGCCTGACGCCGACCGCCGCGCTCGAGGCGCGGCCGGACCTGCGCGAAGCGATCGCGCGCATCGACTTCGCCGACAGGCGCGCGGCCGCAGCGCGGCAGGAGGCGCGGACGGATGTGACGCTCGCGGCCGGTTACACGCGGTCTGTTTTCGGGTTCGACCAGTTCGGCCTCACCGCGGGCGGCTCCCCGACGCGAATTCACGATATCTTTCATATGGTGACGATTGGCGCGCGGATCAGCCTCCCCGTCAGGAATCGCAACGAAGGGACGCTCGCGGCGCTCGAAGCCGAGCGCAAGGGTGCCGAGGCGCTCTTCACGGCGCGGCAGCGGGCGGCGCGCGCCGAAATCGATGCGGCCGTCGCGCGCGAACGCGACACGCGCCGGGCCGTCGAGCTGTACGCCACGACCATCCGGAGCCTTGCGCGCCAGAATGTCGACGTGATGCTGGAAGCGTATGACCTGGGGCGGTTTCCGCTGTCGGACGTCCTCGCGGAGCAGCGCCGCTATCTCGACGTCGAGGCTGGCTACACCGCAGTGCTGACGCGCGCCTACGAGGCACGAACGGCGGTCGCCCGCGCGTTCGGAGAGATCCCGTGAACGACGCGCGATCCCGAGTGCCGTTCCTCGTCGTCGGTGCCGCGGCACTGGTCGCGATCGGCATCGCGATCGGATACTCGCTGCGCGGAAGCACCACGCCGGGATCCGGGATCCCAGATCCGGGATTTGAAATCGGCATTCCGGGATCCGACGGGCATGCCGGACACGGCATCTCAAACCGTGAACGTGGAACCCCGGATCCCGGTGAAGACATCGTCGTCACGCTGTCGCCGGAAATGGCCGAGCGTGCGGGAATCCAGACCGTGGCGGCAACAGCGGGGACGGCTGCCTCTCCACTGCGCATCCCGGGCATCGTGCAGCCGAACGCGTACCGCGACGTGGCCGTCACCTCGCTCGTCTCCGGCCGCGTGACGCAGGTGCACGCCGAGCTGGGCGCCCGCGTGAACGCGCAGGACCCACTCGCGACGGTGTACAGTCCCGAGCTGGCCGAAGCACAGACGGCGTTCATCGCCGCGCGGGCGGAGCAGCTCACCCACCAGCAACGGCAGACGCGCACCCAGCGGCTCACGGCCATCGGCGCAGCCACGCGCGAGGAGCTCGAGATGCACGAGGCCGAGCGGGCACGAATCGACGCTCAGGTCGAGATCGCGCGCGCGAAGCTCGCGCTGCTCGGCATCCCCGAGGAGCGGACGCAGCGGCTCACCGGCCCGCAGGACGTCATCACGACGATGCCGGTGCGCGCGCCGTTCGCGGGCGTGGTGACGCGCCGCGCCGTCAATATCGGACAGAACATCGACCTCTCGACCCCGCTCTTCACAATCGTCGACCTCTCGACGGTGTGGGTGATCGGCGATCTCTTCGAGCGCAATTTCGCGAGGGTCCAGGTCGGCAGCCCCGCCACGATGACGAGCGCCGCCTATCCGGGCCTCGTGCTGCGCGGGCGCGTCAGCTACATCGATCCTGAGGTGCAGCAGGAGACGCGAACCGCACAGCTCCGCATCGAGGTGCCCAACGCCGGCGGCCGGCTGCGACTGGGCATGTACGTCGACGTGGAGCTCGGGGGGGCTGCCGCGCGATCGGGCGTCTTCGTGCCGACGGCGGCGCTGCAGATCGTCGGCAGCGACGCGGTCGTCTACGTGGCCGACCCCGCACAGCGCGGGCGGTTCATCGAGCGGAAGGTGGAAGTGGGTGATACCTCTGGTGATCGCGTGCTGGTCGTGGCCGGCCTGCAACCCGGCGATGCCGTCGTCAGCGGCGGTGTGTTCTTCGTGCGCGCCGAGCGCGAGCGGCAGGCAGCGGCGCGGCAGTAGGTGAATCCCGACGCTCAGCCGCGCGACCGCGCGTGCTGCTTCGGTCGCGACGCCCCTCTCTTCGGTGAAGCTGTCACCGACCGCCAGGACGACTTGACACGCTCGTCATCACGGGGGCGAACTTCTGGATCCGTTTCGCGTGTTCGACCTCGCCGGTGTAGATATTCAGTTTCGAGTCCTGCGCAATCGCATTGATCCAGTGGAGCTGCCCGGCGTAGCGCCCGTTGCCGCCAAACGACCCCAGGGTCTTGCCACTCTGGCGGTCGAGGATCCAGACGCGGTTGTTCGTGCCGTCGGCTACGTAGAGATATTTCTGCTGGGGATCGCGTGAGATCGCCAGCTTGTAGGTGGTACCGCACGGCGGCAGCTTCGGGTTGTTCAGCCCGCCGCATCCTTCCGTCACGCGCTGTCCTGGCGTGCCGGGCGATACGTGAAACTCCGTGACGAACGTTCCTTCCGGCGTGAACACCTGGATCCGGTTCTGCCCGCGCTCGCCGATATAGACCAGACGATCGCGCGAGATCTCGACGAAGTGCAGATCCGGGACAAAGTTCTTCTCGTCGGGCGGCGGCGCGCCGGTCCATGTGTAGCTCGGAATCCGCTCGTTGGTGATCTCGCTCAGCGGCATCCCGTGCCCGCCCCACCCGCGCTTGAACGCGCCGGTCGACGCGTCGTACACGAGCACGCGCTTCTGCTGGATGATGTACAGCTCGTTGGCGATCTCGTCGAGCTGAAAGCGCCCTTTGTTGATCAGGAATCCGGTCTCCTGATTGTTCTCGGCCATCTTCTCCGCCCCTTGGGGCGGACGATGGCCGAAGTCCCAGACGAGCTTCCCGTCGCGCGTGAACTTGAGGATGCTGTCCTGCGGAGCCGTGCCGCCGATCCACACGAAGCCTTTCGTATCGGCGATGACGGTCTGAAGGGCGGTTGGCCAGAGCGGATGATAGCCGGGCCCGCCCCACGCGTTCTGGACGGTCCCGTCCTGATCGAGCTCGATCACCTCGGGGCCGCGGACGCAGCAGTCGATGCGCGACGGCATGCCGACGCCGCCGATCTCGTCGCCTTCGGCCGCGGCACCGCGGTTCAGGAACCAGACGTGATCGAGATGATCGACGTGGATCCCTGTGACCTGCTGCATGCTCCATCGGTTCGGGAGCGGCTTCGGCCAGAAGGGATCGACCTTGAAGCGCGGCGCGCCGTTCTCGTCGACCGTCTGCACCGGCGTCGACTGGGCGCCCAGGCCGGCGCCACCCAGCGCCAGCAGACCGCAGAGGAGGGCGAGAGGCGGACCGTACAGGCTCGCTCTACCTGGCGAACTCGAACGCGTCGTGCACTGGAACATTGAGCGGCTCCCCTCCGCTGAAGGCGGCCGTGATGTGGCCGCCGACGACATGGAAACGATTGCCGATGACCCCGCCGCCCTGCCCGTGGCGCGCGAGCGGCACATTCGGGAACGCGGTCCAGGCGTTGGTCGCCGGATCGTACGCCTCGAGGGCGCGCGACACGGAGTTGTTGATCGCATTGATGCTCTGCCCGCCGGCGACGTAGATCCGCCCCTGGTAGACGCCCACCGTGCCGCCGTCGCGCGGTGTCGGCATCCGCAGCTTGACCGCGCCCCATCGATCGGCCGCGGTGTCGTACTCCTCGACGAGGTCGGTCGTGCTGCCGGTCACCACCTGCATCGTGCCGACGCGACCGCCGATGACGTAGATCTTCCCGTTCACCGCTCCTACGAACATGTGCGTGCGCGGCGTCGGCAGTGTCTGCCGTGGCGTCCACGTGTTGGTCGCCGGATCGTACATGTGGTTCGCCTCAACGATCCGGTGCGGCGCCTCGCCACCGAGCGGCTCGTTCTCGAGCCCGGGCCACGGCCCCGCGCCGCCAATCACATAAATCTTGCCGCCCCACTCGACCGCCGCTGCCGCCATGCGCCGCAGCGGCATTGGTGCGAGGGCCCGCCAGGAATCGGCTGCGGGGTCGTACTCCCAGGAGTTGTCGATCGGATACTGCGTCGGCCCGCCCGGCTTCCGCTGCACCGCTCCCCCGAACGCATAGATCTTGCCGTTGTACCCGACGAGCGCGTTGTGGTGCGCCGCCTGGGGCATGTTCTTCTTCTTCGTCCAGCGATCGGTGGCGGGGTCGTACTCGAAGACGAGCCCAGGCGGCGTGCCCTGCTTGCCGCCGACCGCCACCGGGTTCCCGCCGAGCAGATACAGCTTGCCGTTCACGACGGCGCTGTCCCACTCCTCATTGGCCTCTGGGAGCGGCGCGAGACGTACCCAGCGTCCCTGACTCTGGGCCTCCGCAAGCGCCGCGCCGAGCACGACGACGAGTGCGACGGACCGAATCGTTGCGACCATGTGTTCTCCTTCAACCGAGCCCGTGAATCTCTATCTGCTCGCCGTGGCCCCGGCTCGCTCGAACTCAAACGCCTCGTGCGCGGGCGATGAGCCAGGACCGCCGCCGCCGGTGCCGCTCTGGAGCTGCCCGCTCACGGTATGAAACCGGTTGCCGATGATGCCCCCGGCGAAGCCATGCCGCGCCGTCGGCATGGCCGGCAGCGAGTACCAGCGGTCGCGCGCCGGATCGAAGGCCTCGAAGTTCCGGAAGACGCCGACCATCTGCGTATCGAGGTACTCGCCACCCGCGGTGTAAATCAACCGGCCGTCCGTTCCGTACGCCATGCCGCTGCGCGGAAAGAGCATCCGCGATCGCGTCCGCCACCGATCCGTCGCCGGGTCGTACTCTTCGACCGTATCGACGGCGCTCGAGCCGACGAACGACCAGCCGACGCGGCCGCCAATGGCGTAGACTTTCCCGCTTACGACCGCCCCGGCAAGATGGTTGCGCGGCACGTTCATCGGCGCGCGCGTCTCCCACGTGTTCGTCTTGGGGTCGTACGCCTCGTTGGTCGCAACCGACCGGTGGGGAACGGTGGCGCTGATCGACACGTCCTCCTTCTGTCCCGGGTGGTAGCCGGCGCCGCCAATCACGTAAATCTTGCCGCCGAATTCCACCGCGAACCCGCCGCCCCGCCGCGTCGGCATGCCCGCGATCTCGCGCCACGTGTTGGTTTCGGGCGTGAACTCCCACGAGCGATTCGTCGGGAACCAGTTCCCGCCGCCCGGGGTGGGCATGATGCCGCCGCCAAACACGTACACCTTCCCGTTGTAGCCGACCATCGCCTGGTGGTGCACCGGCATCGGGATGTCGGGCTTCTTCGTCCAGCGATCGGTCGCCGGATCGTACTCATTGAACCATCCGGCCAGGCCGATCGGCGCGTTGTCGCCGTAGGCGCCCAGGATGTACAGCTTCCCATTCACGATCGCGCTGCCGATCTCCTGCGTTGGCTGTGGATACGGCGCCAGACTGACCCACTTCCCCTCGGGTGCCTGGGCGGCGATCGTGCCCCCGACGATGCCCACCACGAGCGGGACGATGAGCAGTGCTAGAACACGTTTCATGGATGATTCCCCCATATTCATTTGACCGGCGGCGCTTGTACCTTGCCCTGCAGGGCTTTCCATAACATCTCGGCTGGTACGGTTCCCTTGCCGTGCGATGGCGCAATCCGCTCGACGTCGAGCTTCAGCTGCCGCACCCGATCGCCGAGCGCCGCGTAATAGGGGCTGACCAGCCCGGGCGGCGGATCGTTGGGACGCGCCTCGCCGAAGTCGTTGAAGATGTCGGTGATGATCAGCAGCTTCTCCTGCCGAATGTACCCCATCAACAGATTCGCGGTGTGCCCGTTGGGCACGTGGTAGAGCTCCAGCATCCGCACGCCGTCACTCATCCCGTACCTGTCATCTACCCAGACCCAGCGCGCCGGCCGCGGCTTCTGCGCCAGCGCATCGGGGGCCAACGTGTGCGGGTTTTTCAGCACCGTCTGTTCGTAGAAGCGGCGGTTCCTCTCGTGCGTGACGACCGTGACGCCCTCGGCGACGAACGCGCGGAGGCCCGCCGCGTGATCACCATGATGGTGGCTGTTCACGTGATAGAGCACCGGCTTGTTTGGGACGAGCCGCCGCGCTTCGGCGAGGTTGGCCAGCGCGCGCGCCTCCGTCACCGACGACTCGATGAGCACGGTGTAATCGCGAAACTCCACGAGCTGGCTGTTGGGCTCCGGCGTCCCCGCGAGGTACCAGACGCCCTCGCCGATCCGGTGCCCTTCCGCGCGCGCGGGCGCCCCGCCGCCGGCGGGCGCCTGCAGGTCGAGCGCGGCATTCGGCCGCACGTCGGACACCGTGATCTCCAGGGTCGGGAACCCGCCCTGCCGCAGCGCGATTCGTGTGGGAAACCGCACGCCGCCGAACTCGCGGTACTCCGCGAACGTCGTCTCGATCGGCATGTCGCCGAGGATCGGGTTGGCCGTTCGCGTCTCGATGCGCTCGACGAGATGCTGCGCGTTGATAAACCCCTCGACCCGGTACCTGTCCCTGGCGGTGAAGGCCATGACGGTGAGATCACGGCCGCCGACCCGACGTGCGCTCACCGTTGGATTCGCGCGCATCGCGGCCCTGACGAAGCCGTGTGGCGTCAGCGCGACGGCGCCAGCACTCCAACCTGAGGACTCGCCGCTCACCGCCGCGGCCCGCGCCTCGCGGTAGAGCGGCTGCCCGCCGCCCCCGCGCGGCGGGCTCTCGAACTGCGTACGGACCGTCTCTTCGCGCGAGAGACCACGCTCGTAGTCGATCGCGCGCGAATACGTCGCGTGGAACTTGGGGTACGGGACGTCTGGGCGATAGTTCTGCGCGAAGGCGTACGCGAAACCGGAGCCGGAGTACTGCACCGTCCTTAGCTCGGCGGCGCCAAGGGCACGCGCGACGTCGCCGAGGACGCTGGCGGCATCCTGGCGTGCAGCGCCCGCGCTCACGAGCGCGAGCGCTGCCAGGCTCGACAGGCGACAGAGACGCGGAGACATGGAGCCTGCGACCGTTACCACGCGAACCGGACGGCTACCTCGCCCTGCTGCCGGTTGAAGGCCTGGCGGATGCGGCCGAACTGGTTCGACAGCGCGTTGGTGACCCACGCGGCGGCCAGATTGTCGCGGCCGAACACGTTGAACACCTGCCCGATCAGCTCCAGCCGCCGCATGCCGCCCAGCGTGAACGCCTTGCTGACGCGGACGTCGAACGACTTGTAGTCGTTCTCGTCGATCTGCGACTCGGCAATCGCGCCCAGACCACGCGACGTGCGCCACGCGTTCACCGCCTGCAGCAGCTGGCCGTTGTCGCGGTTCCCGATGTTGCGCGCCGTGCCCGGCACGTAGTCGGTGTTCACGCCGTCGCCGTTGAGGTCGACGCCCGCCTGCGCGCTGAACGGCATCGCCGACCGCAGCTGCCACACCGCCCCGAGACTGACGTCGTAGGGCAGCAGCACCGAGCCGCTGGCGACGAGCGCGTGGCGGCGGTCGTTGACCGCCGGCCCTTCGTCGAGCTCGGGCGCTTCCGACTGGGTGATGCGGGAGTTGATGCCGCCCGACGGCACGTTGCCGTCCGACTTGGCGAGTGTGTACGACACGGTGTACAGGAAGCGATTGTCGAAGCGCCGATCGACCCGCAGCATCAGCGCCTTGTAGTCGATCTCGCCGTTCGAGCGCGTCTCCTCGATGCGCGCGAACTGATTGAGCGGCCGCGGCCCCGTTGCCCCCTGCGCGCGCGGATTGATGTCGATCGCCTGCGGCACCTTGGTCATCCGGTTGTACACGACGTCCACATGGACGCCGAGATTCGCGGTGAGCTCCTGCGAGAAGCCGGCGGTCGTCGCGTGCGACTCGGCGTTCTCCAGGTCGTTGGCCAGGATGTTGACGTTCTGCGGCGCCGTCGAGGCGAACCGCAGCGGATCCTGTCCGCCGTAGGGATCAGGGTATGACGGGTTCGTGATCGTGATGCTCGCCTGACGGAAGTTGGTCCGCTCGTTGGTCGTCACGATCAGGTTCATCGGGTTGTAGTAGATGCCGTAGCCCGCGCGCACGACCGAGCGTCCCTCGTTGAGATCCCACGCCAGGCCGAGCCGGGGCCCGACGTTGTTCGTGTCGCCGCGTGTGCTGAAGTCGACGTAGGGAATCTGCGTCGGGGTCCCCGTTGTCGGGAAGATCGTCCGGTCGCTGAGGTCCAGCTCCTCGTTGAACGCCTTGTACTGGAGGTCGTAGCGGAGCCCGAGGTTCAGCGTCAGGTTCGGCCGCACGCGCCACTCGTCCTGGATGTAGCCGTTCCACATCTGGTTGGGCACGTAGCGCGGGAAGCCGCCGAGCGCCGCCGTGAACAGCCGCGCACCGGTCAGGTTCCGGACGTTGGTCGGGTTGGTCGGATCGAACAGCTGGTCGTTGGTGAACGTCCACGTGCCGATGTTCTCCCGCAGATCGCCCATGATCGTCAGGTGGAGGAACGCCCCGCCGAACTTCCACGTGTGCGCGCCCGCCGCAATCGAGAGGTCGTTGCGGAGCTCGCGCGCGTACTGCGTGGTGTAGTAGTTCGTGTTGGTCCCCCAGGTGAGGCTCGGGAACGTGTACACCTGCGTCAGCGGCGCGGTTCGGGCCGGCGAGTCGTCGAACAGGTTCTCGAGCGGCCGCACGCCCGGCGGATGCTGGCGGAAGTGATAGTTGGTGACCTGCCCGCGCATCTCGTTGAACACACGCGACGAGATCACCCACGTGTGCCCCGCCACGAGGGAGTAACGCTTCTGCTGAATCCCGTTCCCCGAGAAGTACGCGAGGTTGCCGCCGCACCCCTCGCACGTGAAGTCGGAGTCCTGCCACGCGTAGCGCCCGAACGCCGTCTGATTCGCGTTGATCTGCACGTCGCCGCGCGTGAAGACCATGTTGCTGTACTCGGGAATCGCGAACGTGCCCTCGACGGCCCGGTACAGGTCGGGCCGGCCCGTGGTCACCGTCGCGTACGGCGTGGTATCGGTGCGCTCCGCCGCGGCGAAAAAATGCAGCCGGTCGCGGACGATCGGTCCGCCGAGCGCACCGCCGAATTGGTGCCGCTCGAAGTCGGGCTTCGAGATGCCGGCCGCCTCCTCGAACATGTTCAGCGTGTTCAGGCTCTTGTTCCGCAGGAACTCGAACACTTCGCCTGTCCAGAGGTTCGTGCCGCTCTTGGTCGCGAAGCTGACGGCGCCGCCGGCGGTCCAACCGTACTCGGCGGGGGCCTGACTGACGAGGACGCGGAACTCGCGGATCGCCGCCTGCGGAAAGTCCTGCCGCGGCTCGCCCGTGTTGCCTTCTTTGTTCCACACGCCGTCGACCAGCAGCGCGCTGCCGTGCGTGAACGCGCCGGCGCCGATGTTCGCGTTGAACTTGCGCGGCCGCACCGCATCCTGGCTGGTTCCGGGCAGCAGCAGGGCGAGGCCGATCGGCTGCCGCGACTCGAGCGGCAGCATCTGCATCTGCTCCTGCGTGACGACGCTCGAGACCTCGCTGCGCGTGGTCTGGACGACGGGCGCCTCGGCGCTCACCTGGACCGACTCCTGCACGCCCTGCAGCTGCATCGTCACCTCGCGCACGACTTCGCCGCCCGTCGTGAGCGTGATGTCGGTGACGGCCACCGGACCGAATCCCTGCAGCTCGACGCGCAGGTCGTAGCGTCCGGGCGCGAGCCCGGCGATCCGGTAGCGGCCGTCCGCTTCCGTCACGACGCTGCGAGTGAATCCCGTTTCCGTGTTGCGAACCGTCAGGGTCACGCCGGGCAGCACGCCGCCCTGCGCGTCGCTCACGACGCCCGAGAGGACGGCGTTCGTCGTCTGTGCAGACGCGGGCGCGGCGGTCAGTCCGATGGCCGCGACGAGCGTCAGAGGAAGAATGAAGGCGAAGAGCCGGGTACGACTGCCAGTTCGAGACATCAATAGACCTCCTCAGACTCGCACTGTAAAGGGTGCGCGATTATAACTGGGCCCCGTCGTGGTGTATCTTCTTCACCGGGGTCTGACCCCGCTGGAGGAAGCATGTCTACCACGAGTCGCCGCATGTTCGCCGTACTCACGACGGCCTCTCTTGCTGTTCTGTTGCTCGCTTCGACCGCATCCACACAGGCGCGGTGGACGAGGCTGGCTCCGTTCCCGGAGCCCGACGAGGAACTGTACGGCGTCGCCGTGAACGGCAAGCTGTACGTGCTCGGCGGCTTCGGCTCGGGCAAAGCGCGCGGCGCGGTCTTCGAGTACGACCCAGCCGCCGATCGCTGGACGAAGAAGAAGCCGATGGCGCGTCCGGTGCACCATCAGGCGATGGTCGCCTACCAAGGAAAGATCTACCTCTTCGGCGGCTTCGTCGCGCCCGCGACCGGCGGCGGGTGGGAGCCGGTCGACAATGCGTGGGAGTACGACCCGAACGCGGATACGTGGAGGGCGCTGGCGCCGCTCCCAATGAAGCGCGGATCCGCCGTCGTCGCGGAAGTGGGGGGCAAGATGTACCTGATCGGCGGCGCGACCACGGTCGAAGGATCGAAGGAACCGGCGATCAATGGCGGCGGCCCGGCGCGCGTGCTCACGACCAACGAGGTCTACGATCCGGTGTCGAACACATGGCAGAGCCGCGCCCCGATGGCGCTCGGCCGCAACCATGCGTTCGCCGGCGCCGTCAACGGCAAGATCTACGTCATCGGTGGGCGCACCGCGCACGCGTTCATCACGGTCTCGACCAACACCGACATCGTCGAGGAGTACGACCCGGCGACCAACATGTGGTCGGGCCTCAAGGCGAAGATGCCGACCGCGCGCAGCGGCGGCGGCTGGGGCACCTTTAACGGTCGGATCTACGTCGCCGGCGGCGAAGTGTCGACGCCGGAGGTGGCCGGCGCGTTCCGCGCGGTCGAAGTGTACGAGCCGGCGACCAACAACTGGACGAAGCTGCCGCCGATGCCAATGCCGCGTCACGGCGTCGCGGGCGCCGTGCTCGGCAACCGGTTCCACCTCGTCAGCGG
>Ga0187893_10002151_pt1 | contig 44238 bp, 46 predicted proteins | sample MA1701074metaG_FD_139574 | JGI IMG/M metagenome (GOLD analysis project Ga0187893, IMG submission 139574) | White microbial mat communities from a basaltic lava cave in the Kipuka Kanohina Cave System on the Island of Hawaii, USA - MA170107-4 metaG ... | reverse complement strand
GGTGGGGGCGCGGCCGAGCAGGGCTTCGATGCGGCGGTATTCGTCGTCGGTGAGCCCGTGCTCGGCGACGAGCGCCGGCGTGACGGGTGGATCCCCCGGAAGGGCCCGGGCCGTCATGACGGCTTGGCCCGGGATCCCTTGACGGCTCTCACGATGGAGAGGAGGGTGTCGCGAAACACGCCGCGCTCCTGCTCACCGCGCTTGAGGACGTCTTCGGCCTCGCCGGCGTCGAACCAGATGCCGTGGCAGTTCGGGCACTGGTCGATCTGGACGGCGTGCCATTCGCTGGTGAGCAGATCGTAGCCGCACTTCGGGCACTTCATGTAGTGCGACTTGCGCTCGGCGTCGATCTGGGCCCGCTGCGCGGCCTCGCGTCGCTGCCGCAGCAGCTCGGCCTCGCGCCGGGCGAAGTACTCGTCTTCGTTCCTGCTCGGTTTCTCGACCATGCTAGGGACTCGGTGGTGGCGGAGGCACGACCAGTGTGTCGCCGGCGCCGGGGCGCGTGGGCTCGGGGAGCCGGTCGGGCGGCGACGACGAGACCCCACTGTAGCTGTGGCCCGGCCAGCGCAGTACCGCGTCCACGACCTGGCCATTCTGGAGGAACACGACGTCGAACGTCCCGCAGCTGTACTCGCAGCCGTTGCGGAAGTAGAGATACGTCCACTCGCCGGAGCGGCGCGTGGCCACGGGCGCGCCCCACAAAGAGTACACGTCCCGCTCGGCCATGCCCGGGGCGATCGTGCCCGTGTCGTTCGAGACGAAGGGCTCGTCGGCGAGCACCGCCTGCGAGATCGGGTAGGGCGGCGCCTCGGGCCGGGTCTCGACCGCGGGCGCCGGCGGCCGCACCGCCTCCGGCGGCGGCGCCTGCGGCTGCTCGGCCACGGGCTGCGGCGGCGCCGGCTCGGGGGTGGCCGGACCGGGCGCGGCCGTATCCGTCACGACCGCGCTCTGGCGGCCGCGGATCTTGTCGATCGTGCCCTTCACCATCTCACACCCCGAGAGGGCGATCGCTCCCAGCGCGCACACCAGCGTGCTGCGTCGCATGGCCAGCCTCCATAGAGAGAAAGACCCGGGCGCCGCTCGTGCCCCCGAGCGCGTCCGCGTTGCGTCGTTCCGGATGCGGCATCAGCCCCACCACGTTGCGCCCCGTGTTGCAGACGCCGGCGATCCCGTTGACGGAGCCGTTGGGGTTCTCGCGCACGTAGCGCCACACCACCTGGCCGTTGGCCTCGAGCGCCGCGAGCGTGCGCGTGTCGGCCACATACCGCCCGTCACCATGGGCGATGGGGACCTCGAGCACTTCCCCCGCCTCGTACGCGCGGGTGAACGGCGTATCGGTCTGCTCGACGCGCACCCACACCGGACGCGACAGGAACCGCAGGCCGGCGTTGCGCATCAGGCCCCCGGGCAGCAGCCCGGCCTCGCACAGGATCTGGAAGCCGTTGCAGATGCCGAGCACCGCGCCGCCCAGCCGGGCGTGCTCGGTGACCGCGCCCATGACGGGGGAGAACCGGGCGATCGCCCCCGAGCGCAGATAGTCGCCGTAGCTGAAGCCGCCCGGCAGCACCACGGCGTCGGCGCCGCGCAGGTCGGTGTCACGGTGCCAGACGTCGTACGTGTCGGACCCTGCCGCCTGCGCGGCGGCGAGCGTGTCGGCGTCGCAGTTGGAGCCGGGGAACACCACCACGGCGACGCGCGCCATCAGCCGGCCTCCACGACCTGGAAGTCCTCGATGACCGGGTTGGCCAGCAGGCGGTCGCACATGGCGCGTACCCGGGCCGCGGCTTCCTCGCGGGTGGGCGCGTTGACCTCCAGCGCGAGGTGCTTGCCCACGCGCACCCGGCGGACCTCCGCGAAGCCCAGGGCATGGAGCGCGTGCTCGACGGCCTGTCCCTGCGGATCGAGCAGCGCGTCGCGGGGCATCACGCGGACCTCGATCCGGAACGCCGTCACGCCGCGCCTCCCGACTGTCCGGGCTCGGCCGGCGGCGCGGACTCCCGGCTGCGCGGCGCGACGCCGCGACGACGCTGCCCGTACGCGTCGGCGACCGCGTCGTCGTCCGGAATCGCGATCGAGCCGCCCACGGCGCCCTCGTCGGCGTCCGATCCCTCGAACAGCCCGAGTACGGCCGCCCGCGCCACGCCATACGTCATGTAGGCGATCCCGAGTGGGAAGAAGAACGCGTCGTGCTGCCAGATGCCGAAGATGAGAATACTCAGGTTGGTCGCGAGCCCCAAGCGCCCGCGCGTCGAGCGGACTCCCATCCGGGGCACCATCGGGTAGCGCACCTGGCTGACCATGAGGATGGTGAGCGCGATCACCAGGAGCGGGATCAACAGGCTCCACGGAAGGTGGGCGAAGCGATCCTCGTACAGCGGGGTCTGGGTGAACGGGTAGAGCGTGGCCAGGGTCATGCCCGCCGCGGGAGACGGGAGGCCCACGAAGTGCGCCTTGGGCTGGCCGGCCTGGGTCAGGTTGAAGCGGGCCAGCCGGATCGCGACCGCCATCACGTAGAAATAACAGAACACCCACGCGGCGGGGCCAGAGACGGAAAACTCCAGCTGGTAGATGAGGAACGCGGGCGCGACGCCGAAGCTGACGAGGTCCACCAGGCTGTCCAGCTCGGCCCCGAAACGCGTTCCCGTCTTCGACAGGCGCGCCACCAGCCCGTCGAGCAGATCCAGGATGCCGGCGAACACGATGAACCAGCCCGCCCGGTAGAACGCGCCCTGCGCTGCCAGGACGATCGACCAGATGCCGAAGAACAGGTTGAACAGCGTGAACAGGCTCGGCACGACGACGACGACCCGGCGCATCGGGAGCCGGCGCAATGGCGGCGGCCTCACGAGCCGTACTCCGCCAGGACCGTGCGGCCCGCCGCGACGTGCTCGCCCTCCAACACGCGGACCAGCGGCCGCGCGCCCGCCGGCAGAAACACGTCCACCCGCGAGCCGAAGCGGATCATGCCCATGCGCTCGCCCTGGCGGGCGAGGCTGCCGGGGCGCGCGTCCGTCACGATACGCCGGGCCACGAGCCCGGCGATCTGGCGCACGAGGACCGGGCCGCGCGGCGTGCGAATCCCGACGGAGGCTTGCTCGTTGTCGAGGCTCGCCTTGTCGCCGGCCGCATGCAGGAACCTGCCCGCGTGGTAGGTGACCAGCTCGATCGAGCCGGACGCCGGGTAGCGGTTCACGTGCACGTCGAAGACGTTCATGAATATCGAGATGCGCGTGGCCGGGCCCTTGAGGTACAGCGGCTCGTCCGTTGGCACGATCCCGACCACGCGGCCGTCCGCCGGGGCGATCACGAGCTCGTCGCCGCGTGGGCCCGGGCGCCGGGGATCGCGGAAGAACACCGCGAGCCAGATCGCGACGAGGACCAGGGCGCCTTCGACCAGCCACAGCCAGCCGCCCCAGCGCGCCGCCGCCCATCCGCCGACGGCGACGAGGGACCAGCCGGCACTGAGGAAGGGCCAGCCTTCAGGCGCGAGCCTCACGGCAGCGACAGGGGGCGGCCGGTGAGCAGGCGGTAGGCCTCGCGATAGCGGTGGCTCGTCGCCTCCACGACCTCCCGCGGCAGGGGCGGCGGGGGCGGGTTGCCGTCCCAGCGCCCCTCGTGCCGCAGCCCCGCCAGATAGTCGCGCAGCGGCTGCTTGTCGAAGCTCGGCTGGCTCGTGCCCCGCACGTAGCGGTCCGCCGGCCAGAAGCGGGACGAGTCGGGCGTCAGGATCTCGTCGATCACGAGCAGGGTCCCGTCCGGCGCGTGGCCGAACTCGAACTTGGTGTCGGCGATGATGATGCCGCGTGTCGCGGCGTAGGCGCGCCCGGCCTCGTAGAGGGCACGGCTCGCCGCGCGCAGGCGCGCCGCGAGGGCGTCGCCCAGGGCGGCGGCGAGGTGCCGGTAGGTGACGTTCTCGTCGTGGCCCGTTTCGGCCTTCGTGGCGGGGGAGAAGATCGGCGGGTCGAGCCGCGCGCTCTCGACGAGGCCGGCGGGGAGCGGCTCGCCCGCGAGGGTGCCGGCGTCGCGGTATTCCGTCCATGCGGAGCCCGCCAGGTAGCCGCGCACGACGCACTCGAACGGCACGGGCTCGGTGCGACGGGCGAGGAGCGCGCGGCCCGCCAGCGCCGCCTCGTGCCTCGCCAGCGCGGGCACGCGGCGCACGATGTCGGCGGCGTCGGCGCTGAGGAAGTGGCTGGGCACGACGTCGCGGAGGCGGCCGAACCAGAACGCCGAGAGCTGCGTGAGCACGGCGCCCTTGAACGGGACGGCCTCGTCCAGCACGACGTCGAACGCGCTCACGCGGTCGCTGGCGACGAGCAGGAGGGTGTCGGCGTCCACGTCGTAGACTTCGCGCACCTTGCCGCGGCGCCGCAGCGGCAGCGGCAGGCGACTCTCCCGCACCACGGCCGTCACACCCGCACCTCCGCGTCCGACACGGCGGGCGCGGCCGCGTCGATCTGCTGCAACACCGGCGGGACGATGGTCTCGAGGAACTCGTCCACCTGCTGCGGCGCCCGGCCGACGTACGCGGCGGGATCCTGCTCGCCGGCCGAGGGCTTGAGCCGCAGGCGGCGCAGCGCCGGGTCGGCGGCGAGGCGCTCGAGCAGATCGTTCTTGACGCCGCGCTCGGCCACCGCCTGCGCCACCGCGAGGCTGTGCCGCCGGATCACCTCGTGCAGCTCCTGGCGATCGCCGCCAGCCTTCACCCCGCGCATGAGCAGCCGCTCGGTGGCGAGGAAGGGCAGCAGCTCGCGCACGTGCCGCTCGATCACCGGCTCGCGCACCTCGAGGCCCGCCGCCACGTTGGTCGCGAGCACGAGGAGCCCGTCCGTGGCCAGCAGCGCTTCCGGAATCACGAGGCGCCGGTTCGCGCTGTCGTCGAGGCTGCGCTCGAGCCACTGCTCGGCCGCCGTGTGCCAACCGTTGCCGGCGAGCTCGATCACGAACCGCGCGAGGCTCGTCATGCGCTCCGCCCGCATCGGATTGCGCTTGTACGGCATGGCGCTGGAGCCGACCTGCTCGGTCTCGAAGGGCTCGATCATCTCCCCTTCGTGCTGCAGCAGACGCAGGTCGGTCGCGAATTTCGCCGTCGAGGCCGCGATGCCGGCGAGCGCCGCCAGCACCTGGGCGTCGACCTTGCGCGGGTAGGTCTGGCCGCTGACCGGGCAGGAGCGCGTGAACCCCATCTTGCGCGCCACGCGGGCATCGAGCTCGCGGACCTTGTCCTCGTCGCCGTCGAACAGGTCGAGAAAGCTCGCCTGGGTGCCCGTGGCGCCCTTGACGCCGAGAAACGGCAGCAGCTCGAGCCGGTGCAGCAGCTCCTGCGCGTCGCTCAGGAAGTCCTGCATCCACAGGGTGACGCGCTTGCCCACGGTCGTGAGCTGCGCGGGCTGGAAATGGGTGTAGGCCAGGCAGGGCAGGGCGCGGTGGCGGCGGGCGAGCTTGCCCAGGGCGACGAGCACGGCCGCGATGCGCCCCAACAGCAGCCGCAGGGCCTCGCGCATCAACAGCACGTCGGCGTTGTCGGTGACGAAGGCGCTGGTGGCGCCGAGGTGGAGGTAGCCCCGGGCCTTGGGCGCCTGCTCGCCGAGGTGATGGATGTGGGCCATCACGTCGTGCCGCAGCCGGCGCTCGTGCTCGGCGGCGCGCGCCAGGTCGGCGTCGTCCTTGTGTCGCGTGACCTCCTTGATCGCGGCCTCGGGAATCGGCAGGCCCAGCTCGCGCTGCGTCTGGAGCAGCGCCAGCCACAGGCCGCGCCACAGGGCGATGCGCCGGCGCTCGCTCCACAGCGCCTGCATCGGGGGCGAGGCGTAGCGCGTCGCCAGCGGCGAGACGTACGTCAAACGGCGGCCTTGCTGCGCGCGACCAGCTTGCTCCAGTCGTTGAGGAACTGGTCGAGGCCCCGGTCGGTGAGCGGATGGAGCAGCAGCTTCTTCAGGACGTCGGTCGGGAGCGTGGCCACGTCCGCGCCGATCATGGCCGCCTCGACGACGTGGCGCGGATGCCGGATCGAGGCGGCCAGGATCTGGGTCTCGATGCCGTAATTGTCGAAGATCACCCGGGCCTCGCGCACCACGTCCATGCCTTCCTGGCCCACGTCGTCGATCCTGCCGACGAAGGGGCTGACGTAGGTAGCGCCGGCCTTGGCCGCCAGCAGGCACTGCACGCTGGAAAAGCACAGCGTCACGTTGGTGCGGATCCCGTCGGCCGTGAGTCGTCGCACCGCTACCATCCCGTCCTCGAGCATCGGGATCTTCACGACGACGTTGTCGGCGATCTGCGCGAGCGTCGTCCCCTCGCGCACCATGGCGTCGGCGTCCACGGCCACGACCTCGGCGGAGACCGGCCCGCGCACCACCGAGCAGATCTCCTTGAGCACGTCGCGGGGGTCGAGATCACCGGCCTGCTTGGCGAGCAGCGACGGGTTGGTCGTCACGCCGTCGATGAGACCGGCCTGGACCGCCCAGGTGATCTCCTTCAGGCTCGCCGTATCGAGGAACAGCTTCATGCTGGCGCCTCGGCGTAGAGGTGGGGGGGATACCGCACCGCTTCGAGATACAGGCCGTGGGGGGGCGCCGGCGGCGCGGCGCGCACGTCCCCGGCCGCCGCCAGCAGCCGCGGCAGCTCCGCGGGCTCGCGCCGGCCCAATCCGATGTCGACCATCTCGCCGACCAGCAAGCGCACCATCCGGTGCAGGAACCGATCCGCCTCGATCGTGAAGGTCACGCCCGTCCCGTCGCCACGCGGCGCCCACCGCGCCAGCGAGACGCGACACCGGTGGTGGGCCTGGGGCGTCGTGCCCGCCCGGGACAGCGCCCGGAAATCATGCTCGCCGGGAAGCGCCCGCGTGGCGTCGTCGAGCCGCGCCAGGTCGAGGGGGCGTCCCAGCGCCCACTCGTAGAGCCGCCGGAATGGCGAGCGTCCGCCTTCGTCGGTCCCGATCACGTAGCGGTAGCGCCGCGCCATCGCGCTGCGGCGGGCATGAAACCCGGGCCGCATGGCATGCAAACGCTCGATCCAGATCTCGCCGGGCAAGAGCGCGTTCAGCGCACGCCGTAGCCCGTCCGGATCGCGTTCCCACCGCTCGGTCGCTGCGAAACCCACCCCCTGACCGACGGCGTGGACGCCGGAGTCCGTCCGGCCCGCGCCCATCGCGGTCGTCCGCCGTCCCATGAGTCGCTCGAGCACGGCCTCGAACTCACCCTGCACCGTGCGGCCTGACGGCTGTCGCTGCCATCCCCCGAACTGGGCCCCATCGTAGTGCACGACCGCGAGAAAGGGGCGGCTCGTCACGCGCCAAAGATAGGGCGGGGCGGGGCCCCTTTTCAAGGTCGCAACCCGTTGTCCCGTTTGACAAAAGGCGCTTTTTCTGGGTACGATTGGCGGGCCCTTGCCTCCCATGACAACCGCATCCTCCCCGCTCCCGCCCCTCGCCACGGCGCTCACCGCGCTGGCCGCCGGCCGGTCGCTCGACGAAACCCTCACCGCCCGGGTGTTCGACGTCGTGATGCGCGGCGCGGCGAGCCCCGCGCAGATCGGCGCGCTGTTGCTGGCGCTGCGCGTGAAAGGCGAGAGCGTGGAGGAGCTGGCTGGCGCCACGCGGGCCCTGCGCGCCGCGATGGTCCCTGTCGAGTCCGACGGCGGCCAGACGATCGACACCTGCGGCACCGGCGGTGGCAGCGTCACGACCTTCAACATCTCGACCGGCGCGGCCCTCGTCGCCGCGGGTGCGGGCGCGGCGGTCGCCAAGCACGGGAATCGATCGTTCACGTCGCGCTGCGGCTCGGCGGACGTGCTGGAGGCGCTGGGCGTCACCATCAGCCTCGACGGCTCCACGGCGGCCCGCGTGCTGCGCGAAGCCCGCATCGCGTTTCTCTTCGCCCCGAACTTCCATCCCGCCATGCGCCACGTCGCCCCGGTGCGACGCGAGCTCGGCGTGCCGACCCTGATGAACCTGCTGGGCCCGCTCGCCAATCCGGCGGGCGTGCGGCGCCAGGTCATCGGCGTCGCCGACGCCGGCCGGGCGCCCCTCGTCGCGGGGGCGCTGGCGCGCCTCGGCACGGACCACGCCCTGGTCGTGCACGGCCGCGTGGGCATGGACGAGATCTCGCCCTGCGGGCGGAGCGATGTGTGGGAGGTGCGGGGCGGTGCCGTGACCCACTGGGAGGTGGACCCGGCCACGCTCGAGCTGGCGGTCGAGGACCCGGGCGCGCTGGCGGGGGAGGGCCCCGCGGAGAACGCGGCACGCCTGGAGGGTCTCCTGACCGGCCGGACCGACGACGCCCCCGGGCGGGCGGCGCTGCTCCTCAACGCGGGGGCGGCGGTCTACGTGGCGGGCCTCGCGCCGTCGTACCCGGCCGGCATCGCGCGGGCGCGCGAGGCGCTGCGCTCGGGAGCCGCCGCTGCGGCGCTCGACAGCCTGCGGCGGGCGGCTAGTACTTCCGGATGACGCCGACCACGACGCCTTGAACGACCACGTCGCGCTCGTTGAGACGAAGCGGCGCAACGGCGGCGTTCGCCGGCTGCAGCCGGATCCACCCGCCCGGCTCGCGGTAGAACCGCTTCACCGTGGCACTGGTGCCCTCCACCAGCGCGATGACCATCTGGCCGCTGTCGGCCTGGTTGCGCTCGTGCACGACCACGTAGTCGCCGTCGCGGATCTGCTCGTCGATCATCGAGTTGCCCCGCACCTTCAGCACGTAGCTCTTGCCGCGGCGCGGCACCAGCTCGTCGGGAACGGCGATCGTATCGGGGCCGCTGAGGGCTTCGATCGGCTCGCCGGCCGCCACCAGACCGAGCAGGGGCAGTTCCAGCGCGCCAGTCTGTCCCCGGGGGGGCACCATCTCGATGGCGCGGCTCTCGTTGGGCGCCCGGCGGATGTACCCCTTGCGCTCCAGGTTCGAGAGGTGCTCGTGCACCGTCGCGAGCGAGCGGAACCCGAACCGGCCGGCGATCTCCTCGAAGCTCGGCGCGTACCCGTGGGTGGCGATGTAGTCGCCCAGGTAATCGAGGATCTCCCGCTGACGGCGTGTCACGGGCATGGAGCGCTCCCGAAAAGAAGCCGAATCCAATCTACCCGAAAATGACCCGAACGCAAGCATGACCCCGGGGACCCCGGCTACCCTCGACCAGCTCCTCGAGGCCGCCCGGCGGCGTGTGGAGGGCCTGTATCTCCGGCGACGCGAGCTGGAGCGGGCGGCGGCGGCCGCCCCGCGACGGCCGGAGTTCGGCCGGGCCCTCCTGGGTGCCATGGTGGGCGTGATCGCCGAGGTGAAGCGGCGCTCGCCCTCCGCCGGGACGATTCATGCCGGGCTCGATGCCGCCGGCCACGCCCGGGACTGCGCCCGCGGGGGCGCCACCGCCATCTCCGTGCTGACCGACGACGAGCATTTCGGCGGCTCCATCGACGATCTCGCGCGAGTGGCGGAGGCGGTCGCGCTGCCCGTGTTGCGCAAGGACTTCGTGCTGGACGGGCTGCAGCTCGTCGAGGCCCGGGCGGCGGGTGCGAGCGCGGTACTCCTGATCGCGCGCGTCCTGGCGGGCGACCGTCTCGCGGAGCTGGCGCGCGCCGCGCAGGGGCTCGGCCTTGCGGCGCTCGTGGAGGTGCATTCGGAGGACGAGCTCGACCGGGCGCTGGGCGCGGGGGCGGACGTCGTGGGGGTGAACGCGCGCGACCTGGGGAGTTACGCCGTGGATCTCGCGGTGGTGGAGCGTCTCATGCCTCGCGTGCCGCCGGACGTACCGGCCGTGGCCGAGAGCGGGGTGAGCGACCGGGCCGACGTCGAGCGGATCGCGGCCGCAGGCGCGGACCTGGTGCTCGTCGGCACCGCGCTGGCGCGCCGGCCGGATGCAGCGGCGGCCGTGCGGGAGCTGGCCGGAGTGACGCGGCGCGGCCGGCGGGCGGTGTGGGCCGCCGGCGGCGGGTCGTGAGCGAGGCCGGGCGGTTCGGGCCCTACGGGGGCCGCTACGTGCCCGAGTCGCTGATGGCGGCGCTCGAGGAGCTGGAGCGGGTGTACGCCGAGGCGCGCAGCGACCTGGGGTTCTGGAGCGAGCTGGAGGGCTTGCTGCGGGAGTACGTGGGCCGCCCCACGCCCCTGGGGGACGCGCCGCGGCTCTCGGCGGTGGTGGGGCCGGGCGTGCGGGTCCTGCTCAAGCGCGAAGACCTGAATCACACGGGCGCGCACAAGATCAACAACACCCTGGGGCAGGTCCTGCTCGCGCGGCGCATGCGCAAGCCGCGCATCATCGCCGAGACCGGGGCCGGCCAGCATGGCGTGGCGACCGCGACGGTGTGCGCCCGCTTCGGGCTGGACTGTGTGATCTACATGGGCGAGGAGGACATGCGGCGCCAGCGGCTCAACGTGTACCGCATGCAGCTGCTCGGCGCGACCGTGGTGCCGGTCGGGTCGGGGACGCGCACGTTGAAGGACGCGACCACCGAAGCGATGCGCGACTGGGTGACCAACGTCACCACGACGCACTACATCATCGGGTCGGCGGTGGGGCCGGATCCGTTTCCCCGCCTGGTGCGGGATTTCCAGTCCGTGATCGGCCGCGAGGCGCGCGCGCAGGCTGTGGAGCGCTGCGGCCGGCTGCCGCGCACGGTGGTCGCCTGCGTCGGTGGGGGCTCGAACGCCATCGGCATGATGACCGCGTTTCTCGGCGACCGGGAGGTCGAGCTGGTCGGCGTGGAGGCCGCCGGGGAGGGGTTGGGCGGCGAGCGGCACGCGGCGTCGCTCGGGCGCGGGAGCCCGGGCGTCTTCCACGGGAGCCTGAGCTACCTGTTGCAGGACGCCGACGGGCAGGTGCGGCCGGCGCACTCCGTCGCGGCCGGCCTGGACTACCCCGGCGTCGGCCCGGAGCATGCTTTTTTCAAGGACGCCGGGCGCATATTGTATGAGGCCGTGACCGACCGCGAGGCGCTGGCGGCGTTCGCCGAGCTGAGCCGCCTCGAGGGGATCGTGCCGGCGTTGGAGAGCGCGCACGCCGTGGCCTGGGTTCTCGCGCAGGGGCGGGGGGGCCGCTGGGGGAGGGACGACGTGGTGCTGATCAACCTGAGCGGACGAGGGGACAAAGACGTCGCCCTGGTCGCGGACCTCACGGGAGGTGACCGCTGACCGACGCGGGGATGTACGGGCTGGCGGTGCCGGTCGAGCGGATCCAGGAGCTGATCCAGGTCCTGATCAAGGGACTGCGCGCCGTGCAGCTGTACATGCCGAACAACCCCGTGTACCAGCGGGCGATGGAGAACGTCAGGACGGCGCTGGAGCACATCTGGAACACGACCGATGAGCTCTCGCTGGACGTCGGGGAGAGCGAGCTGCGCTACGCGAACGCCGTGGTCTACGTCCAGGACGCGCGCGCCCAGGGCGAGGGGCTGGCGTGGACGTTCTTCAAGGACGGCATCCGCAACTTCGCCTTCCGGCGAGGCGTCGAGGACGAGGAGATCGGGCGCTTCCTGCACGTGATCAATCAGGCGCGGGCGCTCCCCGCGGACGCGCCGGAGGACCTGCTCACCCTGTTGTGGGGCGCGGACTTCCAGTACATCCGCTACAGCTTCCGCGAGCTGGTGGATGACGATTCCGTGCCCATCGAGTTCGAGGGTGGTCCGCCGATGACCACGCCCGAGGTGGTGCACGGCGCCGTGCTGGAGGAAGCGGGGCCGGCGGCGCGGCCCGAGGGCGTCGTGTCCACCGAGGAGTTCGAGACGACCCTCTACTTCCTCGACGACCGCGAGATCGAGTACCTCAACCAGGAGCTGGAGCGCGAGTACACGCAGGACCTGCGGCGCAACGTGCTGTCCATGCTGTTCGACCTGCTCGAGCTCCAGCCGTACGCGACGGTGCGCGCCGAGCTGATCGCGATTCTGGACAACTTCATCCCGTACCTGCTCGGCGCGGGAGACTTCCGGTCGGTGGCGTTCATCCTGCGCGAGACCCGCGACGTGCGGGGGCGCGCCAAGGAGCTGCTGCCCGAGCATGCGCAGGTGCTCGGGTCGCTGCCGGGCCGGCTGTCGCAGGACGAGTCCATGTCGCAGCTCCTGCAGTCGCTGGACGAGGCGACCGTCCACCCGACGGAGGACGACCTGGGCGAGCTGTTCCGCGAGCTCGAGCCGACCGCGCTCTCGCCGATGATGGCGTGGATGCCGCGGGTGGCGAGCGCGCGGGTGCGTGAGCTGATGACGGCCGCCGCCGAGCGGCTGGCGCAGGCGCACGCGAGCGAGGTGTTACGGGCGCTGGGGAGCGCCGACGAGGGCACGCGGCTGGAGACGGTGCGCCTGGCGGGGCGCCTGAAGCTCGCCGGCGCGCCGGAGGGCATGGGCAAACTGCTGGACGGCGGCGACAAGGCGCTGCGGCTGGCGGTGATCGAGGCGCTCGCCGCCATCGGAAACCCGTCGGCCATTCGCTTGCTGGAGCGCGCCGTGGAGGACCGGGAGCGCGATGTCCGGATCGCCGCGGTCCGCCAGATCGGGCAGCGCGGCTACCGCAACGCATTCGGGCGCATCGAGGCCGCGGTGAAGGGCGGCAAGCTCAAGGCGGTCGATCTCACCGAGAAGATGGCGTTCTTCGAGACCTACGGGGCGATGGCGGGCGCCGACGGGCTGGCGCTGCTCGCGCGGCTGCTCGCCAGCCGCGGCGGCCTGCTGGGCCGCAAGGAGGATCCCGAGATCCGGGCGTGTGCGGCGATGGCGCTGGGGAAGATGCGGCAGCCCGAGGCGCGCGCGGCGCTGGAGCGGGCCAAGGACGACAAGGAGCCGCTGGTGCGCAATGCCGTGCTGCGCGCGCTGCGGGCGCTGGGCACATGAGCGCCCAGAAGCCCGGCGCCCCGCGGCCGTCCATCATGGAGACCGTCCAGTCGACGGATGGGATCGTGCGGCACGCGGGCCGCCCGTTCCTGCTGGCCCTGTACGCCGCCTGCCGCTCGCTCCAGCTCTACCCGCTCGAGAACGCGCAGGTGCAGAAGGCGCTCGACGATCTCACGACCCAGACGAAGCACCTGCTGGACGTCGAGAACGAGCTCGAGCTGCGGATGCAGGGCGAGTTTCTGTTCGTGAACTCGACCCGGCTGCGCCTGGACCTGGGGAACTACGCGTCGTTCGCCTTCGTGCTGGGGCTGCTGCGGCAGTGCGGCATCGGCGCGGTGCGGATGGACGAAGGCGTCGATCGCAAGCAGCTGCAGATCTTCGTCTCGTTGCTGCTGGCCTTCTCGGCGAAAGAGCCGAACCCCAACCGGGTGTTCGAGCTGGCACAGAAGCTCGCGGACTCGGGCGTCACCCTCATCACCATCGAGCCGCCGCACGCGACCGAGGAGGATCTCGAGGACGAGGAGCGCAAGAAGGAGGCGGCGAAGCGGACCTACGCCCACTCGGTGGCCGTCACCAAGGACGTGATCAACAGCATCCGCATGGGGCGGACCGCCAACGTCAAGAAGATCAAGCGGGTGGTCCAGGCGATCGTGGACCAGGTGTTGAACAACGAGTCCTCGCTGATGGGGCTCACCACGCTGCGCGACTACGACGAGTATACGTTCACGCACTCCGTGAACGTCTGCATCTTCGCGGTGGCGCTGGGGCGGCGGCTCGGCCTGCGCAAGCTGCAGCTCTACGACCTCGGGATGGCGGCGCTGTTTCACGACATCGGCAAGTCGCGGGTGCCCGTCGAGGTGCTCAACAAGGAGAGCGGCCTGAGCGACGAGGAATGGCGCATCATGCAGGCGCATCCGTGGCTCGGCGTGCTCACGCTCTTCGGGCTGCGCGGCTACGGGGAGATCCCCTATCGCTCGATGATCGTGGCCTACGAGCACCATATGAAGACCGATCTCACGGGGTATCCGAAGTCGATCCGGCCCCGTGCGCTCTCGCTGTACTCGAAGATGATCGCTGTCGCGGACGGGTTCGACGCGGCCACGAGCCGCCGGGTCTATCAGACGGTGCCGCTCCAGCCCGACCAGGTGCTCAAGGAAATGTGGGAGAACCCGCGCCGCGGCTACGATCCCGTCGTCGTGAAGGCGTTCATCAACCTGATCGGCGTCTACCCCGTGGGGACCTGCGTCATTCTCGATACCTACGAAGTGGGTCTCGTGCAGTCGCCGAACCCGGACCCCAACTTCATTCACCGGCCGATGGTGCGGATCGTGGCGACGCCGGACGGCGCGATCCTCCACCCCGGAACGACGGTCGATCTCGCCGAGCGCGACGCGGAGGGCGGCTTCCCGCGGACGATCGTCAAGGTCACCGACCCCGTGCGGTTCGGCATCAAAGTCAGCGATTACTTTGTCTGACCACCCGATCGCGGCGCGCTGGCGCGCGGTGCGGGGGGAGGGGCGCGCGGCCCTCATCACGTATCTGGCGGCGGGCCACCCCACGGCGGCGGACTCCATCGCGGCCCTGCGACGGGCCGCGGCCGCGGGCGCAGACCTGGTCGAGGTCGGGATCCCGTTCTCCGACCCGCTGGCCGACGGCCCCACGATCCAGCGCGCCACGCAGACCGCGCTGGCCCGCGGGATGACCGTGACGGGCGCGCTCGCGGTCGTCCGGGCGGCTCGGCTCGACGTCCCCGTCGTGCTGATGACCTACCTCAATCCCGTGCGCGCCTACGGCGTCGAGCGCTTTCTCGCCGACGCGCACGCGGCGGGCGCGTCGGGCCTGATCGTCACCGACCTCCCGGCGGGGGTCGAGCCCGCCCTGGAGGCCGCCGTGGCCGCAAGCCCCCTCGCGCTGATCCCGCTCGTCGCACCGACGACCGGGCCGGAGCGCCTGACACGCGCCGTGGCGGGTGCGCGCGGCTTCGTGTACCTGATCTCCCGGCTCGGGGTGACCGGCGTGCGCGATGCCGTGCCCCCGGACCTTGCGGCGGCCGTGGCGCGGGTGCGGGCGGCCACAGACCTGCCCGTGGCGGCCGGGTTCGGGATCGGCACGCCCGCGCAGGTCCGGGCGGCCGCGGGGTGCGCCGATGGCGTGGTGGTAGGGAGCGCGCTGGTTGAGGCGCTGGACACGGGCGGCCTCGATGCGCTCGCGCGGCTCGTCGGTGCCCTCGCGGCCGCGCTGCGCACTCCCGCCGGAGCGGCGCGATGACGGCCGAGCGGCTGGTCGGGCGCTACAGCACGACGCTCGCCGTGGGCGGAACCGTCGTGCTGTTCGCCGCCCTCGTGGCCGACCCGCGCTGGGTCGCCCAGCCCCTGGCGATCGTCGGGCTGGCCGCGCTCGCGGCCGCGCTGCGCGCCGTCCCGGTCGCGCTGGGCAAGTACTCCTACCTGCACCAGACGGGCGTCGTGGGGCTCATCGGGGCCCTCGCCGGCGGCCTGCCTGCCACCGCGCTCGCGCTGGCCGGCGGCGTCGCGACCGCGGATTGGCTGGTGGGCCGCAAGACGGGGCGCGCCACCTGGGTGAACCTGGGACGCGAGGTGATCGCGCTGACCGGCGCCTACGGGGTGTACGCCTGGGTGCTGTACCGCTCCGGCATCGCCGAGCCGCGGCTCGGTATGGCCCTCATTCCCGCCGCCTTCGCGCTCGCGCTGGCGTACTTCCTGATCGGGCGCATCCTGTTCTACTTCACCCTGATGATCCGCGACAAGCTCACGATCGAAGAGCAACGCTTCGTGCTGCGCTACGAGTGCATCGGGTACGCGGGCACCGTGCTGGCCAGCTCGATCCTCGTAGCGGCGCTCGTCGCGTGGCCCCCGCTCGGCTGGCTCGTCGTCGCGATCGTGGTGGGATCGCTCGGCGTGCTGTTCCGGCTCATCGTCGAGGAAGCGATCGCCGCCGAGCTGCTGAGCCGGGTGCATGCGCTGGCGGGTGTGGTCGCCGGCACGGTCGACCTGAGCGACGCCTTCCGCCGCATCGAGCAGCTCGCCTGGCGCATCGTGGACTGGGGCGACCTGCGCGTGTACCGCCGGCACGACGGCGAGGCGACGCTGGCCTATCGCAGCGCGTTCGGCCGGCCCGGGCGCGAGGCGCCGGCGGTGCACGCCGGGCCGCTGCGCCAGGAGGTGCTCGCCACGGGGGCGCTGTTGTCGATCGACGACGCGCCGCGGGACCGTCGCGTGCCCGATCCCCCGGCGGGCGTGCGCAGCCTCGTGATCGTCCCCCTCAAGGTCGGCGACCGCGTCATCGGCACGCTGGAGCTGGAGCACCACAAGCGCCGCAGCTACCGCAAGCAGGAGATCCTGACGATCTCGACCTTCGCGGGCCAGCTCGCGACGGCGCTGCACATCAGCCATCTGCGGGGGCCCCTAGTGGACACGGTGGGGCGCGTGACGCGCCAGCTGGGGACGCTGACGCGCACCGCCGGCGCGCTGCGCGCGCTGTCGGATGCCGTGGTCGCCGCGACCACGGCGATCCGCGCCGGGGTGGTGCGCGAGGAGGACGAGGTGTCGGGAGGCCTGCGGGCGACGGCGAGCCTGTCCCAGCTCGCGCGGCGCGTCTCGGCGGACGGTGCCGAGGCCGCGCAGGCGTCGAGCGCGGCCAGCGAGGTCGCCGCCCGCAACCGGCAGCGGATCCGTGATGCCATCGACCGGCTCGTGGCCCTCAAGGGGTTCGTGGGCGAGAGCTCGGGCAAGGTGCAGCAGCTGGGCGCGGTGAGCCGGCGGATCACGGGGTTCATCGCCTCGATCCGCGAGCTGGCCGACATGACCAATCTGCTCGCGCTGAACGCGGCGATCGAAGCGGCCCGCGCGGGCCGCCACGGGACGGGCTTCGCGGTCGTGGCCGAGGAGGTGCGGCGCCTGGCGGAGCAGAGCGCCAGTGCCGCCGCCGAGGCCGCCGACCTGGTGCAGGACGTGCACCGCCAGGTGGGGGAGGTCGTCGAGCAGATGCGGCGCGGGGAGGTCAACGTGGGTGGTGTGGAAGAGCTGTCGGCGGGGGCGCTCGCCGCGCTGGATCAGATCGTCACGGCGACGGCCGAAGCCACCGCGCACGCGCGCCGCATCGCCGGGGCCGCGGGCGAGCAGGACGAGGCGTTTACCCAGCTGCGGGAGCGGATCGGCGCGGTGGCGCAGATCGCCGAGCGGAACCGCGGCGAAGCGGGGGAGGTGGCCAGCCGGGCCCAGCAGGCCGCCGACGGCGTGGGCGAGCTGGAGCGGGCCACGCGCGAGCTGGAGCAGGTCGCCGCCATGCTCAGTGACCTGACCCGCGAGTTTGCCGGTCCGGGGGCGGCGCCGTAGCATGCAGGCGCATGGCCGGTGGGAGGCGGGCGAGCGGGCCTACGTGGCGCTCGGGTCGAACGTAGGCGACCGCGCGGCGCACCTGGCGCACGCCCGCGCCCGCCTCGCGGCGCTGCCCGGCACGCGGCTGGTGCGGGCGTCGGCGATCGAGGAGACCGCGCCGCTCGGACCGGTGCCGCAGGAGGCGTACCTGAATCAGATGGTCCTGCTCGAAACGACGCTCGAGCCCGAGACGCTGCTGGGCCACTGCCGCGCGATCGAGGCGGAGCGCGGCCGTGTGCGGGCGGAACGCTGGGGCCCGCGGACGCTCGATCTCGACATCGTGCGCTTCGGAGCCCGCGCCGTGCGGGGGCCGGACCTCGTCATCCCCCATCCCGAGCTGCCGCACCGCGCGTTCTGGCACCGGGAGCTGGCGGAGCTCGACGCCACGGTGGCCCCCCGTGGCTGACGCGCCGCGCCCCGTGACCGTGCACGACGTGCGGCAGCGCAAGCAGCGCGGCGAGCGCATCGTGATGCTGACGTGCTACGACGCGCTGTTCGCCCGGCTGCTCGACGACTGCGGGGTGGACATCCTGCTGGTCGGCGACTCGGTCAACCAGGTGCTCGCCGGGGCCGAGTCCACGCTGTCGGCCACCCTCGACCAGATGATCTACCACACCCGGATCGTGCGGCGCGGCGCCGCGCGCGCCATGGTGCTCTGCGATCTCCCGTTCCTCACCTACCAGGTCAGCCGCGAGGAGGCGATCCGCAACGCGGGCCGTGTGATGCAGGAAACCGGGTGTCACGGCGTGAAGCTGGAGGGCGGCCGGCCGATGGCGGAGACGGTGCGCGCGCTGGTGGACGTGGGGATTCCGGTGATGGGTCACCTTGGGCTGACGCCGCAATCGGTGCACGCCCTGGGGGGGTACCGGGTGCAGGGGCGCGACGCGGCAGGGGCCGAGCGCCTCCAGGCCGACGCTCGCGCGCTGGAGCAGGCCGGCGCGTTCGCCATCGTGCTGGAGCTCGTGCCGGCGCCGCTCGCGTCGCGCCTCTCGCAGGCGCTCACTATTCCGACCATCGGCATCGGCGCGGGGCCGGGCTGCGACGGCCAGGTGCTCGTGCTCCACGACATGCTCGGTCTCAACGACCGGTTCTCGGCGAAGTTCGTCAAGCGCTACGCGACGCTGGCCGACGCGGTGCGGGAGGCCGCGCGCCGGTTCGCGGCGGAGGTGCGCGAAGGACGCTACCCCGGGCCGGAGCACTCCTTCGGGGAGTAGACCCCCCGTCCCGCCGATGCACGAGCTGACCGGACTCGACTCCATGCGCGCCTGGAGCCGCGCCGAGCGGGCCCGGGGCCGGCGCATCGGCTTCGTGCCCACCATGGGCTTCCTGCACGAAGGGCACCTGCGCCTCGTGGACCGGGCGCGGGAGCGCGCCGACCGCGTGGTGCTCAGCATCTTCGTGAACCCGCTGCAGTTCGGCCCGGCGGAGGACCTGACGCGGTACCCGCGGGATCTGCCGCGCGACCGCGGCCTGGCCGCGGCGCGCGCCGTGGACGTGCTGTTCGTGCCGGACACCGAGGCGATGTACCCCGCGGAGCCGGCGGCCCGCGTGAGCGCAGGTGCGGCGGGCGACGTGCTCGAGGGCGCCGCGCGGCCGGGGCACTTCGGCGGCGTGCTCACCGCGGTGGCGAAGCTGTTCCACGTCGTCGAGCCCGACATCGCCGTGTTCGGCCGCAAGGACTTCCAGCAGGCGGTGCTGGTGCGCCGCATGGCAGCCGACCTGAGCTTCGCCGTGGAGATCGAGGTGGCCCCCACGGTGCGGGAGCTGGACGGCCTGGCCCTCAGCTCGCGCAACACCTATCTCGGAGCGGACGAGCGGCGCGCGGCGCTCGCCCTGTCGCGGGCGCTGCGCGTCATCGAGCAGGGGTGGCGCGCGGGTGAGGCGGATGCCGCGCTCCTGCGCGAGCGGGGCCTCCAGACCCTCCAGAGCCCCGGCGTGACGCCGGACTACCTGGCCCTCGTAGACGACGCCCTGCGGCCCGCCGGTCGCGTGACGGCGCGGACCGCGGCCCTGGTGGCCGCCCGGGTGGGCACGACACGGCTGATCGACAACATCGTGCTGGGCGACGGCCTGGCGGCCGATCCGACGGTGGGCCGGTAGGTGGGCCTGCCGCCGTGGGCCGAGGTCGGTCCGGAGCGCCGGGCGCACATCGAGCGCGTCGCCGCCCTGCTCGCGGAGTGGGCGGCGGCGATGGCGGTCGGGCCGGAGGAGCGCGCGCGCTGGCGGCGCGCGGCGTACCTGCACGACGCGCTGCGCGACGCGTCCCTGACGAACCCGCGGGCCCACGGGCCGGCGGCCGCCGACCGCGCCGCGGCGGAGGGCGAGCGCGACCGCGGCGTGCTCGATGCCGTGCGCTATCACACCATCGGCTACGCCGGGTGGGACGACGTGGGCCGCATGCTCTACCTCGCGGATTTCCTCGAGCCCGGGCGTGATCCCGACGTCGCGGCCCGCGACGCGCTCGCCGCGCGCGTCACCGCCGAGCGGGACGCGGTGCTGCGCGAGGTGGCACGCCGGCGCATCGCGTGGGTGCTGCGCTCCGGGTGGCCGCTCCCGCCGGAGACGGTGGCGTTCTGGAACGCCCTGGCGTGCTCCTGACACGCGTCACGCGAGCCGTCGCGACCCTGCTGGCGCTGGCGGCCGCCGGCTGCGAATCGGATTCGGGACGCGAGCATGCGTTTCCCGTCCCCGGCGATCGCGGTGACGCCATCACGGTCGAGGTGCTGAACGCGACGGGCCGGGCCGGTCTGGCGCGGGGCGCGACCCGCATCCTGCGGCGCGAGGGGATCGACGTGGTGTTCTACGGCAATGCCAGCGGGCCGGCCCTCGACTCGACGCGGATCCTGGTGCGGCGCGGGCCCGTGTCCGCGGGCGAGCAGGTGCGGCGGGCCCTCGGTGTGGGCGTCGTCGTCGTGGCGCCCGACACGACCCTGCTACTCGACGCCAGCGTGCTCCTGGGCGCCGACTTTCGGGGTCCGGTCGAGCTCTATCCGTAGCTGACCGCACGCCGCACTGATGTCGAGGCCACGGCTGCGCCGCAGCACCGCCCGGACCCCGTGACCTTTGAGCCGGCGCTCGAACTCGAGCATCCGCAGGCGCGGGCTCGGCACGAGGTCCGGTGCACCGCCCGGATGCAGGGGCAGCAGGTTCACGAGGGCGCCCAGCGGCCCGGCCAGGCGCGCCAGCGCATCGGCGTGCACGGGGGCGTCGTTGACGCCGCCGATCAGCACGTACTCCAGAGTGACGCGGCGCCGGAACGTTCGCAGCGCCTCGGTCACCGCGGCCAGGGCGTACTTGCGCTCCACCGGCATGAGCGAGCGGCGCACCTCGGTCGTGGGCGCGTGCAGCGACCAGGCCAGCCGGAACTGCTCCGCACGCGCCGCCAGGCGGGCCAGATTGGGCAGGATGCCGACCGTGGACACGGTGATGTGCCGGGCGCCGATGCCGAGCCCCTCGGGATCGTTCAGGATCGTGAGGGCGACGTCCACCGCCTCCCAGTTGAGCAGCGGCTCGCCCATGCCCATGAACACCACGTTCGTGGGCTTCATCGCGGGGTCGCCCAGCAGCAGCTCGCGCGCCTGACCCGCGATCTCGGCGGCCGAGAGATTGCGCCGCCACCCCATCCGACCGGTGGCGCAGAACGCGCAGCGCAAGGCACAGCCGACCTGCGACGACACACACAGGGTCCGGCGTCGGCCCTCGGGAATGAGCACCGACTCGATCGCGTCGCCGTCCGCGAGCCTCCACAGGAACTTCTCGGTCCCGTCCCGCGAGCGCTGCCGGGCCGCGAGCTCGAGCCGGCCCAGCGGGAAGTCGGCATCGAGCGCGGCGCGCAGCGCGGCGGGCAGGTCGCTCGCGTCCGCCCAGCGCGCTACCGGGCGCTGCCACAGACGTGGGGCGATCTGGCGCAGGCGGTAGGCCGGTTCACCACGCGTGCTGAGCCAGCGCGCCAGCGTGTCGCGCGCCGCGGCCGGCGTGAGCGAAAGCAGGTCGGTCACGGCACGCGCATCTCGAGCCCGACCCGATAGGCCGAGCCGATGCCGTTGGTGCCGGCGTCGCGCGCGAAGGCCAGGCGGTAGCGCCCCACGCCGACGCGGATCGCGCCGACCGGCCGCCACCCCCCCTCCGCGTAGCCGCCCTCGCGGGCCACCATCAGGTCGGCCGCGAACAGATCTCCCAACCCGACACCCACACCGGCGAACTGGTCGGCGTCGAACCCATGGGCCACCGCGGCGCCATACCGCAGGGACAGCACCGCGCGCTCGCGTCCGTCCCACGGTGAGCCCAGGGGCACGCGATAGGCCGCGCCGAGATAGACGTCTCGAGCCGCCTCCGCGGCGTCGGACCACGAGAAGAAATGCGTCGCCGCCGCCACCTCGAGCCGCTCGCCGAGCAGGGACGCGCGAGCCCCAAGGTCCAGCGTCCAGCGCTGTGTCCGGTCCGCGTCGAGCTGGGTGTCGTGGTGTGCCAGCAGCGCGCCGACGGTCGCCCGGCCGATTGCACGGGTCCAGTGCGCGCCGACGACCTGCGTGTAGTAGGGCACGCTTGGCCCTGCCGGCTCGGGACTGTCGCTCGTGCGCACGAGATCCTTGACCTCCAGCCGCCCATACACCAGCCCGAGCGCGCCGAGCGTCGGCACGCGCGCTCGGCCGGCGGCGAGCGGCCCGCCGACACCCAGCTCGGGCGGCGTCCGCACGAGCTCGATGCTCGCGACGATCCGGGCGGTGGGGTCGGGTTGCGCCGCATTCCACAGGGCGGCCGCTCCCCCAGTCGCGAGCGCCGGTGGCACGGCCAGCGTCGTGGACGCCACCCGCCAGAGGGCTGCGGCGGCCGCGTCCTGTGCGGCGGCCGTCGCCGGAAGCAGGGCCAGCACGGCCCAGAGGTATCGAGGCATGGTGGGGGAGCGGGAATCCACGTGGCGCCGGTGGGTCAACTTAACTAGATTCAATCGCTTACACCACTCGCGAGCACCGTGCGGCTATCCGAGCTGCTCAGCCCCAGTCGTATCCTGGTTCCCCTGCGGTCCACGGACAAGGAGGGGGTGCTCCGGGAGCTGGTCGAGCTCCTGGTCGCAGGCAACGGGGCCGTCGCCGACGAGGTGCTCGCGGCAATCCTGGAGCGGGAGCGGCAGTTCCCCACGGGAATCGGTTACGGCGTGGCAGTGCCGCACGGCAAGACCCCCGTGCTGTCGGGGCTCGGTATCGTCGCCGGGACGACCGTGGCGCCGGTGCCCTACGAGACGGTCGACGGTGACCCGGTCCGGATCTTCTTCCTGCTGGCCGGCCCCGAATCGCAGGCCGGGGCGCACGTGAAGGCACTGAGCCGGATCTCGCGTCTGGTGCGCCAGGAGCCCGTGCGCACGCGGCTGCTGGGCGCGCGGACGCCCGAGGAGTTCTACCGGTCGTTGTGTGACGCGGAGGGGGGAGGGGGAGCGTGACGGTCAGCGGTACGAGCCGGCGGACGCACCGCTGCGGCGAGCTGCGGGCGACGGAGGTCGGACAGCGCGTGCGCCTGGGCGGCTGGGTGCACCGGCGCCGCGACCTGGGCGGCATCGTGTTCATCGATTTGCGCGACCGCGCGGGCATCGTGCAGGTGGCGGTGGGTCCGGACTGGGCGCCGGTGGACGTGCAGCGGCGTGCCGGCGCCGTGGGGAGCGAGACGGTCGTCGTGGTCGAGGGAACGGTCGTGGTGCGCCCCGCGGCGATGCGCAACGCCGATCTCGCGACGGGGGAGATCGAGGTCCACGCCACGGCGCTCGACGTCGTCGGGCCGGCCGAAACGCCGCCGATCCCGGTGGCCCGCGGCAAGGGCGACGAGCTGCCCGCCGAGGAGCTGCGGCTCAAGCACCGGCACCTCGACCTGCGGCGGCCGGAGCTGCAGGCGAACCTGATGCTCCGGCACCGGCTGCTGCAGCGCGCGCGGCGCACGCTGTCGGACCTCGAGTTCCTCGAGATCGAGACCCCGATCCTGACCAAGCCGACGCCGGAGGGCGCGCGCGACTATCTCGTGCCGTCGCGCCTGCACGCGGGCGAGTTCTTCGCGCTGCCGCAGTCGCCGCAGATCTACAAGCAGCTGCTCATGGTGGCGGGGTTCGATCGCTACTTCCAGATCGCGCGCTGTTTCCGGGACGAGGACCTGCGGTTCGACCGGCAGCCCGAGTTCACGCAGATCGATCTCGAGGCGTCGTTCGTGACCGCGGAGGACGTGCAGGGCTTCGTGGAGGCCGTGCTGGGGGCGCTGTGGGATGAGGCCGGCCAGGCGGTGGCGCGGCCCTTCCCGCGGCTCGCCTGGCACGACGCGATGGAGCGGTTCGGCACCGACAAGCCCGACCTGCGCTACGATCTCGCGATCGCCGACTGGACCGCGCAGCTGCGGTCCCTGGGCGTGCCGTTCGTGGACGCGTCGCTGCGGGACGGGGCGCGGGTCCGGGGGCTGGCGGTCAAGGGTGGCGGGGCGCTCTCGCGCAAGGACGTCGATCAGCTCGCGGAGGCGGCGAAGCAGCTGGGCGGCTCGGGGCTCGCGTGGGTGAAGCGCCAGGGTGAGCAGCTGTCGGGGTCGGTGGCGAAGCACTTCACGGCCGAGGTGCTGGGGCGGCTCGGTGTGGCGGACGGCGACGCGGCCCTGCTCGTCGTGGGGCCGGATCGCGTGACCTCGCCCGTGCTCGACCGGGTGCGCCAAGAGGTGATCCGCCGGCTCGCGCCCCCGCCGCGCACCGCGCACGCGTTCTGCTGGGTGGTGGACTTCCCGCTGTTCGAGCCCGATCCCGACACGGGGCGTCCGGTTTTCGCCCATCATCCGTTCACGGCGCCGCATCCCGAGGACGTGGCCCGGCTCGAGCGCGAGCCGCTGGCGTGCCGCGCCCTGCATTACGACGCCGTGTACAACGGGCACGAGCTGGGGTCGGGCTCGATCCGTATCACGGATCCCGCCGTGCAGCGGCGCGTGTTCGCGCACCTCAGCCTCACCCCCGCGGACATCGAGGCGCGGTTCGGCTTCCTGCTCGCGGGGCTCGCGGCCGGCGCGCCGCCGCACGGCGGCTTCGCCGTCGGCTTCGACCGGGTCGCGATGCTGCTGGCGGGGGCCGGGTCGCTGCGCGACGTGATCGCCTTTCCCAAGACCACCGCGGCGCGGGCGCTGTTCGAGGGGGCCCCCACCGCCGCCCGGTCGGAGGACGTGGCCGCCCTGCACATCCAGGTGACGCGATGAGCGACGACCTCACCCAGCGGCTCTCCGTGGAGGGGGTCGATCCGCTCGCGCTCGCGGGGGTCAACGACGCCAACCTGATCGAGCTGGCGCGACGCCTGGGCGTCCGGGTCTCGCTGCGGGGCGACGTGCTCACGCTGGCGGGCCCGGCGCCGGCCGTGGAGCGGGCGACCACGGTCGCCCAGGCGGTGGTGGATCTGGCCCGGCTCGGCGATCCGCTCGACGTGCACGACATCGAGCGACTCGTGGGCGACGAGGCGCAGGGCACCCTGGGGGCGCCGGCCGGCGAGCACCGCATCATTCTCCCGGGGCTGCGGCGGGTGATTCAGCCCAAGACCGGGGGCCAGCGCGACTATCTCCAGGCGATCGCGCAGCACGACATCGTCGTCGGCATCGGGCCGGCTGGCACGGGCAAGACCTACCTGGCGGTGGCGGCGGCGGTGGACGCGCTGCACCGCAAGCGGGTGCGGCGCATCGTGCTCGCGCGCCCCGCGGTCGAGGCGGGCGAGAGCCTCGGCTTCCTCCCCGGGGACCTGCAGGACAAGGTCGATCCGTACCTGCGCCCGCTGTACGACGCGCTCGAGGACATGATGCCGCGCGACCGGGTGCAGAAGGCGCTCGAGTCGCGCACCATCGAGATCGCGCCGCTGGCCTATATGCGGGGCCGCACGCTGGGCGACGCCTTCGTGATCCTGGACGAGGCCCAGAACGCCACCGGCATGCAGATGAAGATGTTTCTCACCCGGCTCGGTGTGAACTCGCGCGCGGTGATCACGGGCGACAAGACGCAGATCGACCTCACGCACCGCGAGGATAGCGGGCTGCTCCAGGTCGAGCGCATCCTCCCGGGGATCGCGGGTGTGGCGTTCTGCTATTTCGAGGAGACCGATGTCGTGCGCCACCGGCTGGTGCGCGACATCATCCGCGCCTACGCCGAGGACTCCCAGGGGTGACGGTGAACGGTCCCGCGCTGCGGCGCATCGCGTACCACGCGGCCCGCTGGATCTGGGTCGTGGCCCTGGCCGGGCTCGCCGCGCTCGCCTTCCCGGCGCCGCCGGGGGAGGCGAGCGCCGGGCTGGGCGCGATCCTGCGCGACGCGCTGATCCTGAGCATTTTCTGGGTCCTGTCGCTGTTCTACCGGCGCGAGACCTACGCCAACCTCCGCCAGGTTTCGGCGATCGGGTGCCTGTTCGCGATCACCCTGGTCGGCGCCGGACTGGTCGCGCGCGCGCAGCCCGGGCTGCCCGAGCTGATCCCGATGCCGCTCATCGCCGTGATGCTCACCGTGCTGTTCAACGGGCGCGTCTCGATGATCGCGGTGATGATTCTGTCGGTGGTCGTGAGCCTGCAGCCCGTGTTCCGCAACAGCCCGGCGCTGTTCATGTGTCTGGCCGGCGGCGTGCCGGCGGCGCTCTCGGTCCGGTCGCTGCGGCGTCGCAGCCACATCTACACCGCCGTCGTGGCGGCGGGGGCGGGGTACCTGGCGGGCGCGCTCGCCCTCGGGCTCGCCGGCGGGTGGCCGCCGGCGGCGATCGGCCTGCGCGCCGCGCTCGGCATGGCGAACGGGCTGGTGTCGGCGTCGCTCGCGCTCGCCCTGCTTCCCGTGGCCGAGCGCTTCACCCAGATCACGAGCGATCTCACGCTGCTCGAGCTGTCGGACCCCAGCCGCCCGCTGCTGCGCCGCCTCTCGCTCGAGGCGCCGGGCACCTATGCGCATTGTGTCGCCATGGCGAACCTCGTCGAGGCGGCCTGCAACCGGGTGGGCGCCAACGGGCTGCTCGGGCGCGTCGGGTGCTACTACCACGACGTCGGCAAGCTCATCAGCCCGCAGCACTTCGTCGAGAACCAGACGTTCGGCGGGAACCCGCACGACCGCCTGCAGGCGGGGCAGTCCGCCGAGATCCTCAAGGCGCACGTCACCGAGGGCCTCAAGCTCGCGCGCGAGGCAGGCCTGCCCGACGTCGTGCGGGCCTTCGTTCCGGAGCACCACGGGACCTCGGAGATCACCTACTTTCTCGATCGCGCCCGCAAGCAGGGCGACGCCGCCCCGCGGAGCGCCGACTTCCGCTACCCCGGCCCCAAGCCACAGTCCGTGGAGACGGCGGTCGCGATGCTCGCGGATTCGGTGGAGGCGGCGCTGCGCGTGCTGCACGACCTCACGCCGCGCAAGATCGAGGACGCGATCGACCATCTCGTCCGCTCCCGCATCGCCGACGGGCAGCTCGACGAGGCCCCCATCACCCTGCGGCAGCTCGATCAGGTCCGCGACGAGTTCATTCGCGTCCTGGCGGGGATGCACCACCATCGCATCGACTATCCGGAGTCCAGTGGCGGGATCTGGTCGGGTTGGAAGCCCACGCAGGCGGCGGGCGGTTCCTGAGCGACGGTTGGCGCACGCCGCGCGGCGTGTCCTCTCGTGGGAGGGCGCGCGCGGCGCGCGTGTCGAGCTCACCCTGCTCGACGGGCCGGCCATGCGGCGGCTGAACCGCCGCGCGACGGGGCGCCGGGCCGTGACCGACGTGATCGCCTTCGCGCTGCCGCAGCCCGACGGGACGCTCGTCGGGGACGTGTATCTCTGCCCGGAGGCCGCGGAGCGCTATGCCACGGGAAACGGGAAGCGGGAAACGGGCAACGTCACCGAGGAGCTCGTGCGGCTCGCCGTGCACGGGACGCTGCACGTGCTCGGCTATGACCATCCCGAAGGGATCGGCCGGACCCGGTGCGGCATGTGGCGCCGGCAGGAGCGCTACGTGCGGCGCCTGATGGGCGCACGCGGCTGATGTCGCCCGACACCGCGCTCCTCCTCACCGCCCTGGGGATCGCCCTGGGGGCGTGCCTGTGGGCCGCGCTGCTGGCGCTGGGCGAAGAGGCCGCGTTCGGCGAGACGCTGCACACGTTGGGTGATGCGCCGGTGGCGGTGGCCGGGCCTGCGGCGGGCAAGGGCGGCGCTCGGGTCCAGCTGCACCGCACGCTCCACGTCGTGCGGCTGATGCTGCTGGTGGTCGCCGCCGCGACGGCCGCCGCCGCCCTCGGCTGGTGGCAGCGCCCGCCGCTCGCCGCCGCCGGCGTGCTCGCGCTCGCGATCGTTCTCACATTCATCGTGGGTGACGCCCTGCCGCGCAGCGCCGCCCGCATCGCTCCCGATCTCGCGGAGCTGGCGCTCCCGGTGGCCCGGCGCACCCTGCCGCCCTTCCTCCCGCTACTCGCCCCCCTGACCCTCGCCGACCGCCGGCTGCACGCGCTCGGCGCCGCCCGTCGCCCCCTCGAGCCCGTGCTCGGGGCCGCACAGCGCGACATGCTGCTTGGGATCTTCACCATCGCCGACACCACGGTGCAGGAGGTGATGACGCCGCGTCTCGACCTGGTCGGCGTCGATATCGCCGCCTCGGCGCCCGACGTGCTCGCCGCCTTCCGGCACAGCGAGCACACGCGCCTCCCCGTGTGGGACGGGACGCCCGACAGCATCATGGGCGTCGTCTACGCCCGGGACCTCGTGCCGCTCGCGATGGGACTGGCCGACGCGCCGGCGCGCTGGCAGGACCTGGTGCGCCCGACGCCGTTTGTGCCCGAAACCAAGACCGTGGACAGCCAGCTGCGCGACTTCCAGCGCGGCCCGGCCGACCTCGCGATCGTGGTGGATGAGTTCGGCGGCACCTCGGGGCTCATCACGCGGGAAGACATCCTGGAAGAGATCGTGGGGGAGATCCGGGACGAGCACGACGTCGACGTGGCGCCCGCCATCCAGCGCGAGGGCGACCACTACTCGGTGGATGGCCGCGTGACGCTGGACGAGCTGTCCGATGCGCTCGGCACGCCCATCGTCCACCCCGACGTATCGACTGTGGGGGGCCTGGTGTACTCCGTCCTCGGCCGGGTCCCGCGGGCCGGCGAGGAGCTGACCCTCGACGGATACCGGGTGGTCGTGGAGCGGGTCGACCGGCGGCGCGTCACCCGGGTCACGTTCCAGCGGCAACGGTGACGGCTGCGCTGGTGCTGCTGCTCGGTCTCGCGCTCGCGGGCGCGGCCGCCAGCGTGGGTGTGGCGGCGGCCGCCGTCAGCCAGCACGATCTCACCCGCTGGGTGGCCTACAAGCTGCGCGGCGCCGGCCTCGGGGCGGCGCGGCTGCTGGATGATCCCGGCCGAGTCCTCGCCACCGCCAATGCGCTCACCACCCTCGGCGTGATCGCCGCCGCCGCGGCGCTGCCGGCGATCCTGGCGGGCCACTCGCTCCTGTTCCTGGGACTCTTCACGCTCGTCGTGGCCGCGCCACTGTTCGTGGGCGCGGCCTACCTCGCCCCGCGCGTCGTCGGGCGCCGCTGGGCCGAGCGCATCGTCGCCTGGGCGCTCCCCTGGGTCGAGCGCGCCGGCCGGCTCCTCGCGCCGGCGATCCCCGCGCACCCGCCGTCGGCCCGGACCGCGCTCGCCGCCGTACTGTCGTCGGGTGCCGACACCGGCGCGATCGCCTGGGCCGATGAGATTCAGGTGGTCTCCGGCGTGCTGGCGTTCTCGGACCGTCCGGTGCGCGAGCTCATGACTCCGCGGACCGCGATCGTCGCCCTCCCGGAGGGCATGCTCGCCGGCGAGGCGGCCCACGTGTTCGCCCAGTCCGGGCACAGCCGCTGCCCCGTGTACCGGCGCTCGCTCGACGAGGTCGTGGGCGCGGCGCACACGATCGACCTCCTGTTTCTGCAGCCGGACGAGCCGGTCCGGGGGCACGCGGCGCTCTCCGTGCCGGCGACCATGCGGGCCGGCGATCTGATGCTCCAGATGCAGCGGGGCGGGGTGCACCTGGCTGTCGTGCTGGACGAGTTCGGCGGCACGGCAGGCCTCGTCACCTTCGACGACCTGTTGAACGAGCTGGTGAAGGAGGTGTTCGGCCGGCCCGCAGCGGCGGGGGGCGACGTGGCCCCGCCCCGCCTGCTCGAGGTCGACGGCAACACGCCCGCCGCGCGAGTCGAGGACGCCTTCGGCGCGTCGCTGGCGCCGCCGGGCGGGCCGGGGGTGACCACGGTCGCGGGGCTCCTGATCCAGGCGCTCGGACGCATCCCGCGGCCCGGGGAGCGATTCCTCTATCGCGGGCTCGAGTTCGACGTGCTCGCGGCCAGTGCCACGCGGCTCGAGCGGGTGGCGGTGCGGCCCGGGACGGTGCGGGCGGTGTCGCTCGAGCGGCCGGAGGACCGGGCGTGAGATCGCCGGCGCGGCGGCTGCGCCGGTACCTCCTCACTGGCCTCGCGGTGCTCACGCCGCTCGCGATCACGGTCGTCGCGCTGCGCTGGCTGTTCCTCACGCTCGACGCGATCCTGGCCGGCCCGGTGGAGGAGCTCCTCGGGCGGCGCGTCCCGGGGCTGGGACTGCTCGTTCTGGTCGGCGCCGTAGTGACTATCGGGTGGCTGGCCCACTATGCGGTCGGCCGCCAGCTCATCGCCTGGGGCAACGCGCTGCTCGCCCGGTTTCCGCTCACGGCGCCGATCTACCGAACCACGAGCCAGCTGGTGCAGGCGTTCATGGGCGACCGCCGGGGCGTGTTCGTGCGCACGGTGCTCGTCGAGTTCCCGGGCACCGGGTGCCACGCGCTCGGCTGGGTGACGGCCGAGCAGAATCCGGTAGCCGAGCGGGCGCTGGGGGAGCCCTGCGTGAACGTGTTCTTCGCGTCCACCCCCAACCCCACCACGGGATGGCTGCTCGTCGTCCCCTCGCGCCGCACGATTCCGCTCGACATCTCGATCGAGGACGCTGTGAAGCTCGTGATCTCGGGCGGCACCCTCCAGCCGGGCGGCGTGGGCGCCGATGGCGCGCCGGGCCTCGACCTGGCCGCGCTGCTGCGGGGGCCCGGACGGTGAGCCGGTCGGCGGCGGGGCTCGAGGCGCTCATGCGCCTTGCCCAGCGGGACGACCTGCGCCCCTTCGTGGAGCGGGCGGCGCATCTGCACCCGTCGGACCTCGCGGACGTGCTGGCCGCGCTCGACCAGCCGACGCGGGCGCGCGCGGTCGCGGAGCTGCCGACCGAGGCGGCATCGCTCGCCCTCGCCGAGATGGAGGCCACCGAGCATCCGGAGCAGATGCTGCTCGCGGTGGGACCCGGCTACGCGGCCGAGCTGGTCGAGCTGCTGCCGACCGACGACGCGGCCGACATCGTGGCCGAGCTGGCGCCCGAGGAGCGGGAAGCGGTGCTGGCGGAGGTGGAGGACCGGGCCGCGGTGGAGCGGTTGCTCACCTACCCGGAGGATACGGCCGGTGGACTGATGACGACCGAGGTCGTCACGGTGCCGGAGTCCGCGACGCTTGCCGAGGCCGTGGAGGCGATCCGGCGCCAGCGGGGCGAAGACGAGCAGCTGTTTCAGGTCTACGCCGTGGACCCGGCCGGCCGCCTGGTCGGGACCGTGCCGATCGCCCGCCTGGTCGTGGCCGCCCCCGGCCGGCGGGTCGCGGAAGTGATGGAGCCGTCGGTCGCGGTCGTGCGACCGGCGCAGGACCAGGAGCAGGTCGCGCGGATGATGGCGCGCTACAACCTCGCCGCCGTGCCCGTCGTGGACGATGCCGGACGCCTGCTCGGTCTCGTCACCTTCGACGACGTCGTCGACGTCGTCGAAGCGGAGATGACCGAGGACCTCCTCAAGTTCGGCGGCGTGAGTCCGACCGAGGATCTGGCCGCTCCCTGGCACGTGGCGGTCACGCGGCGCCTGCCGTGGCTGTACGTGAACCTGCTGACCGCGTCGCTCGCGGGCACCGTGGTCTATCTGTTCCAGGACACCCTGGCGCGGGTGGTGCTGCTGGCGGTGTGGATGCCGATCATCGCCGGCATGGGGGGGAACGCCGGGACGCAGGCGCTGGCCGTCACCGTCCGCCGGCTCGCGCTGCGGCAGCTGCCGCGCTACGGCGCGGCAGCCGTCGTGCGGAAAGAGATGCTCGTGGGGATGGTGAACGGGCTCGCCGGCGGGCTCGTGGTGGCCCTGGTCGCCGCACTCCTGGGCGAGCGCCCCACGCTCGGCCTCGTAGTGCTGCTCGCGATGTGGGGCAACCTCATCGTGGCGGGATTCGCCGGTGCCTTCATTCCGCTGCTGCTCGAGCGGTTGGGGGCGGACCCCGCCGTCGCGTCGTCGATCTTCGTCACGGCCTTCACCGACGTCTGCGGGTTCCTGCTGCTGCTGGGGCTCGGGACGGCGCTGTTGTTATGAGGGGACGGGGGAAGGGGGAAGCGGGACGGGTAATTCGTTATCTTTCCCGCCGCATGTCCGTCGACGCGGTTCTGGCGGGTCTCGAGCGCGCCGAGCCGGCGGCTCTCGCCCGCGCCATCAGCCTGGTCGAGAACCGCCGCGACGGCTTCGAGCAGGTGCTGTCCAGGCTCCACCCGCGCGCCGGCCGCGCGCGCCGCATCGGCATCACGGGGCCGCCGGGAGCCGGCAAGAGCACTCTGGTGGACGGTCTGGTGCGCGCGTTTCGCGCGGCCGACCTCAAGGTCGCCGTGATCGCGGTGGACCCGACGAGCCCCTTCACGGGTGGGGCGCTGCTGGGCGACCGCATCCGCATGGAGTCGGTGAGCCTCGATCCCGGTGTCTTCATTCGCTCCATGGCGACCCGGGGCTCACTCGGCGGCCTGGCCACGACGACGGAAGAGGTAGCCGACGTGCTGGATGCCTATGGGTTCGACCGCATCCTGGTCGAAACAGTGGGCGTGGGACAGACGGAGCTCGACATCGCGCGGACGGCACAGACGACCGTCCTGGTCCTCGTGCCGGAATCGGGAGACGGCATCCAGGCCCTCAAGGCGGGCGTGATGGAAATCGCCGACGTGTATGTGATCAACAAGGCCGACCGGCCGGGTGCCGACCGCCTCCGGCAGGAGATCGAGGTGACCCTGGGCCTGCGGCGAGGTCACGCGTTCCGGCACGTGCGGCCGCACCATGCGCCCCCCGCTCCCGCCGCCCAGCCCCGGACGGAGAGGGGCGGGGAGGGGCGGAGAGGGACGGAAAGGGATGGTGCGGGAGCGCCTGGCGCTTGGGAACCCCCGGTGCTGCTCGCGGTTGCCTCGCGCGGTGAGGGGATCGCGGGCTTGGTCGAGCAGCTGAACCGGCATCAGGCGTATCTCGAGGCGAGCGGGCGGCGCGAGGCGTGGCGGCGGCAGCGGCTCGCCGAGCGCACCCGCGCGGTGGTGGAGCGGGCTGTGCGGCGATGGGTGTGGGACGGCACGCCGGCGGAGCGGCTGCTCGCCGAGCGGCTCGACGCGGTGGCGGCGGGTGAGCGCAGCCCCTACGATGTGGCGGCGGAGATCGTAGATCGCGTGCGCGAGGGTGGTGCATGAACGGCATCGAGCGGAAGCCTCTCTACACGGCCGATGACCTGCGGGGGTTCGACGTCGCCCGGCAGCTGGGTGAGCCGGGCGCCTACCCGTTCACCCGGGGGATCCACGCCACGATGTACCGCGGCCGGCTCTGGACCATGCGGCAGTTCGCCGGGTTCGGCTCCGCGGACGACACGAACCGGCGCTACAAGTACCTGCTGAGCCACGGCCAGACCGGGCTCTCGGTCGCGTTCGACTTCCCCACGCTGATGGGCTACGACTCCGACCACGCCCGGGCGGAGGGGGAAGTGGGCAAGTGCGGCGTGGCGATTTCCTCGCTGGCCGACATGGAGGACCTGTTTCGGGGCATCCCGCTCGACCAGGTGTCTACGTCGATGACGATCAACGGGCCGGCGGCCATTCTGTTTTGCTTCTACGTGGCTGCGGCCGAGCGGCAGGGGGTGGCGGCCGAGCGGCTCCGGGGCACGATCCAGAACGACATCCTCAAGGAGTACATGGCCCAGCACGCCTGGGTCTATCCGGTGGAGCCGGCGCTCAAGGTCATCGTGGACGTCTTCGAGTGGGCGGGGCGCCACACGCCGCTGTGGCATACGATTTCGATCTCGGGCTACCACATTCGCGAGGCGGGGGCGACCGCGGCCCAGGAGCTGGCGTTCACGCTGGCCAACGGGTTCACCTACGTGGAGCGCGGCATGGCGCGGGGGCTGGCGGTGGACGCGTTCGCGCCGCGGCTGTCGTTCTTCTGGGATATCCACAACGACTTCTTCGAGGAAATCGCCAAGCTCCGTGCCGCCCGTCGGATCTGGGCGCGTCACATGCGGGACCGCTACGGCGCCACGAACCCCCGCTCGTGGATGATGCGGTTCCACTCCCAGACGGCTGGCGTGACGCTCACGGCGCAGCAGCCGCTGAACAACATCGTGCGGGTCGCCTACCAGGCGCTCGCGGCAGTGCTGGGCGGTACGCAGTCGCTGCACACGAATTCGCTCGACGAGACGCTGGCGCTCCCGACCGAGCAGGCGGTGCAGGTCGCGCTGCGCACCCAGCAGATCCTCGCCCACGAGACCGGCATCGCCGAGGTGAGCGACCCGCTCGGCGGGTCGTACTACGTGGAGGCCATCACCGACCAGCTGGAGCGTGAGGCGGAGGCGATCTTTGCCGAGATCCAGTCGGTGGGCGGGGTCGTGCGCGGCATCGAGACCGGGTGGTTTCAACGGCAGATCGCACGGTCGGCGGCGGAGTTCCAGCGGGCCGTCGAAGACGGGAGCCGGATCATCGTCGGGGTGAACGACTTCGTGGCCGAGGACGACCACCCCGTCGAGGTGCTGCGGGTGTCCAACGACGCCGAGGACACGCAGAAGCGGCGCCTGGCGGAGCTCCGCGCCGGGCGTGACGGGGCGCTGGTGGAGCGCCGGCTGGAGGCGCTGCGCCAGGCCGCCGAGCAGGACCGCAACGTGATGGACCCGATGCTCGACTGCGCCCGCGCGTACTGCACCCTGTACGAGATCCGGCACGCCCTCGAGCGGGTGTACGGCGCGTACCGCGAGCCGGTGTTCTTCTAGTGACCGCCCTTCCCACGCAACCGTCGCCGGGCGAAGTGCGCGAGGCGATCCGGCGGCTCTCGGCGCTGCCCGCCGAAGGGCCGTACGTCGTCTCGTGTTACCTCAAGCTCGAGCCGCGCGACAAGACGCGGGGCAAGTACCTGATCAAGATGAAGAACCGGGTGAAGGCGGTGGCCGCCGGCCTCGCCGGCCGCCCGCTCGAGCGGGCCGAGCGCGAAGCGATCGTCGCCGATCTCGAGCGGGTGCGCGGCTACCTGGACGACCCGGGCCGCCTGCCACGCACCCACGGCCTCGCGCTGTTCGCGTCCGGCCCGCGCGGGGTGTTCGAGGCCTTCGCGTTGCCACGGGTCCACCGCTCGCGGCTGGCGGTGGAGCCCACGCCCCTGGTGCGCGAGCTCGTGGCCCTCGATCAGGAGTTCGGCCGCCTCCTGGTCGTGGCGTGCGACCGCCTGGGGGCGCGGTTCTTCGAGGTCACCGCGTTCGAGATCACGGAGCTGACCGGGCTCGTGGCGGTCGAGTCGACCCGCGCCGGCCGGTTCCACGGCGAGCGCCAGCTCAAGCGCGGCGGCGGGATGGCGGGGGCCCCGGGCGTGATGGCGGGGGCCGCGGGCGAGCACAACTACCACATGCGCATCCGCCAGGAGAAACACCGGCACTACGCCGGCGTGGCCGAGCGCATCTTCCAGCTGCACAGCCAGCACGCCTACACGGGGCTCGTCGTGGCGGGGGTCGGGGTGGACGCGGCGGCCCTCGTGCCGCACCTCCACACCTATCTGCACGACGTGCTCCTGGGCGTCGTGCGGCTCAACCCCAAGCAGGTGACGCTTGCGGAAGTCCGGGAGGCGGCCCTGGCGCTGCGCGAGGAGCGGGAGCGCGCCTGGGAGCGGGCGCACGCCGAGGCGGTGCGCGACGGCGTCCCGACGGGGTGGGCCGTCAATGGGGTCGAAGCCACGATCCGGGCACTGCGCCGCGGGCAGGTCCGCACGCTCCTGGCGGACGGGCAGGATGGCGACCCCCGCATCGACGACGCCGTCGAAGAGGCGCTGCACCAGCGCGCCCAGGTGGATGTGCTCTACGACGACCGGGCCCGCCGCGCCGTGGACCACCTGGCGGGCCTGTTGCGGTTCCGGCGCTGATGGCCCGCCCGCGCCCGATCCGCGTCCTCGTCGCCAAACCGGGGCTGGATGGGCACGACCGCGGTGCGAAGGTGGTGGCCGCCGCGTTGCGGGACGCCGGCATGGAGGTCATCTACACAGGACTGCATCAGACGCCCGAGATGATCGCACAGGCGGCCGTCCAGGAAGACGTGGATGTCGTGGGGCTGTCGATCCTGTCGGGGGCGCACCTCACCCTGTTCCCGCGCGTGAAGCAGCTGCTGGATCGCGCGGGTCGCGGCGACATCCTCGTCACGGGCGGCGGCATCATCCCGCCCGACGACATGGCGGCGCTCGAGGCCCAGGGCGTCGGCAGGCTGTTCGGCCCGGGCACGCCGACGGCCGACCTGATCCGCTACATCGAGGAGTGGGCGAGCCAACATGTCGCCTAACCCCGTCCCTCCTCCCGCGTCCCCCGTCCCTCGTCAACGTTGAGCCGTCTCCGGACCCTCACGGCGGAGTACCTGGCGCTCAAGGCGCGCCTCGAGCAGGGGGGCGGCCGGGAGCGCGCCGAGCGCCAGCGCCAGCAAGGGAAGCTCACGGCCCGCGAGCGGGTGGCGAGGCTGCTCGACCCCAACGGGCCATGGCTCGAGCTCGGCCTGCTGGTCGCGCACGATCAGTACGAGGGGCAGGCACCCGCGGCGGGCGTGGTGACGGGGTTGGGCAAGATCGCCGGGCGTCCCGTCGTCGTCGTGGCCAATGACGCCACGGTGAAGGCCGGCTCCTGGTGGCCCGAGACGATCAGGAAGATCCTGCGGGCGCAGGAGGCGGCGATGCGGCAGCGCATCCCGATCGTCTATCTCGTGGATTCCGCGGGCGTGAACCTCCCCTACCAGGGCGGTGTCTTCCCGGGCCAGTACGGCGCGGCGCGGATCTTCTACTACAACTCGCTCATGCGCCGCTATCTCCACGTCCCGCAGATCGCCGCGGTGATGGGTCCCTGCATCGCCGGCGGGGCGTATCTGCCGGCGCTCTCCGACGTGATCTTCATGGTCGAGGGCACGTCCTTCATGGGGCTCGGCGGCCCCAACCTCGTCAAGGGTGCCACCGGGCAGGTGGTGGATGCCGAGACCCTCGGCGGCGCGCGGACGCACACGGCGGTCAGCGCGGTCGCCCACTACCGCGTCAAGGACGACGCCGAGTGCCTGGTGCGCATGCGCGAATACGTGGCGCGGCTGCCCCACATCCCGCCGGCCGCGGGGCCGTCCCGCAAGGCGAAGCGGCCCGCGAAGGAGCTGTACGACCTGCTCCCTGCCGACCATCGCATGAGCTACGACGTGCGCGCGGTGCTCGAGTGCCTGCTCGACGGCGGGCGGCTCGACGAGTTTCAGCCCGACATCGCGCCCGAGCTGCTCTGCGGCCACGGCGCCATCGAGGGCCGCACCGTGGCGCTCATCGCCAATGCGCGCGGGGTGATCAAGGGACGCCCGGGGACGCCGCCCAAGATCGGGGGCATCGTCTACACCGAGAGCGCCGAGAAGGTCGCGTACTTCATCGAAAACGCCGACCGCGAGCGCCTGCCGCTCCTGTTCGTGCAGGACGTCTCGGGGTTCATGGTCGGCACCGCCGAGGAGCAATCGGGCATCATCCGCGCGGGCGCCCGGTTCGTGGAAGCGATGGCCACCGCGACGGTCCCCAAGCTCGTGTTGACCGTGAATCACGCCTCCGGCGCCGGCTACTACGCTATGGCGGGGCAGGGCTTCGATCCCGACTTCATCGTCTCCTGGCCCACGGGGCGCATGGGCGTCATGGAAGGGGAGTCCGCCGTGCAGGCGGTGTACGGCGAGGAGAGCGCGAGCGCCGACGTCGCCGACGCGGTCGCCGCCATGCGTGCCGACTACGAGCATCAGCTCGATGCCCGGTTCGCGGGCGCGCGGGGATTCGTGGACGCGGTGCTCACCCCCGAGGAGACGCGGGATGCGCTCGCGTTCCTGCTCGAGACGACCGCGAGCTTCACCGGACCGCACCTCGGGCCCTACGTGCTGCCGAGCCGACCCTGATGCCGCGTGGCCTCGCCGGCCTGCTCGCTCTCCTGGCCGTGGGCAGCGCCGCGTGCGGCGCCTCCCGGCGCACCGGGGGCACACCCGCACCGGGGAGCCCGGCCACGCCGGGCGCGGCAACCGTGCCGCGCGAGGCCACGGACGCCACCCGCGCACAGCCGGTGGTCCCGCCCGCCGCGGCGTTCATGGCGGGGTTCATGCCACTCCGTAGCACGGGGGTCGAGGCGTTTCGCGTCGCGCAGCCCACCTACGACGGCCGCGGCGTGCTCATCGCCATCCTCGACAGCGGCATCGATCCCGGCACTCCCGGTCTGATCACGACCAGCACGGGCGCCCCCAAGCTGCTCGACCTGCGGGACTTCTCGCGCGAAGGCCGGGTGCCGCTCGCGGCCGTGGCGCCCGGCGCGGACGGCACGGTGACGGTCGGCGGGCGCCGGCTACTCGGCGCGCGACGCGTGGCCCGGGTGACGACCACGACCGTGTGGTACGGCGGCGCCTTCCGCGAGCTGCCGCTCGGGCCGTCGCCGGCCGGCGACGTGAATGGCAACGGCACGAACACCGACGAGTTCCCCCTCGTCGTGGTGCGGGCCACCGACGGCTGGGCGGTGTTCATCGACACGAACCTGAACGGGTCGCTCGAGGACGAGATGCCCCTGCACGATTACCGCCAGGGGCGGGAGACGATCGCCCTGGGGCGACGCCCGATCACGCTGGCGGCGAATCTGAGCGACGTCGCGGGGGCGCCGGTGCTCGACCTCGTCTTCGACACGTCGGGGCACGGGACGCACGTCGGCGCCATCGCGGCCGGCCACAACCTGTTCAACGTATCGGGGTTCCATGGCGTGGCGCCGGGCGCGCAGCTGATCGGCCTCAAGATCGCCAACGATGCGCGCGGCGGCGTCTCGGTGCACGGCAGCATCCTGCGCGCGATGGAGTACGCGGTGCGCTTCGCGCAGCAGCGCGCGATGCCGGTCGTGCTGAACCTCAGCTTCGGCGTGGGCAACGAGCGCGAAGGCAGCGCGACGATCGACTCGCTGGTCACCGCCTTCCTGGCCTCCCACCCGGACGTCGTGCTCGCAGTCGCCGCCGGTAACGATGGCCCGGGACTCTCCACGCTCGGCCTGCCGGGGTCGGCCGACCTCGCCCTCACGGTGGGGGCGTTCTTCCCCGGCGCCTTCGGCCGGCCCGCGGCCCCGGGCCAGCCCGCGGGCCCCGACATGCTCGGTTGGTGGAGCGCGCGCGGCGGTGAGCTGGGCAAGCCCGAGCTGCTGGCCCCGGGCGTAGCGTTCGCGGCGGTGCCCCCGTGGGACACGGGGAACGAGATCAAGATCGGCACCAGCATGGCCGCCCCACACGCCGCCGGGCTGGTCGCCTGCCTCATCTCGGGGCTGGCACAGGACGGGCGGCGCGTCAGCGCGGCCGAGCTGATCCAGGCCCTGCGGATGTCCGCCCGCCCGGTCGCCGGCGCTTCCCCGCTCGACCAGGGGGCCGGCATCCCGCGGCTCGACGTCGCCTATCGCTGGCTGGGCGCGGGTCACCAGGGCTCGAGCTACCTGGTGCGCGCGGCGAGCGGTGCGACCGCCGCGTTTCGCCGCAACGGGCTCGGCGGTCCCGCGGACACGCTCGAGGTCTTCCGGGTGCGGCACGCCGGGGGGCTGCGCGCGGCCCACTTCCGCCTCCGGGTCGACCAGCCCTGGCTCTCCGCGCCCGCCGAGGTGACGGCCGCGCCGCGGGAAACGGCGATCCCGGTGACCTACCGCGCGGCGGCGCTCGCGGCGCCCGGCGTCTACGTCGGCCGCGTGGCCGCCTATACGCCGAGCGATACCCTCGCCGGCCCGTTGTTCACGCTCGTGAGCACGATTGTCGTGCCGCATGATCTCACCGTCCGGCCGCTGGCGGAGGAGCGGCGGGTCATCCCCGCGGGCCAGACCGCCCGCTACTTCCTGCGCGCCCGGCCGGCCGCCGCGACGCTCCGGGTCGACGTCACGCTGCCCGACTCGCTGGCGCAGGCCGCCACCGTGCGGCTGTTCGAGCCCAACGGGCAGCCGTTGCGCGGGGTGGAGGAGATCGCGCTGGGCGCGTGGGAGGACGACGCCGCGCGCGGCACGGCGCGCGTGGAGGTGCGCGCCGAGGATTTCGTCCCCGGCGTCTACGAGCTGACCGTGACGGCCGCGCCGGTGGGCGCCGCGGCCGTCGGTGTGCGGGCCGAGCTGGGTGCCGTCACCATCGCGGCGACCGACGGGGGCGTGGAGCTGTCCAACCCCGGCGCGGCCAGCGTGGCGTTCGAGGGTTCGGCCACGCTCATCGGCCTCGAGCGCCGCGTCGCCGTGACCGGGCGGGGGCAGCCCCCGGAAAGCCTGACGGTGCGGGTGCCGTCGTGGGTGGACGAGGTCGAGCTGGACGTGCGCCTGCCCGCCGAGCGGTGGGGGGAGTTCACGGACTTCGGCGTCACCGTGTTCGACGCGACCGGCCAGCAGGTCAGCCAGAGCCCCATGAACTACGCGGTCGGCCGGCAGCGGTTCAGGGTCGGACCGGCGCTGGCGGGCGGGCCGCTCACCATCGAGCTGTTCCCGGCGTACGCCCGGGGGGAATCGCGCGCGCCCTGGCAGGCCGACGTGCGCGTGCGCTTCCTCGCGGGCGCGCCGCGCCTGCTCGTACCGCCGGAGCCGGCGCTCATTGTACCGGGGGGCCGCAGCCGGCTGGCGTTCGCCTCGCTGCCGGCCCTCGAGGGCCCGACGGAGTTCGCGCCCCTGGTGGAGCTGCGGGTGCGGCCGGCACGCGGGCCCGGAGCGGCGTCCGCGGCACGCCTCGTCGTGGGGACCCCGTGAGCCGCACGCTTCGCATCGCGGCGGGGCAGGGCTTCTGGGGCGACTGGCTCGAAGCGCCCTATCGCCAGGTCACCGGCGGGCCCATCGACTACCTCATGATGGACTACCTCGCCGAGGTGACCATGTCCATCATGCAGAAGCAGAAGTCGCGTGACGCCGCTATGGGTTACGCCACGGATTTCGTTCCGCTGATGGAGCGCATCCTGCCGACGGTGGTCGAGCGGGGCATCCGGGTGACGGCGAACGCCGGCGGGGTCAATCCGCGGGCCTGCGCCGAGGCGGTGGCGGTCGCGGCGCGGCGGCTGGGCCTGGGCGGTCGCCTGCGCATCGGCGTCGTCACGGGCGACGACCTGCTGGGGAGGCTCGACGGTCTGCTGGCACGGGGCCACGAGCTGCGCAACCTCGATACGCAGCGTCCGCTGCGGGACGTGCGCGACCGCGTCCAGGCCGCCAACGCCTATCTCGGAGCGGCGCCCATCGTGCAGGCGCTCGCGGGCGGCGCGGCGCTGGTGATCGCGGGTCGCGTCACCGATACCGGCTTGACGCTCGGCCCGATGATGCACGAGTTCGGCTGGGCCGCCGACGACTGGGATCGGCTCGCCGCCGGCACCGTCGCGGGCCACATCATCGAGTGCGGCGCGCAGGCGAGCGGCGGCAACTGCCTCGTGGGCTGGGAACGCATCCCGGACCTGGCCAACGTCGGGTATCCCATCGTCGAGGCGCATCCCGACGGCACGTTCGAGATCACCAAGCACCCGCGCACCGGCGGTCGCGTCACGGTGGCCGGCGTGACCGAGCAGCTGGTTTACGAGATGGGCGATCCGCGCGAGTACATCACGCCGGACTGCGTGGCGGACTTCACGACGATCAGGCTCGCGCCGGCGGGGAAGGACCGGGTGCGCGTCTCGGGCGTGCGGGGCCGGCCGGCCACCGATCGGCTCAAGGTGTCCGCGGCGTACTTGTTCGGCTACAAGGCGGTGGGCACGCTGGTGTACGCCTGGCCCGCCGCCCTGAAGAAGGCCCGCGCGGCCGACCGCGTGCTGCGCCGGCGGCTGCGCGATCTCGGGCTCGAGTTCGACGCCATGCGCACCGAATACGTCGGCGCAGGGGCCACGCACGGGCCGTTGGCCAGGCTGGGCGCGCTGGAGGCCGATCTGCCCGAGGTGCAGCTGCGGATCGGCGTCCGCGCGCGCGACCGCGCCCCGGTGGACCGGTTCACGCGGGAGATCGCGCCGTTGATCCTCAACGGGCCGCCCAGCGTCACGGGGTTCGCCGGCGGGCGGCCCAAGCCGGAAGAGATCGTCGCCTACTGGCCGGCGCTGATCGACAAGCGAGAGGTGCAGCCGTGCGTCGAGTTCGTGGACGTCTGACACGCAACGCGCGGGCCCGACGCACGCGGCTCGTGCCGCTCCTGGCGCTCGCGCACGCCCGCTCGGGCGACAAGGGCGATACCGCCAACGTGGGGCTGATCGCCCGGCGGGCGGGGGACTATGCGCTCCTGGTGAAGGAAGTGACCGCCGCGCGTGTGGCCCGGCACTTCCGGGCACTGATCCGCGGCCCGGTGGAGCGGTTCGAGCTGCCCAACCTTCGCGCCCTCAACTTCCTGCTGCACGGCGCGCTCGACGGGGGTGGCACGATCTCCTTGAAGACCGACGCGCAGGGCAAGGTCTTCTCCACCGCGTTGCTGCGGATGGAGATACGGGTGTCCCGATGAGCGAGCGCGTCCTCGTCACGCTCGACGGCGGCGTCCTCGCCGGCACCCTCAACCGGCCGGAGAAGAAGAACGCCATCGATCGCGCCATGATCGATGCCCTCTACGCGCTGCTCGAGCGCGCGGATCTGGATGCCGCCGTCCGGGTCATCGCGCTGCGCGGGGCCGGCGACGATTTCTGCGCCGGGATGGATCTCGCCGAGCTGCTCGCGTCCGCCGATCAGACGATCGACCAGAACCGGCAGGCGGCGCTGCATTTCGGGGGCCTGTTCGTGCGGATGCGGCAGCTGCCCAAGCCCATCGTGGCGCTGGTACGGGGCCGGGCGCTCGCCGGCGGGTGCGGGCTCGCCACGGCGTGCGACCTCGTGATCGCGGCGGAATCGGCGCACTTCGGCTACCCGGAGGTGCAGCGCGGGTTCGTGCCGGCGCTGGTGATGAACCTGCTGAAGCGCGCGGTGGGTGAGAAGATCGCGTTCGATCTCGCCGTGACGGGCCGCGTCCTCTCGGCGACCGAGGCGGCCGCCGTCGGGCTCGTGTCGCGCGTGTACGAGGATTCCGATTTCGAGGAGCAGGCGGGCGACGTCGTGCGCGCCCTCGCGGGCGCGAGCGCCTCGGCCCTCGCCCTCACCAAGCAGCAGTTCTACCAGCTCGACGGGCGCACGTTCGAGGACGGCATCCGCCTGTCGGCGGACGTCAACGCGGCGAGCCGCACCACGGCGGATTTCCGCGCCGCAATCGCGACGTTCCTGAAGCGATGACGGGCGAGCCCCGGCCGCGACTCCTCATCGCGAAGGCCTGGCTCGGCGGGGCAGGACTCGTGGTGGGGTTGGCCGGGATCGCGCTGAACGTGCGCTGGCTCGTGTGGTGCGCGATCGGGTTGCTCGGGATCGCGGTTCTGCTGCGCTTCGTGAAGACGCGGGACGCGGGAACCGGGAAAGGGGAAACGTGATAACGGCAGCCGTGGCGTGCCTGCTCGTGGCGGCACAGACGCCCGAGGTGGTGACGCCTGCCGGGCGGCGGTTCTTCGCCCGGGCCGACACGGCGGGAGTCGTGGCGCGGGCCGAGAGCACGCTGGCTCGCGCGCCGCGGGACGTGGATTCGCTTCTGGCGCTGGGCCGGGCGCAGGCGTCCGTGTGGCGCTATCGCGATGCCGTGGCGACCTACACCAGGGCCCTCGACGCCGAGCCCCTGGGAACCGCCATCTTTCTGCGCCATCGGGGTCACCGCTACATCTCGCTGCGGCGCTTCCCGGAGGCCATCGCCGACCTCGAGCGCGCCGCCGCGTGGGACACGAGCAAGTACCACTGCGAATCCGTCCGCGGCCCGAGCTTCGACGTGTGGTACCACCTCGGCCTGGCCTACTACCTGACCGGTGACTTCACCCGGGCGGCGGCTGCATACCGTCGGACCCTGGTGAGTGCCCGCTCGCCCGACGATACGGTGGCCGCCTCGGACTGGCTTTGGATGAGTTTGCGCCGTGCCGGCGATGAGGTAGCGGCAGCGCGGGTGCTCGCATCGATCGCCGACACCATGCGCGTGCAGGAGAACGTCCCCTATTACCGGCGTTTGCAGCTCTACGCCGGTCGGCGCACCGAGGCCGACCTGCGGGCGCTGATGGCCACGGGCGATCTGGAGCGGGCGACCGTGGGATACGGGCTGGCGACGTGGCACCTGGTCCAGGGCGATACCGCGGCGGCGCGCGCCCTGTGGCGCGAGATCGTGGCGGGAACCTACTGGCCCGCGTTCGGGTTCATTGCCGCGGAGACTGACTTGCAGAGGATGCCATGAGTGGGTTGAACGTACCGATGTACGACCCGCGGCTCGTCCAGCCGATGCGCGACGAGCTGACGCGGCTGGGGTTCGAGGAGCTGCGGACGCCCGAGGCGGTGGACCAAGCCCTGGGCCGGCCCGCGGGCGCGACGCTGGTGCTCGTGAACTCGATCTGCGGCTGTGCGGCCCGCAACGCACGGCCGGCCGCCGCGATCGCGATGCAGCATGCACGCCGACCGGCGCGACTGTACACGGTGTTCGCGGGGCAGGACGCTGAAGCGACTGATCGGGCGCGCAGCTACTTCATCGGCTATCCGCCGTCCTCGCCCTCGATGGCGCTGCTCAAGCAGGGGACGCTCGTCTACATGCTCGAGCGGCGGCAGATCGAGGGCCGCGACGCGCGGGAGATCGCCGGCGATCTGGTGGCGGCGTTCGAGAAGTACTGCTAGAAGCCGCTGTCAGCCATCAGCCTTCAGCCGTCAGCAAGCTGACAGCTGATAGCTGACAGCC
>Ga0187893_10002150_pt1 | contig 44245 bp, 42 predicted proteins | sample MA1701074metaG_FD_139574 | JGI IMG/M metagenome (GOLD analysis project Ga0187893, IMG submission 139574) | White microbial mat communities from a basaltic lava cave in the Kipuka Kanohina Cave System on the Island of Hawaii, USA - MA170107-4 metaG ... | reverse complement strand
TAAACACGTTAGGGGACGTTGTTGACTACGATGACTTATTCTCTCCTGCTATAAATCCTAGAGACCGCCGAAGTAGAAACTCCCACTTGCCGAGCGATTTCCGCCATAGGCATCCCATGTTCCTTAACCAATGTTAGCGTTATCCGTTGCCGAACCTCAGATACCGCTCCACGTCGGCTCCCGGACCTTAACTCAACCACAGATACCTGTTCCTTCTGGCATTCCTTCGCAATTATCTCCTCCATCAGATTTTTACGTTCCCTGATAGAATACTGTTGTTGCACTTTTTCCTCCGCCTCGCTCAACACTTGATTCACAAACTCCCCGCTACCCAATATCCGTTCGTCTGTTCGCTCTTGGTTCCCCCTTCCCCGCAACGACATCACTTGGGACCATTCACCAAGCGAACGCACGAGTCCTCCCCCCACGAGCTCGGGTCGTCTCCCCAACGCTACCCCGTCTTTTACAAACTCTCTATACCTTCCCATTGCCTCTTTTTCTCTCTTGCCAAACCAGCCGAGCACATAGTCTCGATCTTGCCAGTCGTATTGGATCCTCCCCGCAATAACCCCATGTCCGCTGTACGGGTATCTTTCAAGTTCAGAGAGGCTTCCGACGAGTTTAACTCTCAGCGGGTTTAAATGAATGTAGCGTACCAGCTCGGTGAAATAACTGTCCGCATCGCACACAATCGACTTGTAACGGTTCTGAAACAAATGCCCATAACGGTGGTGTCGCAGATTGTAAGTGACCGCGTACCCGGTCACAAACCGCCGCATGAATTTGGATAATCCCAAAGGACCACTACGCAGTAGCATATGGGCGTGGTTCGTAAGTAGCGCCCAAGCATAGATCGCGGTACGGCTTTCTTGAGCAAGCTTTCCTAACCGAGATACAAAGTTCTTGCGGTCCTCATCGTCATCGACGATCCTTCTGCGCTCTATTCCCCGCACCATAACGTGATGCAGGGTGCCGGGACAATCCAGTCGTGCCTGCCGTGGCATCGAGCCATCCTCTTCGCGGCAAAGTTATTCGCGCCCCATTAATTCCGCGTCCCCTAAACTCTATTGGTTTGTCATCGTAGTCAACAACGTCCCTTCAGCCGCCTGGCGCCGGTTTGGAAGGTCCAAAACTGGTTCACCTTAAACGGGATCCTGGGGAGAACAAAAGGGGCGGAGGCAACGGCGGCGTCGCCGAGAAGCGGCAGCGGTTTGAGAAATTTAACGATACGGTGTTCCGCGACAGTGGAACCGGCGGTATTGGCAAAGGGAATTTCTCGTGACGAGAGCGCATCGCCAAGCACGACATTGCCGGCCTTGGCTATTTCCCGTGCCAACCCTTTATCGTCCTCAGGGACGCGCGGCTCCATGAAGTGTACGTCGAAAGTGATGACGCTTGCACCCGCGCGAATTAATATTTCGATTAGGCGCGCATGGAGCGAGCGCGGCCACCTATCGGGGTTTTCCGATATCTTGAGTTGATCGGCCGACTCTTTATCGATACTCACTACGACCGCTTGCGATGGCGCTTTTTTTTGGCCCCTCAACTTGAACAATAGGCCCAGCCCGGTGTCTTCCTCGAAGTCGTGAGAGAAATGAAAAAAGGTCATGCCGACTCCCAAGACCCCGACGAGCAAGCCTAAAGGCATCGCCTTCAGTACGCGAGACAACATTAATCTAGATTCCGTCCCCTTTAGGGTTCAGTCGCCCCAGCCCGTTGGTCGATCACAACGATCATCGCCGCCGACTAATAGGCCATCGCGCCGTTCATCCCATCAGTCCCAGATATCTCCAATAGGGAATAGCAAGCAGGAGCGCGACGATGTACGCGAAAGCGTAAAAAGGATTGATCAGATACATCAAACGGTAGGTAAATCCCCGTCCCTCAGTGGTCGAATAGGCTAAAGTATGCCAGTCTACTTGGAACGGGAAAAACCATACTTCCGATGCGATGAGAATAATCATCACGACGACCCATGGGCTGACGTTCAAATCGCCGGCCAATGGCAGCAGGGCAACCGACAAAGTCACGACGGTCAGGAAGCTGGTAAAGATGAGCTTCACGGCGTAAGTGATTAGGACGATAATTACAAAAGTGATCGCCGGACTGTCTAAAAAGGGCAGAATCAACGGCGAGAGTTGCGTAACCAACCATTGGTCAATTCGCGCCTGAGTCAGAAGGGTAGGAATGCTCAATGTCGCGCCCATGTAAATGAGTAACTCCCAGTCGATTCCCTTCTTCATCATACCCCAACCCAATACGCCTGTGTTCACCAGGACACAGAGCGAAATGAGAGCAATCCAGGCGCCGTCGATCTGATGGTGCGAGATCGTCAGCCAGCCAATGACCGTAAAGCACAGCACTGCCAGAGTAATCCACTCTTTTGCGGAAAGCCTACCGAGAATATCGAGCTGGGTTTGGACCATTTTGTAAGAAACATGGGGCTGGGACTCGGGTCGGAAAACAACAATGCTGCTCACTATGATAATCGCGGTGACGAGGAGGGTCGGGGGTAGGGCCGCGACGAACCAGTAACCCCAGGTAAACTGGGCGCGGACATCGGGGGGTAATAGCCCCCAGGCGATCAGGCTGGTCGTGGAGCCTGTTAAAAACAAAAAACCGAGCTGGCCGAGACCTAAAAAACTAGCAACGAAAAGACCGGTGGAAGCTCTGGAAGGGTTTTTATAGCCCAGGCTATCCGAAAGGTTTACCAACATCTGACTGATTATCGCGGTGCGGGCGCTTTGCTGGGGGATAAGGGCCATCACCACTATCCCCATGAAGCCCAGAGCGATAATCTGCCAATAGTAGTGCAGGGGAAAAAAGCGCACTAACTGAAGCGATAACCGGTAAAAGAGGCCTGAGCTTGTAATAGCCGCACCCAGGCCCAATACGCCGAGCGTCATGAACCAGGTCGTGCTGGCGAAGCCGCTGAGGACAACCTCTGCCCGCGCCAGGTTTGTCAAGATCAGTCCCAAAGCAAATATGAGGGCCACTCCGTAGTCCGGAAAAACCCAAAAGACCCAAAAGATCAATGTCAGGCAAAGCAGGCCAAGCTGCTTGGTGGCCGCAGGCTCCAACCCGATATCGGGTGTCCAAAACCACAGGTACGCCCATATAGCCAATCCCAAAGCCCCGCCAAACCACCTGCTCAGGGATGATTTTTGATAAGATCGAGAAAACAGCGCCGCCGTATTTGTCCAAATCGGGCCCAGTCCCATCTCATGGTCGGGGACGGTCAATGGCTGGACGGACGATGAACCGTCTTGATAAACCCCATCAATGTCGCCGTCCGTGTTTGCCTTCTCGTGGTCGGTCAGATTGAGCGCGCTGCGCAGGTAGAGCAGCGCCTGCGCATATTGTTTTTTTTCCACCAAAGCATCGGCCATGCTTCGGTAACGCGCAACGGTTTCCACGAGCATGCCGCCCAGGGTTTTTTTAGACAGGGCTTCCTTGTAAACTCTGATCGCTGCCAGCGAGTCGCCGAGATGGACGAGAGCGCTAACCTGGATATGGACCAACTGCGTATTGGTAAAAAAATGATCCGGCGGAATTCTTTCAAGGGCGTTCTTCACGAACAGCGACGAAACATTGAGCAGCTCATCGCGCTGGGAAATCAAAAGCTGGGCGGCCTGCGACCATTCATCAGCTTCCAGTAAGTGATGCACGGCCCGCTCCCAGAGCCCTTGCTCTTCGTATTTGGCGGCGATCTGACAGTTTAGCTGTCGCGCTGTTTCCTTACCTTCGACCTCCAGAAGCTTTTCCCGCAGGAAATCTTTGAAGAAGGGATGAAGCTCAAAGCGGTCGTTTTCGGTAGAACGAATCAAATGGATTTGGCTCTTTTTGAGATCGGCGAGGAATCCCTCCGCGCCTACGGTCGCGAGCAGATCATCCGCCGTTCGAGGATCTATGCTGGTCAGCAACGAGGCGCGCCGGAAAAAGTGTTGTAGCTGGGCGCTGCGCGAGCTATAGAATTCCTCGGCGAGGGAGTTGAAGGCCTCCTTGCCTGTTGAGAACTGTTGGTCGGCCCGAGCTAGTCTTTTGCTGAGCGTGGCGCAAAAGTGGAGCAACCAGGTCGGATGCTTCTCAATCAGCTCCTCCCAGGCTTCGCGACTAAGGCGCCAAACCAGGAGATCATTTATGGCGATAATGGTGGCGGAGCGTGGCTCTCCGGACAACAGAGCCATTTCTCCAAACCAATCTTGCTGCCCTAAAACGGCGATGTTTTCTTTGCGGCCGCCAGCGCCTTCGAGCACGACCTGCACCGCACCCGACTCGATTAGATAGAAGGCGTCTCCTTTGTCTCCTTGACTAACAATCGTCGTTCCCGCGTCAAATGACTTTTCTTCCAGCTTGCCGAGGACCTTGGCGATATCCTCGCGGGTGAGTCCTGAGAAAAGCGGGATGTTTCTTATGGCGTCGGCCAGTTCAGCCATGGTTTAACGTATGACTCTGTCAGCCTTGTTGAGGATTTCTGGAGGAATGTTTAGGCCAACGATACTCGCGGTTCGAAGATTGATGACGACGTCATATTTACTGGCCCGCATAACGGCCAGATCCTTCGGCTTACCCCCTTGCAGGATTTTATGAGCCAGTTGCGCAGCCTGCTGGCCCATCTGATAGTAGTTGGGGCCGAAAGTAGCCAAGCTCCCTTCGGCGGCCCAAATCTCCTCGTTAAACATCGTCACCAACCTCTGTTTCTTTGCCTCGTCCAAGATAAATCTCGCCTGGCTTTCCACCAGATCGTCGGGCATATGAAAGATGGCGTCTCCCACTTTCGTCTGCAGCTGCCTTACCGAGTTCTTAAGCTCGTCCACACTCTTCACGCCGCGCTCCGCCACCTCCAGCCTAAGAGCAGACGCCGCCTCCTCTGCGGCGCGCAAGTTCATGTCGGAATATCTATCGTTAATATAGTAAAAGAGAAAAACACGACGGAGATTCGGCATGATCTCTTTGAGAATCTGCAAACGTTTTTTAGTCGACTGCCGGGACAAAGCGGCCACACCGGTGACATTGGTGCCCGGGCGATCGAGGTCTTTCACAAACCCCAAATCCACCGGGTTCGCGGGATGGCGAAAAATGATGGGAACCATTGTTGTCGCCCCCATCGCCGCCCGTGTCGCCCTCGTTCCCGTGGTCAATAAGAGGTCGATCTTTGTCTTCAAAAGTTCGCTGGCCGCGGACTTCAAAGCGTTACCGTCCCCTTTGGTGTCCCGCACTGCCAGCTGAACGCTCACTCCCTCTCTGTACCCCAGCTCCTTAAGCCCTTCGCGAAACCCGTTGAGGGTCTGTATCTCGTTTGGTCCCGACTCGGGAATTAGAATTCCTATTTGAGGAATCCGCGCCGCCGCCCCAAGCTGGCTTTGGGACGGATCGCTGACTAAGAAAAACGTCGCTGCCAAAAGGGTTACCGCTGTTTTCCCAACCATACATTTCCTCCAAAGGATCGCCGCGAGGTCATGCGGTGAGACCTCGGCCATTCCATATCGCTTTTTTAAAATTCTCGCTAGTGCAAATACTTCGTTTGGTATAAGACTATGGCGTGCGCTGGGGAGGCGAGTCATCGATGAAATTTCATGTTTTGGGTTGCGCTGGTGGACAACTGCCGGGTTATAACCTTTCATGTTATCTGGTCGATGGCTCGCTTCTCGTCGACGCAGGCTCCACCACCGCGACGCTCAACTTACGGGCGCAGCAAAAGATCACGGATATTTTGATCACCCATATCCATCTGGACCACGTTATGGCATTGGGCCTGTTGGCGGATAACCTCTATGGGCGCGGTACAAGCATCAATTTGTGGAGCATCGACAGGGTCATTGACGGATTGAGACGATACTTTTTCAATAATCAGATCTGGCCGGACTTTACCCGTATCACGGGCCCTACGCAACGGCGTCCCGTGTTCAAACTGAAGAACCTATCCGAGGGTCGATCAAAACGGGTTGGCGACCATGTCGTCACCGCCGTTCAAGTCGATCACCTTGTGCCGAGCGTTGCCTTCTTCATCGAAAATAAGGAAAAAACTTTGCTCCACCTGGGTGACACAGGGCCCACGAACAAAGTGTGGTCTCTCGCCGGCAAATATGGCCGTCTCATTGCGGTTGTCGTCGAGACCTCTTTTCCCAATCGCTTACAAGAGATCGCGGATGCCAGTCGTCACCTCACGCCGCAAACCCTGGCGCGGGAAACCGCCAAGCTCGCCATGCCTTCTGTGCCGATTTTAGTTACCCATTTGAAACCGGAATACCGCCGCGAAATCGCCGCAGAATTAAAAAAACTAAAAGATCCTCGGCTGCGCGTCTTGAAGGACGGAGAGGTGTTGCGGTTTTAGCGCGAGGCGTTTAGCCCGGATTTGTCTGGCAGGTTGCGGGATCTAGGAAGGGTAAGGATCGTCGAGCGCATTCATTTCCATGAGGGAGTGCAGATCGACCATGGTAAAGGCGCAATATTTGGGATCATAACCGAGCTTGGTGGTCGTCAGGTCTTGCTCTAAAATGCGCTGCAGGATCATCCGATTCAACGGGCCGTGCCCCATATGTTCTTCATGCTGCACCAGGTCTGCCTCCGCGTGGGCCGTGAAATAAACCGCCTGTCCGCCGCTTAATCCATAGTGCGAGGTCAGCGCTTTCGCCCACTGCTTGGACCAGTGGCCGAGGGTTTCCTCGTAGGTGTGCAGTCCCCATAACTCGGCGATGGAGCCGTCCTGAAACACTCGGCGGCAGTAGTCGCTGATGGCGCGGCCCGCAGGGGAGGCTGGCTGCTCGAATATTTCTTCCCTGGTCAGGCCTAACGCCTTTGCGGTCTCGAGCAACATGAGGGTATGGCCGGGTGGTTTCGGGACAATGAGTTCCTCGGCGATTTTGTCCGTGAAGGCTGGCAAAAGATCAAAATTGCGAATGAAAAACGGTAGATGAACATAATACGAGACCGCATTGAGAGCCACGACTTCTACGGAGAACAGCCCCCAATCCTTAAAGAACCGGCGCAGGCTCGGCAGCGGCAAGCTGCCGTCTCGCAAACGGGTCATGAACGGCCCTTGTTGGATTTTTCGTTCCCAATGGCCGTAAAGTTCGCCGTAGAGATTGTCGACGTAGGCTTTGGCTTTGCTTGAATCCACAGGGCTCAGCTGGCGGTTGAATGATCACGGTAAGCTTGCGGCTGCGGTGATCCTTTACATATAAACGAATTCTTGTAATGTTAAAGCCTAAAAGATTCCCCATGTCAATCCGCACGTTGGGGTGCGCAGGAGGCAAGAAATGGAAGCGCTCAACCCGGAAAAGTTTTTGCAAAGGCTATCCGATCATCGGGAGGCTTTCTGGGAAAAGTTGACCGCAGAACGCAAGAGCTATGGCGCCGAAAAACCACTAACGCCGCCAGTGGTCCTAAGACGTTTGCAATTTGGCGTTGTCATGGAGCGCAAGGCTGCTGAAGTCAGCGCCCCCTGGGTATCCCGCCTCCCGGAATTGGAACTTCAGCATTGTTTATCGGAATACGTCGCCAATGAACTAAAGCATGCCGCCATCCTGAGAAAAAGAATCTCTGAACTCAACGGCGATCCCGACGCTCTGTGGAACAACCCACTGAAGGAACTCAAAGAACTCTGGGATTTTCACGCATCTCTCAATTCTTTTTGCGAGCTTTTTGCCAGCGTGCAATATGGCCATGAGGAGTTTTTTCCCCGCACGTCCAAGTCGTTCATCGAGCGGGTGGCGCCCATCGACCCGACGACGGCGTCCATCTACCGCGACACGTTGCTTGCCGACGAGGAGGCACATGAATGGCTCGCGCCCGAGATCCTAAGGCGCTATGCGGCGGACGGGGTTACGCAGCAGCGCTGCCTGGCAGCGTTAGAAAAAGGTTGCGAACTCTTCGGGCGAGCCATTCACAGCTTTAATCGAAGTATGCCGGCCTAAGAAGGTAGGCCGGAAGCGGGGGAGTCTTACTATGTAAAACTGCCGCCGAGTCTCGGCGCGAAATTATTCGCGGGGTTTATCGACGGCAGTGGGTTTTAGTGTTTGGGCTCGATTTTTTTACCGTAGCTGACCTCACCTTTATCGACTCGGAGCGAAAAACCACAATCCGGATTGGTGCAGGCCCAGGCTTTAAATATCACGGCTGCGCCGTCCTGGCCGTAGTCTGATAGGGGAATCAACAGTCCATTGTTGCACTTTTGACATTTCGGCAGATCCATCTCCACGCCTCCTTTGCACACGCCCAACAATAACCGCCCGCTCATCGACGATGCTAAAATTTTAACGTATCAGATAGGAGCAAAGCAAGCTTAAGTTCGGCGGCGCCAGTAAGTAAAACGTAAAGATCGGCGTGTGTTCGTTCCTCCGGAGATGCAAAAACAAAAGGGATAGCCGGATTTCCGGCTATCCCTTTTGGAAAAAGCGAAACGAGAAATTACTTCTTCTCTGCCTTCTTTTCCGTCATTTCGCCTTTCTTGGCTTCCGTTGTCTCTGATTTCTTTGCCTGCCCCTTGGCCTTGGCCTTGGCCTTTCCCTTCGCTTCGTCGGCCTTTTCTGTCGCCTTGTCCATCGCTTTTTCAGCTTTCTTCTCAGCCGCAGCCGGAGTAGCGGGTATGGCAGGGGTCGCGGGTTTGGCCTGTGCAAAACTCACCCCGCTGAAAATCAAAGTCGTCAGTGCAACAACCAATAGCTTGAGCGCGTTTTTCATGATCTCACCTCCTTTCCAGGGTTTAGACGTCTTGGCGCAACATTACTTCAAAATAGCGATTAAATATATAAAAATACAAGAAGAATATAAGGGTTACCCGTCATTAAACCCGTAGAAGCGACGTGCGTTATCTGCTAAAAGCTTGCGGCGAACGGTAGGCGAAATATCATCGCGTTCGTTTAAATGATGTGCGGTCCCCTCGGTTCGGTCGGCGTGCGGGTAGTCGGAGGAAAAAATAAAAAGATCCTCTCCTATCGTCTCTATCACTCGGCCGAGAAAAGATTCGTTGCCTTCACAACCAAAAAAGATCCGGCCCGATTTCAGGTAATCGCTGGGCGGGCGGCTGATCAGATCCCGCGCGCCGTAACGGGGATTTTCAAAATGGTCATCCATCCGCTCCACATGGGCCGGTATCCAGCTGATTCCTCCCTCAAGAAACGCAAATTTAAGATTTTTGAAGCGATCAAGAATTCCGGAGCAAAGCACGCTGGTAAGGCCAGCCATGATCGGGAATATGCCTGCCAGAACGCGATTGGGAAAGTGATGTTCGAAGAGTTGATCGACCACGGGAAATTGCAGGCTGAAGTGGACCGCAATGGGGAGCTTCAAGCGGTCGGCTTCGGCAAAAAATGGCTCGTGATCCGGGTGGTCCAACCTTTTTGCCCCAGCTGTGCCGTTGATCATCACCGCGTACATTCCGAGTTCCTTGACGCGGGCGAGTTCGCCAGCAGCGCCTTGGGGATCTTGCAGAGCGACAACGCCGATGCCTTTGAGCCGGTGCGGCGCTTGCTGGCATGCCTCAGCCAGCCAGCTATTGTAGGCGCGGCAAACCCCCATCGCCAAAATTCCATCTTCCCAGGCGTTAACATGCAAGAGAAAGCTTGGGTAGAGGAACTGCAAGTCGATGGACTCTTTGTCGAGATCCTCCAAACGCTCCTTGATATTGGTCAAAGTTTGGCTGCCCGCCGAAGCACGCCGAGCCGCCTGTATCGCTCGGCCTGGAGGTGCGGCCGTGCCTGGAGCACCGGCGCCCTTAATTGCCGGTCGCTTAAAAGGAGTATGACCGTCGACCACCCAAAAGTTGTACCCTGCGTCATCGCGAAGCAGTCTCGGGCGATAATTTTTGAGCGCCGGGTCCATATGCTTTTCAAAGATCTCTTCGGTCTCAAAAAAATGGCCGTCACCGTCGATAATCATGGCTATTCCTCCAAAAGGTAATCGATCACGGGCAAACCCTGCGACCGCAGCCGATGGGCCGGTGCCTTGAAGGCCACCACCGCCAACCCCGTAGGGTGGTTATTTCCCCGGCCAGAGCCTGACGGAACCAGCATGTTAGAGCGTCTGCGGTCTTCGGGCTCACCCCTGAGCTTCCACCCAAAGGGGACTGTCCCCTTTCTTGGGCGATTATTATTTGCTTCGCTTTGAGACATCCTCGGGGTTCAACCCTGATGACCAGGGATAGGCTTTTTCACTATGGCTGATTTTGCATCGCACCATCAGCTCCGCGGTGCATACGCCGACCGCTTTGGTATTGATAACGGGTACGCCGAGCTCCGGCTCCAACTCTGCCGGCGTCACGACGTAGGGGTAGATTTTCCCGCCGAGGGGGATGAGCGCCTGGGCTCCCTGCGCGACAAGCTCGCGCCCGACAGCGACAGTGCGCTCGATGACCGTATCATGGTACCCGGACAAATCGCCGGTGTCATAAAGCCCCACTGTCTTGATGCCGCAGACAAATGACGTCATGCCGTAGCTCTGGACTAATCTCATGGTGTGCGGCATATGGGTTGCCAGTGGGACAATGAGCCCGAAGCGGTCACAGATACTTGCGGCAAAGTGAAGCGACGCACGCAGCAGGCCGATGACGGGAATCCTCACCGCAAGTCGACTCGCTTCGACGCCCGGGTCGAAGGTGTTGCTCTGGATGACCGCGTCGATTCCCGCCCGTTCGGCGTCGACTGCCTTTTTGACCAATGCCGGAGTTTCCAATATGTGATGCAACCCCGACAGGGCTTTTCGCTTTTCGAGAAGGCTTAACACCTCGCCGCCGCCTAAGTCTTCAGGATAGGCAAACTCAAAAGCCGTTTCCGGAGAGGCGTAGCTCTCCAGCAGTTTCCGAATATGAGCTTCAAGCTCGGGTTCATGGCGTTTAAATGAATGGTTCAAGAACATTATGCGCATGGCGGCTCTCCCTTTGTCGGCTTTTATTGGAGGTTTTAGTTGTTGGCTGTGTGACAGTATGGCGCATGGGTTTGGTAAAAATCTAAGACTAAAAAAATCGCGCAACCATCGCCCGGTAGAACCGATCCGACCTGGCCGCTCTCTACAGGGTAAAACGTAATGTGACCGATGAAACCTCCTTGAAGTCTAAGGCTCGGACTTAGACAGGGAAGCGATAAAACCGGTCTGTTCAAGCTCTCGAATGAAATGATCGTCGATGAAGCGACGCGCATCCGAGCCCTTAGCCTCTGGCAGTTCCGTAGCCATGAAATCGAGTAGGATTTGCAGCGCGGAAACCACCGGATAGGGAACAGGCGGCATTCCCGGTTGTGTGAGATCGTAGGTTTGCTCTGCCACGGTGCGGTCGGCGATGCCGCTGTATTCGGCCTGCACCCCAACCGTAAAATCCCGATCGGTGCGATAACGATACATGCCTTCGATATAGGCCTTGATGAATTTCTGCGTGATTTCAGGATTCTCTGCTACGTAATCACGACGCGCGGCGATGCCGCCAAGGGCGTAATTGAGGCCGTATTCGGCAAAATCGATGAGATAGTTGCAGCCTTTTCGCTCCGCCTCGATGGATTCGGGCGGCGTGCCCACTATGGCATCGACTTTGCCGCCGAGAAGCGCTTCGATCTCCTTGTCGCCGCCGGCGGCGATGGGTTCCGTTTTCAGTCCTTTGATACCGGCAGTCTCGAGCTTTTGTATGATGAATTTCACCAAAGCGTCGTTTAGACCTCCGTCACCGACAAAGCCGATCTTCTTTCCCGCCAGTTGTTCACGGCTATGAATGCCGGGCCGTCCCAAGATGAACTGCTGATTGATCCCGCCCGTAAGAAAAATGATGTCCGCTTCCCCTTTGAGGTTGGCTCGAAGCGGCGCCGGCGCCGCCATGTTGCCGAACTTGATTTCCCCGGACATGAGGCCGCGTACGACTCCTTTGGCGCCGCCCATGATCCGCGGACGGTCAATATCCAGGCCATACTTGCGAAATAATCCGGCCTTCCAGGTCACCATCATCGGTCCGGCCCCCTGGCCGATGGTAGCAAAGCCCGCGTTAACGCGCGTCATCTGTGCCATGAGTGAGTCTCCACTAGCCGTTCTCCTATCATGCTTCGGGGGGAAAGAGTCAAGGCGAAAACCACAGGCGCATTGTCGTTGACACGCTTTGGGCAGCGGCGTATAGTCGAATTCCGTGATGCGCTTTTTCAGAAGGCCATTACGATTTTTTATTTTTGGGGACGAGCACAAGGAGTTGACCTCTCGTTCGGCAATCGATACTGCTCTAAAAATGTGAAGCAATGGCGGTTGTGGCAATTATCCCGGCGCGCTACGGCTCCACCCGTCTTCCGGGTAAACCCTTAGCCAGGATCGGCGGCAAGCCGATGATCCAGCATGTTTACGAAAGCACGGCGAAGGCTAAAGGATTGGACCGGCTACTGGTCGCCACCGATGACCGGCGCGTTGCCGAAGCGGTGCGTGGCTTCGGCGGCGAGGCGGTGATGACCGCCAAAGACCACGCCAGCGGCACGGATCGACTCGCCGAGGTGGCGCGAAAAATCAAAGCGGACTGGGTGGTCAACGTGCAGGGAGACTTGCCGTTCATCGCGCCGCAGACCATCTCTCTCGCCGTTAGATCCATGCGCCGAGACCGGTCCGTTCCCATGGGAACCGTGCGCACCCCCATCGACAACGAAGCGGAATGGCGCAATCCGAACATCGTCAAGGTCCTGACCGATCGCCGGGGATTTGCACTCTACTTTTCCCGTGCGCCGATCCCCTACATGCGGAACCGATTCGTTGACCTAGATGGTCGCCAACGGTCCGCCAGCGCAAATAAGCGCCTGTGGGGCCATCGCCATATCGGACTTTATGTTTACCGGCGTGAATTTCTACTGAAATTTGCGCGCTTACGCCCCTCGGCGATAGAGCTAATCGAAAGTTTGGAGCAGTTGCGTGCCCTGTCTTACGGGCACCGTATCTTGGTCGCCGATGTCGAGGAAAATTCCGTGGAAGTCGACACGCCGCAGGATTTGGCAAAGGCGGAAAACTACCTAAGGCGGATGCACAACTGAGAGGAAGCGATGGCTCGGGTAAAAACTAAATTCATCTTCGTTACCGGCGGTGTGGTATCCTCCTTGGGCAAGGGATTGGCGTCCGCGTCGATCGGTGCGCTCATGGAAAGCCGCGGTCTGAAAGTGACACTGCTGAAAATGGATCCGTATATCAATGTGGATCCCGGGACCATGAGTCCCTTCCAGCATGGCGAAGTTTTTGTGACCGATGATGGTGCGGAGACCGATTTGGATTTGGGCCACTACGAGCGCTATGTTTCCACCCCCATGGGAAAAAAGAACAATTGTACCACGGGCCAGATTTACGAGACCGTCATCGCCAAAGAGCGCCGTGGAGATTATCTTGGGGGAACCGTGCAGGTCATTCCCCACATCACGGACGAAATCAAATCGCGGATTTTGGCCGCTGCCGAAGGTTACGACATCGCCATTGGGGAAGTAGGGGGAACGGTGGGCGATATAGAAGGTCTGCCGTTCTTGGAGGCCATCCGTCAGCTGGCCTGGGACTGGGGTAGAGAGAACGTGTTGTACATTCACCTGACCCTGGTTCCTTACATTACGGGTGGCGGTGAGCTAAAGACTAAGCCAACGCAGCATAGCGTGAAGGAACTCACCGGTTTGGGCATTCAGCCGGATATTCTCCTATGCCGTACCGACCGGATTCTCGACAGAAAGGTGAAGGGGAAAATTGCCCACTTCTGTAACGTAAAAGAAGAGTCGGTGATTACCGCCAAGGACGTGGAATGGATCTATGAGGTTCCCCTGGTGTTTCATGAGGAAGGACTCGATGCGCAAATCGTTGAGAAACTTCACATGTGGACCGGCGCGCCGAACCTGCAAAAATGGCAAAAGACGATCCAGGTGCTGCAAAATCCCAAAGCGCGCGTGCGCGTTGCCGTGGTCGGCAAGTACATGAGCCTTAAGGAATCATACAAGAGCCTGTTCGAGGCGCTAACCCATGGCGGCATCTCCAACGAAGCCGGCGTCGAGCTCGATTGTATCGAGGCCGAGAAAATCGAAGAAGCGGGAGCCGGGGAACTCCTAGGTCAAGTGGACGGTATCCTGGTACCCGGCGGATTTGGCGATCGCGGCAGCGAGGGAAAGATCGAGACGATCCGCTACGCGCGCGAAAACCACATTCCGTTCTTTGGTATTTGCCTGGGGATGCAGATGGCCGTTGCCGAGTTTGCCCGACATGTTTGCGGCTTGGCGGGCGCCAACTCCAGCGAGTTTGATCACCACAGCCCGCACCCGGTGATTCACCTGATGGCAGCTCAGAAAGGCATCGATAGCAAAGGCGGCACTATGAGACTCGGGGCTTATCCTTGCGTCCTCAGCGATGATTCGTTGGCCCTGAAATGCTACGGGCGAAAGCGAATCGCGGAGCGTCATCGTCATCGCTATGAGTTCAATAACGACTATGCCCAGCGTTTTAGTGAAAATGGCATGGTGCTGAGCGGGATGTCGCCGGATGGAAAACTAGTGGAGATCATCGAGCTTAAAAATCATCCCTGGTTTCTCGGCTGTCAGTTCCACCCAGAGTTCAAATCGCGCCCGTTGGACTGCCATCCATTATTTAAAGGGTTCATCAAGGCGGCGCTGCAAAATCGGCACGGGTTAAGGGAAGTCCCGCGCATGAAGGTCGCCCGCCCCTAACGCGGCTCTGATTCGGTCAGCCATGTTCACCAAGAAAGTCACCGTAGGCAACATCGAGATCGGTGCGGGAAAACCGCTAGCCGTCATCGCCGGCCCCTGTGTGATTGAAAGCCGCGAGTCGGCCTTGAAGCATGCCCGCTTGCTTAAAGCGGCTGCGGATCGGGTTGGCGTCCCTTACATATTTAAATCCTCCTATGACAAGGCGAATCGCTCGTCGGGGGAATCCTATCGCGGCCCCGGGATGGCAAAAGGGCTCGAGATCTTGGCCGAGGTGAAGCGCGAAACCGGCGCGCCGATACTCACTGATGTCCACGAAAGAGATCAGGTGACGGCGGTTGGACAAGTTGCCGATGTGCTGCAGATTCCCGCTTTCCTTTGCCGTCAGACCGACTTTGTCGTCGCTGTGGCGCAATCGGGAAAGGTCGTCAATGTCAAGAAAGGACAGTTTCTTGCTCCCTGGGACATGGCCAATATCGTGCAAAAGATTTTGTCGGCGGGGAATGAGCGGATCTTGTTAACGGAACGCGGCGCCACCTTTGGGTACAACAACCTGGTCTCCGATATGCGCTCCCTCGTGGTCATGCGCGGGCTCGGCTATCCCGTGGTTTTTGATGCGACTCATAGCCTGCAACTTCCCGGAGGCCTCGGCAAAGCCTCCGGCGGCGAGAGACAATACATCGGCCCCTTGGCCCGGGCCGGTGTGGCGGTGGGTGTCGACGCCCTTTTTATGGAGGTCCACGAAGACCCCGATCACGCTCTGAGCGACGGCCCCAACTCACTGCCGTTGAACGAATTTGAAGGCCTGCTCAGAACCGTAAAACAGCTGGATGAAATTTGCCAAAGTAATCCGTTGCCATGAACAAGACTGTTATTTTACGACGCGCGAAAGAGGTCCTAAAAATCGAAGCCTCGGGTATCGCGGCGCTGCAAGATCGTCTGGGCGATGGCTTTGTCCGCGCCGTTGAGTTGCTCCACGGCTGCCGCGGCAAGGTGGTGGTCACGGGGTTGGGAAAGTCAGGGCTGATCTGCCGGAAAATTGCTGCGACCTTATCGAGCACCGGCACTCCGGCGCTCTTTCTTCACTCGGGTGATGGGGTGCATGGCGATCTCGGCATGGTAATGAATGGGGATGTGATCCTGGCGGTTTCCAATAGCGGCGAAACCGAAGAGATATTGAAGCTGCTCCCTCATTTCAAGTTGCATGGTCTCAAGCTCATCGTCATGACGGGTAAGCCTGATTCCACATTGGCGCAATCGGCAGATATCGTATTGGATGTCGGCGTCAAGGAAGAAGCCTGCCCCTTAGGTTTAGCGCCGACTGCGAGCACCACGGCGGCGATGGCCTTGGGAGATGCGCTGGCGGTGGTACTTTTGGAGCGCAAAGGCTTCAAAGAAGAAGACTTCGCCATACGACACCCCGGGGGAATCTTGGGGCGAAAACTCCTGCTGCGAGTAGCCGATCTCATGCATCGCGGCGATCAAGTTCCACTGGTCAACGAAGAGACTCCCATGAAAGATGCGCTTTTTGAGATTACCTCGAAGCGACTTGGAGTCACCGGGGTGGTAAACTCCCAGGGCAAGCTCGTTGGCGTCATCACCGACGGCGATCTGCGCCGCGGTCTTGAGAAAAAGAAAGATATTTTTGCCTTCAAAGCAAAGGATTTAATGACTCGCAGTCCCAAAACTATACCTGCGCAAACGCTGGCGGCAGAAGCAGTCGCGGTGATGGAACAATACCCCATTACCTCACTCTTTGTACTGGATAATGGCGGGGGCAAGCCTTTGGGGGTAATTCATTTACACGATTTGGTGAAATGCGGGATTGTTTAATTTTTCAGTGAGATCCAGCGCCAGGGCGGTACGCCAAAAAGCCCAAAAAATCAAGCTACTTTTGCTCGACGTCGATGGGGTTCTCACCGACGGGGGAATTTATATCGACAATCGCGGCGTGGAGAGCAAGCGTTTCGACGTGCGCGACGGCCAGGGCATCGTCCTATTGCAGCGGTTTGGTATCGAGGTCGGATTCATCACCAGCCGCTCATCCAAGATCGTGAGCCAGCGTGCCAAGGAACTAGGAGTGCGTATCGTACGCCAAGGCGTTCACGACAAGCTCCAAATTTATGAAGACATTAAGCGCAGTTCTCGTCTGCAGGACGGCCAGATCGCTTATATAGGAGATGACATCGTTGATATGCCGATACTTGCCAAAGTAGGACTTGCCGTTTCCGTGAGAGATTGCTGGCCAGGCGTCAAGAAGCTCGTCTCCTATGTGACCCGCGTCGCCGCAGGCCACGGAGCGGTGCGGGAAGTTGCCGATCTGTTGCTTCGATCCCAGAAGCACTTGCAGAATACGATCTAATCGCTATCATTTCGGATATCGCTGGCAATTATTTCGGGGTTGCGTGCAATTTTCGTGCCTATTGCTTTACTCGCAATCCAAAGAGTGGTATTTTAGCACTTATTATTTGACTTGAGCATGCGTAAGCATAGACGACTGATACTTCTCGCAGTGATTTTTTTCTCCCTGGGAGGAGTCGCCTACAAGGTGGCCGAGAGCCTTTGGACGATGCAAGCGAGGGAGATTACAAAAGACCCGCTGAAGGTCCTGGATTACCTCCCGGAATCGGCCCTGTACATTAAAGATTTTCATCGGGCAAAGGTCGAAAACGGTCGTAAAGTATGGGAATTGTTTGGCGATGAGGCGAGGTATTTCAAGGATAAGAAAGAGGCGGTGATCAAAAATCCGAGATTTTATTACTATGATAAAAGCGGCGAAAAGGCGCAAACGACCGGGGATATGGCGCGGGTCTATCTGAAAGAGAAAGAACTGGAGAAGATGGAATTAGAAGGCGGCATTCGAGTCTCCTACCGCGGTTATGTTTTGCAATCGGCGGCTGCGATTTACCGTCCGGATCGCCAGCAGCTTATCTTGCCTCACAGGGCGACCCTTTTGGGAAATGGCATCGAACTGGAAGGGTCGAGAATGGAAGTCGAATTGGTAGAAAAAAAAGTACGCCTGTTGCGCGACGTTAGGACCAAACTGGAACCGGAAATACTGGCGGAGAAAAACAAAAAGTCTAAAACTCGGGAAACAATCGGGGGCTAAATGGCTAAATGGCTGATAAGCTTGATTCTCTTAACTTCTTTTCAACTTTCCGAGGCTGCGGCGCAAGTGGCGGCCAAGACTCCGGCTGGGGCAAAAGAAACAAAGAAAAAAAGCGAAGCCTCGGCCTTTGAATTGAATAAGAAGGATCCGATCTTTATCACCGCAGACTGGATGGAGGTCGATCAAGCCAGGAATACGATCACCTATAAAGGACGCGTGGTTACCGTGCAGGCGGATATGACCATGCGGAGCGATGTGCTGATTGCCTATTACGATCCCGAAATGAAACAAATGAAACAAATCGTGGCGCAAGGGAAAGTCAATGCGACGCAGGGCGACCGAGTAGCGACGGGAGAAAAAGCCGTATTCGATGACAAAGCGAAAACCGTCACCCTTACGGGAAACCCGGTCATGCGGCAAGGCAATAGCCAGGTTTCGGGATCAAAGGTCATTTACTTTATGGAGCAGGATCGGGCCATTGCGGAGGGCGAAGGCCAGATCAGAGTCCAGGCGACGATTTTTCCGGATGATCTGAATAAAGGGGATGCGGCTACGGGCAAGTTGAAATGAGCACCCTTAAGGCGGTAGCGGTATCGAAATCTTATGGTAGTCGGCGCGTCGTAAACGGAGTAAACTTAGAGATCAATGGGGGAGAAGTAGTTGGTTTGCTGGGTCCCAACGGAGCCGGGAAAACAACAACGTTTCACATGATGGTCGGACTCATTCAGCCGGATGATGGCAAGGTACTGCTCAATGAAGAGGACCTGACAGCCGCCCCGATTTACCAGAGAGCGCGGGCAGGAATAAGTTATCTACCCCAAGAACCCTCTGTTTTTAAGCGGTTAACCGTCGAGGAAAATCTGTTGGCAATTCTGCAAACGCTGGATCTGCGCGTCCAAGAGCAGCAGGAACGGTCCCAAGCGCTTATGAAAATGTTAGGGATCGGTCACCTCGCCACCAATCTGGCCATAACCCTTTCCGGCGGCGAGCGACGACGGGTAGAGATTGCCCGCGCGCTAGTGCTCTCTCCTTACTTTCTCCTGCTCGATGAGCCCTTTACTGGGGTCGACCCGATCGCGGTCTCCGAAATCCAAAAGATCATCCGCAGGCTCATCACCAGCGGCATCGGCATTCTTATCACCGACCACAATGTGCGTGAAACCCTGGGAATCTGCGAGCGGGCCTACATCGTTAACGCAGGGGAGATCCTCGAAGAGGGAACGCCTCACAAAATCGCGTCAAGCGCTAAGGCACGGCAATTCTATTTGGGAGAAGGATTTAAGTTCTAACTATGGCCCTTGAGATTCGACAGGTTCAAAAGCTCGCACAACAGCTGGTGATGACGCCGCAGCTGCAGCAAGCCATTAAATTGCTGCAACTATCCCGGGTCGAATTGCAGGAGACTATTGCCAAAGAGCTGCAGGAAAACCCCACCCTCGAGGAGGGTCCCGGGGAAGGGTCCGAGGGCGCTGAGCCGGCGCGGACGGACAACCAGGTGGACGGCACCGGTACGCTGGGAGAAGCTGTCATCAATCGGCAGTTATCGGCCGTCGATAAAATCGGCACCTATGATTGGCAGGAATATCTCGACACTCACTCCAACGGAATTCATGGATCGCTTACCGCTGAGGCCACGGGGGAGGACGGTGACGGCGCACCGTCATGGGAGAACAGCCTCACGAAGAAAACCTCGTTGGAAGATCATCTGATATGGCAGTTGCGTCTGTCCAAGATAACGGAAAAAGAGGAAGTCATTGGACTCTACGCCATAGGTAATCTCGACGAAAACGGATATTTGGCGCTGACGTTGGAGGATATCTGCAAGGCCACGGAAAGCGCCCCGGAGGAAGTCGAATCCGTATTGTGTCGCATCCGCTTTTTTGATCCCGTGGGGGTGGCCTCCAGGGATCTGCGCGAATGTTTGCTTGTCCAGCTGGAAAACCTGGGCCTCGCTGACAGTTTGGCAGCGCGCATCGTGGCCGGCTATCTGCCGCACCTGGAATTCAAGCGATACGAAAAATTGGCGCGTGACATGGGAGTGACCCTCAACGAGATCGCCGAGGCGACCCATATCATTACCTCCCTTGAACCCAAGCCGTCGCGCGGCTTTGAGCAGGACGAGGTGCGAACGGTTTTGCCGGATGTCTTCGTCGAGAAAATCGCCGGCGAGTATGTGATCTACCTCAATGACGACGGGGTCCCCCGGCTGCGGGTGAGCTCGCTTTACCGCCGCATGGCGGGGCAAGAGGGCGCAGCCGAGGAGCAGGCGAGACAATACCTACAAGAAAAGGTGCGTGCCGCCACCTGGTTGATTAAAAGTATCCAGCAGCGCCAGCAAACGCTCTTTCGCGTTACCCAAAGCATTTTCAAATTTCAACAAGAATTTCTCGACCATGGCGTCAGTCACTTGAAACCGATGGTGCTGCGGGACGTGGCGGAGGATATCCGTATGCATGAGTCCACCGTCAGCCGCGCCACGGCCAACAAGTACGTCCACACGCCGCTAGGATTATTCGAGCTCAAGTTCTTTTTCCAAAGCGGGCTCAGGGGCGGCAACGGAGAAGACGTCGCGAGCGAAAGCGTAAAGGAAAAAATTCGCGTCATCATTGGCGCCGAGGATCAGCGAAAGCCCTTCAGCGACCAGCATATTGCCACTCTTTTATCTGATGATGCCATCGATATCGCACGGCGCACCGTGGCAAAATACCGCGAGGCCATGGGTATTCTGCCCTCTTCCAAACGCCGCCAACCCTTTTTGCGAAAATAAAGACGAGAAGGACAAGGGTACCCCATGACTGAGGTAAAAGTTTCGGTGACATTCCGTCATACGCAACCCACCGATGCGTTAAAACACTACGCCGAAGAAAAGCTCCATCGAATCGCCAAGTATTGTTACCAGCCCCTGGACGCTCATGTGGTTCTCTCCGTGGATTCTAAGGAACGACAGGTGGCGGAAGTAGAGCTGCACACTCGTGGAACGACGATTCACGGGAAAGAGGAAACTCCCGACCTCTATTCGGCCATTGATTTGGTGATGGACAAGATCGAACGTCAGGTGCAAAAGATCAAAGCAAAGACCCAAGACAAGCGAAGAAGGGCCAAGGCGTGAAAATCACAGATTTTTTAGATGAGGCCACAATCATCCCGGCTCTCGCAGGCGGGGAAAAACGGGCAGTACTCCAGGAGATGGCGAATGGGCTGGCGTTACGGCATGAGTTCCTAGACGCGCAAAGAGTGCTCGATGTGCTTTTGGAGCGGGAAAAAATCAGCACCACGGCCATCGGCGAGGGCGTGGCGATACCCCATGGAAAACTGCCGAACGTCGATCGCGTTTTAGCCATTTTTGCGCGCAGCCCTGAAGGCGTCGACTTCGCAGCTTTGGACGGCGGCCTCACATATCTATTTTTTGTCCTGATTGCTCCGGAAAATTCGGCGGCGGACCACTTGAAGGCCCTGGCGCGCATTTCCCGTTTGCTCAAGGATGTTGGCTTTCGCCGCCGTCTCATGCAGGCCAAGACGAGCCGAGAACTTTTCGCCATTATCGACGAGGAGGATCAGAAATTTTAGGTTTCTATGGCGGATGGTCTGGACATCATCATTGTAACAGGGCTTGCGGGTTCCGGAAAAAGCTTCGCCATTCGCGCCTTTGAGGACAACGGATTTTTTTGCGTCGATAATCTCCCGCCGCTGCTCATCCCCAAATTCATTGAACTCTGCCACGGCTACCAGGAAGAAATAAAGCGCATCGCCCTGGGAGTGGATTTGCGTGGCGGCCAATTTTTGCAGTCCTGGCCCGCCGTGCTCGCCGAACTTCGCAACTCTGGCCACCATGTGCAGATTCTTTTTTTTGACGCTTCGGAGGATGTGCTTTTACGCCGCTTTAGCGAGACCCGCCGCCCGCATCCCTTGGCAGGGAAAGGGTCGATTCAAGAGGGCATCTCCAGGGAGCGTAAGGCCTTGGTAGCCATGCGCGAACTGGCGGACAAAGTCATCGATACCAGTGATTTCAACGTGCACCAGCTCAAAAGGGAAATAGAGCAGCAATTTTGTCAGCTGTCTTCCTCGCGTCGCATGACCATGTTTCTAACTTCCTTTGGTTACAAATTCGGCATTCCCCATGACACCGATATGATTTTCGATGTCCGCTTCTTGCCGAATCCTTATTTCGTAAACGAACTTCGCGAAAAGAGCGGTTTAGATCCCGAAGTGGAGGATTTTGTCCTTAAAGGCGAGGAAACCCGCGCATTGCTCGATCGACTTTATGCGCTGCTAGAGTTCACTTTGCCTTTGTATGAGCGAGAAGGAAAAAGCACCTTGACCCTGGCCCTGGGTTGCACTGGCGGAAGGCACCGTTCGGTTGTGTTAGTGGAAGTCTTGCAAAAAAGACTTGCCGCTGCGGTGTACCAAATTTATGTCAAGCACCGGGACATCGACAAGTGAGCCTATGAGCAGAGTCGTTAAAAAGCTCGAGATCAAAAACAAACTGGGATTACATGCCCGTGCGGCGGCATTGCTGGTCCAGACCGTGCATAAATTCGCCGCGCAAGTGAGCTTTTCAAAAGACGGCCATACCGCCGACGGCAGGAGCATCATGGGCGTTCTCACCTTGGCCGCAACCCAAGGCAGCAAAATCCAGGTGGAAGCGAGTGGCGAGGAGGCCGAGCGAGCCGTCCGCGCCATAGAGAAATTGCTCGACAATAAATTTAACGAAAGCGAGTAAGGTTGAATCCCCTCTCCTTATCCGCTATACCAGTTGCGTTAATTTTCTTACCGAAAACGACCCCGGAGGAATGATCAATGGCTGGGAAGGATTTTTTGTTTACTTCTGAATCGGTTTCGGAAGGGCATCCGGACAAAATCTGTGATCAGATCTCGGACGCCATATTGGATGCTCACTTGGCAGGGGACCCGGATAGCCGGGTGGCTTGCGAGAGCTTGGCAAAGACGGGGATGGTGGTGGTGGCGGGGGAGATCACGAGCAAGGCAAAGGTCAGTTACGCCGATGTTGTGCGCGAAGTCGTGCGGGAGATCGGCTATACCGACTCCTCTATGGGCTTTGACGGCAATACCTGTGCGATTCTTACCGCCGTGGAACAACAGTCGCCGGACATTTCTCAAGGCGTGACGGAGGGACAGGGACTTCACCTGGAACAGGGAGCGGGAGATCAGGGGATGATGTTCGGCTACGCCTGTGACGAGACTCCGGAGTTCATGCCGTTTCCCATTCAAATGGCTCACAACTTGGTGAAGTATCTCGCCAAGATCCGAAAAGGGGGCGAGGCTTACTTTTTAAGACCCGACAGCAAATCTCAGATCACCGTGGAATACCGAGACGGTAAACCGGTGAAGGTGCAAAGCGTCGTTATCTCTACGCAACATAGCCCGGACGTAGAATACAGCAAGCTAAGGGAAACCATTATCGAAGGGGTCATCAAGGCGGTCATCCCGGTCGACTATCTGGATAAGAATACTGTCTATCACGTTAATCCCACCGGCCGATTTGTCGTCGGCGGGCCGCAGGGAGATTGCGGCCTGACCGGGCGCAAAATTATCGTCGACACGTACGGCGGTATGGGACGTCACGGCGGCGGCGCCTTTTCCGGTAAGGATCCCTCAAAAGTCGACCGCAGTGCGGCTTATATGGCGCGCTATGTCGCCAAAAATATCGTCGCGGCAGAGTTGGCTCAGAGATGCGAGGTGCAGCTGGCCTACGTCATCGGCGTTGCGCAACCCGTATCCGTGCTCGTCGACACCTTCGGCACCGGCGTGGTTTCGGAATCAACGCTCGCCAAGGTCGTCAAGGAGCTATTCGACCTTAGACCCAAGGGAATCATCGAGGCTCTGGAACTGAAGCGGCCCATTTATCGTTCGACGGCGAGTTACGGCCATTTCGGGCGCACCCCGGGGGAAGGCCATTTTACTTGGGAGAAGACCGATCGAGTGGAAGACATCAAGAAAGCGGCGGCGCGGTCTTAGTCGCGATCGTGAGGGGGGGAAGTTTTTCGTATGGCATCGAAGAGGTATGACGTTCGCGATTTGCAGTTGGCGAAAAACGGCCAGAAGCGCATCCTGTGGGCCGGCCAAGACATGCCGGTTTTGAAGCGGGTCGAGAAGCGCTTTCGCAAGGAACAACCGCTTAAAGGACTGCGTTTCTCAGCCTGCCTCCATGTCACCGCGGAGACCGCGAACCTGGTTCAGACGCTTAAAGCGGGAGGCGCGGATGTGGTGCTGTGCGCGTCCAATCCGCTTTCCACTCAGGATGACGTGGCGGCCTCGCTGGTCAAACATGATCGAATCCCCGTTTATGCGATCAAAGGTGAAGATAACAAGAGCTACTATCGCCATTTACGCGCCGCTCTCGATCACAAGCCGGTCGTCACGATGGACGACGGCGCCGATCTTGTCTCGCTGCTGCACACGGACTATTCCCACCTGGCTTCAAGCCTGGTGGCGAGCATGGAAGAAACCACCACGGGAGTCATTCGGTTGCGTGCTCTGGAAAAAGACGGAGCGCTTAAAATTCCCGTGATCGCGGTCAACGACGCCGCCACCAAACATCTATTCGACAACCGCTATGGCACAGGCCAGTCGACCATCGACGGGGTAATTCGCGCCACCGACATGCTCATCGCGGGAAAACATGTGGTGGTGGCCGGCTATGGCTGGTGCGGCAAAGGCGTGGCCTCCCGCGCCCGCGGAATGGGCGCCAAAGTCATCGTTACCGAAGTCGATCCGGTGCGGGCGTTGGAAGCCGCTATGGACGGCCTGGAAGTCATGACGATGAAAGAAGCGGCGCAGGTCGGCGATTTGTTCATCACCCTCACCGGCGATATGCATGTCATCACCGCCGAGCATTTCAAGGTCATGAAAAACGGCGCGGTGATTTGTAACTCGGGCCACTTCGATATCGAGATCGACCTCAAAGCGCTCACCAAGCTTGCCAATAAAGTCGAAAAGAATGTGCGTAATTTTGTCGACGCGTACAGGATGGCGGGGGGAAAAACCATTTATTTAATCGGCGAAGGTCGGCTGGTTAATCTCGCGGCGGCGGAGGGACATCCCGCCTCGGTCATGGATATGAGCTTTGCCACTCAGGCCCTGGCTTCCGAGTGGGCGGTGAAGAACGGGAACAAACTCAAACAGCAGGTCTACGAGGTACCCGTAGATGTTGAAAACTGGGTGGCGAAACTCAAACTTGCATCCATGGGGATCCGTATTGACCGGTTAACCGCGGAGCAGGAGAAATACCTCTCTTCCTGGGCCCACGGAACGTAAGAACGGTTTGGGGTCTAGGGTCTGGAGTCTCGGGTTTCACTAAAATTTCACAATTATGTTAAGACCGTGGGCTGCTTGACTGTGCCGTCGGGTCGGGACTAATAATGGTCCTGCAACACTTTTATCAGTCTTTGATGCCATGTCGCAGGAGGTTTTCATGTCTAATCGGTCCGCAATTCAAGAATTCATCGCCGCTGCGCGCCAACTCCACGCAGAAGAAAAGGACCCGGCCAAGCGTTGGCAGAAAATGACGCCGTTGTTGCAAGCGCTACTCGCCGATCCCTCGGTGAAAGAGCAGGCAAGGAAATGGCCCGATTGCTCCCAGGGAGGGGAGCGCGCGGAGAATCTGCTTTTCTACGAAGACACGGACTATAAATTCGTTATCAATGGTTTGATCAAAGCGCCCGGGAGCCGAACCCAGATCCATGACCACGCACATAATTGGACTCTTTACGGCGTTTTGGACGGCACCGAGACTATCGAGCGTTACGAACGGGTTGACGATCGAAGCAAACCCGACTATGCGGAAATTCGTAAGACCGTCAACGTCAAGGTCGGACCCGGCAAGATTGACCTTGTTCCTCCCTACGAAATTCACGCCGAGGAGAGCGGCGAGGAACGCACCGTCGCAATCATCGTCCGGGCGGAAAAAGCTGGGAGTTTTTTGCAGGGACGCTACGATCCCGAGACCCATAAATATTGGCAGGGCTACGGGCCAAAGCAGATTCCCTTCGAACTGAAGTAGCCTACTCTGCGCCTGGGCCGTTCGCCCTTTCTTCTTTATGGCTATGGAAGAGAACAAAGCGAGAACTCGAATCGCCGTTTTCTCCGGACCCACGGCGACGATTCAAAACAGCGAACCGCTGGTAACGAGCAACAAGGCACGGGAAAAGTACGGTCTTCCCTTGCGTTCCAATGCCGATGGTTCGGCGATGCGCTTCGATGTGCTGCGGCCGCAAAGACTGGCCATGCCGGTGACGGTTTACATCGAGCAGTTCAGCGCCCACCCCCTCGAGCAGGATGCCGCCGAGCTTTATGGACCGCCGGACGGCTTCATTGATGCGCGCGGCGTTTTTCACAAAGAACAGCGGTCCGCCGACGACAAAGCGGTTTTCGAAGTCATCCTCAAGCCCGAAGACGGCCTTTATCCGTTACCTTACATGGCTCGGCAGGCCAGCGGTCAGGCTTGGGAAGAGGACGCTACAGAGAAGGGCGCTCCCGCCGAGCTTTGTCGCGTGCCTTTTTTTCCCGACGGCTCGCGTTTGTTCGAAGAGATTGATCGCTTCGGTATTTCCGGTAGTGGCGTCGGATGTCTCCTCTCTGGAAAGGCGGAGTTCGACTTCTATCGCGCTGCGCCCTCGGGTGGTTACACCCAGGGGCTAGCTGCCGCGCTACGCACAGATGTAGGCGAGGGCGATATTCCGCGTGAAATTCGCGGCAGGGATTTTTTTCCTTACCGGCCGGGCTATTTGCGCCAAGAACCACCGGCGGCGATATTGGCGCGACTGACCAACGCCGTGCAGCGAGCGATGGGGAGCGGCCGATATCTGGGAGCCATTTGGTTGGAGGGCAGTCCTTTTGTCGAAGAGACGAGCTACTGGCTGAATTTGCTCATCGATACTACCGCGCCCATCGTCGGCAACTCATCGCAACGACCCCATGGCGCGATCGGCAACGACGGGGATCGCAACATCGCCGACTCGGTGGATTATATCACTTCGAAGATTTGGGCGGACGGGAGCGGGCGAGATTGTATCGGAGCCGTGGCGATCCTCGATGAGCAAATCTTCACCGCCCGCGACGTGCAAAAAGCCGACGCCCGGCCCGGCGGCTACATCGCCACCGGGGGACACGGCGGGATCATCGGCAGGATGGGACACCCCGGCCCGCCGCAATTGACCTTCAAGACGATCAAAAAACATACCCATATTTCGGAAGTCAATTTGAGCCGTTTACACAGCGAGGTTCAAGGTTCAAGAGCGCAGGGTGGAAAAGTCATGTCCGTACCCGTGCCGATCAAAGACAGCACGGGTCATTTAGTCGCCTCCGCGATCCCAAAGGTTACCATCGTCAAACATGCGCGCTATCTGCCGGAGGACGAATCGGGCGATGCTTCCAGCGAGGTCGATATTCTTGCCCGCATCGATAAAAATCTCCGCGACGCGCCGCTAGCCGGCTTCGTCGCCGAAGGATCGGCTCCCTTCGGGGCCATGAGCAACGCGGTGGACGCTGCGCTCAAGCGCGCCACTTTCTCGGGCATGCCCGTGGTGAAAGTCGGGCGCGGCAACGCCAGCGGTTTCGTCGATCCAACGCGCGATCCCCTGGCCATTGCCGGCAGTAATCTGACCGCGACCAAAGCGCGGTTGTTGCTGATGGCCTGTCTGATGAAGTTCGGCAGCTTGCCGCTTGCAGTGGACGCAGCAAAGCCGACTGTAGCGGAAACCGAAGCGACCCACGCGGCGCTCAGGCAGTACCAGGAAATATTCGATACACACTAAGCTGGCGGTTGATTATCTCGGAGGATTGTTATGTCGGGGAATCATGGACATGGGCATAAGCCCTTTGAGGGCCATATGCATGATTTCGCAGGTCATATACGGGCCGTGGAGGAGGATTTGGAATATTACCGAGCCAAACGGTTGGAACCGCGAATTTTCTATTTGATGCGGCGTGGCGTGGTGACGTTTCATGATCTACTGCAGGCCCGTATGGCGCTGAAGCGCAAAAATCAATTCTTCAAGCTGATCAAACCGCAGGGCAAAAACATCGAAGCCCGAGTGCGCCATCTGGAGGAACGGCTCGATGAATATGTGAAAGGCATCGCGCTCGTATCAGCGCGCGCCGTTGAAGCCATGGACATGGTGACCGAGGACAATCGCAAGGAGCGGGGCGATTACGACGATTTTTTCAAAATCAAAAAGAAAGAGCACCAAGGCACCCTAGAAGTGCGAATGGTCAATTTGGCGCAGGATCTAAAAAACTATCAGGAACTACTGGAGGTCTTTGTCCAGGCGTTAATCGCCCGCGGCTGGGCGGCTCGCCAGGAGCTGGAAAAGCGCTGGAAAGAACTCCACGAGGCGCGCCCGTGGGCGGGAGGCGTGATTGTCGCCAAGGCATGGACCGATGCGGATTTTAAACAAGCGCTCTTGACCACGGGCAGGGACGCGCTTCGGGAAATGGGTGTGCACCAGGGAAAAGTCGGCAAGCTGGTGGTGGTGGAAAACACCGACAAGGTTCATAACGTCATTGTCTGCACCCTATGTTCATGCTACCCCTACGATATTTTGGGCGACACGCCATGGTGGTATAAGCATGAAAGCTATCGCACCCAGATCGTCGAAGCTCCGCGGGCCACTTTAGAGAAGATGTTTGGCCTGAAAATTCCAGCCAGCAAAGAAGTCCAGGTCTATGACAGCACCTCCGACGTGCGCTACTTTGTCTTGCCCAAGCGCCCCGCCGGTACGGCGGGCATGTCCGAGGAAGAGCTGGCCCGACTCGTCACCGTCGATAGCTTAATAGGTGCGGCGGAAGCGCTAAGCCCCCCGCAACTCGAAGAACGCGAAGCTGCTCACGGCCAACCTGAGACGCCGAGAGTGAGACCGGATTGAGCGCTTTTTTATGAGTGATGCCCTCGGCAAATTTAAAATCGGCGACGCCGTCATGGTCGCCGCCGAGAACCCAACAGGCAACCCGCGCACGCCGCAATATATCCGCGGTAAGCGCGGCGTGATCGGCCTGGTTCACGGTGTTTTGGAAAACGTCAGAGATCACCGCGGCATCCACCGGCCGCTTTATACCGTGAGGTTCGACCTGAGTGAAGTGTCCGCCTGCGACGACAAGGATTTTATTTGGGTCGATGTCCACGAGGAGTGGCTGACCGCGTTACACCCCGACCCTTGACCGTCGCAGCGCCGCCAAGGATCCGAGCTTCGATTGACACCCCTTGATTTCGAGATTGCTTATTTCCAGACCTGAGCCGCGGTCTGCGTCACCAAATCGAGCTTTCGCCACATCTCCTCTTCGCTCAGCGTCTTGGAATCGATACCACCAAAACCGCACTGGGGACTGAGGGCCAGCTGCTCGAGCGGCATATGGCGGGCGGCCTGGTCGATGCGGCGTTTCAAATCTTCGGGGGATTCCATGTCGGATGCCTTGGTCGAAACCAGGCCCAGGACGACGATTTTGTTTCGCGGCACGAAGCGCAGCGGCTCAAAGCCGCCGGCGCGCTCGCTGTCGTATTCCAGCAGGAGCCTCTGGTGTTTGAGGCTACCAAAGAGCTTCTCCGCAATGGCGTCATAGGACCCTTCGCGATGCCACTGGGGAACGAGCTTTCCTGTCTGCGGATCGACGGTGCGCGCATTGCCGCGACAGATGTGAATGCCGAAGGTGATCCCGCCATAGCCTTCGATGAGCGCGTTATCGGCATCGATGGAACGTTGTAAATTGCGCTGCGGATCTTCACCGCGGGACCGCATGCGGTCCAAAGAAATCTGATCGACGTAGGCCGTATAGCCCGGGGCGTCGACCTGAATGTAACGGCAGCCTGCCCGAACCAGCTCCGCAATCATGCGACGCTCAAGCGCCACGACATCAGCGACAAAGTCATCGAGATCACGATACACGGACTGGGAGGTTTCCCACTTAAAACGCTGCGCGATACGGTCCGGACTCAGTACCGTCACCTTAGCCGGAATATGGGCGACGCTCGCGGCAAAACGAAATTCCTCCAGCGGTAGGTTGCGCACCAGCTTTAATCGCCGCAGAGCGCCGCGTCGCGTGACGATCGCAGGCCCTGCATCCTCAAAGTTTTGCTCGGCGCGCTGCAGGGGATTCGGGTTCACATCCCGCTTCTCGTAATAGAGCGCGGCGTTACGCGGTATATCAAAGCCGGTGACGCATTCGGAGAAGCTCTCCTGGAAGCTATGGCGGCGGAATTCACCGTCCGTTGCGACAGGAAGCCCATGGGCCTCCTGCCCGGAGATCACTTGGCGGATCGCTTCGTCTTGAGCGCGGCGGATCTCCTCCCAGCTCATCTGGCCGCGGTCATAGCGGGCGAAGGCCTCTTTCAAAGCCGGCGGTCGAACCAGGCTGCCGATATGGTCGGCGCGAATTAGATTTAGATCTGCCGCGGGAGTTGGCATCGGATCTCCTTGTTAGATATTTTTTGACGCTGCACAAGCAACTATTTTTCACTACGCTATCAACGTCTTGACACTCGATTGGATCGGGACTTCGCTCCAAGCTGGCGTTCAAAATTTTTCCAGGTCCAGGCGGATTCTTCCAGCAATTGGGTAAAGCCGTATTTTTTTAACCACGGGAGCTGGTGCAGCCGGTTGCGGCGAAAATCGATAAAATTTTTGACCTGTGCATCCGGTACTTTGGGAAAATCATGCCCGCCGGCGGCGAGGCAATAAAGGTTCATTTTCGCCTGCTCCTCCAGATCGATCATGTTGATGGTGGCCTGTTCGACGGTTTTGCCGAGCGTGACGGCCCCGTGTGCCTTGAGCAGCAGCGCGGCTTTGGATCGAAGCAGCTCGGCGACGCCGCTTCCGGTCTCATCGGTTGCGATTAGATTAATGTCGTCGTAAACCGGAACGCCGAGCGAGGTGATATGGGCACCTTCATGACAGACCACGGTCATCGGCCGACCGATGACGCTCATGACGGTGGAAAATTGCGGGTGGGCGTGCACGATGCCGCCGACGTCCGGGCGCGACCTATATATATGGGTGTACAGCTTGAGCTCCCCCGGCGGCGCGATTCCTTTGGGCCCGGAGACGATGTTGCAGTCCAGATCGATGACGAGCTGGTCTTGGGGCGTCATATGCTCGAGCGCGTCCGACTTGTAGCCGCGACCTTTGATGACAATCTTGTCGGTGTCCGGGATGCGCGCGCTGGCATGGCCGACGGCGGCACGGATTCCGGAACAGATTCCGGCGGCAGCGAGGATACGGCATGCGGTGGCGACCTTTTCTTTCAGTTCGATCTCATTTCTTGCTGCCATTGTTCCCTCCGTGTTCTTTCCTATCACAACTTTGCGGCTTAGGCCCACATCTTAGCGCCAGGGGCGATGACCACCATAAGCGTCTAACGTTTTGGGTCTCGAGTCTAGAGTTGGGAAAAATTAAACGAGGATGTGTCGTGCTTTGACATCCCTAACGCCATCGACTACCGTGAAATTTCATTGGATGAATTTTGCAGGAAAGAAAAAACGGGCTGCGAGACAACGTGATTCAACTAGAGACAGATGTTTTAGTCATCGGCGGGGGCATTGCCGGCGCTTTTGCCGCTTATAGAGCGAGGCAGTCCGGTGCGCGCGTTCTTCTAGTCGATCGTTCTTATTTCGGCCGCAGCGGTTGTAGCGCTTTGGCCTCTGGCGTCTATCCGTCTTACATGCCTGGCGATGATGTCGACGCCTGGATCAAGGGACTCGGGGCGGGGCCTCTGGTAAACCAAACGCTATTCGTGAAAGCTCTGCCCGTCATGTACGAGCACCTCATGACCATGGACCGCTGGGGGGTGAAATGGTTGAAAGAAGGAGACGAAATCCTGCGCTTCGGCGCTCCGGGTCGAGCGTTCAAAAATGGCGTGTGGATGGCCGAGGGAGGGCCGCAGATGATGATGGCCGTGCGGGCGGGCGTGCTCGCGAGCGGCGTCGCAGTGGTGAATCGCGTGGCGGTGACTGAGTTGCTAACCTCCGACGGCAAGTTGCCCACTGAGAGGCGCGTGGTCGGCGTCGTCGGGTTTCACGTCCGCACAGGGGAAATTTATTCGATCCATGCCAATGCCACTGTCATGTGCACGGGGCCCTACAAATTTCCCTACCCGTGGCCGGGGAGTAAATTAGGCTATATGCCCGTGGATCTCTCCGGCGACGGCATCGCCATGATGCTGCGCGCCGGCGCACAACTTTCGCGTCTGGAGCTGGGCGGCATCAATTTAAATCCCGACAACATGCTCTGTGCGCCGGGACTCGAATCCCTGATGCCGTCCGGGGCCGCCTTCGTCGATCGGCAGGGGCGCCGTTTCTTGGAAGATTATGATCCCAAGCGCATGGAGATGACCAGCAGGGCGCTTTTGTATTTTGCCATCGCGCACCAAAAGGAAGAGGGAAACAATCCTTCCATGGATCTGAAAAATATCCCCGCCGATCGTATCGAGCTTTTGAAGCGCGCCATCCCCATCGTGATTGCCAACTATGAAGGCCTGGGTTACGGCTTTACCGGCACGCCCATTCCCTACGCCTATCAGGTGGCGGGCACCGCGGGCATTTTTGGCGCGGGGGCAAGGATCAACGAGCGCGGTGAGACGAGCATCGCCGGATTGTTTGCCGCGGGCACCTGCTCCGATATCCATTATCTCCCGGGGGGCCATTTGTCGTTTTGCTCTGTCACCGGCGACTGGGCCGGTGCCGCCGCGGGAGAATTTGTCGCCAAGAGCGAGGGGGCCCCGATCATGTCTAATCAATTGGAAGCCGCCATAGAGGCGATCCAAGCGCCGCTCAAGCGAAAGGACGGACTGTCCTATGCCCCGGTGCATCGTCGCCTGGGCGAGCTTTTGATGGAAAAAGTTGGCCTGGTTCTGAACTCCGAGAGATTGCAGCATGCTCTGCAGAAAGTCCTCGAGATGAGCGAAAACGAGGTGGCGAGGCTACAGGCGCGCGATGCGCATGAGCTCGCCAAGGTCTGGGGATTGATGCAATATGCACAGGTTTTAGAGGCCACATTACGCGCCTATCTCCACCGCACTGAGAGTCGTGTGGCCTTCATCCGTGAAGACTATCCGATCATCGATAATAAAAACTGGGTCAAGATGGTCATCGTGCAGCGCCAGGAAAATACGCTCAAATTATGGGATGAGCCGCTGCCGGAGTCCTTCCATATCGACCCGGTCCGTCCGACGCAAAACCTCCACCTGGTTTTTCGCAATAGAGCGAGCACTCATGGCGCGCCTTGAAATTAATAACGCGGCCTGCACCGGTTGCGGCGTCTGCGTCGAGACCTGTCCCACCGATGTTTTGCGCCTGGACGCCGAGCAAAAAGCCATTGCGGCCTACGGCGAAGACTGTCAAGGCTGTTTCGTCTGCCAGTGGGATTGTGCCTATGAGGCGATTCGCGTGAAATTGCGCTAGTTCTGTACCATGTATTTAAGCTTTTGCCGGTCGACCTTTTGACCGGCGGCCACCTTTGGCAGTGAATCGACGAGTGTCAGACCCTCGGGCCACTTGAATCTCGCCAAGCCTTTTTCTTCGAGAAAAGTTTTGATCTCCTCTAGGGTAAGAGATTGTTTCGGGCCGCAGACGACGAAAGCCCATACTCGCTCGCCCAACTCCTGGTCGGGTATGCCGGCCACGGAGACATCCTGGATATGGGGATGTTGCATCAAAGCGGCTTCGATATCCGTCGGATAAATGTTTTGGCCTCCGCGGATGATCAGATCTTTTTCTCGCCCGAGTAAAATGAGATTGCCATCGCCGTCCATGAGAGCCAATTCTTGCAAATCGATATAGCCGTCGTCACCACGGATCGCATCCAAAGCCGGGTTCATAAAAAAACGCGCGTCGGTATGGGGACCGCGAACGTGGAGCCTGCCAACAAGGCCTGCTAAAACCTTCTGTCCGGCGCTGTCCACCAGTTTAATTGCGTTACCGTCGAGGGGTTTTCCCACCGTATTTAAACGCACCTCCGAAGGATCGTCCCAGCGAGTTGCGGCAATACCGCCGCAGTCGACGCTGCCCAGCGCCTGTACGATCCGGCAGCCGACCAATTCCTCGAAGGTCTTTCCCGATGCGGGGGCAAGAGTGGCGCCGTGATTGACGACCGCTCGCAGGCTTCGAAGATCATAATTTGTGAGATTGGAAAAATTCATCAGGCGAACGATCATGGTAGGGACCAGGGGAAGGATGTTCACCCCTTCGGCTTCAATCGCCGCGCAGGTGACTTCAGCCGTAAAGTGATCCATGAGCACGATGCGTGCGCCTATGGCTGTGGCGCCGTTATAGATGAGAGCGTCGGCGGTACCGGTGATGATGGAGGTTGCGGCAGCCAGGGTCTCTGACTGCTTTACGCCGAAGCGCTTGAGGTGTATCCAACCCGTCAGCAGGCGCGTGTAAAGCGGCACTGCGACGCACTTCGGCGCTCCCGTGGAGCCGCTGGTTGTTGCGATCTGGCAGACATCAAGAATTCCATAACGGCTTTGTCGGAGTTCCTGCAATTTTTTTTCTTCGACTCTGCCGGCTAAGAGTTCGCTCATCGGAAGCGTTCCTTTCGGAACGTCATCGCCAATCACCACTATATGTTTAAGAGTTTCCTCTCGCAGTTGTTCAATTAGCGCAAAGTGGTCGAATCCGCGGTACTCCTGCCGGATGATGGCTGCCGCTGGCTGGGTTAGACGCAGGATGGGCTCCAGTTCGGCGCGCCGGAAGGTGGGCGCCACGGTGATGAGTCGGAGTCCCGCCTTTTCGCACGCCAGCCTTGTCAAAAAAAGCTCGACTTGGTTTGGTAGCTGTACGAGCACGCACGCGTCGCGTTCTAATCCTAGCCGTCGAAGGCCGATGGCCAGGCGGTCAGAAGAAATTTTGACCTGGGACCAGGTCAGCCGCTGCCTACGGTCTATGAGCGCTTCTTTATCTCCGTTCTCGCGGGCGTTACGGTCGCAAAAATCCGCCGCCGTCATTAAGGGCATAATGCGGCCGATAGTTTGTCGCAGCTCTTCGGGGTTAGTTTCCACCATCATTCGTTAATTTGCAGGAGAACGGTCATTATCATCTACGATCAACCTTGACGATGAAAGTTGGATCCGAGGGGGCAAGCCCTCTAACCGCAGCCGATGGGCCAGTTCTCACTGCGCGAGAAATCTCAAATCGCAGACCTCAGATTTCAAATATGCCCTTTGATATTTGCAATCCCGAAGGGCTTGTCTGCGGTTTTCAGTCTCGCCCCCTGGGACCTTTCGGAGGAATCAGACGAATTGAACAAAGATTGAGTTAGCCACCATCAAGCCTCGTTTGGTGAGGCGCAGTTGGTCCCCCTTTTTTTCCACCAGGCCCTCGTCCAGCCAATCGTTTATTTGCGGGTAGAATTCCATCGGCGTTTTAGCGAAACGACAGACAAACTTTTCGATGGAGATGCCCTCGATGAGTCGCAACCCCGCAAACATGAATTCCCCGGCGGCTTTGCTACGGTCGCTTTTTTCAGTTTCAACGGTAGCCGCCCCGTCCTTTTCAATACGATTCATGTAGCGGCCGGGATTTTTTTCGTTCCACCATCGAAGCCCAAAACCATCATTTCCGTCTAAAGTCTTGAAACTATGGGCACCGGCGCCGACGCCCAAATAGTCTCCCCCTAGCCAATAGTTGACGTTATGGCGCGAATGGAGTCCGGGTCGGGCGTAGTTAGAGATCTCGTAACGGCGCAATCCAGCCGCACTCAACCGATCCTCAATCAATTCCGCCATGGCGATTTCTTTTTCCTCCGGCAGCAATTTCAGCCGACCGCTCTGGTATTCCTGGTGAAAAGGGGTGCCCTCTTCAATGGTTAGATTATAGGCCGATAGATGAGGCGAGTGAAAATCGAGCGCGGTTATCAGGTCAGCTTCTAATTCTTCCAAGCTTTGGCCAGGATTGGCATAGATGAGGTCGAGGTTAAAGTTCTCGAATCCGGTTTCCCTAATAGCTTGCAAAGCCCGATGCGCTTCATCGGCTGAATGGACCCGTCCGAGAAATTTGAGCAAGCGGGGCTGGAACGACTGGATACCAACGCTGATTCGGTTGACACCGCCGGCGCGATAGCCGGAGAAATTTTTCCTGTCAACGGTTCCAGGGTTGGCTTCCAGAGTGATCTCGCAATCTGAGGCGAAGCGGAATCGAGAGCCCGCATGTTGCAGGAGTCTTTCGATGCTCGCGGGCTCGAAGATCGAGGGCGTGCCGCCGCCAAAAAAAATGCTCTGCAGGATTCTACCCTGCCAATGATCTTGCTGAGCGTACCTGTCGATTTCATCGATCAGCGCTTTTGTGTATTGCCGTTCCGGAATGGACGCAACCACATGAGAGTTAAAATCACAATAAGGACACTTGCTCACACAGTAGGGAATGTGAACGTAAAGTGAAAAAGGTGAGTTTCCATTATTCATTCTGTGACCATCTTAATTGTCCAGGGGCGCCGGCGCAATACGGAGGAGATCCCCAATGGGCAACGTCTTGAGGCCATGACAGATTGCGTGTAGGCCAACGCGATGATCAATACCTGGCGCGGCAAAAGCCGACGATCCGGCTCGGAAGCCAGCCCAGGCTGCCGGGAAATTTCCCCGCCACGAACCCCACATGCCCGCCCGCCACGGTATACTCCAACGCCATCGATGGGGACACTTCACTGGTATCCGGAAACGATTCTCTAGTGAGAAACGGGTCGTTGCGCGCCTGAATCAGGAGAGTGGGGATTTTAATTAGTTTTAGCCAAGGCTTGGCGCTGGAGCGCGTCCAATAATCAACGGCGTCTTTGAAACCGTGAATCGGCGCTGTGAAAAGGTCGTCGATTTCCCGAAAGGTCGAGGCCCTGCGTATCGATTTTCCATCGAGATTTAGGCCGTTTGCATGGATCTTTGCCAGCGCCTTGAGTTTTATCGAGCGAAGAAAGCTGCGGGTATAAATAATTTTGTTTAAACCATGGTCCAGGCGCGCGGCCGTGTGCGCGAGGTCCACCGGCGAGGAGACAGCAACGGCCTTCTCGACAGTGCCGAGGGCTCGATCCCCTTGCTCGCCAAGCCATTTCAAAAGAACATTGCCCCCCAGTGAAATTCCCACCGTAAAAATCCGATGGCACGGATGCATTTTTTTTAGGCGGGTTAGAATCCAGTGCACCTCTGCCGAATCCCCCGAATGATAAGAGCGCGGCAATCGATTAATCTCTCCGCTGCAGCCGCGGAAATTGGCTACGACTCCCAACCAGCCACGACGCGTAAGCTCGTTCATGAGGCCAACGGCATAATGGCTCCACGAGGAACCTTCCAAGCCGTGGAAGAGTACGACAAAATTTGAGGTAACCGGCGACGGCTCAACCCAGTCCAAATCAATAAAGTCACCATCCGGCGTCTCCCAGCGCTCGCGCCGATAGCGGAAAATGGGCGTCGCTCCGTGGTAATACGCATATAGAGTTTGCAGTTGCCCGCCGGGCAACCACCGGGGCGCGCGGTAAGGAATGTGCGAGGCTTCGGTTGTGAACGAGGCGGCAATTTCATCCATGGTTAAATGACAGAGCCAAAAGACGCTTCGGCAAAGTAAATTGTCATCTCTATACTTTCAACTCTGCCGGCGGCACGAAACCGTGGCGCAGCGTGTTCTCGGAAATAGTCCGGGGTTCGAGAAATTGCAAGAGATAGTCCGGGCCACCGGCTTTGGAGCCGATGCCGGAGAGTTTGAGTCCGCCGAAGGGTTGCCGTTCGACGATGGCGCCGGTTATGCCGCGGTTGATGTAGAGATTGCCGACGCGAAAGTCTCTACGCGCTTTCTCGATATGGGCCGGGGAGCGGGAGAAGAGCCCGCCGGTCAAGGCGAAAGATGATCGCGTGGCAATCAGCAGAGCGTCATCAAAATCACGCGCTTGCATCACCGAAAGCACGGGCCCGAAAATTTCGTCCTGTGCCAAGCGGTGATGGGGTTCGATGTCTTTAAATACCGCGGGACCGACGAAAAACCCTTCCGTTGGGGCGCTCCTTTCGATGACGCATTTGCCCTCGCGTTTACCGAGAGCGATATAACCGACGATTTTCGAGTGCGCCGCCGCGTCGATCACCGGCCCCATAAAGTTCCGTGGATCTTCCGGCGGCCCGATTTTTAGGCTGCGCACCGCCTCCACCAATCGTTCCAGCAGCCGGTCGTGAATGTCCTGGTGCAGAATAATTCGCGAAGCGGCGGAACATTTTTGCCCCTGGTAGCCGAAGGCCGATTCTAAAATGTGAATGACCGCCTCATCGAGATCCGCATCCTCGTCCACGATGATGGCGTTCTTGCCGCCCATCTCGCAGATGACCCGTTTGATATGCTCTTGTCCCGGTTGACGATCATGGGCAGCGCGGAGAATCTCCAGGCCGACATCGCGGGAGCCGGTAAAAGCGATGAGATGGACGGCGGAATGTCGCACCAATAAGGCGCCCAACTCCCCACCCCCCTGGAGCAATTGGCAGGCGGCGGCAGGCACACCCGCCTGGCGCAGTATATCCACGAACAGAGCGCCCGTTATCGGCGACTGCTCCGCCGGCTTGACTACGGCGCAGTTTCCCGCCACCACCGCGGCGGCCGTCATACCTGCGAAGATAGCGAAAGGAAAATTCCACGGCGCGATGATCGCGGCAATGCCTCGTGGCTCGTAGAGGTAGACGTTGCTCTCGCCAGGGATTTGTTGCGTCACTCGAACCTTAGTTAGGCGGAGCATTTCACGGCCATAGTATTCCAGATAATCAATGGCTTCCGCCACGTCGGCATCCGCCTCGCGCCAGCCTTTGCCCACCTCGAAAACTTCCCATGCGGCCAACTCCATGCGCCGTTGCCGCATGATCTCGGCGGCGCGAAACAGCGTCCCTGCCCGTTGCGGCGCGGCAGTGTCTCGCCACTGGGAAAAATACGCGGCGGCGGCTTTCAGAGCTCGAGAGGCTTCGTCGCGGCCGGCCACCGCCGCGCGGCCGATGATTTCCCCGGGGGCCGCCGGATTGATTGATTTGAGCCACGGTCCCGTTTCAATTTCTTCTCCGCCGATCCACAGCGGATAGTCGCCGCCAAATTTTTCTCTGACCCCCCGAAGAGCCTGGGCAAAGCGAATGCGGTTTTCTCCTCGCGAGAAATCAAGCAGCGGCTCATTTTGAAAAGGGCCGGTGGATTGATTTTCTTCCTGCTTTGGCAGGGCGCGTTCTGATGGGGCGTTTACTATTTTTGGCTTCGGCGGCAAGATGAGATTATCCATCTCTTTTTCCTCAGCATAGGTTTGACGTAAGAAAGATGTATTGGATGTGTTTTCCATGAGACGACGGATCAGATAGGCCATACCCGGTAGCAGCCTGCCCACGGGAAGGTAGATGCGCACCCGTTGTCCGTTTTGGATGATCGCGCGGCGCACCGGCTCGCCCATCCCATAGAGCATCTGAATCTCGTAGCCGAAATTCGGCACCCCCAGCTCTTTGGCCGCCACGATGGCATGAGCGAGACTCCGTATATTGTGGCTGCCAAAAGCCGCATCGGCGACGTCGTAACTCTCCAAGAGCAAGCGTGTCAACCGCTCATAGCTCTCGTCTGTCTCGGCTTTATCCAGGAAAACAGGGATCGGCCACCCTTTTTGTTTGGCCCACGCAATCTCGCTATCCCAGTAGGCTCCTTTGACCAGACGCACACCGATGCGGCGCTTGCAGGACCGCGCCCAGCGGATCAAGTCCGTCGTATCTTGCTCGGCGTCGCGCAGATAAGCTTGCAGCGCGACAGCCGCGTGCGGCTCGGCTGCAAACTCAGGCTCTTCAAGAAGACGGCGAAAGAGGCGCAGTGTCAGATCCTTAAAGGCAACCTGCTCCATGTCGATGGTCAAGGCCGCCTTCAAACGGGCCGCTTCACGAAACAGCGACTGCAGCCGCTCGTGAACAACAGTTTCGCTGTCTGGATCCAGTGGGTCGAATCGCGGGCAGAGCGATGAGATTTTCACCGATACGTTCACTCTAGGCAGCATACCTCCCACCCCCTGGTCAATTTGCGCAATCAGAGGCCAGCGGGAAGCGATGGCGCTCAGGTTCTTCAACAGATCGAGATAACGACATTGCATCGCCAGCGCGTCTTTATCGCTTACCGTGGCTTCACCCACGACATCCAGAGTGAAAGCGGCGGGCTCGCTTCTAAGGGATTGAAGCACGCGCCCGAGAGACTCTCGATCCTCTTCGGCAATGAAACGGCGCGCCAGGCGGGTTACGTTTTGCCGCGCCACCGGGGCCAACAGCCAGCCCGCATGCAAGGCCTGGGCGAGGAAGACCAAAGTGCCGAAGGCATGATCGACCTTGCCGAAGTATTCTTCGATATGACGACCGATCTCGGCGGCGGAATCCAGACTGGGCAACACATCGACGAAGCGAAACAGCGCGACTCGGAGGGCTTCGTCTTGCAGCGACCACTCGATCATTTTACCCAGCCAATCCTGCGGGTCGAAAATGGACGGCTTGTGCGCGGCGGCGCTCTGATAAAGAGAGCGGGCAAGACTCTGGACCTCTTTCTCTAGTGGATTGCTATTCATGCTTGTCTACGAGTGTAAATTCTCACGCCGTTGAGCGACGATCGGAAGTATACCACGACGCAGGGGACGGCGCCGCTACATTACAACCAAAAAAATGGATTACACCACGAAACGCCCGGGGCGGCTACGCCGCAACCGAATCTCGGAGTATCTCCCGCGCAACGCAAAAGCCGCAAAGAAAAAAGAGTTATCCGAACTTGGGGCTCTTGGCGCCTTGGCGGGAGAAATATCAGTGATCGATAATTATGACGTTTGTATTCGTAGCCGCTATCATAATACGATCAAGAAAAGAGATGACGCCGATACGAATGATATGAACAACCCATCGAATTCGCCCACCGATACCATCACTGGCGCCGAGGCCGTGGTGGAGATGCTTAAAATCCACGGTGTGGAATTTTTATTCGGCCTATGTGGCGACACCAGTCTGCCCTTCTACGACGCGCTGGCCAGGCTGCCCCACGGCATGCGCCATGTACTGGCGCGTGATGAGCGCTCGGCTGCCTATATGGCCGATGGCTATGCGCGAGTTTCGGGTAATGTCGGTGTCTGTGAAGGGCCGAGCGGAGGCGGAGTCACCTATATCCTCCCTGGCCTTGCGGAGGCCAATGAATCCTCGGTGCCCGTTCTCTGCATCAATAGCGACATTTCGCTTGCGGCACGGGGACGTTACACGCTGACGGAGCTTGATCAGGGCGCGCTCATGCGTCCGGTGACCAAATGGAACACCGTACTCGCTCGGTCGCGAGATATTCCACGCGTCTTTCGCACTGCGTTTAATCAAATGACCACCGGCCGCCCCGGCGCCGCTCATATTGCGCTGCCGTTTGACGTACAGAACGGCCCGGTGGATCGAAACGAGGTGTGGGGCGATGAGACTCTCGGGCGATATCCCGCTCGGCGTCTCGCGCCCGATTCTATTTACATCGAGCGCGCCGTGAGCTGCTTGCGCTCGGCGGCGTATCCGGTCTTCATATGCGGCGGCGGTGTGGTAATTTCCGGCGCTGAGGCGGAACTCCTGGAACTCGCCACAAAGCTTTCGGCGCCGGTGGCCACGACCATTAGCGGTAAGGGCTCCATCGTCGAGGGCCATCCGCTGGCGGTGGGAGTTATCGGCTCCAACGGCGGCACTCCCGAGACCCGCGCTATCATAGATCAAGCAGACCTGATTTTTTTCGCCGGATGTCGCGCCGGTTCCGTGACCACCGAGCGTTGGGGTCATCCTCTGCCAGGCAAGGCGAAAGTCATTCATCTAGACCTCGACACCGGTGTACTTGGCGCCAATTATCCGGTCGATGTACCGCTGGTGGGAGATGCGAAGCTTGTGCTGGCGGCGCTGAACGAAGCTTTGGGATCGCTCAAGCGGCCGCTGGAAGCTTCGGCGGTGGAGAAAGCAAAAGAGCAAAAGTTTAAAAAATTTCAGGCACTGGCAGAGTCCGTCGACAAGCCGATAAAACCGGAGCGTGTAGTGGCGGCACTTGCTCGATCCCTTGATGCCGATGCGATAGTGGTTGCCGACGCCGGCACGCCCTGTCCCTATCTTTCGGCTTACTACCCGGTGGGCGCCACGGGACGTCGCTTTTTCTCCAATCGCGCCCATGGCGCCCTCGGTTACTCGCTGTCGGCGGCCATGGGCGCGCATTTTGCGCGGCCGCGCGTCAAATGCGTCTCGGTCATGGGCGACGGGAGTTTCGGCTTTACGTGTGGCGAGTTGGAAACGGCTCTGCGTTACAGGCTGCCGATCACCTTTATCGTCATTTCTAATGCGACCTACGGCTGGATCAAGGCGGGGCAAAAGTCGGGTTACGGGGAGCGCTACTTTGGAGTTGATTTCCAAACAACCGATCATGCCGCGGTGGCTGCGGCCTTCGGAATAAAAAGCTGGCGCGTTACCGAGCCACCGGAGCTTGGCAAGGTATTAAATGAGGCTTTGGCTCATGGCGGCCCCACTCTGGTGGACATCGTTTGCCAACCGCTTCAAGAAGCCAAGGCCCCGGTGTCGGAATGGATTGTTTAAAAGGCAATAGGCAATAGCCATCGGGCAATAGGCGTAAAAAAACATTTGGCCGCGCATTGAAGTTGCCCTAAAAAGAATTTGAGATCATGATGTCTGCGGGTTGGACCAATGCTTGTTGCCTCGTGCCTAATGCCTCTTCTTTAATTCTCCAGCCGCACCTGTTTTCCGAGATGCTCACAGTCCTGATCCGTCTTTAGGCCCGCCGCTTGAATGCCAAAAGCCGCAAGGTCTTCATCGCGCTCTTGCGTGTCTCCCGTGACGCCGACAGCACCGATGACCTCACCGTCCTTGTCGCGAATCAGCATGCCGCCGCCTTCGGGAAAGATCTGATCTGCCGAGGCATGAATCAGGTACTGCATGAATAGCGGCCGCTCCTCGGTGCGCATACGTACGAGAGAGGATGAACGACCCAAGGCAAGCGCGGCATAAGCCTTGCCATATGCCATCTCGAACCGCATCATCGCCGAGCCATCCTCTTTTTGGAAAGCCTTTACTTTGGCTCCTGGCTCGACTACTACGACGCTAAGCGGCCGGCACGCAAGGTCGCGTCCGCGAGTGAAAATCGCTTGAATAATCTTATTGGACTGCTCCAGCGTGATCATGGGCATCCTTCCTCCGTTCAGGACTTTGGGTAAGTCTGGAAATTTTTTATCCCCTACGGTGTGCCTTCATCCTTTGTGGTCTTAGCGGATTTTCGTAGTCGTGTTCATTTTTTCGTGGTCGCTACGAGCGCGATCACGAGCCAGGAAACACGGGCCGAGAAGGGGGACAGTCCCCCTTTGGTTGCCGGCGGCACATTTAAAAACCACACTCTCTAGCTGAATAACACCTTGGCCAGCTCGGAGCGGTATTTTTCCGTTAGAGCGTGATCAGAGCCCAATACTTCGAAGATCTGGATCATAGCCTCGCGGGCGCCGTCGTCGCGAAAGGCGCGGTCCGTCTTGATGATGGTCAAAAACTCGGTGAGCGCCTCTTCGTAATTCTCGCGGGCCGCCAAGGATTGAGCGAGGTTAAAGCGCGCCTCTAAGTCGGCAGGATCTTTCTTAATCCGCTGGCGCAGCGCGGACTCGTCCTCGCCGGCCCCTTCCTGAAGTTTTAAGCGAGCGATCAAGGGATCGGCTTCTTTACGCTCTTCAGCAACCAGAGATACGCGTTCAAGTGCGTCCAGCGCTTCTTCGTTGTTACCTTCTTCCATCAGCAAGCGCCCGAGCCCAAGGAGCGCCTTTGAATGGTTTGGCTCCGATTCCAATACCGCATTGTATGTCGCCTTCGCTTCGGCGGTTTTCCCCGCCTGCTCGAGTTCCGCTGCCTGCTTTACCTGTTTGTCAGCGCCCGAGGGCAAAAATCGAGATAGAAAATCCCGAACTAAGGGCTCCGGTAAAGCGCCGGTAAACTCTGAAGCCAAAGTTCCGGCGCTGAAAAGTTTAACGGCTGGAATGCCCTGCACGCCGAAACCGGCTGCCAGCGAGGGATTTTCGTCGACGTTCACCTTGGCGAGGATAAAGTCGCCTTTGTATTCCTCTGCCAGTTTTTCCAAAACCGGCCCCAAAACGCGGCAGGGACCGCACCACGGCGCCCAAAAATCCACAAGCACGGGGACCTCTTTGGAGCGTAGCAACACGGCCGTTTCGAAATCGGTCTCGGTCACTTCAATCGTCCACTGGTTCATGGCGAATTAATCTCCAAACTCTGTGGAACTATAGTCGAAATTTTACGCGGCCTGCGCAAATCTTCTGATCCGACAACCGTAAGCACAAGAATTAACAAGCGATTTCGATCTAACCACGAAGCTCACGAAGGCCACGAAGAATTATTATATGAAACCTCTTAACCTTCGTGCTCTTCGGAGCGCCAGGCTAAGCCTGGCCGATCTAATATTCTGAAAGGAGGATATCTTGTAAATTGCCCGTTCGACAAGTAGCCGCGCAAGCGTGGGTGGGAGTAATGCCACCGG
>Ga0187893_10002149_pt1 | contig 44252 bp, 28 predicted proteins | sample MA1701074metaG_FD_139574 | JGI IMG/M metagenome (GOLD analysis project Ga0187893, IMG submission 139574) | White microbial mat communities from a basaltic lava cave in the Kipuka Kanohina Cave System on the Island of Hawaii, USA - MA170107-4 metaG ... | reverse complement strand
CAGGAACATTGATGTTGATGACGCCCGGCTGTACTTGAGCCAGACCGATGCCAGCGGCGACATACCCTGAGCCGTCCGCAAGCCCAATTGATGGCGGACCCAATGTCTCGTTGCCGTCTGCAAATGCAAAAGCGGAAACAAGAACAAGGGCCGCGATGATTGTCAACCATCCCTGAAGGACGGTTTTCCATGAAGTCATGAATCCCCCTGACAGAAGTTTATGTTGGTTAGTGTTTTTTGAATTTCAAAAAGAAGGGCACAAAGCGGTTCGGAAAAAATCTGCCGGTTTGGGGAGAGACAGAGGGGGATGAAACGCTGGGATATTATAGGGAAGTCAGACAACTGACGGTGTAATGGCTATCACCGGTCGAATCGTTTGCCCGTTGGGAGCGGATTACTCGTTTTAAGTTTTTGTCAGATTCTCAAAAATCGCTGAAATTCCCTGTCCAACCCCGATACACATTGTAGCGAGTCCGTAGCGATGCTGGCGTCGCTTCATTTCATGGAGGAGTGTAGTGGCGATTCGGGCACCACTGCAACCGAGGGGATGACCTAGCGCGATTGCTCCGCCAAGAGGGTTGATTCTCTCAGGGGGAAGTTGGAGTTCCCTAATGACGGCCAGAGACTGTGCTGCAAAGGCTTCGTTAAGTTCTATCGTATCAATATCATTTACAGATAATCCCGCCTTCTCCAATGCCTTGCGCGTGGCTGGGACAGGACCTATCCCCATAAAGCGCGGGTCTACTCCTGCAATTCCTGTCGCGACTATGCGCACCAAGGGCTTACACCCTAGATCCGCCGCCCTTTTCTTGCTCATGAGAATCAACCCGGCTGCGCCGTCGTTCAGGGAAGATGAGTTGCCGGCCGTGACGGTCCCGTTCTTGCGGAATGCGGGCGCCAGGCCAGCCAGTTTTTGCAAAGTTGTGTCTGCGCGCGGGCCTTCATCCACGGCGACGGATTGCGGCGGCAGACCTTTCTTTACCGGGACATGGACGGGAACGATTTCATCTTGAAAAAATCCGCTGGCTTGGGCCGCGATAGTTTTCCTGTGGCTTTCGAGGGCAAAAGCGTCCTGGTCCGCGCGGGAGATGTGATACTTTTCTGCGACGTTCTCGGCTGTCTCCCCCATGCTCTCGAGAGGAAACATTGCCTGCATAGCCGGATTTGGGTAGCGCCAACCAAGCGATGTGTCGAAAGCGGTGACGTTCCCGTAGGTTCCATTCTGGTTTTTCGCGACTGAATATGGCGCGCGGCTCATGCTCTCCACACCGCCTGCCACGATAACGTCCGCATCTCCCGACCAGATGGCGCGTGCAGCGTGTATGATTGCATCGAGACTTGAACCACAGAGCCGATTGATGGTACTGCCGGGAACATCATAAGGAAGTCCCGCAAGCAATGCCGTCATCCGGGCGATGTTCCTGTTGTCTTCACCCGCCTGATTCGCGCATCCCCACAGAACGTCATCAATTGTGGCCGGATCGAGTTTCAGAGAACTCACAAGTTTCTTCACCAGAATTGATCCGAGGTCGTCAGGCCGGACGGCTCTCAACATGCCCCCATAGCGACCGATGGGAGTTCGATATGCCGCAACGACTACAGCGTCTTCACGAGTTGAAGTGGGCATGGTCTATGAGATTATTGATTGCAATGGTAAGCAAAGTAACAAAAAAGGGACAAGTTTCCTTGTCCCTTCATTTTACTTCCCACGAATTCCTTGTTACTCAAACTTGAATTCTTTGATGTTGCCGTAAATCTGGATATACATCTGTGGCTGTGCCTTGCTGGATGTTGTAACGAACACACCGTCGCTTAGCACCGGACGAGCCGCGGAGGGTTTGAACTCCGCAACCAGCTGAGCCGATCCACCCGGCTCGATTGCCTTTTCCGGATACTTTATTTTCAAACCTTCAAGTTGGGTTTTGAAACCGGTGATCGTCAGCGAGCTTTTTCCAAGGTTTTTCAAAGTCAATGCAACAGTACTCATTTGCCCGACCTGCGCGTCTCTGAACCAAAAATGCGTCGGTTCAACAACCAAGTCCTGAACCACATTGGCCGTGAATTCAACCAATGTGCGTGGTGAATTGGAGGCATTGGAATTGATTGTAACTGATTTATGCACGGCGCCTGAGAAGTTCTGTGAGTTGAATGAAATCTTGACTGTTCCGGTTTTTCCCGGGGCGATTTTGTCGTTGGAAACCACACTACCGGTACAACCGCAGGAAACGTCGACTTTTCCGAGTGTCAGTGTTTCATTCCCGACATTCTTTATCACGAGATCTTTCTCGGCGGTTGTTCCGCGGTTGACGTCCCCGAAGTCGAATTTTATGCCGCTGACCACCTCAATCTGAGGTTGCGCAAAGCCAAGCGCGCTGAATACAAAGATGAAACAAACGGCTGATAACATCTTCTTCATGGTACCTTCTCCTACTGGGGTTCACGTTAGAATATAAACGAATCACGTTCCTCATGCAAACGATGGGCGTCACAACCATTGAAGGGCGGAAACTCCACTCGACGCGTATTGACGAAGCAATGGAGCCGGTCGGTAGCGTTCTTCTCCAAACGCATCAAAAAGGGCATGCATTACGGCATGAACCTGCTGAATTCCTATCGTCTGTGCCCACTCAACGGGACCGTACGGATAGTTGGTTCCCAGTTTCATGGCGGTATCAATTTCCCTCCCGGAAGCGACGTTTTCCTTGAGGGCAAAAAAGGCCTCGTTTGCCAGCGCACAAAGGATTCTCGGCATAACCATACCAACGCTGTCTCCAACCATGGAATGCTGTTTTCCCAGCTTTTCAACAAAGGACTTCGCTGATTCCAGATGTTTCTGATCGGTTTGCCTGGTTGTAGTCAATTCAACAAGGGAACCGCGCAAGAGAGAGGGGAGAGCACCTACGCCGACGAGACGCTGGGGCGACTTTACCCACGTGGATTGTTCTCCAAGCGTAACAGTTACCGACGACGTGAGAATTGGCGTCCGTGATCCCAACTTCGATGCGAGTTCAATGAGATTCTTTTTTTTGGATTCAGGGGAAATGTTCGTCAGCTCGAGGGCAATGTCCATCGCCTTGGATGGCTTGGTGCTCTTGGAGAATCCCCTGATCGTCTTTGATGGCAACGAACGATCGGAGTTCATCCGACCGCTTACCAAAAGATTCTTGTTGAGGCACAACGAAGCGTATTCTTCAACGAGCGCTGCGTCACCGAGAATGAAAATCCGTTTCATGGATAAGCGTAAAACCCTTTTTTGGTTTTGCGACCCAAGGTTCCTGCTTCCACCATCTGGCGTTGAATTGGATGGGGCCGAAATCTCGGTTCGTGAAAAAACTGCTCATAAACAGATTTGGTTACGGCGTAGTTGATGTCAATGCCGATGAGATCCATAAGTTCGAACGGTCCCATTTTGAAACCACCTTCCAGCTTGACGATGCGATCGATCTCCTCAACCGATGCGACACCTTCTCCGAGCAATCGCAGTGCTTCGCCGTAAAAAGGACGCGCAACCCGGTTGACAACAAAGCCCGGTGTATCTCTGCAAACCACATGAGTTTTTCCCATTGCGACTGCGAGATCGGTGGTGGTCTTGAGTGCGGCATCCGACGTTTGCTTTCCGCGCACAACTTCAACAAGCTTCATGAGTGGAGGAGGATTAAAGAAGTGCATGCCGACAACAGACTCCGGTGTTCTTGTTAATGTTGCGATAGACGTTACTGAAAGGGAAGATGTATTTGTAGCAAGGACAACATGTGAACGCACAATAGGACCAAGCTTCTTGAAAATTGCATGTTTGATGTCAAGGTTTTCGACGGCGGCTTCGATGATAAAATCAGCGCTACCCATGTCGGTAAAATTCTTGCGCGGATGAATTCTGGAGAGGGCATCGGTTGCCTGGGCCGAACCGACTTTCCCTTTTTCCACCATCATGCGCAGGTTCTGCTTGATGTTTTCCATTGCGGATTGCAGGACGTCCGCTGAAATATCATGCAGGATCACTTCAAACCCCGCGGTGGACGCCGTTTGGGCAATCCCGGACCCCATAGTGCCCGCGCCAATTACGCCGATTGTTTTGATCATGTTCAGATGAACAGTGAAATGTTTATACAAGGATTATTGAGCAATGCCCTTCAATGCGGCCATACGGTTCTTTGCGTTTTCAATTTCCGGTGAATGGAAGTCGGCGTCTCGCCAGTGTGCAGAAACTTCTGGTACGCCTCCGTTGCTTCGCGGAAATGCTTTGGTTGCGGCTTTGACGTATCCGAGACTCGCGTACTCCAATCCCTTACGTTCATGCCGCAGGTCGGCAAGCATGTCTGAAATATGCTGGTAACGCTCGGTTTTGTCTTTGATGAGCGCTTTGAGCACGATTCGCTCGATTTCCGGAGTTATTTCGTTATTGAACCTTGCAACCGGTTGAGGATCTTCATTCACCAGTGAGTACATCAACGCGGATTGATGCTCACCGCGGAAGGGAAGCCGCCCTGTCAGCAGTTCATACAATACCACACCGAATGAAAAGATATCCGAACGATGGTCCACCTCTTCGCCCTGCGGCGGCCCGACGCGCGCTTGTCCCGAAAATCCACATATGTTCTATCGATGATTTCGAGCAGGGTTTCGCCTCGCGGAAGTCTCTTACTGGGCGCATATGCAAAAACCGCATCGCCTTCTATTTCTGCAATGGTTAGTGCCGGAGTAAGATTGCGGACGATAAGCTTGAAGATGTCACCAAGAATGGCCTGCGAGTGGTCCAGTTCACTTCCGGCGACAAAAAGTGTAAAGCCGGAAATATCAGCGATCAAAAGATAACCCTTTTCAATATCAGATGGCATTATGCCTCATGTGTATGACTGGCGGTGTTATTTCGGACTGATGTTGAGTGCCGGGGGATGGACCGTTTATATGTTAGTTGGAACGCAAAAAAGAAGCAAGGATGCAACTGCCGATCAAACCAAATCGCAGGCCTCCGGAGGCATCCAGTGGGCGTCTTTTCCTTCCCATTTAATGTTGCAGCCGATGGGATTGGTAAGGGGGATACTCACGGGCCTTCCGGAAATGTGTTCCTCAAGAGCGCGCTCAAGGTCATTCACTTTCATCTTTGAAGTATCGCGCGGAGTATCAACGCCGCGGCCGGTATAAACAAGTGTCCGGGCTGAATCGAACAGGAAGAAATGCGGCGTGCGAAGTGCCCCATACGCGCGGGCGATGTCCTGCGGTTCGTCATACAGATATAACCAGGGGAACTTGTGAGCTTTCATCCGGCTTACCATATGTTCAAAATCGTCATCCGGGTAAGTGTGTTTGCTATTGGAGTTAATGCCCACAAATTTCACACCTCGTGACAAGAACCTCATCGCCGTTTGCCGCGTTACTTCGTCGGAGCCGATGACATATGGACAATGGTTGCACGTAAAGAAGATCACCAGTGTCGTTGCGTCTCGGAAATCATCGAGACTGTACGTGTTGCCGTCGGTTGCAGGCAACTTGAAATCCAGAGCTTGCTTTCCCAATTCCAGTGTAAATGCCACTGTTGAATTCCTTCGTAGTTTTCTTGCCGAAGAGCGTTCGCTTATTCTGCAACGAGCTTCTGAAATCGTGGATTCGCCCTGAGCGGCTTCCAGCGCGGGTCAATCCGGGTTGATACCTTTGACATCATGGATGGGATTGACAGCAGTTTTTCCAGCAAGTCAATCGCCTTCTCCGATTCACCCACGACAGTGTAGATGTTGGCCAGATCAATCAGTCGCATTGAGCCGCGCCACGCTTCTTTTTCAACGGGGAGAAGCTCAGCACCGCGAAGCCCTTCGCGGATCGCATCCTCTTTACGTCCCAATCCGGCATATGCGAGGCCGAGTGCAGAATACAATCGCTCATCGTGGGGTTTCTCACGAAGCGACTGCTCGATTTCCTTGCGGGCTGAGTCGAAGTGGGCTGTTGCGCGCATCGGATTTCCAATTGTCTGCTCAACCAATCCTCGCAGTAAAGAAACCGTCTCGTAACCAAACTGATTATCCAGCGTGTTTGGACTTATGTCTTCGATTGTCTTTACTACGAGTGGGTAATCGGTCGAGTATCGCAGTATGCGTAAACGTGTAAACGTAACCAGTGGGGATTGTGATGATTTTTGGGACAGGACAGAATCCAAGACTGCACATGCCTTTTCAACGTCTCCCTTCCATAGAAGCAGGTTAGTCGCTTTTGTGATGTAAGCATATTCGAGGTCCGGTGCGAGACGGATTGCCCGGTTCGATGCCTTTTCCGCCTCTTCATAGTTTCTGATGAGCGTCATTGTTTCGCCCATCTGACGGATCACATCGTGTGCCCGCGGATCTGCTTCAAAGGATTTTCTGTACAATTCGATCGCTTCCAACATCTTTCCCTGTCTCCGCCGTACCGAAGCCATTCCATAGTTGACTTCCGGATCATTTGGCCTGTATTTGAGAGCCAGATTGAACTGCGCCAGAGCGTTTTCGTAATCAAGGTTGCAGTGGTAGTAATACCATCCCTTTGCCGCGTACGCTTCCGGCAATTGCGGATCGAGAGCGAGAGACTTATCGGCAGTGATTAATGCCTGCCGTATCCGTTCGTCAGAACGATCATAAAAGAACCAATATATACTGCTGTGTTCAATTGACAACCAGGCGAATGCCTCGGCGAAGGTCGAATCTTCGGCAATGGCTTGCTGGAACATGTGGATGGAAAGGTCCAAATCTTCTTGTTTGAAACCTCTGCGGTCGTATTCCAATCCCTGGAGGTAGTAATCGTACGCCCGCGGATTTGTTGTTGGCTTTTCGATCAATGACTGTCGTTCCGTCTGAAGGAGCTGAAGGTCAAGAGCGGTCGCAACCTCAGAAGCTATTTCCGATTGAATCGTGAACGCGTCGGAGAATGTTGCGTCGAATGGCTGGGACCATTCCTGGATGGACGAACCGACGTTGATCAGCTCAGGGCTGATGCGGACCCGCTGGTCACCGGACCATCGGACGGTTCCCATCAACACATAGTCCACTCCCAGTTCATTGCCGATTTCTTTGAGAGTCTTCGTGGTCTTCTTGTATTCACGCGCGCTCGATCGCGCGATAACGCCAAGTCCCGAAAGGCGTGAAAGCCGTCCGGTAATTTCATCCGTAATGCCATCGGCGAAGTATTCCTTCGCAGGGTCTCCCTGGTTTTCGAATGGGATGACAACCAGGGTTTTCCGGCCGGATGCGGTGGTCGTCTGTTTCCATGGCTGAAGAACAAACAATCCAGTTGCCGCGATAATGATGGTCCCTACAGCGAGAGGGATTAGCTTCTTTCGTTGCGAATGGGTCGTTGTAGAAACGGGTTGCGATTGATTTGCGCGCGGAATTGCCGGTCTGGAGATGGAAGCGCTTGAGCGAAGAACCTTCGTTGAATCCTTCCTGAGACGGCGCAGGTCAACCACCATTTCGCCGATGGATTGATACCGATCCGCCGCGTCCTTCTCGATGGATTTGTTGATGATGTGAAGCAGTTCAGGGGATGCGTCGGGAAGGAAGGAGGCGATTGATTCCGGTTCTTCATTGAGAATCGAATACATCACTGCCGCTTCATGCTCGCCGCGGAAAGGAAGTTTCCCGGTGAGCATTTCAAACAACAAAACTCCGAACGAAAAAATATCACTGCGCGCATCGACTTCACCGCCCTGGATTTGTTCGGGCGCCATGTAGGCAAGCGTTCCAACCGTGCTCGATGACCGTGTGAGCTTCAGTGACCCCTTGAGCTTGGCCAGACCGAAGTCCATGACTTTAACCAGGCCCTTCGAGGTAACCATGATATTATCCGATTTGACGTCGCGGTGAACAATACCCTTGGAATGGGCCTCATGCAGCGCCTCGCCGATTTGAATCGCGAGATCAGTTGCAACGTTGGTGCGATCCGTTCCCAGGGGAACATTGTTCATCCTGTCTCGCAGGGTTATACCGTCAACGTATTCCATGACGAGAAACTGCTCGCCGTTGAACTCCTGAATGTCGATGATGGAGCAGACATTGGAGTGGTTGATTTGTGCGGCGGCGCGCGCCTCCTGAAGAAGGCGGGCCTGATCGGCTTCGTTCGTTGCCAAACGCCGGGGGAGAAACTTGAGCGCAACGGGGCGATCGAGTTTAGTGTCCTGGGCTTTGTATACGACGCCCATGCCGCCTTCACCTAGCTTTTCAAGGATCTTATAGTGTGAAACCGTTTGTCCAATCATGAGACGCCTCCGCCTTCACTTCGTTTCGGCGGATTCTGAAAATCACAACCGCTCGCAGAAAACGCTCGCGGGTGATTTTCGAACATTCCTCCTTCACCTAGCTTTTCAAGGATCTTATAGTGTGAAACCGTTTGTCCAATCATTGTTGAATCCTTCTGTAATCCGACGAGCCTCGTCGGCTTGACAGCTGATAGTGTTCGACCGGCTCGGGCCCGGTCGGCCTACAGCTTCAATTGTTTGTCCAATCATTGTGCGTTCCTTCTGTAGTCCGACGAGACTCGTCGGACTACAAGCTTATCAAGAATGTTGTAGTGTGATTCGCCCGCCTGACCGCTGTTACGGTCCAACCTTGCGGTGGGGAGGTCGAGCTACATTGTCAGCCGAAGAGATGGTCCTGCCAATCATAATGAATTCCGGTCATTTCTCTCTGAAAACATTGCTCAATTCCTGGAACCAGTTGGTTACCAGAGTTATTTCTGTTGCCGTGAGTTCTTGATATGGCAAGGTTATCAGGGCAAACCGTTTTCCATCCCGGGAAATCCCGGTGAGGTAGGCTCCGTCAGGAGGGAGGTCGAGAATTTTTTTCGGTGTGGAATAATCAAAGACCGGTTCGGTCCGAATGGCTACTCCAAATACCGACGTCACTTGCGTATAGTAAATCTCCTTTCCGGAGGGAGCCCAGATCGGGTTTGCTCCTCCGCCAATTGAGATCTGCCATTTCCCTTGGCGTGACGGAAAGGGAACAATCACTACCTCCGTTTTTCCCGATTCGCTTGACTCATATGCCAGGTATTTTCCATCCGGCGAAAATTTTGGATTGAACTCATCTGCAGACGATTCAAAGAACGGCGACGCCTTTCCGCTCCCGTCCAGTGGCAAGAGCCAGATATTCCGGTCCTGAATGTATGCGACTGTCTTTCCGTCTGGTGACACGGATGCGGCAATCTGCGAACGGTTGCTAATGGCCAATTGTTCTGCCTGTCCGGACCCATCCCATTGTTTTCGATAGAGAGCGGTCTGACCGCCTCCGTGCTCGGAGTAATAGATGACGTATTTGCCGTCGGGGGTCCAGCTTGGAAAGCCGCTGTTTCCTCCGCCGAAGGTCAGCCGCGTCATGCTTGCTCTTCCGATGTGATATAGCCAGATATCGTCATTCGCCGCCTGAACATGAAGCGCGATCTTTTCTCCATCGGGTGATATGGCCCCGACGAAATAAGAGTTGGCTGAATCAACGAGCGGAGTTACACTCCCGTTAAAGTCCAACCATTTGATCTTGCTGACGGTGTATGACTCAACCCCCTTTGGTACATAGACAAGGGTTCCTCCATCTGTGAACCCGATGCTGGCTTCTCCGGAAAACGGATTTGTCCACCCGCCCTTGAATAATTGCTTCGGTGGTCCTGTTACTTCAATTTTACCGAGATCAAACGGAACAGCGTAAATGAAACTTCCCTTCGTGTAAATGAGATGTCCGGTGGGAACATATCGGGCACATGTTCCGCCGCGGATGAGGATTTTCTTTTCGCCGCTATTGATGTCGACAACAGCAATCGCTGCCTCGTCAAAAGTGGTGATGGTGTTGAACTTGATCGTATAAAGAATGTTTTTCCCGTCGGGCAGTAACTCAGGGAACCGGTGGCTGATCTCACCGGAAGCCGAGTCGAGCGTTGTCACAGGCGTCATCTCCCCGCCGTTTTCACTGACGCGGTAAATCGAACTACTGATGTGACCGAAGTAGATCTGTTTATCATGTCCCCACCATAAGCCGCGCAACAGAGCCCCTGCATCGCACAAGGTTACCGATGTTCCCCCAAAAACAGAGGATTTCTTTATTGTAGTATTAGTGCTGAATGCCACCCATTGCCCGTCGCTGGAAAAGGCGTGGAAAATCTGTTGCACCCCGTTAACCTCAGAACCCAGTACTGGCTCAAAAGAATCTCTGTTGGAAGGGCGCAATGCCAGTTTTGATCCGACATTTGACTGCACAACGACGGAAAAAAAATTTCCGTCGGGGGAAATGTTCACTCCTGTGTTACCGATTGGAATCCGAACACCATCTGGAAGCTTTATGGTAAAGCGAGTGACCGGTAATGAATTATTCTGTGGTGTGGTTCGCCCCCAAAGAAACAATCCGACTGCCACAAGGACTGCGGTGACCGCAACGATTTGCCAGAGAAGAACATTTGAAAAAATCTTGACGAAGAAACTTCGCTTGACAGAAGTGGCCCGGGCGATCCTTGTCGATCGTTGAACAGGTTGGGCCTGGTAAACGCGGGACATCCCCGACTTACTCGACTCCCGTTTGAATCGTTTGAGGTCTTTGGAAATATCCTTGACGCCTTGATACCGTTCATCCGGTTCTTTGTGGGTGCATTCCTGAACAATGCGGTCAAGTTCCGGGTCGATATCCGGTTTTATGGAGCTCATTGGCGCCGGGTCAACATTGACAATTTCATACATCAATGCGCTCTCATGCACGCCCTTGAAGGGAAGCTCACCCGTGAAGAGTTCATATAGCAGAACCCCAAGTGAAAAAATGTCGGAGCGGTGGTCGGTGTCTTGTCCTTGTATCTGCTCTGGCGACATAAACCCGGCGGTCCCGATCGTACTTCCTTCCTTGGTGAGGCGGCTTGCCCGCGATGCTCTCAACTTTGCCAGCCCGAAATCCATGATCTGAACGATGCCGTCTTTCCTCACCATGATGTTTTCCGGCTTGATGTCGCGGTGTACAATTCCTTTCTCGTGTGCAGCCGCCAGGCCTTCGGCGATCTGGATTCCGACGTCAATTGCTTTGTTCAGATTGAGGGTACTGCGCTTTTCCTTTAGTGTCTGTCCATCGATGAGTTCCATGGCAATGAACATGTTGCCGTCATGTTCTTCAATGCCGTAGATGGTACAGATGTTGGGATGGTTCAACGCCGCGGCAGCCTGTGCTTCCAGCAGGAAGCGCGCTTTGTCTGTTTCGTTTCCGCTGACATGGGTAGGAAGAAACTTCAACGCGACAGTGCGGTTGAGCTTGGTATCCTGGGCTTTGTAGACGACGCCCATTCCTCCTTCACCTAGCTTTTCAAGGATATTATAGTGAGAAACTGTTTGTCCTATCATGAGACGCCTCCGCCTTCACTTCGTTTCGGCGGATTCTGAAAATCACAACCGCTCGCAGAAAACGCTCGCGGGTGATTTTCGAACATTCCTCCTTCGCCCAATTTTTCGAGGATTTTGTAGTGAGAAATAGTTGAGTCTATCACTTGTCTACCTCCAATTTGGAAATTGGGCTACGGAGGACAGGTCCGCCTTCGCCGAGTTTTTCCAGAATCTTATAGTGCGATATTGTTTGACCGTCATATTCACGCGTTCGTATGTCCCCATCCCTTGAACTCGAGCGACAACAATGTAATGTCATCGCTCTGCATCGCCTTGCCCATATACTTCAGTACATCAGCGACAACGCCGCGAACGAGATTCTCCAGGCCAGTTGACTTATGTTTTTCCATGTATTGCACGAGACGACCCTCTGTATAGAGTTCCTGTGCTTCATTCATCCCTTCGGTAACGCCATCAGTGTAAAGGATGAGCCTGTCGCCCGGATTACATTGAACGGTCTTGGTCTCAAATGTAAATGGGTCGAACTTTCCGAGCATGATGCCCGACGTATCCTCCACTTGTGTTATGCCGGAAGCAAGCCGAATCATAAATGGGAGATTGTGTCCGCCGTTGCAATAGCTGATCACTCCGCTTTTCGTGTCCAACACTCCGTAGAAGACCGTGACAAACATGCTGGCATCACTCTCGGGAATGAGCATGGAATTCACTTTCGTCAAACATCCCGCCGGATCAAGAACTTGTGAAGCGATACCTTTGATCATGGTACGAGCAACCGCCATGTAGATCGCCGCGGGGATTCCCTTCCCAGATACATCTCCGATAACAAACCCAAGATGCGTTTCGTCGATAAAGAAGAAGTCGTAAAAGTCGCCACCAATGTCTTTTGCGGGGTGCATCTCAGCATAGATTAAGAACTCCTTGCGATGCGGGTATGAGAACTCCCGTGGAAGTATTGATTGCTGAATGCGCGCTGCGGTATTCAAATCCCGCTGAACGGCAAGCAGGCTCTTCCGGTCGTCCAGTGCCGCCTTGATGGTGGCAATTTCTTTCATTCCCTTTTCGATGGTCAACTGCAGATCGTTGAAGTCAATCGGCTTGGTGACAAAATCAAATGCGCCACGATTCATGGCAGTTCGGATATTTTCCATGTCGCCGTACGCGGAGACAATAACTGTCTTCAGCGCTGGATTGTCCTTTTCCTGAAGCTTCTGCAACAGAGTCAGCCCATCCATCTTCGGCATGTTGATATCAGACAGGATAAGTGTAATATCATGTGAACCATTGAGCTGGTTCAACGCCTCTTCGCCATCCTCGGCAAAGACAAACTCGTAGACACTATTCTGTATCTGCTTCCTGAATTTCTGCAAGATTAGCATCTGCAGATCAGGTTCGTCGTCAACCACCATGATTTTAGGTAATGCCATACTATGTTTCCTTAAGCTTCAGATTCAATGGGTAATCCAATGGTGAACGTTGCGCCACCGCTTCCGTTTGTGTCTATTTTCATTTCGCCGCCATGTGCTTTCACGATATCGTTTGTAATGGAAAGCCCTAGGCCAGTCCCTTGAGTTCCCTTCTTTGTCGTAAAGAATGGCTGAAGCACTTTGTTCTTGATCGCATCGGGAATTCCAGGACCGTTATCTTCAATCTGGATCACTATCCTGTTCGACTCGCGTCGCGAGCTAACGGTAAGCTTTGGGAGATACGATTTCCCATTCCTTGAGCTCAGCTTCTCCCTCATTGCATCAAAGGCGTTCTGACACAGGTTCAGGATCACTCGACTGAAGTCTTCAGCGATGAGCGATACTTTGCCTATGGATTGGTCGAGAGCAAGTTCGATACTTACGTTGATGGGATTCTTGCTGGCCCGCATTCCGTGAAAAGCGAGATTGACAAATTCCTTGATCAGTGTATTCACATCGGTTTGCTCCATCTTCCTGGCACCACCGCGGGAATGTTGAAGCATGGACTTCACAATGCTGTCAGCCCGGGCGCCGTGTTCCATAATCTTCGAGAGGTTTGCCTTGACACTGCCAAGAAGTTGTGAGGTTTCACCCTTGTTCAGTTCGGGAGCCGAGACTCTGATTTCTTCCAACACTTCATCCAACATTTCGAGTGACACCGACGAGAAGTTGTTCACGAAGTTCAGCGGATTCTTGATTTCGTGAGCAATCCCCGCCGTGAGTTGACCAAGGGAAGCGAGCTTCTCCTGTTGGACGAGCTGTGCTTGCGTTGCGCTCAATTCGGAGAGTGCTTTTTCCGCCCGTTTCTTTTCAGCCTGCAGTTGAATCAAATCCAGATGGGCTTGCTGAGCCTGCGCCTCCGCCAGTTTCAGGTCGTTGAAACGGGTAAGGGTGAGATTGAAGACGGCGGCAAACCGTTCAAGGAGTAGGGTCGTCCCTCCGGGCTGTTCGTAAGGTGAAGCCATGCCGATGAAGCCTTTGGAGAAATAAGCAACGGTTTGAACTCTTCTCTTTTGAGAGAGTCCGCCCTTGAACGGGACATTCAATGAGTTGAGGTGATTGAAATACTCCTGCAGTTCTTCTCCCTGCATATCAATGGTCAAGGACTTCTTCCCATCCTTCCATCCTGCAAACATCCTCTTCCAGCATTGATTAGTCAGCAGGTTGGCAGTGAATGCCGAGCTGACTTTAGAGCCATCTTCATCCGTAATCCAGAACTCCACACTGCCACCGTCATCTTTTATTATCGCAATGTAGAGGCGGTTGGGCGCAATTCCCAATGTAATGAGTTGCCTGAAGAGCACCGCCGCTGTCTCGGCCAGTTCGTCCGATTTCTGCATGGCAAGAGTTCTGCTTCTCACCCTTTCCAATGCAGCTTCAATCAACGCCTCTCGTGCCTGTACTTCGGCTTTCTTGAGATCAAGGTATCGGCGAAACGTTAGATCAATGATGGTCTTGAATCTATCAAGGACGTCGATTTCATCATCAGGATACGGCCTCTCACTCCATGCATAAAAGTTTCCTTCCGAAAAGGCAAAGTAGTAGCCGTGTTCCGTCTGCTCTTGATGTTCACGCGGAGTGTACGGCGCCGACAAACGCTTGGCAAGTGCTTCGTAATACGACCGAAGAGCTTCATTGCTGAGGGTAACAAAGTAATTCTCCTGCTTCTGCCAACATTCATATTGCTTTTCAAACTCCGGGTGTCCCAACATCTCCCCGGTACCAACTAACGTCAAGGAGTCGCTCTCCAAGGCATTTGCCGCAGCGTAGAAAACAACGTTGCGCGAGTCTTTTGACAACAAGGCCACACCACATCGGAGCGAGCTAATGCCGAGCTTTGGCAACTCGGTAAACACGACACCCATAGTGTCAGAAATGTCGCCGGTGGTATGCATTGCCATCGCCTTGCCCCTGACTTTTTCCAGCGAGGCCTCTATCGTTGCTTCTCTTGCCTGTGCTTCGGCCTTCTGCAAATCGAGGAAGCGGGTGTAGGTTTGTTCAAACACTTTTGCAAAACGTTTAAGAACATCAATCACCGCAGGATCATTTTTGTGCCCATGATATGACAGATATCCCTGGTTAAAGAAGGCGAAATGAAAGATCATCAGATCAGGAAAAGGATAGTGCGTATTTCTCAATTTCTTTATGACGTCACCAATGCCCGGAAGGGTAAGCAGGTAATCAAAATGCTGTTTTAATTTTTCCCCCGACATTTCTTTAATGAAGAAATCATCGCCTCTTTGCATTGCGCCAAAGGCGCTCTTATAGACCTCACTTTCGGTATGCGGCATTTTAAAAGGCTCCTGCAGCCCACCTTCGGGAGAACTTACCCATACAGTTGCCGCTTTTTCATCTTTGTGCCAGATATTAAATCCACAACTTCCGCCATCGAATCCCAGGGATTTCACTTGATGAAATAGTACAATCGCTGCATCCTTCAATTCATCACTATGTTGCATCGCCATTGTTCTGCTGCGTACTCTTTCCAACGCACCTTCTACCTGCGCTTCTCTTGCCTGCGCCTCTGCCTTTTGCAGATCGAGGAAACGGGTATAGGTTTGCTGGAAAACCCTTCCAAAGCGAATCAGTATTTTATTCTCTTCATCCGAATAAGGAATACCGGAAAAATTCTCGATGTACAGAGCGACATCTTCTGACAATGAAGTTGAGGCGGCAAGACCGGGGCAACTGAAATAAAATTGCTTTGCTCCCTCTGCCAATCCCGGAACATATTGCAAAAGCTTCTGATAGAATTTGTTCTTCTCTTCAAAACTCAAATTGGTTGCAAAAACGTCTGTTCCTTTTTCTTTCGCTTCATTAAATTGAGTCGCCCACACAGAATCAAAATATGGGTGTGTTATTTTAGATGGTATTTCCTGGTTATCGGCAATCCAGAAATGCCAATCGCCCTTTGGCGTATAATCAACGACAAAGCCTGCATGGTCCACATTGATTTTTAAGTGAACGAACTGGCCATAGACCACCCGGATTACCTCTTTTTAGTTCTTCACTTTTCTGCATACCCATGCTGCGGCTTCTTACTCTTTCTAATGCCGCTTCAATTTGCGCTTCTTTTGCCTGTGTTTCAGCTTTTTGAAGATCGAGGAAACGAACATAAGATTGTTCAAAAACTTTTGAAAAACGGATCAGGATATTATTCTCTTCAGTTGAAAATAATTTGCCGGCATAATCTTCCAGGTAAATACCTGAATGCTTCTGAATAGCATAAGAGAAACCAAGATAAGGTTGGTTGAGTAACCACTGTTTTATTTCATCCGGGAAATATTTGAAATCTGAATTCTCGACGGCAGCATTGAAGTAATCATTTTTTTCTTCTTTTGAATATATTTTTACCAATAGCTCCATCCCTTTTTCTCTTGCATCCACGGTATCATTTAAAATAAGGTTATCAAAGTATGGCATCCGCATGGTTGAAGAATTACCTGCCTGTTCAGGATTTACGTACCAATGCAGCAGGTCTTTTGAACCGGGTATGAATGTAACAATCGATATGCCGCCCAGTTCAATGTTCAGTTCTTTCATTTTTTCAACCACCGTCCATACTACTTCACCTATCTCATCACTTTTGTGCATAGCAAGCGAACGGCTTCTTACTTTTTCTAATGCTGCTTCAATTTGCGCTTCTCTTGCCTGTGCTTCTGCTTTTTGCAGATCGAAAAAACGGATATAGGCCTGATGAAAAACTTTTGCAAAACGTTTTACGATCTCCATTTCATCCGGTGCAAACGATTCTCTTGAATAACTGATGACCTGTATAGCAATATCTTTTACAATGGCAGCAACAATGGTTGCTCTTGGGTTTTCAAAAATAAATTTCTTTCTTTCAGGATTAAGATTTCTAAAATCAGTTTCCGAAAACAGGTACGTGAATATTTTGTTCTTCTCTTCAAAAGGATAAAAACCTATAAAAAGTGCCTGCTCTGTGTCATGAGCCAGGCGTATATCCTTGAAATATGAAAAATCTGTGAAAGGAACTTTCCAACTTGCATTTAATTGTGTTCCGGTACTGTTCGAACCCGTCCAATATTCAATGCTTCTGCCCTTATTATTGAAAAATAAAATATTAGTGGTGTCCAAAATGATATTTAATTCCTTCAATCGTTCAATTACTGTATTAACCACTCCCTGGAGTTCATCGCTTCGATGCATGGCCAATGAACTAGAACGAACTCTCTCCAATGCAGCTTCTATCTGCGCTTCTCTTACCTGTGCTTCGGCTTTTTGCAGATCGAGAAAACGGGTATAGGATTGTTCAAAAACATTACTAAAGCGTTTCAGGATTTCATTATCCTCATCCGTAAATTGTTTTCCGTTATGATTCTGGATGGCAATGCTGGTATGTTGTGCTATGGCAACCGATCTTGTGTAGCCGCCCTCCCTTGATAACAATTCATTTTTTCGTTCCTCCGAAACTGCATTCCATGGAGAATATCTAAACAGGTGTTGAAAAAATTCGATCTTTTCTTCTTTGCTGTATTCTTCAATCAAAAAGTTATTTCCTTTTTTGATGGCGCCCCGCATGCGGGCAAAAATTGGTTTATCAAAAGAAGGACCGATGACTTTTTGAGAATAGTCGGTAACCCCAGACGATGCCCATAGCGGAATATCCTGGTCAACCTCATTATTAATGGCAATGAATACGCCTCCATTTATATCAATACTGATCTCATGCAACTGTTGTGCGGCAATATTCACAACTTCCTGTAGTTCGGAAGTATGGTGCATGGCAAGACTTCTTGCTCTTACTCTTTCCAATGCCAATTGTATCTGCGCTTCTCTTGCCTGTGCTTCTGCTTTTTGCAGGTCGAGAAACCTTCTGTACATCAAACCAAACACGCTGGCAAATCGCAGCATGACCGCCACCTCATCATCGGCCAGTTTCTCACGCCTAACGACGTTGACCGAACCCTCCGGAAAGAAGAATGTATAGAACACTTCTTTAGGGTTGCGGGTCTTCGATGGAGGGTAGGAGAGAACCGACGACATCTTACGGTAATACCGGACAACCTCACTACCTGTAAACTCCTGGAAATAGAACTTCTTCTTTGCCTTCCATGCATCGAATGCCCCGGCAAAAAATGAATGACTGTTCTTTGGCACTACTCCAAGAATCTTTGTCAACGGTTTGTCGGCATGTGCCCGTGACCAGACTGTCACGGTTTTTTGCACTTCATCAAAAGTCGCTATACCTGTGCGGATGGATTCAATACCGAGTTCCTTCAATTGCTGGAACACAACATCTGCCGCTTCGAAAAGCTCATCGCTCCTATGCATTCCCATCGATCGCGCCCGGACGCGCTCCAGCGAGAGTTCGATACGCGATTCCTTCCCGTGTGTTTCTGCTTGAGCAACATCTTTGTACCGCTGATACGAAAGATGAAAGACATTTCTGAACCGTTCGAGCATTTTTATCTGTTCGTCTGCAATCGGCTGCCATGTGGAGATACTGAGAGCCCCAAGCCCGATGGAATACGAATAATAATACACCGTTTTTGCCCTTGCCATGCCCGGATCATTCTGATAGCCCAGTTCTTTTCTATATCTATTCCAGGATTTCATTTGCTGTTGTGGAATTGATACCGGTACAAACGCATCAGGGGCTTTCTGTAAATCTTTTACCCATTGCTGAATAATCGGGTGAGTGGTGTAATCAACATCAATGATTTCTTCCTGACCATAGTCAGAATAATGGTAGGTGGTGACGGAATGCTTTTCATTGTGAATGATGACGATTTCTGTGTTGCGGATATGCTCGAAGGCCAGAGATTTCAGTTCGGTGAAAATCGTTTTGCCGATGGCAGACAAATCATCGGCTGTACGCATCGCCATGGCCACTGCCCGCACCCGTTCGAGCGCGGTTTCAATCCTCGCTTCATGTGCCTGCGCTTCAGCCTTTTCTATATCCGTGTATCTGCTATATGCCAGTTCAAATACGTTGCGGAAGCGTTTGAACAAATTCAGGTCATTGTCCCTAAGCGGAGAATAGCTTGAAATGCCCATCGCCACTGAACCGAGGGAATACCAGTAGTAGTTGAGGGAAGGAGCGGTCTTCAGATACTTGTCAATGAAGACGTTCGTCGTCTTTTGATAGGCGAGCCAATCTTTGACCTTCTTGCCCTTGATGTGCGTGGTGAAGAATTCTCCTTCACCCCTGAGCATCTTCATTGCAAAAGCTTTGTGGATTGTATTGTTGGTGTATGTCGTTTCGGTGATGAATGTTTTCTTATGCCTCGCGTAGTATTCGTAATTCATGTACGCGCCGCGCTGCGGATAAAAGATCGCCGTCTGCACATTGCGAATGCCTTTCACACCCAACGACGCGAGTTCAAGAGAGATGGTGCGACAGATTTCGAGCATATCGGCCGGTTGCTTCATCCCCATGGCAGCGGCGCGCACTCTTTCTAGCGCGGCCTCTATTTCCAGTTCCAGATTCTTGTGCTGCAGTTCAATGGTGCGTCTCTTGACTGCTTCGCGCAGTTGCTGATTCTCCTCCTCGATCTTTTCGGCGGCTATGTTCTCACCTTCTCCCGTCCTCGCATCGGGAAACGATGAATGCTGATGAATGATCTTCCATCTTCCACTTACTATCTGCATGAGAGTCGAGGCTCTGAATTTCGAATAGAAGGTCCATTCTGTATCAGCTAATACATACACATCGCAAAGCTCATGAACGAGCATGAGATTGCCCTGTGGCTCCATCCTCGTGCGCCTGTTCCGCATTTCGAGTTTACCGGCAACCTGGTCAATGGTCTCATCGAGAAATTTGACCGCACCTTTCTTCGTATCAAACACCTCGGTTTCCGCACTTCCGACCTGAGTGTAGTGGTCAGCAAGCAGCGAGGCCATTCCCCGGACATCGCCCTTCAAATACCCATCCCAATAAGCATTGTATGCTTTCAGAACTTCTGCTTGTAGTTTCTTGGTAAGTGCAGGTTTGCGCAACGTTCGGGAGGAGGACTTCAATTGATCATTGCCCCGGAATCGATTGATGAAGAGTGGTTGTCATTTCGTCAGTCCAACTTTTCTTAAGAGCTCGACAAGTCTTGGGTCAGACCGGTACTCCCCCCACTCCAAATCCTGGCGGAGCCAAATCATCGAGCTCGAGCGTTCCCCGAAATCAACGTTGAGCCATTTGAAAACGCTTTGGGTATCGCCAAGTCCGAGATAAACCCGTGCAATGTAATAGCCGCCACTCGTTTTCAGTGTGTAACGACCTTCAAGTTCATTGACGATATTCAAGGCCTCATCTCTTTTCCCCAGTCGCGCGGCGCTGTATCCAAGAAAAGAGAGGGCTTCGGCTGAACTATCGGATATCCGGACAGCTTTCAGTGCAGCGGAGTATGCTTCTTCAAGCCTTCCCATCTTGGCGAGCATCTGTGCTTTTCGGGAATATGCAGGGCTGAATGAAGAATCAAGTGCAATGACCTCATTGGTCTGCTCGATGCCTTTTTCGTATGCACCATTCTGATAGCTTGCCAGAGCAACGTTCAGGGCGATCACAGGCGAGAGCGGGTCAAGTTCATGAGCGCGCCGAATTGCACTGGTTGCTTCTTGACCGCGTCCAAGAGCGAAAAGCAGAATCGAATACCAATGATATGTCGTTGGGTATTGCGGATTGAGGGTAAGAGAGATTTTGAATTCCTTCTCGGCTTCGGTCCATTCCCACAGAGAGGCATGTGCAAATGCCATAGTCGTATGAGCTTCTGCAAGAGAGTGATCCAATGCTAACGCCTTTTGCGCCGCTGAAATCGCTTTTGGGGAGGTTTCTCTCGATGGAGTACCTGCATACTGTGACTGAATAATGTAGCAATCCGCAAGGCCGACGTATGCCAACGGATATGAGGGATCAATGGCAAGTGCCCTGTTGAAGTAATCAATTGCGGTCAGAATTTCGGAGGCCTTCCGCTTTTGCCAGTGGAATCTTCCTTGGAGATAATACTTGTATGCTTCAACGTTGTCGGTATAGCGTTTGGTTACGGCCTTCTCGTCAGCACTGCTGATGGTAACACCAAGCTGCTGCATGACGTCTCTGACGACGTCTTCCTGGATCAGGATGATATCTGAGGAACCGCGTTGATACTGGTTGCCGTAGATTTGAGATTGTCGGTTGACGTCGATGAGATCAAGCTGGAGATTCAGATCGCCGTTGCGCTGGACAACCCGTCCGGTGAGAACAGCGTTTACATTCAGTTGTGACCCTACCTCCTGGGGATCAATGTCTTTTCCCTTGAACCGGAACATTGTGCTTCGCGGAATGACTCTCAAGTTGGGGATTCGCGTGAGACTGTTGATGATGCTCTCTGTCATGCCGTCGCTGAGGTATTCGACATTCGGGTCCTTGCCGACATTCACAAAGGGAAGAACCGCAAGCGAATCAATTTGAGACTGCGCCGGCTTGAGGAGAAAGTATCCCGCTATTCCCGCAAGAAGGACAAGCGCAATTCCGCCGTAAATCAATGCCGGTTTCTTTTGCTGTGGCTCCTTGACCGGTGGGAGTGACGAAGCACCACTTGACGTCGGCGTTGGCGAAACGTGGGAAACACGGGAAGACTGTTTCAACATCTTCTTCAGTTCGCTTGTCATGTCATCCGCGTGTTGGTAGCGCTCGTTCGGGTCTTTCTCCAGCGCCCGGCGAAGGATGCGATCAAGTTCCGCCGGTGCGTCCAGTCGATACTTGAGAACGCTGTCGCATTCCTCATTGACAATGGAATACATCATAGCGGCTTCATGTTCGCCGCGGAAGGGGAGTTTTCCCGTGAGCATCTCGAACAACACGGCACCGAAAGAGAATATATCTGACCGCGCATCAATCGTTCCGCCCTGAAGCTGTTCGGGCGCCATGTACGCAAGTGTTCCCACCGTGCTGGAACTTCGTGTCAGTTTCAACGAGCCCTTCAGCTTCGCCAGCCCGAAATCCATCACCTTGATCTGTTGTTTGGCATTCACCATGATGTTTTCGGACTTGATATCGCGATGCACGATGCCTTTGCTATGGGCTTCCTGAAGCGCATCGCCAATATGAATAGCGTACGTCACCGCGTCGTTGATCTTCAGGGGATTGTCGCGATGTTGCTCAACCAATGCCCGCAGGGTTGATCCATCCACATATTCCATGACGATAAACTGTTTGTCATCGGCTTCTTCGATGGAGTGAATGACGCAAACGTTGGGATGATTGAGGACGGCGGCAGACTTGGCTTCCTGCAGGAAGCGGGCCTGTTCCGCCTCAGAGGCGACGACATGATGGGGGAGAAACTTGAGCGCAACAATGCGGTCAAGCTTGGTATCCTGGGCTTTGTAGACCACGCCCATTCCTCCTTCGCCCAATTTTTCGAGGATCTTATAGTGAGAGATAATACTGCCAATCATAATTTTACTTTCCAATGTACTGTGGCGCTTCGACGGGCTTGGCCTAATTCACAGAGCTTCTCAAGAAGCCTCAGTAGGCCGACGAGTCTCGTCGGTCTACAAGTATTGTGGTGCTCTTTTTCCAATCACTATTTAATCCTTCTGTAGCTCGACGAGACTCGTCGGCTTGACCGCTGATAGTGTTCGACCCTACGACGGGCAGGTCGGCCTACAGCTTCAATTGTTTGTCCAATCATTGTGCGTTCCTTCTGTAGTCCGACGAGACTCGTCGGACTACAAGCTTACCAAGAATGTTGTAGTGTGATTCGCCCGCCTGACCGCTGTTACGGTCCAACCTTGCGGTGGGCAGGTCGAGCTAAGAGTGTATCAAGAACCTATTATTGCGTTTTCTGTAAGGACTTTGATGGTGTATTTCAACATTCGAACCGTTCCGGATGTCACTTCTTTTCCAGCATCCCTTTCCAGTTTATCACGAGCGCAAGGTGGCCCGCAGATGTACCCTTGATCTGACGTACGCCCAGATACTTGGTACCATCCGGTGAGATGCCGTCGATGATTGTATTCTGTTGCAGTGATCCCTTTGGAAAAAGGGGTTCAGGCTGACTGAACGTTGGTGTTCCTGAAGATGAGGCAACACTCACCACTTCGTAGCGGTTGTTCGAAGCAGAATAATAGATGATCTTGTCCTTCCGCCAGTACGGACCGCTCGCTCCATCAGAAGATATTTGCCATTTGCTCGAGGTGCTCCCAAATGATGCAACGTAGATTCTTGGTGAACCGGACTCATTCGATTGATAAACAATCCACCGCCCGTCGTGAGAGAATCGACCATTTCGTCCTCGAATGCCAAGTGCCGTTACTGGCAATGGCCTCTGAGTTCCGTGCAAATCAATCATTGCCAGGTCGCTCTGTGATTCGTTTGAGACTGAAAGCAAAAGGAAGCGGCCGTCAGGTGATACGTCGGATGCATAATACCCAACACTTGCACTCGCAGCTCCACTTGCAAGCAACACTTCTTCCCCCGAACCATCAGCACGTTTGAAGAAAATATTGGCCTTGTTTCCGTCCACTTCAACATTGTAATAGATCGTTGATTGGTCCGCTGACCAGACAGGTCTGCCTGATGATCGTTGGGCAAACGTGAGGCGTAGTTTTGCTTTGCTGGTAATATCATACACCCAGACAGAACTCGTGACGGCCTGATCAATCGCATCAAATGCTATCCGTGTACCATCCGGCGACAACCCCGGCACAGTGAATATGCTTGTCCGAAGTATTGGAATTTCGACGCCGTCAGAATTTGTCCAAACAAATTCGGCTTCACTCCCGGTCATTCCGTGCGAATACACGAGCACACCGCCTTCGGACACTGAAAAATCCGCCTTCGCACGGGCGGGCCAGAAATTGATATTCCCTTGAAGAGGAACAGGGTTTCCCGAAAGAGAAAAGGACTCAGGATCATAAGGTTGCGCCATCAGGATGCCCTGACGAATGAAGAAGAGATGTCCGGAAGCATATTGCGCGTGAGAAGCTCCCTGGAGAATTTGCTTTGCCTCAGGCTTCTCCAATGATCCGAGATATGCATCGGTTGCATTGGTATTTCTATCAAGACTAAGCATACTGAATACGAAATGGTTTCCGTCCGGCAGGAAAAAAGGAAAACGGGGACGAATATTATTGGTTGAGTCAAATGCAGTCACCGGTCTTGTGGCGCCTCCCGATGCCGGAATAGTGGCAAGATTCAGGTCATTGATAGATGGCAGGAAGACAATGTCGCCGTTCTTGCCCCATGTCCCTCCGCGGCCGAATGGCGCATCGGCAAGCGTCAACACGGGCCCTCCTGTGGTGCTGACAGTCTTTACTTTCCCGTCTGCAAAAAACCCGACAGCCTTGTTGTCAGGCGACCAAAATGGATATGTGGCATCCTCCGTGCCTGCAAGAGCTGTTAGTTCGGTCATATTCAAATGCCTCAGCCACAACCGGGTTTGTGAAAGAGAATCCTCTGCTGCAAAAACAATCATTGAACCGTCAGGCGAAATTGCTGTGTGCCCCCCCAACGCTTCAACGTAGGTTATATTCGATGGCAGTTCTATTGATGCCCTGACCTCCGGTGTGGGATCAGCCATGGGCCGGAGGAAATACGAAACACCAAATCCTCCGAGCGCGGCAACAATTGCTACCACTGCCGTAACAATCCACCAGGATGAGCGTTTGCCAATAGATGCAACTGGCCCGGACATATCTCCAACTCCGGAACGGCTCGGCCCAGAGGATCGGCTCACAGGCATCGCAGCCGTAATACGACTGGCGCGTTCCCTTCCCGACTCACGCCTTGCCCGCTTTAGGTCAATTGCTATTTGCTTTACGGACTGCGTTCTCTCGTTCGAATCCTTCTCCATGCACTCAAGAACGATGCGGTCAAGTTCGGGGCCAATTTCCGGCTTGAAGGCGGAAGGTGGCGGGGGATCAACATTCACAATCTCATACATCAACGCGGTCTCATGGACTCCCTTGAAGGGCAGTTGACCTGCGAACAACTCGTACAGCAAAATACCTAGCGAAAAAATATCCGACCGGTGATCAGCGTCCAGTCCCTGAACCTGCTCCGGGGACATATACCCCGCGGTCCCGACGGTACTTCCCTCTCTCGTTAAACGAGACACACTTTTCGCGGTCCGGAGTTTTGCAAGCCCGAAGTCCATGATCTGTGCAATGCCATCTTTGCGAATCATGATGTTATCCGGTTTGATATCGCGATGGACAATGCCCTTTTCGTGTGCAGCAGCCAATCCATCAGCAATCTGGATACCGATATCGATTGCGCGCTTCATGGGGCACGGTGAGGGAAGATCCTTCAACGTCTGGCCGTCAACAAATTCCATCACGATGAAGATTGAACCATCGTGTTCCTGAATATCATGGATAGTGCAGATGTTTGGGTGGTTGATTGCAGAAGCGGCCTTGGCTTCCTGGATGAACCGGGCTTTGTCTTGCTCAGAAGAGGAGAGATGATGGGGTAGAAATTTTAGAGCGACAAACCGGTCTAGTGTGGTGTCCTGGGCTTTGTAGACGACGCCCATGCCACCCTCGCCGAGTTTCTCAAGAATCTTATAGTGTGATATTGTTTGTCCGATCATTGTTGAGTCTTTCTGTCCGACGAGACTCGTCGGACCACAGCTTCAGCAGAGGAGATTGTCTGTTCAATCAATTGTTTTTTCCTTTTGTGCTCGACGAGACTCGCCCGCCTGATCGCCTAATGGGTTCAAGCCTGGCGACGGACAGGTTGATACATCTGCCGAGCTTCTGAAGAAGCTTGTAGTGTGACATTGTTTTGCCGATCATTGTGCGATCCTTGTGTAGGCCGACGAGTCTCGTCGGCCTACAAGCGTATCAAGATGCTTGTATTGTGCTGCTGTTTTACCAATCACTGTTCAATCCTTTTGCAGGTCGGCCTACAGCTTTATGAGAAGAGACGTCTTCTATTTCTCCGGGACCAGCGACTTTTCTATTTCATCAAACCAATTTACGACGACAGCAAGTTGCCGGACATCCGCGTACTCTCCTTGCGGCTTTGCTGAAAGAACATACTCTCCATTCGCGGATACGTCATACATCATTGCACTCTCCAATTGCTGGAAGGAAAAGTTTTTCAAAACTACCGATGCCTGTCCGGCAGTAAGGGATTGAGTTCCTTCAATCGGGACGGCCATGAGGTTGTCGTCGATGATGTAAAACAGCGTCTTGCCGTCACGTGACCAACGGGGAGCCCCGACGGCGGCTTTCATGGAAATCTGCCACTTGGCATCGCCTTGCGGAAAAGGGCGGACATACAACTGTGACGGTCCGCTCTCATTGGATAGATAGGCAATCCATTTTCCGTTTGGAGATACATTGGCAAAAGCTTCGTCAAATGTTGTGGAGAGAAATAGCCGCATGGTGCGATCACCGATAAGCGGCTGTACCCAAATATCCCAACCGAGTCCCCTGGATGGGATAGTAACAATGAGAGCCGATCCATCTTTCGTCCAGCAACTGACATAACTTCTGTCTGCATTGATTTTGAATTCTTCCGGTTTGGAACTGCCGTCTGCGTCCCTGATGATCACGGATGCATTGTTGCCGTCGTTATGCGAGTACGCTATGCGTTTCCCATCGGGTGACCAGGCAGGCGATCTGTTTGCCCCGTCAAATGTCAACCTGTTCATCGTGTTGCGCGGGATGTCGTAAATCCACAAATCAAAGTCGTTCGCTGTCTGTACACCCACGGCAACCTTCGTCCCGTCCGGTGAGAGACGCGGATCGACATACGTCGCCGGTCTCGCGCCCAATGTCGTGGTCTTTCCGTTCCAATCAGTGAGCGCCAAAAGTCGTTTGCTGAGAACCGACGGTCCTTTCGCAAAGACAGCCGTTCCTGTCGCGGAACAATCAAAATGGATGATACCGGTCGATACGTCTCCGGACACGTTCTCGATGAGCGGAATAGGAACGCCGATAACCTCAAGACGATCAAGGTCAAACCGGACGGCGAAAATAGTTCCCTCGTGAGCGAAAAGGATATACCCTGCGGGCACGTACCGGGCATAGCTTGCCCCTTTGATGATGACTTTCTTTTCACCGGTTTGAATATTCTGTACGGCAATGGTGGCATCCTCGTAGTAGTCCGGACTGTTCAGCGTGCCGAGAGTGAAGATTACGTTCTTCCCATCGGGGAGCGCTTGCGGCCAGCGATGTGTGCGCTCATTTTTTGTCGAATCCACCGTTGTCAGCCGGCGAACTTCACCGCCATCTTCCGGGACAATGAATAATTCTGCTCTTCCCGAGGGAGTGAAGATGATGGAGCCGTCGCGCGACCATGTTCCTCCCCGGTTGTTAACAGCATCAGCCACATTGATAACGGCTCCGCCGCGCAGGGGCACTTTTTTCACCTTGCCGCCCGCAAAGAATGCGAGCCAATTTCCATCGGGAGAAAAGAATGGACTTGCTCCATCCTCAGTCCCGGAAATTGGTTGCGGCTCGGCGCTTTGCATTCTACGTTGAAAAAGAATTCTGCCGGATCTATACACGATTGTGGATCCATCCGGGGAGATTGCCAGTGATCCGGTATTTTCCAGGTCCAGGACTTGATCTTTCGGCAGGTGGATATCGAATCTATACACGAGAGGTGTGGTGTCGGCTCTCTTCCAAAGCGTAAATCCGGCAACACCAAGGGCCACGGCTAGCAGACCCGCAATGACCGGCCACAGGAGACGATTCAGCAAAGAGGTTTTTCCTGTGCCGGTATCTTCTTTCCCGGCAAAGGTGCGGGCAGAATCGATACGACTGACCTTCCGTCCTCCGGATTCGCGTTTGAACCGTTTGAGATCAATTGCTATTTGCTTTACGGACTGTGTTCTCTCGTTCGGATCCTTCTCCATACACTCAAGCACGATGCGGTCAAGTTCGAGACCAATTTCCGGCTTGAAGGCGGAAGGTGGCGGGGGATCAACATTCACAATCTCGTACATTAACGCCGTCTCATGCACCCCTTTGAACGGCATACTTCCTGCGAACAATTCATATAGTAAAACACCGAGCGAAAAAATATCAGACCGGTGATCGGCATCTTGTCCCTGCACTTGTTCGGGCGACATGTATGCCGCGGTTCCGACTGTACTTCCTTCTCTCGTTAAACGCGAGACGCCCTTTGTTGTCCGAAGTTTTGCAAGTCCGAAATCCATGATCTGCGCAATGCCATCTTTACGCACCATGATGTTCTCCGGTTTGATATCTCGATGAACGATGCCCTTTTCGTGTGCAGCAGCCAATCCATCGGCAATCTGGATACCAATATCGATCGCCTGTTTGAAGGAAGTCATTCCTCGTTTATCACGCAGCGTTTGGCCATCGACGAATTCCATTGCAATGGACATTTGACCGTTGTGTTCTTCGATTCCGTAAATTGTGCACACGTTGGGATGGTTCAAGGCGGCGGCAGCTTGAGCTTCCTGGATGAAGCGTGATTTGTCCTGTTCTGACGTCGCCAAATGCGAAGGCAGGAATTTCAACGCGACGGTGCGTTTGAGCTTCGTGTCTTCAGCTTTGTAGACAACGCCCATTCCTCCTTCGCCCAATTTTTCGAGGATTTTGTAGTGAGAAATAGTTGAGCCTATCACTTGTCTACCTCCAATTTGGAAATTGGGCTACGGAGGACAAGTCCGCCCTGCCCGACGAAGTTCGAAGAACGTAGTCGGGCTTCACCGAGTTTCTCAAGAATCTTATAGTGTGAAATTGTTTGCCCAATCATTGTGCGTTCCTTCTGTAGTCCGACGAGACTCGTCGGACTACAAGCTTGTCAAGAATGTTGTAGTGTGATTCGCCCGCCTGACCGTTGAGAGGGGCGAACCTTGTGGCGGGCAGGTCGAGCTACAAGCTTTTCAAGAATCTTGTAATGGGATATCGTTTGTCCAATCATTGCTTCGCATCCACTCTGCTTACCCAGTCTGTCACAAGCGCAAGAAACGGATGTCTTCGTATTTCAATCGAACGCGAAATAACAAATTGTTTTCCATCGGGGGAGATGTCATACTGCGAAAAAAACGGAGGGAGATTGAATAACACCTTCGTCTCTTTTACTGCAGCGCCATTGCCGGTAAATTGCAGTACGGCGGCCACAACCTGATTCTGACTGCTAACATAAACGAGCTCGTTGGTACCCATCCCCCAAAGGGGTGAAAAGCCTCCGCCGGAGGATATTTTCCACGAGTTACCCTGCGGTTCAGAAAGTTTTTTGATATACACTTCCGAACCTCCACTTTCGTCCGATACGTACGCAAGCCATGTTCCATCGTTGGAAAGACGGGCATCATGTTCATCAAACGATGTTGTCTGAAAAGGAATAGGAGTCAGTTTATCTCCCTTTAACGGAAGGAGAAAAACGTTGCGTGTATTCTTTGAAAGATCCAACGATTCGAAAATTATCGTCGAACCATCCGGGGTGATATCCTGAGCCACCTCGTTTTGAGAGGAACTGTATACTTGTTGTTCATTACCACTGCGGGAAACCGACTGGACGAATACATGCGAATTGCCGATACTCCCGCTTGAAAAAAATATGTCTTTCCCGTCCGGAGACCATATCGGAAAAAAATCTCCTTCTGCTCTGGTGGTCAATCTGCGGCGGCTGTTTGCTTGTATGTCATAAATCCAGATGTTGCTTCTGCGCGAACGCAAGTCATACATATACATGGCAATTTGCTTTCCGTCCGGTGAAAACCGTGGCTGATCCTGTTCGAGCAAATTATCTCCAACCGTCTGAAGGATTTTGCCGGCACGATCCATCAATAAAGGCCTTGCACCCCCTCCCTGGGTTTCTCCCGGTTGATACAGAAGAATACCATTGTCTGAAACAGTAAAGACGGCAATGTTATAGGAAGGATCGTTCAATACTCCGTCCTGGACTTTTACCGGATCACCTGTTACGGATAGTTTATCTGAATCGAAACGTTGAGCCATCAGCGAGGCGCCGCGCACAAACAGCAGGTATCCGTTCGCGTACGACGCATTGAAGGATGTTTGGACCAGCATACTACGCACGGTCCCGTCCAGCGATCCCACAAAGACAGCATCACCTTCGGCTTCTCCGGCGTTTACTGCGGTTCGCGCCAGATACAGAAAATGTTTGCCGTCAGGAAGAAAAGCCGGCCAGCGGTGTGAGCCTTCATGCCGCGTTGAATCGAGTGTGGTAACTTTCACGGGCTCACTCTTGCCATCCGCGTTTACCCGGAACAACCCGCTTTGGTAATCGGGACAATAGACAATGATATTATCCTGACTCCACGCCGCGCCGCGTTGGTTCAGAACTGTCGCAATGGTTGTAGGATTGCCGCCGGCTAAATCTACTTTCTTCATTTTCCCGTCAGCAGAAAAAAAGCCGAGCATTTTTCCATCCGGTGACCAAAAAGGGCTCGTTCCGTTTTCTGTTCCGGCAACAAACCTGACTTCATTGTCGTCGAGGGAGCGGACGTAAATTCTGAATATCCCGTCCGGAAGAATTCCGGTGAACGCAACCGAATGCCCGTCAGGTGAAACAATCGGCCGCCCCGAGGCCCCACCATACGAATGAATATACAAGCTTTCCGGCGTAACGATGGATGAGCGAATAAACCTGCTTGCATTACCCGATGAGTCTTGTGCTTTGAAGAGGGTGAACAACAGTACCAACAGCATAACTCCTGCAGCCGTCCAGGCAATAATTTCTCGCTTTGGTGAAGAGCGTTGTGTAGTTTCTCCGTGAGGACTTGCAGAGGCCTGAGAAGATGACAGGGTCATGGCAGGCCGCGAGGACATTGATCTGCTGAGATGCTGTCGGCTCGAGACACGCTTGAACCTTTTGAGATCAATAGAAACCTGTTTCGCAGATTGCGTCCGTTCGTTCGGATCTTTATCCAAACATTCCAACACGATGCGGTCGAGCTCAGGGTCGATTTCCGGTTTCACGGCGGATATTGGTACGGCCTCAACATTCACAATCTCATACAATAGAGCGGTCTCATGAACGCCCTTAAATGGAAGCTGGCCGGTCAGTAATTCATAAAGCAAAATGCCGAGAGAAAAGATATCAGAGCGATGGTCGGTGTCTTGTCCCTGTACTTGTTCAGGAGACATGTACCCCGCAGTGCCGACAGTGCTGCCTTGCTTTGTGAGTCGTGATATCTTGCTTTCGGTTGTACGAAGCTTCGCCAGCCCGAAATCCATGATCTGTGCAATGCCGTCCTTGCGGATCATGATGTTCTCCGGTTTGATATCACGATGAACGATGCCTTTTTCGTGTGCAGCAGCCAATCCATCGGCAATCTGGATACCAATATCGATCGCCTGTTTGAATGAAATCGTTCCCCGTTTGTCCTTTAGTGTCTGCCCATCGATGAGTTCCATGGCAATGAACACGTTGCCGTCATGTTCCTCGATGCCGTAGATGGTACAGATGTTGGGATGGTTCAAGGCGGCAGCGGCTTGAGCTTCGAGCAGGAAGCGCGCTTTGTCTGTTTCGTTTCCGCTGACATGGGTAGGAAGAAACTTCAACGCGACAGTGCGGTTGAGCTTGGTGTCCTGGGCTTTATAGACAACGCCCATTCCTCCTTCGCCCAATTTCTCGAGAATCTTATAGTGTGATATTGTTTCCCCAATCATGCGACCTTACTTTCCTTTCATCAATTCGATATATTCCGGCTCATTGTGGATACTTTCGAGGTCGGGATCACGTTTGATCCATTCATAATTCGCATGACCGGCAACGATAGCACTTTTCAAAGTATCGAGCGCAGTACGCTTCTCGCCCAACCTTGCATAAAAGCACGCTCCGTTGTATAGCATAAGCGAGTCGTTGGGATTGAGTTCGAGCGCTTTAGCCGCCTCGGTTTTTGCCTCTGCAATTCTTTCCACTTGCACCAAGGTAAATAGCATTAAACATATGAGCGCGACCATCGTCGGGATATCGCAGCACATGCCGTTCAAGAACCTGAATAATATTTTGAACTGTCTGGCGTTGCAATTCCACTTCACCCAACTTTTCATAACACATCGACAAATCAGCGTATGAATTGTAATTCTCAGGATTCAATTGCTGACTTTTCTTATGCATCTCGACCGCATCTTTATCTCTATCGATAGCATGGTATATCCGCCCAAGTGTCCAGTATGCGATGAAGTTGTTTGGATCCAGCTCTATCGCCTTTTTGCCGGAAGTGAACGCTTCGTCGTATGCTTTCTTGCCGAAATGGGCAAGGCTGAGTGATGTGCACGCTTCAGAAAGAGTCGGATCGTACATGAGGGCTTTCAAGCTCGCTTCCAATGCCTTGTCGAGATACGATTCTTTCCGGTCGAATTGGAAATACAGCCATGCGTACGACTCACCCATACCTGCATAGGCAGAAGCGTACCGGCCATCGAGTTCTATGGCTCGTTGAAAGAGATGGAGCGCGGAATTAATATCGTTCTTGGTCATTCTGTACAGCGCGTTCCTTGCACGAAGATGATAGTCGAATGCTTCGGCGTTTTCAGTCGAACGTTTGGTCAGCACAACCTTCTCTGATGGCGTCAATTTCACCATGAGTGCATCAACGATCTGTTTCGATACCTGCTCTTGAATATCGAAGACATCCTCGAGTTTTCCCTTATACGTCTCGGCCCATAATTGTGCATCGGCTTCAATGTCGACCAGCTCAACCGCGATACGGAGATTATCCTGAAATTTTCTAACGCTCCCTGCCAAAATATATCGTGTCCCAAGCTCTCTCCCGATCGTCTTGACTTCCTTCGTTGTTCCCTTCTCGCAGAAAACGCTCGCGGGTGATTTTCGAACATGCCCCCCTTACCAAGCTTTTCTTGGATCTTGTGGTGGGAAAACGTACAGCCGATCAATTGGTATTTTCGTTCTGACTCAATGGGTCCAGTGATTCGGGAATCAACTGGTTGGTTTTCAACTGCTTCGGTTGGCTAACGTGAAGCTTTACGAGACTGGCGCATCAAAAGAACTTACCGAATGAGGAAGGGAAAATCAATCAATTCGACGGCGGTCAGCGGCCGGTGAACTGTGCCTTTCTTTTCTCCAAAAATGCCGACAAGCCTTCCTTGTGGTCGGCGGTTTCAGAAGCGGCCTGCTGGATATATGCTTCATAGTCGAGGAGGGAATCGAGGTCTGAAACAAGTGCTTTGTTGAGAGTTCGTTTGATAAGGCCGTATGCGCAGGTTGGGCCCTGGGCAAATGCTGTTGCAAGCTCAATGGTGACTTCTTCAAGCTTATCTGTCGGTGCGATTTTGTTTGCCAATCCGACTTGCAATGCTTCTTCCGCTCCGATGTCTCTGCCGGTCGTGCAGTACTCGAAAGCCCGCGCCATTCCTACAAGCCGCGGAAGAAACCAGTGTGAGCCTGAGTCCGGGACGAGCCCGATGCGCACAAACACTTCAATGAGTTTCGCATGTGTGGCCATGATACGCATATCGCACGCGAGCGCAAGACTGCATCCCGCGCCCGCTGCAACGCCGTTGATCATGCCGATGATCGGTTTCTCCATTGAGCGCATCAGGCGTACCATCGGGTTGTAGGACTTTTCCAATGATTCCTTAAGCGAGCGTTTGGAGGAGCCGTGTTCCTTCAGGTCCTGTCCGGAACAAAACGCCTTCTCACCGGCGCCGCGTATCACGAGGCATCGAACCGCCGGATCCTTTGCCGCTTCCTTCAACGCCGTGTTCATGTCGTTCTTCATCTGTTCATTGAACGCGTTGAAGACATCAGGACGGTTCATCGTGATTGTGAGGACACCGTCTTTGTTTTGGTAGAGGAGTGTTTGGAATTCAGGCATGAGGCAATTGCTTAAACAGGTGTTTGAGATTTGATTATTTTCCGCTCCACGTTGGCTTACGCTTCTCAGTGAACGCTTTCATTCCTTCTTTTTGATCCTGCGAAGCAAAGAGGAGATAGAAGCTTTTGCGTTCGAACTCGAGTCCGCCTTCCATCGTGGTGTCGAAAGATTTTAAAATGGATTCCTTTGCCGCTTTCACCGCAACCGGCGGTTTGGATGCGATTTCCTTTGCCCACGCCCGCGCTTCATCCATGTATGATTCAACCGGAACAATCTTGTTGATGAGTCCCCATCGAAGCGCCTCGTCTGCAGTGATCATGCGTCCGGTAAGAACCATTTCCATCGCCTTCACTTTGCCAACGGCCCGCGTCAAACGTTGGGTTCCTCCGGCGCCGGGAATTACTCCGAGGTTGATTTCCGGCTGACCCAGTTTCGCTGTTTCGGATGCGACAACCATATCACATGTCATCATGAGTTCGCACCCGCCGCCAAGCGCAAATCCGCTCACGGCCGCGATAATCGGCTTCTTGATTTTGCGGATGCGATCCCAGCGCGCGAACTGATCACGGTTCAGCATCTCCATTGCCGACGCATCAGCCATCTCTTTGATGTCTGCGCCGGCTGCGAATGCCTTTTCGTTTCCCGTCAGGATAACGCATCGCACGTCATCATCCTTATCGAGAGACTCAAGAGACTCAACGAGCTCGATCATCAAAGGAATGTTCAGGGCGTTCAACGCGTCCGGACGATTCAACTGGACAACAGCGTATCCATCCTGCTTGCTGGTGATAAGAGAGGTTGCCATTACAGACCCAGTGCTTCTCTGACGTAACGCGGCGCTGGAGAGCCGACGGAAAGCAACGCGTCGTGCATCGTTTTTGTATTGTCACCGGGATGTTTCGCTTTGTACGCTTTCACCAGTCCGTTGATCTCCTGGTTGCCGACGTAGTACGTGGAAAGTTGTGCCGAGGTCAGACATGCGCGTCGCCATTTGCCTGCCGCTTCTCCCTCTTCCTGGAATCCGTCGTTCATCATCATTGCCATTGCTTCCTGCTCGGTCATGCCCGCTGTATGAATCTTCTGGTCGATCATGGAGTTGATGATCAGCCGCAGACGCATCTTGAGTTGTTGCATGCGGACTTCCGAACCGCCATAGCCATGCTCCACCATCAATTGCTCTGCGTATGTTGCCCATCCTTCAACAAAAGTTCCGCTGCCGAAGATTGCGCGGATCATCGTTGGCGCCTTGAACTTGTTCGAGTGTGCAAGCTGGAGATAATGTCCCGGAACCGCCTCGTGAATCGTCAGGTTCTGCAACATATAGTTGTTGTACTCGCGGTAGAACGACGATCGTGGTGTTTGTCGGGTGCGAATCCCCAAGACGGCCAAGTACCGCTTTGATGACAGCTTTCTTATCTGTGAGCTTGCTTTCATCCTTCACTGTCGGGAAAAATTGCTTGAACAGAGGAAGCGCCGTTTCATACATTGCGGCCTGCGTATTCACAAGGTCCGCCATGCCGGCTTCAAGCACTTGTTCCTTCGTCAGATCGGCTTCAAGCGAGAAGTAGAGTTTTCTCCGGTACTTTTCATCGCCGAGGCGGAAATCGCCGTTGGCATTAGGGAGCAATTCTTTTTCAAGCCACTGTCCGTACTCTTCAAGGGCTTTAACGGCTTCGGCTTGGATTGGTTCGAGTTCTGCTTTCAACTCAGGTGCCTTCTCCAGGTGCATGCTGATCTCATCTTTTACAAGACCGATCGTTCCCGGGTTTTGCCTGATGGCAGTTTCGGTGTGAACCTTCGGCGGGTTCTTGAGATTTATTTTCGCCGCCGCTAGAATCGCGGGGATTGCCTTTAACCGTTCTTTCACGCTGAGGAGTCGGTCCTTGATTGGCGCGAATTCGCGGGCGAGCAATCCATAAATCCCGTTGCCGGGATTGTAAGACAGCGGATTCCATTCATATTCACGGAGAGTATCAAGTTGGAAGATTGCCGCCTGTAGATTGGTGCGCATGATTTTCAGATCGATGGCGTTTGTCGGATTCAACGCGGCGACGTTGATGTTTGCAAGAGAGTCAAGATAGGCATTATTAAAAACGCGGTCAGCCTGAACACCTTCGGCGGAGTAATCGCTCACACGAGAATCATGGCGATGATCGCCAAGCGCTGTGGCAAGCTCCGGCTTCATTTGCAGAAGCTGTTCAATGTAATTCTTTGCAAGGGACTCGAACTTCTGGTCTTCTGTTTGTTTCGATGCACAGGAAGCCAACAGTACACAGATAATCGCCGAGAGGACGAATTTCATGGGGTGATCCTGACATTGTTGATTGTTGAATTGCGGTGGCGAAATATCAGAAAAGCGTGCGCGAGAAGCAAGATGGTGCTCAGAGATCATGAACCATTTGGCGGTGAAAGTTGAAAAAGATTCCGCTGGGAAACGGTTCCTGACGGCAGAGAGAGCATAGTTCTACTCCCCATGCTTCCTTGGCGCGTACGTGGAATCAGGATGGACGCGCTCCGTGTATTCGCTCCTCCAGGTCTTCAAAAAGATTGAAGTCAAACGCGAAGCAAGTTTTCGGTCTTCAATAACGATACCGAGGTTCCGGCAGTTGTGGAAATAGCTTTTCTCTCCGTTGCTTGTGCCGAGCCAGAACTTCCTGCCGTCAGCAACAATGAATTTGCAGTGGTCAACACGCGCAAATGGAATGTACGCACCACTCCATTCAGGAATGATAACGAACTTCACCCGGATGTTTTCGATTGTTGAAAGGGCCTTCAGATCTTTTTCGCCGGATGATCCCTTTTCCCAATCCGATACCATCAATCTCACCGTTACCCCGCGAGCCGCGGCCGCGCGCAGAGCGTCGTCAAGTTTGTGGTATTCGGTCTTGTCTCTTGCCTTGATGCCATAGCCGAGGAACTGCAAATTTACTTCATGTTGTGCATTCTCAATCACGTTGAGAATATGCGGCTCATCCCAGAGTGTTGAGTCGGGAAGAATTCCTGCCGGACTTGCAGTCGGAGAAAAGATCGTTGTATCGGCATTGTGTATTGTAGTAAAGGGTGCGCCGATTTTCCGTTGTTTGAGAACAGATGAAATGAGGCTCTTGTCGTTGGTCTCCGCCAGATTCCAGTCCGCTTCAAAGACCGCCGTGTAAAAGGCAACGGCTTCGGGATGCTCGATGCGCAGTCCGAGTTCATGGATATGCGTGAGAGCCCGCCAATCAAAATTCTGACTCCCGATGAATGCCTGTTTGTTATCCACAATGAAAAACTTCGCATGCTGAATGCCGCCGGCGAGCTTGCCGTAGTCAATGATGCGCTTGCTGATGTTCTTGCGCTTTCCAAGCCGATCGACTGTCTCGGGGTACGTTTTATACATCCGCGCATCAGCAATGACTCGAACGCTGACCCCCCGATCTGCCGCCCGCTCGATTGCCGCAATAACGGGTTCGAGAGGTTCCCCATTGGAAATGTAAAACTGCTCAATGTCCAACGATTGTCGTGCCTGATCAATCATCTCAATCCAAACCTCGCTTGTATTCCGGATATCGTTGTTATCAAGCGAAGTCTCTTCGGGGATGCTTTCTACAAGTTCAAAAACAGATTCCTGTCCATACGCGCTGACCGTCGCGGCCAACAGAGCCAAAAGAACATAACTACGAGAGATCATAAGCCTCCGGTCGCCTTCCTGCAAACAGATCGTTGAGCTCATTCAACCGTTTGTTCGCGCTGAGTGACAAGTCTATGTCAGCAACCGCGGTTCCCGGCGAAGTTGTATTCAGCCGCTTTAGGATTTCTCCTTTTGGCGAGACGATCTCGCTTGTGCCGATATATGTGAATGTTATGCCGCCACGGTTTTCACTGCCTACCCTGTCCGCCGTGGCTGCATACACGTGATTCTCCAGACAGCGCGTGACCATCGCGTCGGGACAGTAAGGCATGACAAGATTGGAGGGATGAGCGATGAGCTGAGCTCCTTTGAGCGCGAGTGTCCGGGAGCTTTCAGGATAGAACCAATCGAAACAAATCATCACACCGATCTTTCCGAACGGAAGATCAAACACTGGAAACCCGAGATTGCCGGGGGCGAAGAACAATGTTTCGCGGAAGTACAAATGCACTTTGCGATACACGCCAACAAGTCCCTGAGGTCCAACAACCGCGGCGGAGTTGTAAATCTTGTCTGCGCGTTCTGCAAAACCGTACACGACATAGCTGTTGACGCGTTTGCAAAAGGCTGCAATTGCCTGATACGTTCGTCCGGTGACATCCTCGGCAAGTGAAGCGGCTTCTTCTGCATTCAGGAAGTTGTATCCGGTTGCGAACAACTCGGGGAGCACGTGAAGGTCTGCGGGTGAAGATTCCATGTGTCCGATGGCGGCCTGAATGTTGATTTCGCTTGCGCCGAAGACAGGGTCATTCTGGACGACTGAAACGCGCATGACTACTTTGCGAAGATCATCTTTCGTGTTGCAATGTTCCGGTTATCCGTCGAAAGCCGGTACAAATACATACCGCTTGACAGTCCGGTTCCATTAAACTGCATACGGTGACTGCCTGCCCAAAGCCGTTCATCAACGAGCGTCGCGACTTGCCTTCCTCCAATATCAAAGACATGCAAAGTAACATACGCCGATCGTCCCAGCGTGAACTCGATGGTCGTCGAGGGGTTGAACGGATTGGGATAGTTTTGTGCGAGCGTGATCCGTGAGGGAAGAACATCGTCCGGAGCTTCAAATCCGGTCGAGGAATCCGTCACGCCGACTGTGAGTGTATTCATCGCAACTGGCGTTGATTTTCCGCGGCGATTCCATGCAGAATACAAGCTGTCTCCCCACGATCTCCAATCATAGCTGTTGCCGACATTCTCATCGCGCAAGAACTGAATATACTCCTTGCTTGCAGTTTGATAGAGCAACGTCGCGGTTACACTTGTGACGCCGTCGGGAAGCAGATACGACGTGTAATCCCAGAATTGTCCGTCTGCATATGAGTATCCCACCGGCTGGGCAAGATGAGTTGCGAATGCTGCGTTGTAAAATCCGAAAGGAGGAATCCTGTTGTCGAATAACAAAGTGTCATTGAGCGACAGATGGAATGAAGCCCCGGCGGGGAGTCCGTATTGTGCCGCCCGTAATGACGTCAGCCCGAATCTTGTTTCATACACTTTGATCTGGGAATCATAAATGAGGTCAGCCGTTGAGTAGTCATAGCTTCCTGATTGAAACACCGTGTCGCCTGTGCTCGTGGTTCCGACGATATTCAACCACATGCGCCGTCCTTCAGGATAACCCGTCGGAAGTTTGTGTCCCGTTAGATTTGTGATCCGCACCCGTGTACGCACAGTGTCATTGTCGCGGTAGGCATCGACGGCCATCACCGCGGCGTCGCGGAGTGTCTCAATCGAACGCTGTTTTCCTTGTTCAAGTGCAACGGTGTCGATGCCGGTTGACCAGAAATCCTTGAGAATGTCCGGAACAAACGTATTGCCGCCGCTCATATCGTGGCGCGGAACGTTGAAGCGCTTCGGCGAAGCTGCCATCGTACAACCGAATCCCTGTTGGGCGGCCATGTGGCATGCCTGGCAGGTTCCGGATTCACCCTGTGTTGCGTACCAACTCAATTTCCACTCGCTGAACGTGCGCTGTTCCGACGCATAGCTGTGCGGCGGCTGTGTAACCGGATCCGTCGCATAGCGCGGGTTGCTAACGTCATGGCACACGCCGCACATCTCTGCCGTTTTCTGAAATGAATCCCCCAACACTTGATGCGCCGGGAACGCGTCTGTGAAGGGACCGCGTTTCGGATAACGCGGTGACTGAACAACCATCATCGCGTTGCCGTAGCCGGGAACAGGAGGCGAGACGAGCGAATCCGGAAGCAACGGGTCCTTCATGCGATGACAAAGATCGCATTGAACCCCGTTGAGATCATTGCCGGTCAGACCCTGACCCGTCGGCGGAAAGTGACGACCTTCGAGCCAACCTGTAGGTGAATGACAACGGATGCAAAACTCGGCGGACGTGGTGTCATACTTGTTAGCGACCGCAAGGGCAGCATAGAAAAGGGGATCGCGCGCGGAGTGGGCCATCATACTTCCTTTCCATTCATTCGAAATGGAAACGCTATGCGGCCCGGTCACTCCTGTTTGATGGCAGCTTTGGCAGACGGCTGGAGATTCGAATGATTGAACATCGCCGGGCTGGGTTCCCGGAAGGAAGATAGTGACGTCGCTGAAATTGAAAACTGAACCGGTGAGAAGAATCGCTGCTGCTACGAGCAGTGCCGTCGAAATGCGCTTCAGAACACTCATGGTCAGTCCTGATCAACAGGTACGGTAAAAGCATTTCCAACGCGGATACGGAACACACCATGATCGCGTGTCCCTGCGTACAAAGCGGATTCTCCAGGCTGCCAGAGAATGTCGAGAATTTCCTCGCGAAGCTCTCCGGTTTGAATATGCTTCCACGTTCCGCCCCCGTTCTCGGAGTGGTAAATCGTCCGAACATTGACAAGCGCAACAACATTGCTGGAACGATATTTATCTACCCACAAATGGATACGATCGCCTTGTTTCCACGGAGGTGAATACCGGTCCCATTCGAGTCCCTGGTTCATCGAGCGGAATCCATCTCCACCGGATGTCCATGCGTACAGTGCCTTTGATCCGTCGTTGCCATGCGTTACGGCAAGCACGTCTTCGCTCTTGATGCCGTATCGCCTTGAAATCCACGAAATCCCACCGTCAGTTGAACCGATAATGGCCTTCTCGCGCAGTGCCGCGTGAACAAAACCCGCATTGTTGTATGCGTAAGAAAGTGATTGGATATTGTATGATGATCCAACCGGCTTCGTGGGATTCCACGAGAAGCCGCGATTTGTGCTGTAGAAGAATCCGACTTCATTCTGAACGAACATCCGGGTGTTGATCGTCGCGTGCGTATCGAAGAACCTGATCGCGTGAGGACCGAGGTTCCTCGGAAGCGCCGTCCACGATCCCTGTGCGAGTCTGAAAATACCTTCGGTACATCCCGCGTACATGACCGATGTAGAATCCACATCGAAGGCAGTAGAGACGATCTCGCCGCCGTGCAAACCGCTGCTGACGGAAATCCAGGGGGTCGTTCCGGTCGACAAATAATAGACGGCCTCGCCCGTCACGGCATAAGTTCGCCGGCCCATCCTGTCTGAAGAGAGCATTGCAACCGTTGATCCTCCGAGCCCGACATCGGACTTTGTCCACGTGAGTCCGCCATTTGTTGATCGTTTCAGTCCTGCACCTTCTCCAAACGCGTACAACAATCGCGGCGCGTCAAGGGAAGCAGCAATTTCGTATGAAACGCGCGGTTGATCAGCAACAGGATTCTTCCATGTTGTCCCAAAATCAGTCGAGACCATCAAACCATCTTCTGTTGCCGCATATAGCATGTTCGGATCAGACGCATCTTGCGCAAGTCCCCCGATTCGGGTTCGGCTGTTACCTTGCCGGGTTGGACTCCATCTCGTTCCACCATCACTAGATTTGAAAATATCACCCGCCGCTGTTCCAAAGCACATGTGTCCGCTTTGCGGATGAAGCACGAAATGAAGCGGCACCGTTCCCGACGCGGCAAGTTGATCCGCCGAAACTTTCCACGACTTGCCTGCATCATCGGAGATGGCAATGCCAACGCCCGAAACCGCGGCATAGACAAAATTGGGACGGCCTGCATCGATCAACAGCGCGTGAACTTCAGCCTCAGCTAGTTTTTCTGCAGTCATTCCCATCTTGGATTCACTCCATGAAATCCCGGCATCAGAAGAGATAAGGACACCCCTGCTGTCTACACCGGCGTAAATCATCTGGGGGTTGAAGGGATCAATTGCAATTGAGCGAACACCACCGGTCAAATTCAGGTTCGACCACTGCGCTCCACTATTCTTTGATAAGAAAAGTCCGCCTCCGGTTCCCGCAAAGAGAGTTGAGGCGTTCTCCGGATGATTGATGATCGTGTGAATCGGCTTGCCGTCCGCGATCATTGTGTGTTTCGTCCACGAGTCACCGCGATCTGTCGTTACGAACAGTTCCCCGATCGTTGTTCCGACAAAAACCTGACTCGCGTTGTGACGATCAATCAATACTGACGAAAGATTCTGGGCATACGGGCCTCCGGTGTTTTCCCATTGGGGCATGGGTGGAGGAGAGGAACAGGAAAAAGCGAAAAGAGCAATGATGAGTGATGAATGAGGAAGGATGATTGAATGCTGATGGCGCATGTGTGCCTTAGTCATTAGCGCTTGCGGCGCTGAGGTTTCCCAGTGGCAACGTTACGACGAATCGCTTTGTAATCGATGTCTCGCTTCTCAGTAAATGCCTTGATGCCTTCCTGGATCTCGTAGGCGGACGTATGAACCGTCAGCCAATCCCGCAAGTGACCAATGGTCAACGACCATGAGAAATCGCGCCAGAAGTTGAGTTGCTGCTTTGTATAGCGCGTGCATTCCGGAAGTTTGTTCACAAGCTTTTCCGCAATGGTATCCACTGCCGCATCGAGTTCCTTGCGCGGCACAACCTGGTTGACAAGCCCCCATTCCAATGCTTTGTCAATATCCAGCTTCTCGTTAAGAAGAAGCATTTCCCGTGCACGCCTGTCGCCGACAATTAGAGGAAGCCATTGGGTTGCACCAGCCGCGGCGACACTTCCGCGTGAGGTTCCCGCATGACCAATGTAGATGTCATCCGCAGCTACAGCCAGGTCACACGACATTTGCAATTCATTTCCTCCGCCGACAACAATGCCGTTGAGGCGAGCTATTGTGGGCTTGCCCATGTTTCGCAACCGCTCGAATGTCTCCATGAAGACGCCCATCCACTTGTAGAAATCATTCGGGCGGTCAAGGAATTCTTCCTTCCACTCATTCATATCGGCGCCGGTACAAAACGCCTTGTCGCCCGCGCCGGTAATAATGAGGACTGCGACTCTATCATCCCACGCGGCGTCCTCAAATGCAGTGCTCAATTCTCGCAGTGTTGCCAGGTTCAGACAATTGAATACTTTGGGTCGATTGATGGTAATGCGCGCTTTCCAATCGCCTTTCGTGTAAAGGATGTTTCTGAACTTCAGTGCCCGAGGGTTTTTGCCCGAATACGTCGTCATGTCTTTTCCGGATAAATGTTCTAGACTTCACCATGAAAGATCGTGACGATGTCCGCCGCGAAGCTCACCAAATCCTTGGCAACCGCCCGCCCTTCCGGCGAAGCAAGGGCTTTGTCCATTGTGGGCTTATCATCCCAATACATTTCCGCCATCAGGTAAAACTTTGCCTCGCCTATCGGCGCACCTGTCACGCGGGTGATTTCAAGTTTTCGCAAGTCGGGGTATTTCTTTACGAGCGGCGTGTGGATTTCATTGTAGTGCTTGTCGAATGCGGGCGCATCCGCCGGTTTTCTGTAGAGTGCAACGAGCTTGATCATTCGTAATTGATTTTTGGTTCGTGATTGTACTCGTGAATTGGTGGAAATATACCCACGGTTGCAGGGAAAAGCAAGGAACAGGTCATCCACGCGCCCGTGTGAGGGCGCGACGCCAATCTCGTCAAGAACGCCACCACCGATAAACGGTTTCAATCCACGCGCCCGTGTGAGGGCGCGACCCTCGATTCCGTTGGAACAATGGACAACTGACGAGTTTCAATCCACGCGCCCGTGTGAGGGCGCGACCTTCTACAACGCCAACCCGGATTCCTTTATGGGGTTTCAATCCACGTGCCCGTGTGAGGGCGCGACTGCAGCGGCAAATCCAATACTGCAGCGATCTTCTGTTTCAATCCACGCGCCCGTGTGAGGGCGCGACATTTGTCTCAACTTCGATCACGGGACCGATTGACTGGTTTCAATCCACGCGCCCGTGTGAGGGCGCGACGTGTTTCAGACGACGAGTTACACGCTGAGTCTTACGTTTCAATCCACGCGCCCGTGTGAGGGCGCGACAACATCATCAGCTGGAACAGCGATCACTACCAGAACGTTTCAATCCACGCGCCCGTGTGAGGGCGCGACAGGAATGGTTCAAGCGGGCGCATCACGTCAACGCAGTTTCAATCCACGCGCCCGTGTGAGGGCGCGACACGTCAACGCAGAAGTGAGGCGGCATGTGTTCATGTTTCAATCCACGCGCCCGTGTGAGGGCGCGACTTTACTCCCTCCAGGAGATTGCCGAAGTCGGCAATGTTTCAATCCACGCGCCCGTGTGAGGGCGCGACTTCAAGCCAGGCAACGATTGAAGACCTTCCCTCGGTTTCAATCCACGCGCCCGTGTGAGGGCGCGACGTTTTGTTGTTTTTGAAGCGAGCGCCGACTCTGTTTGTTTCAATCCACGCGCCCGTGTGAGGGCGCGACGAGGTTATTTTGTCGGTGGCGGCCATAGGCATAAGTTTCAATCCACGCGCCCGTGTGAGGGCGCGACAGAATGTGCCGAGTATGATGTCGGGAAAACTACCGTTTCAATCCACGCGCCCGTGTGAGGGCGCGACGCCACAAACCCGTTTGCGTTCCATGAGACAATCTGTTTCAATCCACGCGCCCGTGTGAGGGCGCGACAACCTAGGCAATGTATTCTCAAAGTCTTTGAGTGGGTTTCAATCCACGCGCCCGTGTGAGGGCGCGACTATTGTATCTGATCGGCTGTCATTGGTTTGCCTTGTTTCAATCCACGCGCCCGTGTGAGGGCGCGACTATTGTATCTGATCGGCTGTCAT
>Ga0187893_10002148_pt1 | contig 44332 bp, 43 predicted proteins | sample MA1701074metaG_FD_139574 | JGI IMG/M metagenome (GOLD analysis project Ga0187893, IMG submission 139574) | White microbial mat communities from a basaltic lava cave in the Kipuka Kanohina Cave System on the Island of Hawaii, USA - MA170107-4 metaG ... | reverse complement strand
TCCGCGATTCGCTGGCCTGAACCGACATCGTCTCCTACACTCCCCATAGGGGCCCCCCTCTCTCCGTTTCCCTGATGCCTGACACATCAGCAACGGATGGGGGGCCCGCTTGTTTTCAGCCCGTTTCGCTCATCCCTCTCCCCTCAAAGCCCTTGCGGCGTCTGGGGCCCCAACCGAGAATAGCCACACCCAAATGTTTTTTGACTCCCGGGGGGGAGGGGGGGAGAATGCCCCTCCGGTGATCGACCGCCGCTTCGAGGGGAAGTCCGTCCTCGTGACGGGAGGCTCGCGCGGGATCGGGAAGGCGATCGCGCGGGCGTTCCACGGGGCGGGCGCGGCCGTCACGATCTGCGGTCGCGAGGCGCGCTCCCTGGTCCTCGCGGCCAAGGAGATCGGCGAGATCGCCTGCGTCCCGGCCGACGTCCGGCGGGACGCGCGGAAGCTCCTCCGGCTCCTCGGCCGGCTCGACGTCCTCGTGAACAACGCGGGAGGCATGGAGCACCACGGGGACTTCGAGGGGAGCTCCCCGGCAGCCTGGCGGAGCACGTTCGAGCTCAACCTCTTCTCCGCGGTCGAGGTGACGCGCGCGGCGCTTCCGCTCCTTCGCCGCTCGAGGGGCTGCGTGGTGAACATCGCCAGCGACGTCGGCCGGCGCCCCTTCCGGATGGGGCCGGACTACTGCGCGGCCAAGGCGGCGCTGATCAGCCTCACCCGGTACCTCGCGGCGGAGCTCGCGCCCGCCGTGCGCGTCAACGCGGTCTGCCCGGGCCCGGTCGTGACGGGGCCCTGGTCGAAGCCCGAGGTCCGGGAAGCCGCCCGGCGGACGCTGGCGGGCCGGACGGGGCGGCCGGAGGAGGTGGCGGAGGCCGTGCTCCTGGCCGCGCACAACGGGTACATGACGGGGGCGGTGCTGGGCGTGGACGGCGGGGCCGCGAGGTCGCCGTGAGGGGGAAGGTGGCGCTCGTCACGGGCGGGACGCGGGGAATCGGGGCGGCGATCGTCCGGGCCTTCCGCGAGGCGGGGGCGACGGCCGTCGCCTGCTCTCGGAGCGCGAAGGGGCCGGGGACGGTCCGGGGGGACGTGGGGAAGGACGCGGAGCGGATCGTGGGGGAGGTGGTCCGGCGGCACGGGCGCCTGGACGTCCTCGTGAACAACGCCGGGGTCTCGGACCCGGCCGCCTGGAAGGCCGGGCTGGACGCCGTCACGCCCGCGATGTGGGACCGGATCCTCCGGACGGACCTCTGGGGGACCTTCGCGTGCGCGCGGGCGGCGGCGCGGGCGATGCGGAAGGGCGGGAAGATCCTGAACGTCGCCTCGATCCCGGCGCTCGTGGGGGACCGGGACGGGCTGGTCTACTCGGTGGCGAAGGCGGGGGTGATCGGGCTCACGAAGTCGCTGGCGGTGCTGCTCGCCCCGCGGATCCAGGTGAACGCGATGGCGTTCGGGTCGATCGAGACGGGCTGGGTGGACTGGCTCGCGCCCCGCGAGCGACGCGCCTATGCCCGGGCGATCCCTCGGGGGCGCTTCGGGAAGCCGGAGGAGGCGGCGGAGCTCGCGGTCTTCCTGGCGCGGAGCGACTGGGTGACGGGGCAGACGCTGGTGCTGGACGGCGGGGAGGCGAGGGTGTGAGGAAGGCGCTGGTCCTCGTCTCGGGGGGGATCGACTCGGCAGCCGCGCTCTGGTGGGCGCGGGAACGCTACCGGGCGACGGCCCTCTCGTTCGACGGTGCGGGCCGTCCGCGGGGGGAGGCGCGGGCCTGCGACGCGCTCGTCCGCAGGGCGGGGGTCCCTCGGCTCCGCGTGCCGGTCCCGTTCCTGGTCCCGCGGGCCTCGGGGTACGTCCCCGCCCGGAATCTCGTATACCACGGGATCGCGCTTTCGATCGCGGAGGACCGCGGGGCGGGGGCGGTGGTGGCGGGGCACAACCGGACGGACGCGGGGTTCTTCCCGGACGCGCGGCCGGCCTTCTTCAGGCGCCTCGAGAGCCTGAACGGGGGCGTGAGGATCGTCCTCCCGTTCGCGCGCCTGACCGACGCGGAGGTCGTGCGCCGCGCGAGGGACTGGGGGGTACCGCTCGAGCTCACCTGGAGCTGCTACCGGGACGGGCGGCGGCCGTGCGGGCGTTGCGGCGCCTGCCGCGGGCGGCTACAATCGTTCCGCCTCTCGAATCTCGAGGACCCCGCATGAACAGTCCGCGGTCCGCAGTCCCGAGTCCAGAGTCCCGAGTCGGGTCCCCCCCGTGCCCCCCCGGGGGGGAAGGGGGGGATGAGGACTCCGGACTCCGGACTGTGGACTCTGGACTGCGGACTGTGGACGGTGGCCGATGAAGGTGGGCGTCATCGAGCATTTCGACAGCATGCACCTGCTGCCCGGGCACCCGAAGTGCGGCGTCCCCCACGGCCACACCTACCGGGTCGAGGTGACGGCGGAGGGACCGGTGGTGAACGGGATGGTGGTGGACTTCGACGTCCTCAAGCGCTCTCTGCGGGAGCTCCTCAAGACCTTCGACCACACGGACCTGAACCGCCTCCTTCCCATGCCCTCCTGCGAGCACATCTCGGAGGAGATCCTCCGGCGCCTGAAAGAGAAGGTCCCGCAGAAGCTCACGGTGCGGGTCTGGGAGGGCGAGGGCAAGTGGGCCGAGTGCGGGGATTGATCCGGGCCTCCTGGAAAGTGTAACATCTACACTAAGTAGGGCGTCCCAGGGATAGAGATGGCGACGACGGCGGAACGGGAAGCGCTGGTCCGCGACATCCTCCGGCTCAAGCGGGAGCGGGAGGCGGTGATCCTCGCGCACAACTACCAGGTGGGCGAGATCCAGGACCTGGCCGACTTCACGGGCGACTCGCTCGGGCTCACGCAGGCCGCGGCGCGGACGGACGCGAAGGTGATCGCCTTCTGCGGGGTCCACTTCATGGCGGAGACGGCCGCGATCATGAACCCGGACAAGGTCGTGGTGATCCCCGACCTCGAGGCGGGCTGCTCGCTGGCGGCGATGATCTCGGCGGACTCGCTGCGGCGCTGGAAGGCGAAGCACCCGGGGGCGGTCGTCGTCACCTACATCAACTGCACGGCCGAGGTGAAGGCCGAGAGCGACTACATCTGCACCTCCACGAACGCCCTCAAGATCGTCGAGGCCGTTCCCCCCGACCGGGAGATCCTCTTCGCGCCCGACCAGTTCCTGGGGACCTGGGTCCGGGAGCGGACGGGCCGGACGATGCACCTCTGGCCGGGCTACTGCCACGTCCACAACCGGATCGACACGGAAAAGATCCAGGCGCTCAAGGCCGAGCGGCCCGCGGCCCGCTTCGTGATGCACCCCGAGTGCGGCTGCCTCACCTCCTGCATGCCGCTCGCCGACAAGGTCCTCTCCACCGAGGGGATCCTGAACCACTGCCGCACCGCGCCCGAGAAGGAGTTCATCGTGGGGACCGAGGTGGGCATCCTCCACCGGCTCCGGAAGGAGAGCCCGGACAAGACCTTCGTCCCCGCGGCCGAGGAGGCCTCCTGCGAGTTCATGAAGCTGAACTCGCTGGAGAAGCTGCTCGCCTGCCTCGAGGACCTCGAGCCCCGCGTCGTCGTCCCCGAGGAGACCGCCCGGAAGGCCCGCCGGGCCATCGAGCGCATGCTCGAGATCAGCGACCCGGGCGGCCACGTCCGGAGGGCGGCCGAGGCGAGCGAGGTCGACTGAGCGGCGGGCCCGGCCCGCGCTCATCCCCCGAGCAGGCGCTGGGTGAACGTCCGCTTCGAGAGCGAGAACGCCCCGGTCACGGCCGCGATGTAGGGTCGGGAGGCCTCCGCGAAGAAGGGGGCGAAGCCCTTCGCCCGGACGCAGGCGAGGGAGTCGGCGTACGAGACCAGGATTTTCTCGTAGAAGAGCTCTCCCGTCGCCTTCCCGGCGGCCTGCGTGGCGGCGAAGGCCATCGCCCCCGAAAGCTTGAGGAGGGGCAGCTTCTCGCGGCGGCGGATCTCCTCGAGCCCCGCCCAGAGCGAGTCGAGCGACGGCACCGCGTCCTTCGCCGACCGGTAGAGCGAGACGTAGCTGGCCCCGATCTCCTCCTTCAGCCTCGCCAGGTCCGCCTTCGAGAGCGGCGGCGCGTCGATCGGCGCCGCCGAGCGGGCGCTCGCCTCCGTCAGCGCCTCGAGGAGCCGGTCGACCGAGTCGACCCGGCTTCCGGGGGCGATCGCCCCGTCCTTCTCGAGCTCGGCCGCGATCCTCCGGAGGTACTCGCGCGTCCCCGTCGCCGCGTCCCCCACGATCGCGAAGAACCAGAGCGGCGAGAAGTGGAAGGCGAAGATCCCCGCCGCGTCCGCCACGTTCCCCACGATCTTCCGCGCGAGGTAGTCGTCGGGCAGCCGCTCCTTCTCGCCCGTCTCCACCTGCCCCATCGACTCGACGAGGAACTTCTGCGTGTTCCCCACGAAGTACCGGTAGAAGGAGAGGCCCCGCACGGAGCGCGGGAGGAGCGCGTCCGTCATCAGCTTCGAGACGCCCCCCAGCGCCGCCGCCGCGCTCCGGAGCGTCCGCTCGGGGAGGGAGACCGCGTAAAGGAGCGCGTCCTTGATTCCCATGCTATCCTTGGGTTGGACGGGGCCCCCGTCCGGCGCGTTTCAGGGAGGCGCGATGATCGACCGCATCGGGAGCGGCTTCAAGGACTGGGCGCCCCTCGTCCTGCGCCTGGGGCTCTGCACCCTCTTCATCTCCGAAGGGGCGCGCGACCTCCTCGACCTCAACCGCTCGTCGGGGGCGCTCGCCGTCACGACGGCCGTCGTCGAGCTCCTGGGCGCGCTCTTCTGCCTGATCGGATTCCTCACCCGCTGGGCGGCGGCGGGGCTCCTCGTCCTGACCATCGTCCTCATCGTCCGGGGGCCCCAGCTCAACGCCTTCATCCACCGCGATTTCCAGCTCCTCTTCGCCGAGCTCGTCATGGCCTTCGCCCTCTACGGGCTGGGCGGCGGGAAGTGGAGCCTCGACGAATCGAGGAAGAAGAAGGAAGGCTAGTCGCGCGGGGCCTCGTCGAAAGCCCGCTCGAAGGGCTTCCGGATCTGGATCTCCACCTCGCGCAGGACCGCCGCCTTCCAGCGTTCCGCCACTTCCGCCATGTGGCGCGCCGAAGGGAGGGGCGACATCCCCCGGAAGTAGCGGTCCAGGCGCCGCTCGAACTCGTCCTGGATCTCCTTCTCCATGATCGTCACGCTCCCGAGCGCCTTGCCCCGGTCGATCTCGAGCTTCTCCCGGAACAGCTCCGGTTTGCCGGGGTTCTCCTCCTTCCAGGTCGCGATGCTCTTGGCCAGGCTCTCGCGGAGAAGCCCCACCATCTTCTCCGGCTCGTAGCGCCGGGCCAGGTCCACCCGGACGAGGCGCCCGACCGTCGCGGCGCCGGGATCGGTCTCGAGCGCCCAGCGGTGGTACGCGTCGTCCAGGCTCCGGACGAGGTCCTCCTTTGCCGCCTCGGGCATCTCCGGGACCCCCTCGCCCGCCGGGAGCTCGAAAGCGGAGTCGGGCAGCTCCGTTCCGACCTCGACCGACGTGCAGGCCAGCTCGATCCGGTTCCCCGCCTTCGCCCGCCCGATGAAGCCGTCCTCCCGGAGCTCGATCTCGACCGCCTCGCGCCGGTAGACGTTCCCCTCCGCCGTGAAGCCCCGGAGCTCGGCCAGCCAGCCGAGGCGCGCTCCGAGCCGGCCGTACCCGAGCGTCGCCCGGAGCCCGCGGCCGAAGAGGAGGGCCTCCCAACCCCCCAGGCCGAAGACGATCTCGGGCGGCTCGCCCGTCGGGAGGTCCCCGTACCGCTCGCGGAGCCGGGCGAGTTCCTCGTCGACCCGGATCACGGCCGTCCCCTGTCGCGTCAGGTAGCGCGCCTCGCCGGGCACGAGCGCCACGGCGTAGGTCGATCCGTAGCGCAGGAACCCGCGGTCCGGCGCCCTCCAGGCGAGCTCGATCGGGACGGTCTGCTTCCCGTCCGTGAGCTCCGCCCGGTAGCGGAACGAGGCGTAGGCGTTCGTCGCCCGCCGGAGGTCCTCGAGCGGGCCCTCCTCGATCCTCGGCCGCTCCGCGTCGAGCGCGCAGCCTGCGGCGAGCAAGGCCGAGCCGCCTGCGGCGAGCGGCGCCGCGGCGAAGAAAACCCGGAGCAGGTGTCGTATCATCACGGGGACCCCTGAGGGTATACATGGTAGGACGTCTTCCCGCCATCCTCTTCCTCCTGGGAATCCCTTCCCAGGACGCCGGGGACGCGCGCTTGGAGGCGCTCGTCGCGGACGCCGTCTGGGCCCGCGACCCGCTCGTCCGCTCCGCCGCCCGGCGCGCCCTGGACGACGTCCGCGCCCCGCTCTCCCGCGAGCGGGCTGCGGCCCTCGAGGCTCGACTCCGCCGGGGCCCCGCGCTCCCCGTCGCCCAGCACGGCGAGGCCCGCACCCTGACCGTCCGCGTCCGCCCCGGCCGCGAGTTCCGGCTCCTGGTGTGGCTTCCCGAGCCGTACCGCCCGTCCACCCCCCATCCCCTCCTCCTCGTCCTGGGCGGGGGTCCGCTCCCCTCGCGCGACGAGGCCGCCGGGGAGATCCTGGGCGTGGCCCGGCTCTGGCGGGAGCCGCTCCGCGGCCGCGGCTGGATCCTGGCGGCCCTCGAGGACACCGCCTCCGTCCGGCTCGAGGGGCCCGAGCTCCGCTACCTCACGCTCCGGCCGGAGGACGTCCGCGCCGCCGTCCTCGCCGCCGCCGCCCAGTACCGCGTCGACCTCGACCGCGTCCACCTGGCCGGGATCTCGCTCGGCGGCAATTACGCCGTCCAGTTCGCCGCCGCCCTGCCGCACGCCTTCGCCGGCGCGGTCCCCGTCGTCTCCGAGGGCGAGTCCCGCGAGGCCGTGCTGCGGAACCTCGCGGGCGTCTCGCTCTACGCGATCAACGGCGCGCGGGACCGGAACATCCGATCGATTGAGGGCCCGCGGAAGATGCTCGAGATCGCCCGCCGCCTCGGGATCCGGTCGGAAGGGGTCGAGGAGCCCGAGCGCGGCCACGACGGGTTCCAGGACCGGTACCGGGCCGTCCTCGACTGGCTCGGGGAGGCGCGGCGCGATCCCTGGCCCCGGGCCGTGGTCCGCGTTCCCCACGAGGGACTCTTCCCGGTCTCTCGGGCCGTGGCCTGGGTCGAGGCGGACGGGGACCCGGCGGCGTTCCGGGTCGAGGCGCGGGGCCAGGCGATCGAGATCCTGGCCGCGCGCGCCCGGCGCCTCCGGCTTCGCCTGGGGGACGCCCTGCTCGACCTCGACCGCCCGTTCTCGATCACGGTGAACGGGAGGAAGGTCTTCGAGGGGAGCGTCGAGCGGCGGGCGGAGGCGCTCGTCGAGTCGGCCGCCCTCGATCCGGGCCGGCCGGCCCCGGCCGCGCTCGAGGTCGCGGTCCCGCTCGACTCCGACGCGCGCCGGGAGGCGGCGCGCTGGCTGGGCTCGCTCGCCCCGGAGGTCGAGCCCGCGGCCCTCCCGTGGTGGGAGGTCTACGCCCGGGCCACGCTTCGCGAGCGGCGCCCCCGGGCGGACTGGGCGGGCACGCCGCTCCCCGAGGCGGAGCTCGCGTCGCTGGGCCTGGGGGAGGGCCTCTCCGCGATCCGGCTCTCCCGCCTCGACCCCGCCTCTCCCGAAGCCCGGGCGGGCCTCCGGCCGGGGGACGTCCTCCTCGGCTTCGACGACGAGGTCTTCTATCGCGACGGCCCCGGCCTCGAGCTCGTCCACGAGCGGCTCCTCCGCCTTCCCGAGCTGCCCCTCTCCTACTCCCTGACCGTCCTCAGGGACGGCGCTCCGCTCCGCCTCTCCGTGTCGACGAAGTGACGTCCCGATGGTGACGCCGATCATCCTGGCGGCGGGGGGGTCGACCCGGATGGGGAGGCCGAAGGCGCTCCTCGACTTCGACGGGCGGACCTGCCTCGAGCTCGCGCTCGCGGCGATGGGCGGGCTCGGACGGCCGATCGTGGTCCTGGGGCCCAACCGGGCGGAGATCGAGGCCCGCGTGGACCTCTCGGGCGCGCGGGTCGCGGTGAATCCGGACCCGGCGAGCGGGCAGACGGCGAGCCTCAAGGCGGGGCTTCTCCTCCTGGAGCGGGAGACGGAGGGCTTCCTTTTCCAGCCCGTCGACTATCCCCTGGTCGCGCGGGCGGACGTGGCCCGTTTGGTCGAGGCCCTGCGCGCCGACCCGGCGAAGTCCGTCTTCGTCCCCTCCCACGCGATGCGCCGCGGGCACCCGGTGCTCTGCCGGCGCGCGGTCGCGGACGAGGTCCTGGCGCTCCCCCCCGGGACGCCCGCCCGAGCGGCCCTCTTCGGGGCGCCCGGCCGGGTCGCCCACGTCCTCTTCGACTCGCCGCACGTACTCATGGACATGGACACGCCGGAGGATTACGCTGGGTGCCTCGCCGCGTACCGGGCGAGGAGAGGTCGATGAGGGCGATCCACGAGAAGATCCTGGAGCTCCTGGACGAGGGCCGGGCCTTCGCCGTGGCCACGGTGGCGGACGCCCGCGGGAGCGTCCCCGGAAAGCCGGGGGCGAAGATGGTCCTCCTCCCCGACGGCACGCAGTTCGGGACCGTGGGCGGGGCGGGCCTCGAGGAGAAGGTGAAGGGGCTCTGCCGCCGCGCGATCGAGAAGCGGAAGGGCGGCCTGTCCTCCTTCGACCTCATGTACTATAAGGAGGGCGCGCTCGACAGCCTCTGCGGGGGCAGCGTCCGGATCCTGGTCGAATACATGGCTCCGATCCCCCACGTCCTGATCGCCGGCGGCGGCCACTGCGGCCTGGAGGTCGCGAAGCTCTGCGAGCAGCTGGGCTACCTCCACTCCGTGCTCGACGACCGGGCCGAGTACGCCTCGACGGAGCGCTTCCCGAACGCGAGGCGGGCCATCCACGCCACGCCCGAGTCCTTCTTCGCGTCGGAGGATCTCTCGGCCTGGTCGCACGTGGTGCTGGTCGGCTGGTCGCACAAGATCGACACGGACCTCCTCTTCCACCTGGTCGGGAAGTTCCCGCGCTGGATCGGCCTCATCTCTTCGAAGACGAAGAAGCTCGAGATGTTCCGGCGCCTGCGGGCCCGGGGCGTGGAGGAGGCGGCGCTCGCCCGCGTGGTCGCCCCCGTGGGCCTTCCGATCGGGGCCGAGACGCCGGCCGAGATCGCCGTCAGCATCCTCGCCCAGATCATCGCCTCGGTGAAGAACCCGGACGGCTCGAAGGATGCCGTGGAGGAGGCGGAACCGGCCGCCGACGCCCCGGCCGCGCCGTGAGGGCCGCCCTCATTCTCCTCCTGGCGCCGGCTCTCCCCCAGGATCTCCCGAAGCCCGACGCCTTCGACCGGAAGGGTCGGCTCGTCTGCCTTCTCGAGGAGATGAAGGACCGCCACGGCGTCCAGATCGCTCCCATCCACGAGCACGTCCTGGGCTTCCGCGTGGAGGGAAAGGTCCCCGAGAGCGGGTTCCGCTACTACACGGTCCTCCGGACGCGGATCGCCGAGGGGCTCTTCGTCGACAAGCGTTTCAAGGACCGGGACCTCCGCCTCCTGGGCCAGGTCTTCCCGGGGAGCGCCGTCCTCGAAGTCGGCCGCTACCAGTGGTGGAAGGACGGCAAGCTCCAGGACGTCTTCTACTGGTGCGAGGTCTGCTCGATCAAGAGCTCCGACCCCGGGACCTGCGCCTGCTGCCAGGCGATGGTGGAACTGCGGGAGGAGCCGTCGAAAGAGGATTGACTCATTGACGATGGGATCATCGATTCATCGAGGGATCCCTCCTCTCGAGAGCTCGTATCCAGCGGTCCAATCGGGGAGCCGGCTGCCGATATTTCTTGCCTCGCGCGTATATTAATGTGAACCTCTGGATTCCCATCAGTACCCGGGTATCTTCGAGTCTCAGGCCATCGGGAGAGGACGAACCATGAAGCGAGACCACTCGCGCAGGGCGAAGAGACCGCCCGAGCCCCCCGCCTCCGGGGTCAGCCGCCGCAGCTTCTTCCAGGCCCTCGGCGCGGTCGGGGCGGCGGCCGGGCTTCCGATCGGGTGCGCCTCCGGCGCCCCCGCCGTTCCCCCGATCCCCCAGGAGGGCGTGGGCCCCGGCCCGGTGCCCCTGGCGCTCCGGGTGAACGGGAAGGAGGTGAAAGTCCAGGTCGAGCCCCGCGTGACGCTGCTCGACGCCCTCCGCGACCACCTGAAGCTGGGCAGCGCCGACCCCGTGGACCTCACGGGCTCGAAGCGCGTCTGCGACCGCGGCTCCTGCGGCGCCTGCACGATGATCATCGACGGGAAGACGGTCTACAGCTGCACGATGCTCGCGATCGAGGCCCAGGGCAAGGAGATCCGGACCGTCGAGGGCCTCGAGAAGGACGGGAAGCTCCATCCCGTTCAGGAGGAGTTCATCGCCTGCGACGGCATGATGTGCGGCTTCTGCACGCCGGGCTTCATCATGACGGGCGTGGCCTGCCTCGAGAAGAGCCCGAACGCCACGAAGGACGAGATCCGGAAGTGCCTGGACGGCAACATCTGCCGCTGCGGCACCCAGCCCCGGGCCCTCGAGGCCGTGGTCAAGGCCCAGCCCAAGATGAAGGGGAGGAGGTAGACCATGCCCTACACCTGGCCCGAGAAGCGGCAGTTGATCGGCAAGGGGTTCGCCCGGATCGACGGCGCCGCCAAGGCGAGCGGGAAGGCGAAGTACTCCCAGGACCGGAACCTCCCCGGCATGCTCCACGGCAAGATCCTCCGCTCGCCGCACGCCAAGGCGAAGATCACGTCGATCGACCTCGCCCCCGCCGCGGCCATGCCCGGCGTCAAGGCCGTCCACGGGATCAAGGCCGCGGGCGCGGCGCTCAACTACGTGGGCGACGAGATCGCCGCGGTCGCCGCGGAGACCGAGGAGCAGGCCCGCGACGCGCTCAAGGCGGTCAAGATCGTCTACGAGGTCCTCGAGCCCGTGACGAGCGAGGAGCAGGGCCTAGCGAAGGCCGCCGCCCCGCGCGTCGACGAGCAGGGGAACGTGGAGGACGCGCTCAAGAACGCCGCCTTCACCTGCGAGGGCTTCTACTCGACCGCCGTCATCACCCACCTCTGCCTCGAGACCCACGGCCTGACCGCCTGGTGGAAGGCCGACGACGAGCTCGTCGTCTACGCCTCGACCCAGGCCGTGGGGCCGACCGCCAACGCCCTCAAGACCCACTTCAAGGAGCCCGCCAACCTCAAGGTGACCTGCGAGACGCCCTACATGGGCGGCGGCTTCGGGTCGAAGTTCGGCCCGGACATCCAGGGGATCACGGCCGCCGAGCTCGCCCGGAAGGCCAAGCGCCCCGTCAAGCTCATGCTGGAGCGCGACGAGGAGCACTGGGCGGGCGGGAACCGGCCCTCCCTCTTCGCGAAGGTCAAGGCCGGCGCCGACAAGGACGGGAAGCTCGTCGCCTTCGACGCCGAGACCTGGGGCACGGGCGGGAACTCCCAGGGGGCCGACCTCCGGCTCCCCTACATCTTCGCGCCGCTCACCCGCCGGATCCGCCACCGCGACGTGAACGTGAACGCGGGGAACAAGCGCGCCTTCCGCGCCCCCGGGCACCCTCAGGCCTCCACCGTCATGGACCAGATGATGGACGACCTCGCCCACGCGGCGAAGATCGATCCCGTCGAGTTCCGCATGAAGAACCTGCCCACGGCGGCGGTCTTCGCGACGCTCAAGCCCATCTACGAGAAGGAACTCACGCTCGGCGCCGAGGCGATCGGGTGGAAGCAGAAGTACCACCCCCGCGGCGACCAGACCCCCGGCCCGATCAAGCGGGGCCTGGGCTGCGCGCTCTCCACGTGGGGCGGGGCGGCCGGCGCCGCGCAGGCCACGTGCAAGATCAGCCCGGACGGCTCGGTCGAGGTCCGGATCGGCTCCCAGGACCTCGGGACCGGCACGACCACCCTCGTCCCGATCGTGGCGGCCGAGATCCTCGGGCTCCAGCCCCAGGACGTGCAGGGCTTCATCGGAAGCTCCGCCCTTCCGCCCGCCGGCGGCTCGGGCGGCTCGACCAGCTGCGGCGGCGTGAGCCTCGCGGTGGCGATCGCCGCCATGAAGGCCCTGGCCCTGGTGTTCGAGAAGGCCGGCCCGAACCTGGGGGTGCCCGCCGAGCAGCTCGAGGCCGAGGGCGGCAAGGTCTACGCCAAGGCCGACCCCTCCAAGAGCCTCACCTGGAAGCAGGCCTGCGCCCTGCTGGGCGGCCAGCCGATCGAGGCGGCCGGGAGCAAGGACGGCGACCGCGCGGGCCCCGGCGGGAACCCGCCCGCCAACGCCCCCCAGAACATGTCGAGCGCCGGCGTGGGCGGCGCGCAGTTCGCGGACGTGTCCGTTGACGTGGAAACCGGCGTCGTGACGGTGAACAAGCTGGTCGCCGTGGCCGACTGCGGCATGGTCATGAACCGGCTGCTCTGCGAGAGCCAGGTCTACGGCGGCGTGGTCCAGGGGATCAGCCTCGGGCTCTTCGAGGAGCGGAGGCTCGACCCCAAGAGCGGCGCGATGCTGAACGCCGACATGGAGTGGTACAAGCTCGCGGGACACTCGGACCTGGGCGAGATCGAGGTCCACCTCCTCGACTACCCGGAGCGCGGGGTGATCGGCATCGGCGAGCCGCCCGTCATCCCCACGGCGACGGCGATCGCCAACGCCGTCTGCAACGCGATCGGCGTGCGGGCGGGCCACGTGCCGCTCACGCCCCGGCGGATCCTGGACGCCCTGGCCAAGAAATAGGGGGAGCGACCATGAAGGCCTTCACGTACAAGAGCGCGGGCTCGGAGGAGGAGGCGGTCAAGCTCCTCGGCCAGGACGCGGTGGCCCTGGCCGGCGGGACGAGCCTCCTCAACCTCATGAAGGAGGACGTGCTCGCGCCCGCGGTCGTCGTCAACATCAAGGGCATCCGCGGCCTGGACAAGGTCGAGGCCGCGGCCGGGGGCCTCCGGATCGGCGCGAACGCGACGCTCGCGGCGCTCCTGGAGAACGAGGCCCTCTCGAAGGGCTACCCGGCCCTCGCCCAGGCGCTGGCGACGGTGGGGACCCCGCAGATCCGGAACGCGGCGACCCTGGGCGGGAACCTCTGCGCCAAGACCGCCTGTTGGTACTACATGCACGACGGCTTCGCCTGCCCGAAGAAGGGGAACCCCGTCGGCTGCCCCGCCAAGGAGGGCGACAACGAGCAGCACGCGATCTTCGCCACGGACGCGCCCTGCGTGAGCGTCCACGCCTCGAGCGCGGCGCCCGCCCTGGTGGCGCTCGGCGCCAAGGTCCGGATCGCAGGGCCCGCCGGCGCCCGCGAGATCCCGCTCGAGGAGTTCTTCACGATCGACCGGAAGGACATCCCGCGCGAGAACGTGCTCCGGGCGAACGAGATCGTGACCCACGTGATCCTGGGGAAGGCCAACGCGAAGAGCGCGACCACCGTCGTCCTCCCCAAGGCCTCGCACGACTGGCCGGTGGCGATCGCCTCCGCGGCGCTCGACCTCCAGGGCGGGACCGTCCGGGGCGCGCGGATCTGCCTGGGCGCGGTCGCCCCGGTCCCCTGGCGGGTCCAGGCGGCCGAGCAGGCCCTCGCCGGGAAGGCCGTGGGCGAGGAGACGGCCTCGCAGGCCGCCGACGCGGCGGTCTCGGGGGCGGCGCCCCTGTCCCTGAACGCGTACAAGGTGAAGACGGCCCGCGCCGCCGTGAAGCGGGCCATCCTGGCGGCGGCCAAAGGTTAGGAGCGGCTTGCATGGCGAACGAGACCGAGAAGAAGGCCCCTCCCTGCCTGAACCTGCGGTTCAAGCAGATGTTCTACAAGGACGTCTCCGCGCCCCCCACCGAGCACGAGCGGGAGATGGCCCGGGTCTACGGCTCCTGGGACGCCACCGCCTACTGGTGCCAGTGCACCCAGGGCGGGCGCGGCCCCGACGAGCAGCCTGTGAACCGGGAGTCTTGCAGCCGGAAGGACCGGGGCTGCTACAGGGACCTGTCGAACCTGGCCTAGCCTCTTGACTTCCCGCGCGGGCGCGGGAAGAATGGGGAGAGTCGAAGAAGGAGAGTTGTGCGATGAAGACCGCGACGATCGTGGCGATGGTCCTGGCGGCGGGCCTTTCAGGCGCCGCGTCCGACGTGCCCTCCATCCAGGGACAGTACATCGAGGCCCGGACCTGCGACGTCTGGACGGGCCCCTGCTTCGCGAACGGCGACATGAACGTGAAGGGCAAGCAGGCGGTCGCCGCCTGGATCGTGGAAAAGGGCGCCTTCCTCGGGACCGACCTCTCCGGCCTCAAGGTCGCCGCGGCGGTCCTGGCCGAGGGAACCCTCGGGCACACGGACGAGGGCGAGATCCGCTCGGCGATCGTCGTGGACGAGAAGGCGTCGCCCGAGCAGCGGAAGGCCCTCGTCGCCCTCGCCCGGACCCTCTCGCCCAAGTACCTGGCCCGCGTGGTCGCCGTCGAGGCGCGCCCGATCTCCTACGAGCGCAAGGGCCATGAGGCGAGGCTCGCTGTGGAGGGCGTGGCGGCGATCCGGACCGCGGCGTTCTGCCCCTGCGACGCGATCTGCTGCAACGAGGAACAGTTCTATCCCGCGCTCAGCGCCTCGACCCGGGTCGAGTGCGTCAAGACGATCGAGCACGAGTACAAGGGCGGGGCCCTGGACGGCCGCTGGAGCGACCCGAACCGCCGCAGCGCGATGGTGGGGACGTTCGCCCGGTAGCCCCGGGAAGGAATCTCCGGGAGCGCCGGGGCGGGCGATCGCCCCGGCGCTCTTGCCGTTTCCGGGGGAACCCGGAGGCCGCCCCGGTCGTGTGTCACCAGGAGGACGGGCCCCGATGACGTCGTGGATGCTCGCGGCGCTGGCCGCGCTCGCGCAGGACGTGAAAGTCGAGCCGCTGCCGGAGGCGGCGCCCCCGGAGCTGGCCGAGGCGGTCCGGAAGGAGCTCGAGCCCGCCGCCCTCCGCGTCCTCCGGGACGGCAAGCCGATCCTCGACTTCTGGCTCGGGAGGGCCGTGCCCGTCCAGCCCGCCACCGAGAGCCTCCAGCTCCGCTACACCGAGCTCAGGGCGGGGACCCTGGTCGGCGCGGTCAAGGTCCACGAGGGAGGCGCCGACTTCAAGAACCAGAAGTACCCGGCGGGCGTCTTCACGATGCGCTACGGCGTGCAGCCGGAGGACGGCGACCACCAGGGGACCTCCGACACGAAGGACTACCTCCTCCTCTCCCCGGCGGCGGCGGACGCGAAGCCGGGGGGGATGTCGATGGAGGACCTGGTCAAGCAGTCCTGCAAGGTCGTGGGCCGGAAGCATCCCGCGGTGATCTACCTCGTGCGGTCCGAGACGGCCGCGAAGGCGCCCGCCGTCGCGAGGGACGAAGCCCGGAACCTCTTCATCCTGGAGTGCGAGACGGGGACTTCCGCCGGCCGGCTCCGCCTGGGCATCGTGGTCCTGGGGAAGGCCGCGGACCATTAGCCCGGGGCGAAGAACCGGCGGCCTTTTTGCCGAAGAGGTAGGTGCCGGCCCCCGCCGCGGGCCGGGAGCGATGAACGGGAGACCCGCCGTGACCTACCGCCGCCCGACGACCTACGTCCCCCCCTACGACTACTGCGACCGCTGGTGCGAGCGCTGCCGGATCGACAAGACGCGCTGCCTCCTCTGGCAGACCGAGCGCGACGAGCAGCTCCACCGCGAGATCGAAGGCCGAGGGGAACCCACGCTCGAGGAGGTCGTGGAGCGGATCCGGGACGACGCCCGCCGCGCCATCCGGAGCGTCGAGGAGCAGGCCCGCGGGATGGGCCTGGACCTCTCCGCCGCCGTCCGGGAGGCCGCCCTCCGGGCCGAGTCCCCGCGGGAGCCGGACCCGGCCGCCGCCGAGGGGGCCCGCCTCGCGCGGCTCGTCTCGGCCTTCCTGAAGGAGCACGGGCGCGGGCATCCGGAGGAGGCCGAAGTCCTCCGGCGCCTCTTCCTCCTCGTGGGTCCGAAGCTCGGGCGCGCCTTCGCCCCGGCCGCCGACGAAGCCGGGCGGGCCGACGCCATCCTCCAGGCCCAGGCCGCGCACCGGGCGCTGGCCGAGATGTCCGGGGCGCTCGAGGCGGTCCGGGGACGCCGGCCCGACCTGGGGGACGCGATGCTGGACCTCCTGGCCCTCATGAAGCGGATGCGCGCCGGGATCGAGGAGCGCCGGCTCTCGCTCCCCTGCGGCCTCCTCGAGCCCGTCGAAGGGGACGCCTGGTGGGGGCCCCTCCGCGACGTCACGCCCGCCCTCCGGAGCCTCCGCCGCTGACGTCACGAAACCGCGTCGCCGATTCGTTGCCTCCCATGGAGACCCGGGAATTCGGCGGGACCGGGATCCCGGTCCCGGTCCTGGGGCTGGGCACCTGGCAGATGGAGGAGGACCCCCTCCCCGGGGCGGTCGCGGCCCTCCGCCGGGGGGTCGAGCTCGGCATGGCCCACGTCGACACGGCCGAGATGTACGGTTCCGGCCGGGTCGAGGAGATCGTGGGCGAGGCCCTGCGCGGGATCCGCGACCGGGTCTTCCTGGTCTCGAAGCTGCTTCCCTCCAACGCTTCGTACGCGGGCACCCTCCGGGCCTGCGAGCGGAGCCTCCGGCGGCTCCGGACCGACCGCCTGGACGGGTACCTCCTCCACTGGCCGGGCTCCCACCCGCTCGAGGAGACCTTCCGCGCCTTCGAGAAGCTCCGGGCGGACGGCAAGATCCGGACCTGGGGCGTGAGCAACTTCGACGTGGAAGGCATGGAGGAGGCCGTCCGGATCGCCGGCCCCGGCCGGATCGCGTGCAACCAGGTCCTCTACAACCTGGGGGAGCGGACGATCGAGCACGGGCTCCTCCCGTGGTGCCGGGACGGCGGGGTGGCCCTGGTCGCCTACACGCCCCTGGCGGCCCGCTCCTTCCGGAGCGCCCCGGCCCTCGACCGCGTCGCGGCGGCCCGCGGCTGCGGTCCCCGGGCGGTGGCGCTCGCCTTCCTCCTCCGCCGCGGCGCCTTCGCCATCCCCAAGTCCTCGCGGCCCGAGCACGTCGAGGAGAACGCCGGGGCGGCCGCGCTGCGCCTCTCCGACGAGGAGGCCGACGGGATCGACGCCGCCTTCCCCCGCGGCCCCTGGCGCGGCCTCCCGATGCTCTGATTTCATCTCGGCTTAAGCTTCCTCGTCGTAGGGTTCCGGGGTCGTTTTCGGCGACATCGCGCGGGTCTTGGCGACATTTCCCCGGGGAGGCGAGGCATGAGAGCGGCGCTGATCGCGATCCTGGCGGCGGGGCCCGCCACGTGGGACTTCGAGAGGGACGAGCCGGGGAAGGCGCCCGCCGGCTTCGAGGTCGCGGCCACGAACGGACCGGAGGGGAAGTGGGAGGTCGTGAAGGACGGGGACTCCCGCGTCCTCGCCCAGCGCGACGCCAGCCAGATCAAGACCCGCTTCGCGGTCGCCGTCGTCAAGGGCTCCTCGTACCGCGACCTCTCGCTCTCGGTCCGCGGGAAGCCGGTCTCCGGGAAGACGGACCAATCCATGGGGATCGTCTGGCGTTACCGGGACGCGAACAACTACTACCTCGTCCGCACCAACGTCCTGGAGCAGAACCTGTCGCTCTACCGGGTGGTGGACGGCAGGCGCAAGGAGATCGACGGCAAGGACTACGTCGCGCTCAAGACCGGCGACTGGCAGACGCTCAAGGTCGAGCACCGGGGGGACGCGATCGCCGTGTTCTTCGGGGGCCAGAAGGTCCTGGAGACGAAGGACGCGACCCTTCCGGACGCCGGGAAGGTGGGCGTCTGGATCAAGGCGGACTCCGTGACGCACTTCGACGACCTGGCGGCCGAGGAGCTGAAGTAAGGGGGATGCGCGCCCTCGCCGCCCTCGTCCTGCTCGCCGCAGGCTGCGCCCGGTTCGACCCCTGGGGGGAGCTCTCCGCCCTTCCGCCGGGGCCCGGCCCGGAGCGCCCCCCGGCCGCGCCCGGGCTCCGCGGCCGGACGCTCTCGGTCGCCGACTGCCTGGCGATCGGCCTGGAGCGGAACCCGCGCACGCGGGCGGCCTGGCTCGCCTCCAAGGCGGCGGCGGCCCGGCTGGGGGAGGAGAAGGCCCCGTACCTCCCGGCCGTCGACGCCGTGGCCGGGCTCTCTCGGACGGACACGCCCGAGCTCCGCGACGGCCGGGAAAGCCCGGAGGACGAGCTCCGGGCGGGCCTGGTCGTCCGGCAGACGCTGTACGACGGCTCGCGCGAGGCGCGCGTGCGCGGGTCGGAGGCGGAGCTCCGGGCGGCCTCGTTCCTCCACCACGCGGCCCTCCACGACGCCGCGCTCGAGATCGAGCTTGCGTTCGCGGAGCGCCTGGCGGCCCGGGCGCTCGTGGGGGTGGCGGAGGGCGCCCTCCGCTCGGCGGAGGCCCACGCGGACCTCGCCCGGGCGCGGCAGGCGGCGGGCGTGGCGGCGCGCTTCGACGTGCTCAAGGCCCAGACGGAGCGGGCGGACGCGGAGCTCGCCCTCGTCCGCGCCCGGAGCGACGCGCGCGTGGCGCAGGGCCGGCTCTGCCGGGCGATGGGGCTCCGGGCGAGCGAGGAGTTCGAGGTGGAGGAGCCGCCCTCGGCCGGGGCGGAGGAGGCTGTCGCGGTCCAGGCGCTCCTCGAGGAGGCGCTGCGCGGGCGCCCCGAGATGCGGGCGGCCGCGGAGCGGATCGAGTCCCGGCGCGCCGACGTGGCGCTGGCCGATTCGGGGCACCTTCCGGTCGTCTCGGCGGGGGCGGAATACGGATGGGCCGACCGGGAGTTCGGCGAGCTCCGGCGGGAGTGGACGGCCGGGATCGGCGTGACGCTTCCGCTCTTCTCGGGTTTCGGGCCCTCGTACCGGGGAGGCCGGGCCCGGGCGGAGCTGGCGCGGGCGGAGGCCGAGCGGGAGGCCCTGGCCCGGGACGTGGAGCTGGAGGCTTGGACCGCCCACGCCCGGCTCGCGGAGGCGCGGGACGCGGTCGAGGCGGCGCGCCGGCTGGTCGAGGCGGCCGAGGAGGGAGCCCGGGCGGCCGAGGGCCGCTACCGGGCCGGCACGGGGTCCATCATCGAGCTGGCCGACTCGCTCCGCGACCGGACCGCGGCGCGGGCCCGCCTCGTCCGGGCGGAGCTCGACCGGTCGTCCGCGCGCGTCCGGCTGGAGCGGGCCCTGGGCCGGAGGCCGGCGCGATGAGGAAGGCGGTCGCGGCCCTGGCCCTTCTCGCGGCGGGGTGCCCCCGGGCGGCCCCCGAGGCGGCGCCGCCCGAGCGCGCGAAGGCGGCGCGACGGACCTTCGCCTCCTCGGTGCTGGCGATCGGGGCGGTCCGCCCGCAGGTGGGCGCCGAGGTCCGGGTGGGGTCCCGCATCTCCGGCCGCGTCGAGCGGCTCCACGCGAACCTGCGCGACTCGGTGGAGAAGGGCCAGGTGATCGCGGAGCTCGAGAAGGAGGAACTCGAGGCCGTCGCGGCCGAGCGCCGGGCGGACGTGCTCCGGGCCGAGGCGCGCCTCTCCTCCGTCCAGCGGGTCTTCCCCCGCGAGATCGAGAAGGCGGAGGCGGAGGTCGCCCAGCGGGCCGCGACCGAGATGCTGGCCCGGAAGGAGCTCGACCGCCAGGACGAGCTTCTCCGGCAGGAGTTCACGACGACCCAGGCGCGCGACCAGGCCCAGGAGCGGCTCCTCGTGGCCCAGTCCCAGCTCCAGGTCGCCCGGAAGGCGCTCGACCTGGCCCGGGCGCAGTTCGACGAGGCGGCCAAGGAGGCCCGGGCGGACCTGGAGCGGGCTCGGGCGGCCCTCCGGGGCGCCGAGGTCCAGCTCTCGTACGCCGTCATCCGGGCGCCGCTCTCGGGCGTCGTCGCCTCCGTCTCCACCCAGGAGGGCGAGACGGTCGCGGCGGGCCTCTCCGCGCCCACGTTCGTCACGATCGTCGACCTCTCGCGGCTCCAGGTGGAGGCCTTCGTGGACGAGACGGACGTGGGGAAGGTGAACGTGGGCCAGAGGGCGACGTTCGCGGTGGACGCCTTCCCGGCCGCGGAGTTCGAGGGGAAGACCGTCGCCGTCTACCCCAAGGCGGTGATCCAGGACAACGTGGTGAAATACGTGGTGGCGATCGAGATCGCGGGGGCGTACGAGGGGAGGCTCCGCCCGGAGATGACGGCCGCGGTGACGATCCACCTGGAGTCCCGGACGGCGCTGGCCGTCCCGGCCCGTGCCGTGAGGCGGGAGCAGGGGCGGAACGTCGTCTACGTGGGCGGGGAGGCGCGGCCGGTGCGCCTGGGGTGGAAGGACGGGCCGTGGGTCGAGATCGCCTCGGGGCTCTCGGAGGGGGACGAGGTCCTCCTGGAGCCGCCCGAGCGGGGAGGGACGAGATGAAGCTCGCGCGGGAGGCGTGGCGCTCGCTGGCGGCCCATCCGCTCCGGGCGTTCTTCATGGCGCTCGGCGTGGCGGTGGGCGTGGCGGCGCTGGCGGCGGTGGTCTCGATCGGCCAGGGCGCCCGGGAGCGGATCCTCGGGGTCGTGGCCAAGCACGGGCTGGACATGCTCATGGTCCGGCCCGGGGGCGAGCGGCAGGTGCTCGCCAGCGGCGTGGACAAGAACCTCTCCTCGCTTTCGGAGGAGGACGCCCTCGCGATCGAGGGCCGGCTCCGGAACATCGCGATGGTCGCCGTGGTCCAGAACCAGCGGGGCTGGGAGGTGGCCTACGGGGAGAACGCCTTCAAGACGCGCGTCTTCGGCGTGAGCCCGAAGTGGGAGCGGATCCGCCGCTGGAGAGTGCTCAGGGGCGAGGGCATCGAGGAGGAGGACCTGGCCTCGGCCGCCAAGGTCGTCGTGCTCGGGTACAACGTCTGCAAGGACCTCTTCGGCGAGGCGGACCCCGTGGGGCAGACGATGCGGATCGGCAACGACCCCTACCGCGTGAAGGGGGTCTACGCGGAGATGGGGGCCTCGGCGGGCGGCGACCAGTGGGACGACCGGGTGGTCCTGCCCTGGACCACGACCGCGAAGAAGCTCTTCGGCCGGGCCTATCTCGAGCAGATCGTGCTCCGGGTCCGGGACGTGGACCGGATCCAGGAGACGAAGGGGGAGATCGAGTCGCTGCTCCGCGAGCGACGCGGCCTGGCGCCGGGGGCCCCGGCGGACTTTTTCGTGCGGGAGCCCGGGGACGTGGAGGCGGTGGCGATGGCGGCGTCCCGGACGCTCGAGACGACGCTCCTGGCCGTGGCCGGGGTGGCGCTGCTGGCGGGCGGGATCGTGATCATGAACGTGATGCTCCTGTCGGTCTCGCAGCGGGCGCGGGAGATCGGCCTGCGCCGGGCGGTCGGGGCCCGGCGGGGGGAGATCGCGGCCCAGTTCGCCCTGGAGGCCCTCTTCGTGGTCCTCCTGGGCGGGGCGGCGGGGACGGCGTGCGGCCTGGCCGGGGCGCCGCTGCTCTCGGCGGACCATGCGGTGTCCTGGATGCCGTTCGCGGCGGCCCTGGGGTCGTGCGCGGCGGTGGCGGTCCTCTCCGGGGTCTACCCGGCCGTGAGGGCGGCGCGGGTCGACCCGGCGGCGGCGCTGCGGAGGTGACGCGTGATCGAGGTCGAGAACCTGGTCAAGAACTACGTCCGCGGAACGGTCGTGACCGAGGTCCTGCGGGGGATCGGCTTCCGGGTCGGGAAGGGCGAATTCGTCGCGGTGATGGGAGCCTCGGGGTCGGGGAAGTCGACGCTCATGAACATCCTGGGGGCGCTCGATCGGCCGACGTCGGGGACCTACCGGCTGGACGGGCAGGATCTCTCGACGCTGGACGACGACGCCCTCTCGCGCGTGCGGGGGAGGAAGATCGGGTTCGTCTTCCAGCAGTTCCACCTGCTCGACCGGGCGACCGCCGTGCGGAACGTGCTCCTCCCGCTCGTCTACGCGGACGGAGACGGGGGGGAGGGCTTCCGGCGGGCGGAGGAGGCGCTCGAGGCGGTGGGCCTGGGGGACCGCAAGCAGCACCGTCCCGGCGAGCTCTCCGGCGGCCAGCAGCAGCGCGTGGCGATCGCGCGGGCGCTCGTGACGGACCCGGCGGTGATCCTGGCGGACGAGCCGACGGGGAACCTGGACCGGGAGAGCGGCCTCGAGGTCCTCTCGCTCTTCGAGAGGCTGAACCGCCAGGGGCGGACGATCGTGATGATCACGCACGACCCGTCCGTGGCGGAGCGCGCCGGGCGGAGGCTCTTCCTCCAGGACGGCCGGATCGCGGAAGCGGTCGCCTCGTGAGGCCGGTCCGGAACCTCGCGCTCTCCTGCACGATCCTGGCGGCCCACCCGCTCCGGACGCTCCTGGGCGTCGCGGGCGTGGCGGCGGGGGTGGGGGCGGTGACGGCGATGGCGGCGGCGGGGCGGGGCGCGGAGCGGCAGGTGCTGGAGAAGCTCAGGAGCCTGGGCACGAACTCGATCGTCGTCAACGCCGCCCCCGTCCGGTCGGGGGCCGGGAAGCTCCCCGCCGCGCTCCTGGTGCCCGCCGACGCGGACCGGCTGGTCGCGGAGTGTCCCTCGGTCGAGGCGGCCGCCGCGGCGGTGAGCCGGCCGATGCCGGTCCGATCGGAGGACCGGCAGGTCCAGACGAACGTGGTCGGGGTGCCGCCGCACGGGCTCGCGCTGCGCCGGATCTCGGTGGGCTCGGGGCGGGCGTTCGACGGGGAGGACGAGCGGGCCCGGAGGCGGGTGGCCCTCGTCGGCGCCACGGTCGTCGAGCGCCTCTTCCGGGGCCTGGACCCCGTGGGCCTCCCGATGCTCGTGGCGCGCGTCCCCTTCGAGGTGATCGGGGTGACGGAGCGGAGGGGGACGGACGCGAACGGGACGGACCAGGACGACGTGGTCGTGGTCCCCCTCGCGACGGCGATGCGGCGGCTCTTGAACGTGTCGCACGTCGGCACGCTGCACGTCCGGGCCCGGCGCCCGGAGCTCCTGGAGCGGGCGGAGCGCGAGGTCCGGGAGGCGCTCCGGGCGGGCCACCGCCTGAGGGAGGGGCGGCCCGACCCGTTCTCGATCCAGGTTCCGGCCGCGCTGCTCCGGGGCGAGCGGGAGGCCGCGGCGGTGCTGGGGAGGCTCACGCTGGGCGTGGCGGGCGTGGCGCTGGCGGTGGGCGGGGTGGGGATCCTCGCGGTGATGCTCCTCTCGGTCCGCGAGCGCCGCCGGGAGATCGGCCTGCGCCGCTCGGTCGGAGCCCGGCGCCGGGACATCCTCCTCCAGTTCGTGGGGGAGTCGACCCTGCTGTCCGGGGCGGGGGCGGCGCTGGGGGCGCTCCTCGGGATGGGGGCGGGAGGCCTCCTCGGGGACCCGTCGTGGGGGGACTCGGCGATCGCGGCCGGGCTCTCGCTCCTGGCGGGGGCCGCCTTCGGCCTCTGGCCCGCCTGGCGCGCGGCCCGCCTGGACCCCGTGGACGCCCTCCGTTCCTGAACCCCAATCCTCCGGTTTGATTCGGAGTCGCCGGTTCATGATCGCTTAAGGGAGAGCTGGTAGAATGCCCCCGCTCCGGAGGAATCCCGGCCATGAGGTGCCTGCTGGTCCTGGGGCTGATGGGCGCGCCCGCGACCTGGACGTTCGAGAAGGACGAGCCCGAGCGGGAACCCGCCGGGTTCGAGTTCGCCGCGACCGCGGGCTCGCCCCCCGGCCGCTGGCGCGTCCTCCGGGACGGCGACAACCGCGTGCTCGCCCAGCTCGACGCCCAGCGGGTGAACAAGCGCTTCGCGCTGGCGGTCGTGAAGGACTCCTCGTACAAGGACGTCCGGCTCTCGGTCCGCGGCAAGCCCGTCTCCGGCAAGGACGACCAGGCGGTGGGCCTCGTGTGGCGGTACCAGGACGAGAAAAACTACTACGTCGCCCGGTCCAACGTCCTGGAGGAGAACGTCCGGCTCTACCGGGTCGTGAACGGCAACCGCATCAAGTTCGCCGGGAAGGAGGATCTCAAGATCAAGCGCGGCGAGTGGCACACCCTCCGCGTGGAGCACCGGGGCAAGGAGATCTCCGTCTTCCTGGGCGAGCGGAAGCTCTTCGAGGCCGACGATGAGACCTTCGAGGGGGCCGGCAAGGTCGGGCTCTGGGTCAAGTCCGACTCCGTGACCTACTTCGACGACCTCGCCGTGGAGGAGCTGGAGTAACGTGCGCGTGCTCGTGGTGGAGGACGAGGTCGACCTGGCCCGCTCGCTCCGGCGGGCGCTCCAGGAGGACGGCCTCGCCGTCGACCTGGCCCACGACGGCGAGAGCGGACTCTACCAGGCCGAGCGCGTGGACTACGACGCCGTCCTCCTCGACCTCATGCTCCCGCGCCTGGACGGCTGGGAGCTGCTCCGCCGGCTCCGGAAGAAGAAGTCGACGCCGGTCCTCGTCCTCACCGCGCGCGACGCGGTGGTCGACAAGGTGAAGGGCCTGAACACGGGCGCGGACGACTACCTGACCAAGCCCTTCGAGCTCGCCGAGCTGATCGCCCGCGTCCGGGCCCTGGTCCGCCGCTCGGCGGGCAAGCCCTCGCCGGTCGTCCGCCTGCGGGACCTCGAGATCGACACCGCCGCCCGGACCGTCCGGCGGGCCGGGAAGGAGCTGGACCTCACGCCCAAGGAGTACGCCCTCGTCGAGCTCCTGGTCCTCCACCGAGGCGAGCTGGTGACCCGGACCATGATCTACGAGCACATCTACGACGACGCGGACGACTCGCTCTCGAACGTGGTCGACGTCTACGCCTCCAACGTGCGGCGGAAGCTGGGCAAGGACTTCGTGGAGACCCGCCGCGGGGAGGGCTACATCGTCCGTGGTTAGGTCGCTGCGCGGGAAGCTCTTCGCGTGGTACGCGCTCGTCCTGGCGCTCCTGGTCGGGGCGTTCGGGACGACGCTCTACGTCCAGCTCCGCCGTTCGCTCCACGCCCGGGTGGACGACCGCCTCAAGGCCCACGCCCAGGCCTTGGCGGGAGCGCTCGAGAGCGAGGGAGACGGGACCTTCGACCTGGAGCTGTCCGACGAGTACGTCCGGCTCTTCCGGGGGGACGACGACGAGTCTCCCTACTACGCGATGTGGGACGCCGGGGGCCGGATCATCGACCGCTCGAAGCCGCGGCTCCAGGTCCCGCCGCCCGACCGCCTCGGCCGCCGCGAGCGCGGCTCCCGGCGCGAGATCGTCGTGGCGGGGCCCGAGGGCGCGCTGGTCCTCGTGGGCCAGCGGGTGAGCGGGGAGAAGGAGCAGGTCCGCCGGCTGCTGGCCGCGGTGCTCGGGGCGGGGGCGGGCGTCATGGTCCTGGCGCTGGCGGGCGGCTGGTTCCTCGCCTGGAGGGCGCTGCGGCCGATCGCGCGCATCACGCAGGCGGCGGCCGAGGTGTCCGCCTCGAACCTCTCGCGGCGCGTGGACGCCTCGAGGATGGAGAGCGAGCTGGCGGGGCTGGCGGCGACGCTGAACGAGGCCTTCGGGCGCCTGGAGCGGGCCTTCGAGCGCCAGACGCGCTTCACGGCGGACGCCTCCCACGAGCTCCGGACCCCGCTCTCGATCCTGATGTCGGAGGCGGAGCTCGCCCTCCGGAAGGAGCGCAGCGCGCCCGAATACCGGGACTCTCTGGAGACGGTGCTCCGGGCGGCGCGGCGGATGAGGGCCGTGGTGGAGGGCCTCCTCACGCTCGCCCGGGCCGACGCGAGGGAACTCAACCTCCGGCGGGAACGCCTGGACCTCCGGAGGGTCGTGGAGGAGACGGCCGCGATGCTGGGGTCGCTCGCCCTGGAGCGGAACGTGGCCGTCACCGTGGCCGCCGATCCCGTCGAGGTCGAGGGGGACCGGGACCGGCTCCGCGAGGTCGTGACGAACCTCCTGACCAACGCGATCCGCTACAACGTCCCGGGGGGGAAGGTCGAGGTCTCCCTCCAGGAGCGGGGCGACCGCGCCGTCCTCGCCGTCGCGGACACGGGGGTCGGCATCCCCGAGAAGGACCGCCCTCACCTCTTCGAGCGGTTCTACCGGGTGGACAAGGCGAGGTCCCGCGAGCAGGGCGGGACGGGCCTGGGCCTGGCGATCACGAAGTGGGCGGTCGAGGAGCACGGGGGCTCGATCTCGTTCGAGGGCCGGGAGGGCGGGGGGACCGTCTTCACGGTGTCGCTGCCCCTCGCGCGCTGAGGACCGCCGCGAGCAGCTGCGGCCCGAAGGCCTCCGCCCTCCAGCGCCGGATCCCCGGCACCGCGGCCAGCGCCGCCGCGTCCCCGGGGGCGTCCAGGGCGATCCGCTCGATCAGCCGCTGCGGCAGGAGCACGCCCGGATCGAGTCCCGACGTCGCGGCCTCCCCCGCGCGCCAGGCCTTGAGGCGGTCCACGCGGGCGGAGGCCTCGCGGGACATCCGGAGGCGCGGGCCGCGGACCCGGCGCGGGAGCTCGGCGTCCGGGACCGCCTCGCCCCTCCGGACGGCCGCCAGGACGTCCCCCGCCCGCCGTTCCTTGAGGCGCGCCGGAAGCCGCGGGACCCGCGCGAGCGCCTGCGCGTCGCGGGGACGGCGGGTCGCCACCGTCACGAGCGCCTCGTCGTGGGCCACCATGAAGGGAGGGAGGTCGGCCTTCCGGGCCCACGAGTCCCGAAGGGAGAGAAGCTCCCGGAGCACGGCCAGCTCGCGGGGAGACAGCTCGGACGCCCCCTTCGCCTTCAGGAAGTCGGCCGGCTCGCGGGGGAGCGCGGGGGGCGTGGAACGGAGCTCTTCGCATTCCTCGGCGGCCCAGGACTCCCGCCCGAGGTCCCGGAGCTCCGACCGCAGGCGGTCCCGGAGGGCGATCAGGTGGCGGACGTCCTCGGCGGCGTAGTGCTCCTGGGCGGGGCTCAGGGGGCGTCGGGACCAGTCGCAGCGCTGGAGCGCCTTGAGGTGCCGGATGCCCAGCTCCCGCTCGTAGAGCTTCTCGAGGCCCATCTCCGTCCGCCCGCAGAGCCGCGCGGCGACGTGCGTGTCGAAGAGGGCGGCGAACTCGAACTTGAAGTCGCGCTTCAGGGTCGCGATGTCGTTCTCGGCGCTGTGCATCACCTTCAGGGTCGCGGGATCGGCCAGGAGGGGGGCCAGGGGCGAGAGGTCGCGGACGGCGAGCGGGTCGACCAGGGCGACGCGGCCGGACGGGTCGGCCGCCTGGACGAGGCAGATCTTCTCGAAGTAGTGGTAGAAGCCGTCCGACTCGGTGTCGATCGCCACGGCCGGCGCGCCGGCGAGGGACCGGACGAGCTCGGCGAGCTCGTCCGGCGTGCGGACCCAGCGGGGCGCGTCCACGTCTGCCGCGAGGATAGACGCCGCGGGGAAGGCCGTCAAGGACCGATCCCGGAGGACTATAATCGGGGGAGCGATCGGCGGTGGAGGATATGGGACCGGGAGGCGCCGTCCGGCGCGAGGTCGAAGCGATCCGGCGCCGGCTCCGCTCGGCGGAGCGCCGGACGCCGGAGGGCCTGCGGCGGACGGCCCGGGGCGCGGCGCGGGGGCGGGGTTTCCGCCACGGGCTCCGGGTGGCCCGGGCCCTCTGGGCGGGAGGAGGCCGCGGCGAGAGGACGCTCGCGGTCCTCTACCTCTCCCGGTTCCACCGGGCCTTCCGGGCCTCCCACTGGGGGGAGTTCAAGGCCTGGGTCGCGGAGTCCCCGGGCGACGAGCAGGCCGACCTCGTCGCGACCCTCCTCCTGGGCCGCCTCGTCCTCCGCGACCGGGCCTGGTGCCGGGTGCTCCGGCATTGGGCCCGGTCGGGGAGCGTCCGCGAGCGCCGCGCGGCCGCGATGGCGCTCCTTCCCCGGACGCGGCGGATGGGGGACGCGGAGGCGGCGCTCGCGCTCTGCGAGGGGCTGATGCGCGACCGCTCGCCGTCCGTCCGCGAGGCGGTCGCCGCGCTGCTCCGCGAGGCCCGCTCGGCCGACCCCTCCCTCGCCGGGCCCTTCCTCGCCCGCTGGCGCCGATCGGTCGATCGTTCGACGGCGTTGGACCGTCGACGCCCGCCCGCGGCCGACCGTGGGACGTCGTCCGCGCCTACTTGCGGTCCGGCAGGAGGGCGCGGAGCATCTCGGGCGGGAGCCGGAGGGCGGCCTGGCCGTGGTCGGAGAACTCGTAGACCGTCTCCAGGTGGTACCACTGCCGGTTGACGGCGCGGGCCTTGAGGGAGTAGGCGACGCGGCGGCGGTCCGCGGCGCGCAGGATCCGGGGATCGTGCTTCGTCACGGAAAGCTCGACGGTCCCCTCGAGCGTTTCCCAGGCCACCGCGTCGGGCGCCTGGAGGCGGCCTTCCGCCACGGCCTGCTGAAGGAGGGTGGACACCTCGCCCCGGATCCGCGCCGGGTCGAGAGGGATCCCGAGGACGAGGCAGGGCCGGTCCATCACGTGGCGGGTCGACGCGCGCGGCTCCCCGCGCGCGCCGGCGAGCGCCTGGGCGAGCTGGGCGTGGGGGGCCTGGGCGAGCCGGAGGGCGTCCAGGACCTTCTCCTCGCGGCTCCCCCGCGTCACGGTCCCGAGGTTGTCCCAGTCGCGGTTCCCGCGCCGGAGGTGGGCGGGGGCGTCGTCCTGGATCCGGCGGACGGCCGTGAAGTCGTCGATGACGGAGACGAAGAGACCGGCGGGCGCCCAGGCGCCCTCGCGGAGGAAGCGGCCGGAGACCCGGTAGCGGTAGCTGTCCCGGCCCAGCGCGGCGCAGAGCGCGCGCGGATCGGCGGGGGCCGGGGAAGGGGCGCCGGGCGCCGGGACGTCCGGCTCCCGCGCGGCGTCCTGCGCGGTCGGGAACGCGGCCGCGGGCTCGGGGTCGGCGAGCGGCTCGATCGCGTCGTCCGTCTCGCGGAGGACGAGGGTCTGGCGGGCGCCCAGGACGCGGTCGGTCCCGGACGGGGCCCGGAGGCGCGCCGTCCCCGCCAGGGGGGTGGCGCGCAGCGACTCGGGGGCCGCGGCGACGAGGACGGAGCCGGAGACCTCGCCCAGGCGCACGCCGAGCGCCCCGCTCGAGACGTGGACGGGCCGGGGCTCGGCGCCGACGTCGATCAGGGCGCTTCCCCGCCGGAGGTCGATCGCGGGGCAGAGATGGGTCTGGCTGAACGACACGGCCACCTCGGCGCCGGCGGGGAGGTGGACGGTGGTGCCGTCCGGGAACGCGAAGCTCCCGGCCGCGTCGGCGCGGAGGGAGTCGGAAGGGCCCAGCGTCCGGGTCTTCGGGAGGGGGAGGGAGGCCCCCTCGGAGACCACGGTCAAGGCGCCGTCGCGGGCGGCGATTTCGACCGCCTCGGTCACCCCGCGGGGAGAGCGGAGCGCGAGGCGCAGGTCCGCGGGCGGGGAGGCGGGGGGAGGCTCGGGCCGGGGCGTCGGAGCGGGCGGCGGGACCGGGGCGGCGGGAACGGGCTCGGGCTCGCGCCGGGGGAGGGGAGACGGCTCGGGGGCGGGGTCCGGAGCGGGGGGCGCCGGCGGCGTCGGAGCGGGAGGGGGGATGACCGTGACCTGCCGCTCGGGCGGGCGCCGGGGGATCCTCGCCTCCAGGAGCGCCCAGGCGAGGGCCCCGAGCAGCAGGGCCGCCGCGGCCGCGCGGAGGAGCGGAAAGCCGCCCTTCGGCCGAGGGGCGGCCGGAAAGGGCGGGACGGTCGAAGCCTCGGGGAGCCGGGCCTCGGCGGCCCGGGCGAGGATGGAGACGTGGCGGCGGCACGCGGCGCAGTCGGCCAGGTGGCGGACCGCGCGGCGCCAGGCCTCCTCGGAGGCCGTGCCCGCCACGACCTCCGCGATCGTCCCGGGATCGGGGCAGGGGTCCTTCGTCACCGATCCTCCGGGGGGATGAAGCTGCGGAGCCGGTCGCGCGCGCGGGTGATGAGGGAGCCCACGGTGCCCACGCCGATCCCGAGGGCGCGCGAGATCTCCCGATAGCTCAGGCCGTCGTAGTAGTACATCCGGAGCGCCGTCCGCTGGAGGGGCCCGAGGCGCTCCATGAGGGCGTCCAGGCGGCGCAGCTCGTCGCGTTCGCCCGCCTCGGCCGTCCCGTCCCGCGCCTCGGCGGGGAGGGGAGCGTCCTCGACGGATCCCCCGCCGAAGCGCCCCCGGAGGGTCTCGGCGCGGAGGGTGTTGAGCGCGAGCCGCACGGCGAGGGAGCGGAGCCAGAGGGAGAACGGGCAGCGCCCGGCGAAGCTCCGGAGCCGGCGGAAGCCGTCCTCGTGGAGCCGCGCGTAGAGCTCCTGGACCACGTTCTCCACGTCGGCCCGGGGGACGGCCGAGAGGCAGCGGAGGAAGGTGAAGCGGACGGCGCCCTCGATCCCCGCGTGGTGGAGCCGCACGAAGTCCTCCCAGGCCGCCCGCTCGCCCCGGACGCAGCGCTCGACCAGCGCGCGCTCCTCGGGGTCCGGGACGGGATCGGGGCTCATCGTCGCCAGGGACGACTCCGCCCTCAGCATACCACGCCTCCGGGAGCTAGACCCCCGGCCCCCGGCCCGTCTTGCGCCGGACGGGATATTAGTAAAAGTTAAGTGATTATTCCTTGACATTAGCGGATCAAATAGTATCCTGGCCGGGATGCAGTTCGAGTCCCTGAAGGTGTACTGCGACGTGGCCCGCCACCGGAGCTTCTCGGAGGCGGCGGCGGCCAACGAGATCTCGCAGTCGGCGGTGAGCCAGATCGTGGGGCAGCTCGAGAAGCGGCTGGGGGTGCTCCTCGTCGACCGCTCGCGCCGGCCGCTCCGGCTCACGCGCGAGGGGCGCGTCTACTACGACGGCTGCCGGAAGCTGGTCGAGCAGTACCTGGGGGTCGAGGCGGCCGTGCGGACGCTGAACGCGGAGATCGGGTCGCAGGTCCGGGTGGCGGCGATCTACTCGGTGGGCCTCCGCGACATGAGCCAGGTGGTCCAGCGCTTCGAGGCCCGCCACCCGGGCGTCGAGGTGGGGATCGAGTACCTCCACCCCGACAAGGTCTACGAGAAGGTCCTGGACGGGACGGCGGACCTCGGGCTCGTCTCCTTCCCCCAGCCCAACCGGAAGCTGGCGGCGCTTCCCTGGCGGGAGGAGGAGATGGTGGTGGCCTGCGCGCGCTCGCACCCGTTCTCGGCGAAGCGGTCGCTCCGGCCGGCCCAGCTCGACGGCCAGAAGTTCGTGGCCTTCGACAAGGGGCTGGCCATCCGCCGGAAGGTGGACCGCTTCCTCCGCGACCACGGCGTGTCCGTGGAGGTCGTCCTCGAGTTCGACAACGTCGAGAACATCAAGCAGGCGATCGAGATCCCCGCCGGGATCGCCCTCCTCCCGAGGCCGGCCCTCGAGCGGGAGCTGCGGGCCGGGACGCTCGCGGCCGTGCCGCTGGCCGACGCCCAGCTCGTCCGGCCGCTCGGGGTGATCCAGCGCCGGAGCCCCCGCCCGAGCGCCGCCGCGCAGGCCCTGGTCGAGCTCCTCCGGCAGCCCGACGAGCCCGGGGGCGGGAACGGGGCGCCGGCCGGAAGCTCCTCCCGGAGGGGCGCGCCATGAGCGCCTTCAACTCGGCCGCCGCCGCCGGCCGCGCCCGGGGCGGGCATCCCTGCGAGCCCGGGAAGCAGGGCCTCTACGACCCGGCCTTCGAGCGCGACGCCTGCGGCGTGGCGTTCGTGGCGGACCTCCAGGGCCGGGCCTCGCACGGGATCGTGGAGAAGGCCGTCGAGGCGCTCGTCAACCTCGAGCACCGGGGGGCCTGCGGCTGCGAGACGAACACGGGCGACGGGGCCGGCCTCCTCCTCCAGACGCCCCACCGCTTCCTCGAGGCGGCCGCGTCGAGGGGGGGCGTGCGGCTTCCCGCCCCGGGCGAGTACGGGGTGGGGATGGTCTACCTCCCCCGCGACCCCGAGGCCCGCCGGCGCTGCGAGGAGCTCTTCGAGGAGGTCGTCCTCGAGGAGGGCCAGTGGGTGCTGGGCTGGCGGACGGTGCCCACGGCGAACGCGTCGCTCGGGCCCACCGCCCGCGCCGCGGAGCCCGCGATCCGGCAGATCTTCGTCGGGCGCTCCGACTCGCTCTCCGACCCGATGTCGTTCGAGCGGAAGCTCTGGGTGATCCGACGGCAGGTGGAGAACCGGGTCCGCGCCTCGGACATCCCCTCGCGGGGCCTCTTTTACATTCCGAGCCTCTCGTACAAGACGGTCGTCTACAAGGGCATGCTCAAGGCCGGGCAGCTGGCCGAGTACTACCCGGACGTCACCGACCCCGCGGTGGAGAGCGCCCTCGCCATGGTCCATTCCCGTTTCTCGACCAACACCTTCCCCAACTGGGCCCGGGCCCATCCCTACCGCTATCTCTCCCACAACGGGGAGATCAACACGCTCCGCGGGAACATCAACTGGATGCACGCCCGCGAGCGGATGTTCGAGTGCGGGCTCCTGGGCCCGGACCTCGCCAAGGCCCTTCCCGTGATCGACACGGAGGGCTCCGACTCCGCCATGTTCGACAACGTCCTCGAGATGCTCGCCCTGACCGGGCGCTCGCTCCCCCACGCGGCCATGATGATGATCCCCGAGCCCTGGGCGGGCCACGAGTCGATGAGCGACGAGAAGAAGGCCTTCTACGAGTACCACGGCACGCTGCTGGAGCCCTGGGACGGCCCGGCCCTCATCGCCTTCACCGACGGGCGCCGGATCGGCGCGGTCCTCGACCGGAACGGCCTCCGGCCCGCCCGCTACTACGTGACGAAGGACGACCTGGTCGTGCTGGCCAGCGAGGTGGGCGTGCTCGACATCCCGCCCGGTCGCGTCCGCCTCAAGGGTCGGCTCCAGCCCGGCCGGATGTTCCTGGTCGACCTCGACCTCAAGCGCATCATCGCCGACGAGGAGTTGAAGCGCCGGATCTGCCGCGAGAAGCCCTACCGCGCCTGGCTGGACTCGAATCTCGTCCGGCTCGACGACCTCCCCGCGGGCGCGCCCCCGCGCGAGCTGGCCGAACCGGAGCTGCTCCGCCTCCAGCACGCGTTCGGGTACACCACCGAGGACGTGAAGATCCTCCTGACGCCGATGGCCGCCGACGGCGTCGAGCCCGTGGGCTCGATGGGCACGGACACCCCCCTCGCCGTCCTCTCCGACCGGCCCCAGCTCCTCCCCAACTACTTCAAGCAGCTCTTCGCGCAGGTGACCAACCCTCCGGTGGACGCGATCCGCGAGGAGATCGTGATGGCCACCGAGACGACCCTGGGCCCCGAGCGGAACCTCCTCGACCCCCGGCCCGAGTCGTGCCGGCAGATCAAGCTCCGGGCGCCCGTCCTGACGAACGGCGAGCTCGAGAAGCTCCGGGGCCTGGACGGCTCCTCGGGCTTCAAGGCGGCGACGCTTCCGGTCCTCTTCGACCCGCGCCGCGGCGGAGAGGGCCTGGAGTCGGCCCTGGAGGAGCTCTGCGAGCGCGCCTCCCGCGCCCTCGAGGAAGGCGCGAACCTCCTCATCCTCTCGGACCGGGGGGTGGATCCGGAGCGGGCGCCGATCCCGGCCCTTTTGGCGGTCTCGGGCGTCCACCACCACCTCGTCCGCGAGGGGACGAGGACCCGGGCGGCGATCGTGCTCGAGAGCGGCGAGCCCCGGGAGGTCCACCACTTCGCGACGCTGCTCGGCTACGGGGCCGGGGCCGTGAACCCGTACGTGGCCCTCGAGACGATCTCGGGGCTCTGCCGGGCGGGCCTCCTTCCGGATCCCGACCCCGCGCACGCGGCGAAGAACTACGTGAAGGCCGTGATGAAGGGCGTGGTCAAGGTCATCTCCAAGATGGGGATCTCGACCGTCCAGAGCTACCGCGGCGCCCAGATCTTCGAGGCGATCGGCCTGAGCCAGGACCTGGTGGACCGCTACTTCACCTGGACCGCCTCCCGCGTGGCCGGCGTGGGCCTCGACGTCGTCGCCCGCGAGGCCGCCATGCGCCACGAGAAGGCCTTCCCCGACCGCCGGACCAACGGGCACGTCCTCGACGCCGGCGGCCAGTACCAGTACCGGCGGGACGGGGAGTACCACCTCTTCAACCCCGAGACGATCCACCGGCTCCAGTACGCCTGCCGCACCGCCAGCTACAAGGTCTTCCAGGAGTACAGCGAGCTCGTCAACAACCAGTCCCGCCGCCTGGCCACCCTCCGCGGCCTCATGGACCTCAGGTTCGACCGGCCGCCCGTTCCGATCGAGGAGGTGGAGCCCGTCGAGGACATCGTCCGGCGCTTCAAGACGGGGGCCATGTCCTACGGGTCGATCTCGAAGGAGGCGCACGAGACGCTCGCCATCGCGATGAACCGGATCGGCGGGAAGTCGAACACGGGGGAGGGGGGCGAGGACCCGGCGCGCTACGTCCCGGACCCGAACGGGGACTCCCGCAACAGCGCGATCAAGCAGGTGGCGTCCGGGCGCTTCGGGGTGACCTCGGTCTACCTCGTGAACGCACAGGAGCTCCAGATCAAGATGGCCCAGGGCGCCAAGCCCGGCGAGGGCGGCCAGCTCCCGGGCTCCAAGGTCTACCCCTGGATCGCCAAGGTCCGGCACGCGACCCCGGGCGTGGGGCTCATCTCGCCGCCGCCCCACCACGACATCTACTCGATCGAGGACCTGGCGGAGCTGATCTACGACCTCAAGAACGCGAACGACCGGGCCCGGATCAGCGTGAAGCTGGTCGCCGAGGTGGGCGTGGGCACGATCGCGGCGGGCGTGGCCAAGGCGAAGGCCGACGTCGTCCTCATCTCGGGCTACGACGGCGGGACCGGCGCCTCGCCCCTCACCTCGATCAAGCACGCGGGGATCCCCTGGGAGCTGGGCCTCGCCGAGACCCAGCAGGTCCTCGTCCTCAACAACCTGCGGAGCCGGATCCGCGTCGAGGCGGACGGCCAGCTCAAGACCGGCCGCGACGTCGTGATCGCGGCGCTTCTCGGGGCCGAGGAGTTCGGGTTCGCCACGGCGCCGCTCGTCGTCCTGGGTTGCATCATGATGCGGGTCTGCCACCTGAACACCTGCCCGGTGGGCGTGGCGACGCAGGACCCGAAGCTCCGGGCGAAGTTCACCGGGGACCCCGCCCACGTGGTCACGTTCATGAGGTTCGTCGCCCAGGAGGTCCGGGAGCTCATGGCCCGGCTCGGGTTCCGCCGGCTCGAGGAGATGGTGGGCCGCACCGACCGGATCGAGATGAGGGAGGCCGTGGAGCACTGGAAGGCCCGGGGCCTCGACTTCGCCCAGATCCTCTACCAGCCGCCCGTGGGGCCCGAGGTGGGCCGCCACGCCTCCGAGGCCCAGGACCACGGCCTGGAGCGGACGCTCGACCGGAGGTCCCTCCTGGGCCTCTGCCGGCCCGCGATCGAGAAGCGCGAGGCCGTGGCCGCCACGCTCCCCATCCGGAACCAGGACCGCACCGTCGGGGCCATCCTCTCGGCCGAGGTGACCCGCCGCTACGGCCACCGGGGCCTCCCCGACGGGACGATCACGCTCCACTTCCAGGGCTCGGCCGGCCAGAGCTTCGGCGCCTTCGTCACCCGGGGCATCACCCTCGTCCTCGAGGGCGACTCGAACGACTACCTCGGCAAGGGCCTCTCGGGGGGACGCCTCATCGTCTACCCGCCGGAGGAGGCGACCTTCGCGGCCGAGGACAACGTGATCGCGGGCAACGTCGCCCTCTACGGGGCCACGGACGGCGAGGCCTACGTCCGCGGCCTCGCCGGCGAGCGCTTCGCCGTCCGGAACTCGGGCGCAAACGCCGTCGTCGAGGGCGTGGGCGACCACGGCTGCGAATACATGACGGGCGGCCGGGTGGTCGTCCTGGGGCCCACCGGCCGGAACTTCGCGGCGGGGATGTCGGGCGGGATCGCCTACGTCCTCGACGAGGAGGGCGATTTCCAGGCGCGCTGCAACCGGTCCATGGTCGGCCTCTATCCGCTCGACGACCCCGAGGAGATCGAGAAGGTCCGCTGGATGCTCCGCCGGCACGCCGACCTCACCCAGAGCCAGAAGGCCTGGAAGGTGCTGGCCCTCTGGGACTCCATCCTCCGGAAGTTCGTCAAGGTCCTGCCCCACGACTTCAAGCGCGCGCTCGAGGCGGAGCGCAAGGTGCGCGCGATGGGGCTCTCGGAGGAGGCCGCGGAGATGAAGGCCTTCGAGCTCAACGCGAACGACAAGTCCGCGAGGGTGGCGGGGAATTAGATGGAGCGAATCCGGAATCCGGAATCCGGAATCCAGAATCCAGCCGGTTCCCCCTCCCGCCCCCCCGCGGGGGGAGGAATTCCGGGGAATCATTCCGGATTCCCCCCTCCCCTCCGGGGAGGGGGCCGGGGGCGGGGGAAGCCGTTCCGGATTCGGGATTCGGGATTCGGGATTCCAGGTTAGACATGGGCAAGCCGACGGGATTCATCGAGTTCAGGCGGGAGACGCCCCCGTACCGGTCCCCGGCCGAACGCACGGCGGACTGGAACGAGTTCCACCACCACCAGGCGGAGGCGAAGCTCAAGGAGCAGGGGGCGCGCTGCATGGACTGCGGCGTCCCCTTCTGCCACACCGGGACCCTCCTCGGGGGCATGGCCTCGGGCTGCCCGATCCACAACCTGGTCCCCGAGTGGAACGACCTGGTCTACCGCGACCAGTGGCGCGAGGCCCTGGACCGCCTCCACAAGACGAACAACTTCCCCGAGTTCACGGGCCGGGTCTGCCCGGCGCCCTGCGAGGGCTCCTGCGTCCTCGGGATCAACGACGACCCGGTCACCATCAAGAGCATCGAGTGCGCGATCGTGGACCGAGGCTTCGAGGAGGGCTGGGTCCGGCCGGAGCCGCCCGAGAAGCGGACGGGGAAGCGCGTCGCCGTCGTGGGCTCGGGCCCCGCGGGCCTGGCCTGCGCCGCCCAGCTCAACCGCGCGGGCCACGAGGTCAGCGTCTTCGAGCGCGACGACCGGATCGGCGGCCTCCTCATGTACGGCATCCCGAGCATGAAGCTCGAGAAGTCGATCGTCAAGCGCCGGGTCGACCTCCTGGCCGCGGAGGGCGTGCGCTTCGTGACCGGGGCCGAGGTGGGGAAGAACCCGCCGGCGGACGTCCTCCTCAAGGACTTCGACGCGGCCGCGCTCTGCATCGGGGCGACGAAGCCCCGCGACCTCCCGGTCGAGGGCCGGAGCCTCCGGGGCGTCCACTTCGCGATGGAGTTCCTCCTCAAGAACACGAAGAGCCTGCTCGACAGCGGCCTCGAGGACGGCGCCTTCATCTCCGCGAAGGGGAAGGACGTGATCGTGATCGGGGGCGGCGATACGGGCACCGACTGCGTGGGGACCGCGATGCGCCACGGCTGCCGGAGTCTCGTCCAGTTCGAGATCCTCCCCAAGCCCCCCGACGCGCGGGCCGCGGACAACCCCTGGCCCCAGTGGCCCAAGGTCTACAAGCTCGACTACGGGCAGGAGGAGGCGGCCGCGAAGTTCGGCGCCGACCCGCGCGTCTACTCGATCGGGACCAAGGGCTTCCGGGGCGACGCGCAGGGGAACCTGAGGGAGGCGGTCACGGTCCAGCTCCGCTGGGAGAAGGGCCCCGACGGCCGCCCGAAGCTCGCCGAGGTCCCCGGGACCGAGAAACCATGGCCGGCCCAGCTCGTCCTTCTCGCGATGGGCTTCCTCGGGCCCGAGGAGCAGCTGCTCAAGGCCCTGAGCGTGGCGGCCGACGAGCGCTCGAACGCGAAGGCCGAGTTCGGGAAGTTCGCCACGAGCGTGAAGGGCGTCTTCGCCGCGGGCGACGCCCGCCGCGGCCAGTCCCTCATCGTCTGGGCCATCGCCGAGGGCCGCCAGTGCGCCCGCGAGATCGACCGCTTCCTGATGGGGGCGACGCAGCTGCCGTAGGGACGGGTACGCGGTCCACAGTCCAGAGTCCCGAGTCCACGGTCCCGGGTCGGTAGGTCGGGCCCCTCGGCCGGGGATTCCAAGGAGGGACGGCTCGGGTAGGAGATACAGAGCGGGGGTCCCACCCCTTCGCTTTTTCCGAAGGCGGAGGCCGTCTCGACCGCCCAACCCCTGAAGTATGATCGATGTGGCGATGCGCCTCGAGCTCGACCCGGCGGCATTCTTCCGCGACCACTACGAGAAGGTCTTCCGCTTCGTCGCCTCCGCCACCGGCCTGCCCGACGACCAGGTCGAGGACCTCGTCCAGGAGACCCTCTTCCAGGCCTGGCGCGACCGCGAGCGCTTCCGCACCGAGTCCGCCCCGCTCACCTGGGTGCTCGCCATCGCGAAGCACCGCGTCTACGACTTCCGGCGCCGGGAGGACCGCGTCCGCGCCGCCGAGCCCATCCTCCGGGCGCTGGCCGAGATCGAGAGCGAGGAGATCCCCGAGCGGGTCCTCTCGACCCACGAGATGGGCCAACGCGTGCGGTCGGCTCTCGACTCGATGCCCCCCGAGTATTCCGATATCCTCCTCCTCCGCTATCTCGTGGGCCGCTCCGTCCAGGCGATCGCCGACGAGCTCGGCGAGAGCAAGAAGGCCACCGAGTCGCGCCTCCACCGCGCCCGGGAGGCGCTTCGGAAGATCCTGAAAGAGGGACACGCCGATGCCTGATCCGCTGGAATCCAATGTCGAGCGGCTCGTGCGCCGCCACGGCGTCCGGCTCGATCCGGAGCGCGTCGACCGGTCGTGCGAGGCCTTCCTGCGGCGGCTCCGCGGCGGGACGCCCGCCGTCTCCGCGCGGCGCTGGGTCCTGCCGGGACTCGCCGCCTCCGCCGTCTTTGCGGCGACCCTGTGGCTCGCGCTCGTCCCCTCGCGCGAGCAGGCGGCCGACTGGAGCCGCGCCGCCCGGCTCGTCGAGCCCGCCGCTCCGCCCCTTCCGCCCTCCGGGAACGCCGCCTTCCGCGACGTCACCGCGGCGACCGGGCTCGGGGCCGCGATGGAGGCCCACGTCCGCGCCTTCCCCCGGTGGACCCAGGCCGGGATGACCTTCGCCGACCTCGACGGCGACGGCGCGCTCGACCTCCACCTGGCCAGCCTCGACCCGGCCGCCCCCGCCCTCCTGGCCTCGAACCACGGCTTCGGCCGCTTCGCGCGCGTCGAGCCGGGCGGGCCCGTCCCGCGCCGCACGCGCATCTCCCATCCCCTGCCCTACCCCGGCGGCATGATCCGGCTCGCGGGAGACCTCGACGAGGACGGCGCGCTCGACCTCTTCGCCGCCTGGCACGGCAACGGCGGCGAGCTCTGGCTGAACCGCAGCCGCACCGGCTTCGAGCCGATCTTCGAGTTCCGGCGCGCGCCGTTCCTCGACGACGAGTTCCCCGCCCTCCGCCACTGCGCCTTCGCCGACCTGGACGGCGACGGAAGGGTGGACCTCCTCCGGAACGACGAGTCCGCGCGCGCCCGGCTGCATCGCGGGCGGGGAGATGGGACCTTCGACCCCAAGCCCGCGCTCACTCTCGAGACGGGCCTGCCCTCGGGCGGCGTCATCCCCGTGGACCTGGACGGCGACGGCGACCTCGACCTCCTCTGCCGCCGGACCGGCTTCACGGGCCCCGACGGCCGCCGCATCTTCCGCAACGACGGCAACCTGAAGTTCAGCGCGGCCACGGCCGAGTTCGGCCTTGACGAGAACGGCAGCATCCACGGCACGGGCGACCTGAACCACGACGGCGCGCCCGATCTCGTCTGCGTCGAGGGCGCCGGGGTCGAGATCTACCTGAACGACGGCGCCGGCCGCTTCGCCCGGCGGGCGGGCGCGGTCCGGGGCCTCGAGCGCGCCCCGTGGAAGCCGCACGCCCAGTACGGCCGCGGCTGGGGCGGGGCGGCGGTCACGGACTTCGACAACGACGGCGCGGCCGACGTCATCGTGAACGGCAAGTTCTTCCTCTACGTGCTGCGCGGCCTGGGGAACGGCGACTTCGAGTACGCGAACGACCGCTGGGCCCTGCCCTCGGTCTCCTATTGCACCGTCGACGACGGGGTCTGCTTCGGCGACTTCGACGGGGACGGACGGCTCGACGTGGTGGCGGCCACCGGCCGGCAGGGAAGCGACGAGCGGACCGTGGGGCTCTTCCGGAACGAACTCCGCGAACGCGGGTGGCTGCGGGTGCAGCTCTCCGGGCGGCCGGGAAACCGGATGGCGGCCGGCGCGCGGATCCGTCTCACCGAGCCCGGCACCGGGAGGCTCCTCTGGAGCGAGCAGATCTCCGCCTGGAACCGCCAGAGCTTTCACAGCTACTACGCCCAGGCGTCGACGGAGCGGCACTTCGGCCTGGGCGAGCGGGCGGCGGCCGACGTCCGGGTCGACTTCCCCTCCGGGCGCAGCGCGCTCCGGCGGGGCGTCCCCGCGAACGCGACCGTCCTCGTCCGCGAGGAATGATTCCGCGAAGGAGCGGGCCGCGCCGAGCGCCCAACGGGCAGCAACGGAGGGCGCGATGAAGACGATCTGGCTCCTGGCCCTGCTGGGCATCGCCCAGGAGGACACCCTGGCCCGGCGTGCGGCGGCGATCCGGCCGACCGCGGCCGAGGGCCGCTGGCGCGAGGTGCCCTGGGTCGCGTCGCTCCGCGAGGGCCGCGAGCTCGCCCAGAGGGAGGACCTTCCCGTCTTCGTCTGGGCGGTCGACGACGACCCCCTCGAGCGCTGCTGAGGCGCCGCGCACACGTTCCGGGCGAACGTGCTCACGGACGCCGCCGTGGTGGACCTCCTCCGCCGCCGCTTCGTGCCGGTGGCGCTCAACTGGAAGTCCGGCGCGGGCGTGTCCGAGGACGAGCGCCGTCTTCGCTCCGAGTGGGGCCTCGGGCGCGGCGCCCCGACCGGGACGTTCGTGCTCCGCAAGGACGGGACGCTCGTCGCCCGCGGCGGCGGGAGCAGGCCCGAGTCCATGGCGGCCTTCCTCCGCGACACCCTCGCGACCCTGGGCACGCCGCCGGAGCGCGGGGCCGCCTCGCGCGCCTTGGCCACGGACCGCGGTCTGGGAGTCCGCTCCGACGGCTCGATCCGCCTCGCCCTCACGGTCCGCGCGATGAAGGACGGCGCCTCCGCGAACCACCGCCCGATGATGGACAGCGTCGTCTTCATGCCCGCCCAGCTCAAGTCCCTGGCGCCCCCCGCGGGCGCGGCCCGCTACGAGCTGCCTGCCGAGGTCGCCCGCGAGTTCGTCCGGCTTCTCACGGACGACGGCGACAAGGTCTACGCGATGCGCCCGCAGGACGCAACGGAGGCCCGCCTCGAGGCGTCGGTCGAGGGCGACGTCGTCCGGCTCTCCGGCGCGATCGCCGGGAGCCGCCCCTACTCGGGGGGCGGCACGGGGGTCATCGTCTCCTCCGGCCGCTTGGACGGCCGCCTCTCCTTCGACGCCGCCGGCGAGCTCCAGAGCCTGCTCGTCGTCTCCGACGCCCAGTACCGCCAGCCCTGGGCAAAGGCCCCGCACGCGGTGGGCGGCCTCCTCGAGTGGAGGCGCCATTGAGGATACGTGCCCCTAGCCGGTAGGCCGGAAGGCGTTTCAATGGAGGGAAGCGGGCCGCTCCGGATTGGGAGGGCTTACGGTGCGTGGGAGCGGTCTTGAAGGTCGAATCGGATTCGTTTGCGCTCCCTGATCCCGCGGGGCGGCTCCCGGGCTATACTCGGGGAGAGCTCGGGAGATCGACGATGACGACCCTGCTTCTGGCGACCCTCCTCCTGTCCGCGCAGGCGGACGCCCAGGCCGACGCGGCCATCGACGCGTTCAAGAAGGCCTACGCGACCGATTCGTCGGCCGACCGCGCGGCGGCGGCGGCCCAGCTCGGAAAGACGCCCCACGCGAAGACGCTCTCGATCCTGAAGGGGCTCCTGACGAAAGACGAGGCGACGGTGCGCGCGGCGGCGGCGCGGGCGCTGGGGACGTTCGAGGACCACAGGAAGGAGGCGCTCGTCGCGCTCCTGAACGCCCTCTCGCCCAACGCCCGCGAGCCGGGCGCGCTCGCGGCCGTCCTCGACGCCATCGGCAAGGTCGGCGACGCCTCGGCCGCCCCGGCCGTCCACCGGTATTTCGACGAGCGCGACCCGAGGGTCGCGCAGTCCTCGTACGAGGCGACGGGGGCGATCGGCAGCGCCGGCTCCGTGGACCCGCTCATCGAGTACTTGAAGAAGCTGGAGCAGAAAGCGGTGTCAAGGCCGGGCAACGTGGACGCGAATCCGAACGGGAACGGCGTGATCGTCTCGGGCGACTACGCGCTCCGGCAGCGGGCGGAGAAGCTGATCCCGGAGGTGAACAAGGCGCTCGCCCGGATCACGGGGCAGAACTTCATGTCGGCCAAGGACTGGCAGGCCTGGTGGAGCCAGAACCGCGCGACCTTCAAGCCCAACAAGCCGTAGCCGGCCCTACCTGGGCGGCGTGCAGGGTGTAGGGGGTTAAAAGAGGGGCTCGCTCGCCTGCTCTTCGGGTTCCGGCAGGAACAACCTACCTTCGAAGAGGCCCTCCCTGTGCCGGGCAAGGCACCAGAACGGGCCTTACCTGACGCCTTCCGGACCCAGGGCGGACACGCAGCCCGGAGCCGTCCGGACCGGATGGGCTCACCCTGCTTGGGAGCAGTCTTGGGACGACGCAACTGCCCTGGGGGCGGGTCCGAGGTCTACAGGCCTCACTCCACGGTCTCTCTCCGAGAAGCCGGGACGCCAGCGTGCCCAATCGGAATCGATCCTCCGGCTTCTTCATGATTGCTTGGTCGATGTGACGCGTGACCCGCTGGTCCGACGCCAGGGCCGACAATTCGGTCAGCGCATCGAGCCCTCGGCGAAAGATGGCCAGCGCAGGGTGCGGCGGATCGTCGTCGCTGTGGTGATGCCAGTATCCGCCAGCGCCGCAGGGGTCGGGCCGGTCCTCCCAGACGAGCAGCAGCGCTTCAATAGACCCGGGAGCCGCCGGCTTCGCGGTAACGACGCGTGCCAGATCACGGATGAACAGGCCTCGACGGTCCTGGTGAAATCCGCCAGCGAATAAGTCCGGAAACTCCCCTTTCAGCGTCTCCAGCTTCGCATGGATATCCTTCAGATCGGCATCGTGGCGAAGCGTCGCCGCGTAGAAGTGCTGATACAGACATCGGGCCAGCAGACGCGCAGGAATCGCCCTCAACTCGCCCAGCCCTTCGAGCGCATCGCCGTCAAAAAAGTACTCCGCACGCTCAATCAGAGCCCACAGTCTCCGGGCATCCTCCGTCGATCCGCGATGTGCCAGTTGGATGACGCTCACGAAGGTCGACATCCTGGCGACATCCAGGACATAGCCCGTCAAGCGAGGCTCGGGCTGCCCCAAAGAGAAGGGACGAGTAGGGGGGCGATGCTCGGCATCGCCGAACGCGACCCTCTCCTCCCCTCCCATCAGGACGCGCGTCTCCCGCTCGGACTCCTTCTTCAAGAGGAACGCAGGCCGGTAAAGCCCGGGATCGTGGCTGGTGGAGGAATTTCCGGCCAGCGTCGTCCGGCCGGTAGACGCGAGGACGAGCGGCGCGTCCTTCGGAGGAAACGGCAGGCCATAGCGCTCCGCCATCCTGACGAGCTCCGGAAGGTCGAGCTCGCCGGGAGCGGCCTGCAGGAACAGAAGGCACGTGACGAGCGACGTCATTCCAGGTCTCGATTCTGTCAGCCCTTGCCGAGCGGAGCAAGCCTTTCGTAACCAGCCTCTTCTCTGTGTTCCGTCGTCGGGGCGCGCGGTGCGCGGGCTCTTCCGTCAATAGTTCCAAGCGCCCTCGAGCGAGGGCATTTAGGCCCGGCCGCCGCGGGCGGGGGGCTCGGCACGGAGAACTAACACCCGACTTCCCCTTGACACGCGCAGATGCATATGCAATTATATATTCTTCTTCGCCGTTGAGATCGCCCGGGGAGCGTTGAAGGAACTCGGCCAGCTGCGGGCATTCGACGGAAGGAGAATCCTGGGTGCGATTGAGCGAGAGTTGTCTCAGGAGCCCACCAAGGCGACGCGGCGACGGAAGATCCTTCCCGATTTGAAGCCCCCGTTTGAAGCGGTGCCCCCTGTCTGGGAGCTTCGTGTCGGAGAGTGCCGGGTCTTCTACGATGTGAATGAGGAGGATAGGAAGGTGTACGTGCGAGCGGTGCGCCACAAGCCGCCGCACAAGACGACGGAGGAGATCCTATGAAGACAATCAATGTGCGGGACCTACAGAAGAAGGTCCGCGAGTGCGTGGAGACTTCACAAAAGGAGCGAGTCATCATTACTCGGCATGGCCGCCCTGCGGCCATCTTGATTGGAATCGAAGGTCAGGAGTGGGAGGATGTCGTCCTCGAGACCAGTGCAAAGTTCTGGAAGATGATTGCGGAACGTCGTAAGGAGAAGACGGTCCCCATCCGCGAGGCACGAAAGCTCCTCGAGGCCCGATGGGCTAAACGGGGAAGACCTTCCAAAGCGAAGCGTACTCCACGTAGGAAGAAGTCCTAAGTGCTCGCGGTCTCAAGTGCGTATCGGAATTGCTCGCACAGTTTCCAGTTACCAGTTCCCAGAAGTCGAACGCGCGCGCTCTGCTGGAAACTGGAAACTGGGAACCGGGAACTGTGC
>Ga0187893_10002147_pt1 | contig 44334 bp, 35 predicted proteins | sample MA1701074metaG_FD_139574 | JGI IMG/M metagenome (GOLD analysis project Ga0187893, IMG submission 139574) | White microbial mat communities from a basaltic lava cave in the Kipuka Kanohina Cave System on the Island of Hawaii, USA - MA170107-4 metaG ... | reverse complement strand
GCGCCGGCGCCCGGTCGCGAGCGGCCCGCCGATGATGGATACGATGCCGGCACTTGCCGTCACCGCATTGCTCCAGGAGCGCGCGACGGCCACGACCAGATGCCCCACCTGTGCGGGATCCGCGGCGGACTCGAGCGCGCCGCCGCCAAGGCCCGGCACACGCACGGCGGCGAGGCTCGTGGCCGGGTCCCACCCGGCGAGCTCCGCGTCGTAGGTCGCTCCGTCGTGACGTCGTACGCGGATGCCGTCTTCGCGCCCCAGTGCGCCCATCGTCGTGACGATGACGTCCGGGCTGTACACGAGTCCGCTGGCAGGCCGGCGCCGGCCCTGTACCTGGACGACCGATGCGGCCGCACCGGCCACGAGGTCTGCAAGTCGCTGCGAGAGTTCGGTCAGCATGGATGCATGGTGCCATGGCGCACGCCCGTGGCACATCACCCGATCGGGCGGGGACAAGAGTGCGAGGGAGCACGCCACGAAGACCACGACATGGTTGAGACGTGCGAAGACCGTTACACCGGGTACTGCCGAATCGCGCGCTCAACCGCTCGGACAATCGCCTCGGGCTCGAACGGCTTGGGGATCGTCATGACGAAATCTCCGTTCTCGCGAGCCGCCTTGAGGGACGCGTCCATGCCGGAAATGGCGATGACCGGTGTCAACCGCGTCTTGGCGACGGCGCGCAGCTCGGTAAGCACCTCGAACCCAGAGGCGATAGGGAGGTTGAGATCGAGCACGACGACGTCAGGCTCGTACGCCTCGAGCAGGCGCAGGCCCGCCAGGCCATCGGATGCGCTGCGCACGCGATACCCCGTCATTTTGAGCGCCGTCGCGAGCATCTCCCGCGTCGCGTCGTCGTCTTCGACGATCAAGATTTCTCGCTGAGCCGTAAGGGGAAAACTCGCAGCCACGACGATCCTTCGCGATGGGGACTATCGGGATGGAAGTATATCGGCTCCCCACGGCACCGCGCGAATGAGCTTGCAAGCTCAGCCATCGCTACAAGAGCAAAGTCTCCACTCGGTGCGCGTGCACGGCGCCCTCGCCTGGCGACCACGCGAAAATCGTGAATTGGCCGTCCTGCGACACCACGAGTGCGACCGCGTCACGCTGATCGTGGACGAACTGTGCGGCCGCCAGGTGACGCGTCCCACCGAGCTCGCCCGGATGCATGCGCTCAGCCTGGGCTCCAAAAATCGGCTCCGTCACCACGATCTGCTCGACAGGTCCGTTGCCGTTCCGACGGCCGATCTTCGCGCCGAACACGAGCAGGTCGTAGCGGTTCGTGAGGACGGTGGCGCCGTCGACGGCGGTCAGGCCGGCCAGCGACTCGACTGCGCGGTCGATCGCCTCCTGCCAATCGTGCGGAGGCATCGTCGCGTGACGGCGCAGCAGTTGGGAGAGCTCGCAGAATGGAGGCTGCACCGCGTAGCGCATCGGCTGCACGATCGATTCCCGCCACTCGTCGCTCCCGGCGGGGACGAGGAGGAGGATGCCGCCGCGGCCATGCCGGCGCATCGAAAGCGCGAGCTGGACTTGGACGTTGAGCGCGTCATCAGTGAGTGACCTGATGTCGAAACCGAGCATCGAGGTCAGAAGCGCAGGGCAGTCGGCGATGGCCGACGCGTGTTCGTCGATGATCTTGATGCGGTCGCCTTCGAGCACGGCGACGTTGACGAACTTCCGCGACTCGTGGCGCGGGCGGTGCTTCAAGACGAGCACGCCGGGCCCCACCACCTCGACGACAAAGCAGAAGGGCGGAATCATGTGCGTCGTGCCCCAGACGATCAGGGTTTCGCCATCAGGCCAGACTCCAAGATGAATGCCTGGCCGCTCGACGGCCGCGGCCAGCCGAGTGAGCGCGGCCGGATCGAGCGGTAGCGCCTGTGCAAAGACGAGCGGGCGGATCTCGGGCGTCGGGCGCAGAAAGGCGAGCGAGATCTTCGGGATGTAGCCTTCCTCGCGGCGGACGCTCGCCCAAAAGGCGACGTCGACGAGCGCCTCGATGTGCCGCGCCTCGGGCAGCAGTTCGAACGGCGGCAGGATCCGGTCCTGCGGCGGGAGTGCCGCGCGGTGGAGCCGCAGATGCTCGGCGACCGTGGGCGCCACGGCGCCCGCGACGGCGTAGGCAGGCGGCGACATTGGCTATCGCAGCTCGGGGGGGAGCGGCGTCTTCTCAGGGGACGGCTCCGCTGGGGCCGGAAGGACGCCGAGCATCGCGCGCAGCTGGTCTCCCTCCATCACTTCTTGTTCCAGGAGCCGGCGCGTGACGACTTCGAGCTTGTCGCGCTGGTCGGTGAGAATCCGCCGTGCCTCGGCATGTGCCGCGGTCATGATCCGCTTGACTTCAGCGTCGATGAGCCGAGCCGTGTCCTCCGCATAGGCGCCGCGCTCGGGGCCGAGCGCGATGTCGAGGAACTTCGTGCGCTTGTGGCCGTCGTAGTTGATGGCGCCGAGCGCGTCGCTCATGCCCCACTCGGTGACCATGGCCCGCGCGATGTCGGTGGCGCGCTGCAGGTCGTTTTGCGCGCCGGTCGAAATCTCGCCGAGTGCGATCTCCTCGGCCGTCCGGCCGCCGAGCAGCACCGCGAGCTGATTGAGGAGATCCTGTCGCTGCATCAGGTACCGGTCTTCGAGCGGCAGCTGCATCGTGTAGCCGAGCGCGCCGAAACCGCGCTGCACGATCGAAATCTTGTGGACCGGGTCCATGCCGGGAATGACCGTCGCGACGATCGCGTGACCCGATTCGTGGTAAGCGACGATCTCGCGCTCCTTGCGGCTCATCACGCGCTTTTTCTCGAGGCCGGCGATCAGGCGATCGATCGCCTCGTCGAAATCCGCCATCTCCACCGCGGTCTTGTCCTTGCGGGCCGCGAGGAGCGCGGCCTCGTTCACGAGGTTCGCCAGGTCGGCGCCGGCGAAGCCGGCGGTGCGCGCGGCGACTACTTTGAGGTCGATCTCCGGCGTGAGCTTCACCTGCCGCGTGTGAATCCTGAGCACTTCCTCGCGCCCCTTTACGTCGGGCTTGTCGACGAGAACCTGCCGATCGAACCGTCCGGGGCGGAGCAGCGCCGGATCGAGCACCTCAGGGCGATTGGTCGCGGCCATGATGATGATCGCCTTGCGCGAATCGAAGCCATCCATCTCGGCCAGCAGCTGATTGAGCGTTTGCTCGCGCTCCTCGTGCGACCCCATCGGGCTCTGGACGCGCGCGCGGCCGAGCGCGTCGAGCTCGTCGATGAAAATAATGCAGGGCGCCTTCTGCTCGGCCTGCGAGAAGAGATCCCGGACGCGTGCGGCGCCGACGCCGACGAACATCTCCACGAACTCCGACCCGCTCAGGCTGAAGAAGGGAACCTTCGCTTCGCCGGCCACGGCGCGCGCGAGCAGCGTCTTGCCCGTGCCGGGCGGGCCGACCAGAAGCACGCCTTTCGGGATTCGTCCGCCGAGCGCCGTGTACTTCTTCGGGTTCCTCAGGAACTCGACGATCTCCTTGAGCTCCTGCTCGGCTTCGTCCACGCCGGCGACGTCCGCGAAGCTCACCTTCACATCGTCTTCGGCGAAAACGCGGTGCTTGCTGCGCGCGAACGACATCACGCCGCCCTCGGCGCCGCTCATCCGGCGGAAGAAGAAGCTCCACAGGGCGAAGAGCAGCAGGATCGGAATGACCCAGCCGATCACTTCCGGCAGCCATCGGCTGACGAATTCGCCCGTGTAGCGGACGCCAGCCGCGTCGAGTTCCTCGAGCAGCTTCGGGTCTTCGATTCGCGCCGCATTGAAGTTGCGGCTGCCGTTGACGTCGGCTTTGTAGGTGCCGCGAATCGTCTGCTCCGAGATGACGACTTCAGCGACTTGGCCCGCACGGACCGCGTTCTTGAGCTCGCTGTACGTAATCTGCCGCCCAGACGGCGCGAGCAGCCACGTCTGCGCGAGGGCCATCAGGAGGAGGAACCCCACCACGTACCACACCATGCCTGCGGGACGCGTGGGCCCAGGCAGCGAACGCCGCTCGCTCTGGCGCTTGTCCCGCGGGTTCATGCCGGGCGGAATGCGGGTTGGTGGCATTTAGGCGTCACCTGACAATCGACAACTTCTCCTTGTCGAACCTCAATTCATTGTCGCCCACGTCGACGGTCACGCGGTCGCCTTCGCGGAACTCACCCTCGAGCACCCGCATCGCCAGCGGATCCAGGACGCGGCGCTGAATCGTGCGCTTCAGCGGCCGCGCACCGTACGTTGGATCGTACCCCTCGGACACAAGGAACGCCCGAGCCGCCTGCGTCAGCTCGACGTGAATCTTCCGATCTTCGAGGCGCTTGAGCAGGCCGCGGATCTGGATGTCGACGATCTTCGTCATGTGCTCGAGGCCAAGCGCGTGGAAGAAGATCACCTCGTCAATCCGGTTGAGGAACTCCGGACGGAAGTGCTGACGCAGCGCGTCGAGCACCTGCCGCCGCACCCCTTCGGTCAGGTCGCCGGTGTGCTCGGCGATAAACTGGCTGCCGAGGTTCGACGTCATGATGACGACGACGTTCTTGAAGTCGACGGTGCGGCCTTTGCCATCCGTCAGCCGGCCGTCGTCGAGGAGCTGGAGCAGGACGTTCAGCACTTCGGGATGCGCCTTCTCGACCTCGTCGAACAACACTACAGCATAGGGACGACGCCGAACGGCTTCGGTCAGCTGCCCGGCCTCCTCGTAGCCGACGTAGCCGGGAGGTGCGCCGATCATCCGGGACACGGTGTGCTTCTCCTGGTACTCCGACATGTCGATGCGGACGAGCGCGTGCTCGTCGTCGAACAGGAATTCTGCGAGCGCGCGCGCCAGCTCGGTCTTGCCGACGCCGGTCGGCCCCAGGAAGACGAAGCTCCCGAGCGGCCGGTTCGGGTCCTGGAGGCCGGCGCGCGCGCGGCGAATGGCGTTCGACACCGCCGCACTCGCCTCATCCTGGCCAACGACCCGCTGGTGAAGCCGCTCCTCCATGTGGATCAGCTTCTGAATTTCGCCCTCCACCAGGCGGCTCACCGGAATGTTCGTCCACTTGGAGACCACCTCGGCGATGTCTTCTTCGTCGACCTCCTCCTTGAGCATGCGCTGCGCCTTCTGCAACTCGGCCAGCCGCGCCTCCTGTTCGCGAATCTTCCGCTCGAGCTCCGGGAGCCGGCCGTACTGCAGCTCCGACGCTTTCGCGTAGTCGCCCGCGCGCTGTGCGCGATCGATCTCGAGCCGCGCCTGCTCGAGCGCCTCCTTCATTTTGCGCGCGCCTTGGATGGCTTCCTTTTCCTGCTCCCAGTGCGACTGCAGGCGGGTCTGTTCCTCCTTCAGGTTGGCGAGCTCCTTCTCGAGTCGGTCGAGCCGCTCGACCGATGCCTTGTCGGTCTCCTTGCGCAGCGCCTCGCGCTCGATTTCGAGCTGCATGATCCGACGCCGCACCTCGTCGAGCTCGGCAGGCATCGAGTCGATTTCCATGCGCAGCTTCGAGGCGGCTTCGTCGACGAGGTCAATTGCCTTGTCCGGCAGGAACCGGTCGGAAATGTACCGGTGCGAGAGCACCGCGGCCGCCACAAGCGCCGCGTCCTTGAACTTGACGCCGTGATGAATCTCGTACCGCTCGCGCAGCCCGCGGAGGATCGAGATCGTGTCCTCGACGGTTGGCTCGCCGACGATCACCGGCTGGAAGCGCCGCTCGAGCGCAGCGTCCTTCTCGATGTGCTTGCGGTACTCGTCGAGCGTCGTCGCGCCGATGGTGTGCAGCTCGCCGCGCGCGAGCATCGGCTTGAGCATCTGCGAGGCGTCCATCGCCCCTTCGGCCGCGCCGGCGCCGACCACCGTGTGCAGCTCGTCGATGAAGAGCACGATTTGTCCCTCGGACTCGCTGATCTCCTTCAACACGGCCTTGAGCCGTTCTTCGAATTCGCCGCGGTACTTGGCGCCGGCCACAAGAGCGCCCATATCGAGCGCGAAGATCCGCTTGTTCTTCAGCCCTTCAGGCACGTCGCCGCGGACGATGCGCTGTGCCAGCCCCTCGACGATGGCGGTCTTGCCGACGCCGGGCTCGCCGATGAGCACCGGGTTGTTCTTCGTGCGGCGCGAGAGCACCTGAATGACCCGACGGACTTCTTCGTCGCGCCCGATGACCGGATCGAGCTTGCCCTTGCGGGCCAGATCCGTCAGGTCGCGCCCGTAGCGGGTGAGCGCTTCGTACGTCGATTCGGGATTCTGCGAGGTGACGCGCTGACTCCCGCGCACCTGCGTCAGGGCCTGATAGAGCGCGTCCTTTGTGGCGCCAGCGCGCTGCAGGAGCTGGGCGCCCGGCGAGCGGCCGGCCTCGGCCGCGAGCGCCAGCAACAGGTGCTCCGTGCTGATGAACTCGTCCTGGAGTCGCTGCGCTTCGGCGAGCGAGGAATCGAACATCAGCTTCATGCGCGGGGAGAACCGCAGGTCGGCGCCGTAGGCCTTCGGCTGCGCCTCGAGCAGCTTGCGCGCGTCGGCGGCGACGCGGGCTGGATCGAGCATCATCTTGCGGAGTACGGACGGGACGATGCCCCCAGTCTGTTCGACGAGCGCGACGAGCAGGTGCTCGGGGGTGACCTCGGCGTGCGTCAGCTCGGTGGCGATGTTCTGGGCGGTAATCACCGCCTCCTGAGCCTTTTCGGTGAACTTGTTCAAATTCATGGTCTTTGGTCTCTGGCTGCTTTATGCGGCCGAATGTTTCTTCGCCGCGCTCTCGTACAACCGTGCGAGCGCCTCGTAGTGCTCGCGTTCCTCCGGCGACAGCGCGTCCGGCATCCGCACCTCGACGCGCGCGTACAGGTCGCCCGTGTCGTCCGGTCGCCCCACCGCGGGCATCCCGAACCCCTTCAGGCGGAACATCTGCCCGTTCTGCGTGAGCGGTGGAATCCGCAGGCGCACCGGCTTGCCCGACAGCGTGAGAACCTCCGCTTCGCCCCCAAGAACCGCCGTCGGTACTGGCACGCGGACTGTCACGTACAGGTCGCGTCCCTTCCGCTCGAATGTGAGATGCGGCGCGAGCCGGACGCGGAGATACAGATCACCGGACGTCGCTCCGCCGACGCCGTGCTCGCCCTCGCCGGCCACTCGTACGCGCGAACCATCGCCGACACCCGGTGGAATCCGGACGTCGACCGTGCGGGCGTGGCCGTCATGCTTCAGCGCCAGTCGCCGTTTGGTGCCGTGGTAGGCCTCCTCGAGCGTCAGCTCGATCTCGTGCTCGATGTCGCGCCCGGCTCGCTGGCGCCCGCGCCCCCTCGCCCCGCGTCCTGTCGTCGCCCCGCCCATGCCGCCGAAAAACGTGGTGAAGAAGTCGGAGAAGGGCGTCGCCTCGCCGAAGAGCTCCTCCATCTCCTCCTGCGTCATCGTACGGAACCCGCCGCCGGCGGGGGAGCCGCCCATGTTGGCCGTCCATCCAGCGAACGGATTCGGGCCGCCCTGCGCTTCCGCCTGCTCGTAGAGCCGCCAGTTGGCGCCTAGCTCGTCGTACTTCCGTCGTTTGTCGGCATCGCCCAGGACTTCGTACGCCTCGTTGATCTCCTTGAACCGATGCTCGGCCTGCTTGTCGCCGGGATTGACGTCCGGGTGGAGCTTTCTGGCGAGCTTCCGGTACGCCTGCTTGATCTCCTTGTCGGTGGCCGTCTTGGAGACGCCGAGCGTTGTGTAGTAGTCCTTGAATTCCACGTCACAACCCCAGCATCTCGTTGAGGCGCCGTATCTCGTTGAGGAGCTGGCGCCGGCCGGCGCCTGTGCTCAGCGCGTGCTCGTCCATGAGCGGCCGGATGCGCTGCATCACCTCGACAATTGACAGCAGCCGCTGCACGCCGGCCAGGTTAATCCCCGCCTCATCGACGAGGTGCTTGATCAGCCGCAGCCGCTCGAGCTCCTCGCGTGAGTAGACGCGCATGCTCCCAATGGTCCGCGACGGCTGAATCAGCCCGAGCCGCTCGTACTTGCGGAGCGTCTGAGGATGCATTCCCAGCATCTCCGCTGCCATGCTGATGAAGTAGAGGTCCTGCTGCACGTTGATACTGTTCGAGTGTAGGCATTGATACGGGGCATGTCAATGTTGACCGGGCCGTTCCGCGGTAGGGTCGACAGGTGTGGGCGTTCAGCTTGCCGATTTCATAACCATCGCAGCCCTGGTCGGGCAGTTGATCACGATCGTGGAGCGGTACCCGTCGCCCTCGGCTTCGAAGTACCGCAGTGGTTCTCAGTCCTCCTGATCGCGATCGTCTTCACCGCGTCGTTCGTGAACGCGCGGATCCGCGGGCCGGTACCGTCGACACGACGCCCGATACACTGAAGCAAGAGGCGGAGGAGGTGATCGAGGAGGAGTCCTCCGTCCTGGCGGGAAGACACTGATCAGCGGCGCGCGGCCGGCGTCAGCTCCGTTTCGCGCCGCTCGCCATTCCGCTGGTACACCACCTTGACCGGCTGGTCCGCACGAAGCAGCTCGAGCGCGTAGGTGTAGTCGTAGATGTTGGCGATCGTCTTGCCACCGATCTCGATGACGACGTCGCCCTTCATGAGCCCGGCCTTCTCGGCCGGCCCGCCGCCCATGACGCCGGCGAGCAGCAATCCTTTCACCTCGGTGGCATAGTCGGGAATCGTCCCCGTCGTCACGCGCACGCCGGCGATGCTCCCGCGCGTGGTCGGCTGATCGACCTTCGTATACGTCGGCGCCTCGTCTAGATCGGCGATGCCGCGCACAAGCGCCGCGCCGAAGACGACGATCCGGTCCAGGTCTTCGTAGTTGATCTTGTCGGAGGTGTCGGACGGCTTGTGGTAGTCGGGGTGCGAGCCAGTGAACAACATCAGGCTCGGGACGCCGGCCTGATTGAAGCTGGCGACGTCGCTCGGCTGGTAGGGATCGGGCTGAATTGAGAGGTCGAATCCGGCGGCGACGTTCAGGCGTTCGAGCAGCCGGGCCCAAGTGGGGCTGGTGCCGGTGGCCTGCACGGCCAGGCGGTTGTTCTCCATGCGGCCGACCATGTCCAGATTGATGTATGCGGCGAGCTGATCGATCGGGATCGCCGGCGCGCTGACGAAGGCATTCGATCCGACGAGGCCGATCTCTTCCGCGGACCAGAATCCGAACACGACGTGGCGCTGGCGCGGCTGCGGCGACCGCGCGAGTAGGTCGGCGATCGCGAGCACGGCCGCCGTGCCGGAGGCGTTGTCGTCGGCGCCGTGATGAATGCCGCCGACCTCGTCCTTCAACGCGAGCGAATTCCCCTTCCCACCTCGCCCCAGGTGATCGTAATGCGCGCCGATCGCCACCCACGGCTTGGCCGACGCGGGCACCGGCGCGGTCGCGGGTAGATAGGCGACGACGTTGCGCGCCGTATGACGTTCGCGAATGACGGAGGTGCGCAGCGTGAGGGTGACGCCCGTCAGCTCGAAGCCGGCCACATGCGGGTTCCCCGAGTCGAGCTCCTGCTGCGCCTCACGAAGCGGTGTGGCGGACGCAAAGAGCGCGTCGGCGACGGTGCTGCTGATGCTCGCCGCTGGAATGCCCGAGCCCGCGAGCGCCGTGTCGAATGTCATCGGGACGACCTGGCCCGCGTTGGGGGACCGCGGACCAGTGACCACGAGCAGTGCTCGGGCGCCGCGCTGGCGGGCGGCCATCGCCTTGTAGCGCAGATCGGAGTACCGCGCGAGGATCGCGCGGGCTTTCTCGTCCGCATCCTCGGGGAAATAACGAAGGACGACGACGATCTTGTCCTTGACGTCGAGCGTGGCGTAGCTGTCGTAGCCGAAGTTCTGCGAATCGGGGACAACGAGGCCATAGCCCGCAAACACGACGGGACTGGTGACCTCGGCATCGTCAGAGAAGGAAAGCGCCTGGATGTCGCTGCGCTCGGCGAATGTGCGCTGCCGAATCGTCACCCGCGACCCGCCGTCGCGGCTGCCAGCGGTGAACTCGAACGGCAGGAACATGTCGGTTTGGCCGGGCAGCGGGCGCGCGCCGATGCGTGCGAGCTGTGCCGCGAGATAGTCGCCCGCCAAGCGCTCGCCGGGCGATCCCGATTCGCGCCCTTCGAGCGTGTCGGAGGCGAGAAACTCGACGTGCGACCTCGTCCGCGACGCGGTGGCAGTCTGTGCCAGCGATATCGTCGCGCCGTTGAGCAGGACGAGTGCGACAAGCGAAAGCGTCAGCTTGTGTTTCATAGCTTGAGTCAATCCGTCACCGGGGTCCGACGCCCGTACGATTCGTCACTGGGGTCTGACCCCCTCGGGGCGGCGCGGCCTTCAGCGCGGCCAGCGCGCGCTCGTGGTTCCAGTCGGCCAGGAAGATCTGACCCTCGCGCCCGCCGCCCCGGCTCGAGGTCCACGCCAGGCGGCGGCCATCAGGTGAGGGGACCGGCAGGCCGTCGAAGCCGTCCACGTGCGTGATCCGCACCGGCTCCTTGCGCCCGTCGATGTCGACCATGAAGACTTCGAAATTCTCGAACCCGAGCTTGTTCGACGCAAACAGAATGTACTCGCCAGAGGGGTGGATGTAGGGCGCCCAGCTCATGGCGCCGAAGTCCGTGATCTGACGCGCATCCGTGCCATCGAGCTTCATCGTCCAGACGTCGGCAATCAGCCCCTTCTCGTCGAAGCGCCGCCAAATGATGCGCGTGCCGTCGGGAGAGAAGAAAGGCCCGCCGTCGTAGCCGGGAACGTTCGTGAGGCGCCGCTGGCCGGAACCGTCGGCGCGCATGATGTAGATCTCGGCGAAGTAGCTCGGGTCGATCTCGAGCTGCTTTTGCTCGGCAGGGGTGAGCGCGCGAGCATATGCGTCCCGGTTCGACGACAACGCGATCCACTGACCGTCCGGCGAGTAGCTGCCCTCCGCATCGTAGCCGCGCGCGTTCGTCAGCCGGGTGTACTGGCCCGTCTTCTCCGAGATCGTGTAGATCTCGAACTCAGGATCGTAGTCCCACGCGTAGCGGCGCTCTTTGCCGGAGGCGCGGAAGTCGAGCTCCTCCTGCTGCAGCGCTTTCGACTGTGGATCGTGATGCGTCGAGGCAAAGAGAATCTGATCGCTGCCCGGACGAAAGAACGAGCAGGTCGTCTTGCCGTAGCCGGGCGAGATGCGCTTGGTGTCGCCCGTGGTAAAGTCGAGCGCATAGATCTGATAGAAAGGATTTCCCGGCTCGCGTTCGCTCTGAAAGGTGAGCCGCTGGCCGTCGGGCGACCAGTACCCTTCGCCCGCGCGGCGCCCTTCCAACGTCAGACGGCGCACACGCGACAAAAAATCACCTTCCTGAAACGGCACGGGCGCCTGCGCCGCAACACCGGCGGAGGCGAGCAGCGCCACGACCAGGACCCCTCGGGCGACACTCGGCATGGCAGCATCGTTATACCATTTTGGTTGGTGGGTCGGTCGTCGTTCGTGGTTGGTGGATAACGTTCGTGGTTGGTGGATAAGTAGTTGGATAAGTAATTGCGATTTTCCGATTTGCGCGCGCTGTCGCGCCAGGATTGGCTCATTACGGCCGCCGGGAGCGTTGTCCTCGTGCTCCTCACGGTCGCGGCCGTCTGGACGGCCCGTCATGCATGGGCTGTCTACAAGCTGAATCGCGGCGTCGGGGATACGGTGTTCTACGACGCCGCCGGCCGGCCGTGGTTCCGGCTGGACGACCAGCGCCGCGACGTCCCGCTCAACCAGATCTCGACCTATTTCAAGGACGCGGTCATCGCCGTCGAGGACCACCGATTCTTTCTTCACCCCGGCATCGATCCCATCGCGCTCACGCGCGCCACGGTCAACAACCTGCGATCGGGCACCGGTACGCAGGGCGGAAGCACGATTACCCAGCAGCTCGCCCGCACGTTGTACCTCTCGAATACGCGCACGTACGCGCGCAAGCTCCAGGAGGCCGCGCTTGCGGTGATGCTCGAGCTGTTCCTCTCGAAGAACGAGATTCTCGAGCTCTACTTCAACCGCATCTATCTGAGCGGCGGCATCTACGGCATCGAGACGATGGCGCAAAAGACGTTCGGCAAGCCGGCCTCCCGGCTGACGCTCGCCGAGGCGGCGCTCATCGCCGGAATCATCCGCGCGCCGGCATCGTACTCGCCGTGGACGCACTTCGAGGACGCCCGCCGCCGCAGCTTTGTGGTCCTGCAGCGGATGCGGGAAGAAGAGAAAATCACGGCCGACCAGGAGCGGGTCGCACGTGCCGAGCGTCTCCGCGTGCAGCCGCCGCCGCAGGTCACCTCGGCGCGGCACGGCTACGCCAAGGAGTTCCTGCGCCAGCAGTTCCGCAACATCTATGGCGGCGATCACCCGCCGGACTGGCAGGTGCACACGACGTTCGTCCCCGAGATCCAGGACGCCGCCGAGCGCGCGGTACGCGAAGGGCTGCGGCGGCTCGGCATCAACGGACTGCAGGCGGCGCTCGTCGCGCTGGATCCGCAGACCGGGAACCTCCTGGCGATCGTCGGTGGGTCGGATTTCGCGGTGACGACGTTCAACCGAGCGGTGCGTAGCCGGCGGCAGCCGGGCTCGGCCTTCAAGCCGTTCGTCTACGCGGCCGCGCTCGAGCGCGGGCTCTCACCGGTCTCGACGATCAGCGGTCTGCGGGAGGTCGCGTTGCGCGTGCCGAGCGGGGTCTGGATTCCGCGCGAGGCCCGCGATTCGGGCGAGGACGAGCTCACACTCCGGGCGGCGCTGCTCGAATCGAACAACGCGGCGGCGGTGCTGTTGCAGCAGCAAGTCGGGAGCGCGCCGGTGCTCCGGTTAGCGCGTGATCTCGGCGTGCCCGATCAGCCGGATGTGCCGTCGCTCGCGCTCGGCAGCGGTCTTGTCACCCCGCTCGACCTGACGGCGGCTTACGCGGTGTTCCCATCGCTCGGCTACCGTGTACGCCCGCGCGGCATCGTCGCGGTCCGCAACGGACAGGGCGATATCGTGCACCGCGTGCACATCGAGCGCGAGCGCATCCTCTCCGAACAGGTCGCCTTTCAGATGGTGTCGATGCTGCAGGACGTCGTCGATCGTGGGACCGGTGCCGCCGCCCGCCGGTACGGCGTTCGGGGCGCGGTGGGTGGCAAGACGGGATCGACCAACGACTATCGTGACGCGTGGTTCGTCGGCTTCTCCTCGTCGGTCGCGGCGGGCGTCTGGGTCGGCTTCGATCAGCCGGCGCGCATTCGCGACGGCGGATCTGGCGCGAGCGTCGCGCTGCCGATCTGGGCCGACTTCATGCGGCGAATGGCCCGCGATCTCCCGGCCGAGCCGATTGCGCCACCGCCCGAGCTGCACGGTGAAGCACTGTGCCGGCTCTCGTACCATCGGCCGCTCGACGGCTGTCCGACGTACATCGAGTACTTCAAGAGTGGCGACGCGATCCCGACGCGCCTCTGTGACATTCACTCGGGCAATTTCAAGCAGCAGGCTCAGCGGGCCGTGCAGGGCCTGCTGACCGCACTCGGCGAGGGTCTGAAGGCGATATTCCGGTAGCGGCCGAAACCCTCCAGCCGCGTCGCACGTATCAGGTAACATCAGTAAATTCCCATGTCGTGGCTAGTGAGTTTTCTCGTGTTGCTGATCTCGATCATCGTCGCCGCGTGCAGCGGCGGCGAGGGCCAGGCGGCGGCCGAAGGGCCCGGGGGGCCTGGTGCGTTTCCGCCAATGGATGTCCAGACGGTTACGCTCGAGGCGCGCCCGCTGCCGCAGACCACCGAGTATGTGGCCACGATCCGCTCGCTGCGGTCGACGACCGTTCAGCCGCAGGTCGACGGGTTCGTCCGGCAAATCTTCGTGCAAGCGGGCGACCGCGTGAGCGCGGGGCGTCCGCTCATCCAAATCGATCCCGACATACAGCAGGCGACGGTGACGGCGACCGAGTCGCAGCGCGCCTCGCGCGAAGCCGATCTCGCGTATACGAAGCAGCAACTGGCGCGCCTGGAGAATCTCTACAATGCGGGCGCGGTGAGCCGCGCGGAGCTCGATCTGGCGGAGACCGCGTACAGGAATGCAGAGGCGCAGCTGGCCGTGGTGCAGGCGCAGATTCGCGAGCACCAGGTGCAGTTGGAGTACTACCGCGTGATCGCGCCGACCGCGGGGGTTGTCGGCGACATCGCGATCCGTCAGGGTGATCGCGTAACGCCGTCGACCGTCATCACGACGATCGATCAGGCCGAGGGGCTCGAGGCCTATATCAACGTGCCGCTCGAGCGCGCCATCGATCTGCGGCCAGGGTTGACGGTGGAGCTACTCGACCCGAATGGCGAGGTGAGTGCCGCCAATCCGGTCACGTTCATCGCGCCGCGCGCCGACGACGCCACGCAGACCGTCCTGGTGAAGGCGACACTGCGTCGGATGCCGCCGGGCGTCCGCGTCATGCAGTACGTGCGCGCGCGCATCGTCTGGAGCAACGAACCGGTGCTGGCCGTACCGATCGTCGCTGTGACGCGGCTTGCGGGGCAGCACTTCGTTTTCGTGGCCGAGCCGCGCGAGCAGGGGTTCGTCGCCCGTCAGACGCCAATAACCGTCGCGATCGTCTTCGGCGACGACTACATCGTGCAGACCGGCCTCAAGCCTGGCGCGCGCGTCATCGTGTCGAACGTGCAGAAGCTCGGCGACGGTGCCCCCGTCAAGCCGTCCTGAGCGTCACAGCAACGGCCGAAAGGCTAGAGCCTAAGCCGAGAGCCGAGAGTTAAGACGTGTTCGTCGATACCTTCATCACACGACCGATTCTTGCGACCGTCTGCTCGCTCGTCATCGTGCTCGCGGGCGCGCTGGCGATCCCCACCATGCCGGTGGCGCAGTATCCGGACGTCGCGCCCCCGACCGTGTCGGTCACGTCCGTCTACACGGGCGCCAATGCCGAGACGGTGGAGACGGCGGTGACGACGCCGCTCGAGCAGGCGATCAACGGCGTCGAGGGGATGGTCTACATGTCCTCCTCGAGCACCAACAGCGGGTTCAGTCAGATCACCGTCACCTTCGACGTCACCCGCAACCCCGATATCGCGGCCGTGGACGTGCAGAACCGCGTCAATCAGGCGATGGGGCGTCTGCCGGCGGAAGTACGGCAGACCGGCGTCACGGTCCAGAAGTCGGCGAACAACTTCATCATGGCGGCCGGCGTCTACTCCGAGGCCGGACAGTACGATTCGCTGTTCATCTCGAACTATCTCGACGTGTACGTTCGCGATGCGATCAAGCGGGTGCCGGGGGTCGCCGACGTGATCATCTTCGGGGAGCGCAAGTATTCGATGCGCCTCTGGCTCGACCCGCTCCGGCTCGCCGCGCGCAAGCTGACCGCCGGTGACGTCGTGAACGCGCTGCGCGAGCAGAACGTCAACGTCGCCGCAGGCAGCGTGGGGGAGGCGCCCGCGCGCTCGGGCCAGACCTATCAGATGAGCGTCCGTGCCGCGGGGCGGCTGCGGGAGGCGCGCGAGTTCGAGAACATGATCATCAAGGCGGAGGGCGGCTCGCTCGTGAGACTGAGCGATGTCGGCTCCGCGGAGCTGGGCGCAGAAACGTATTCGTCGTCGCTGCGCTATCAGGGCGTCGACGCGCTGGGATTCGGGGTCGTCGGGCTGCCGACGGCCAACGCGCTGGAGGTGCGCGAGGGCGTGGAGGCGGAGCTGACGCGTCTGAGCCGCTCGTTTCCGCCGGGGCTGCGCTACGCGGTGGCCTTCGACACGACCGTGGTCGTTCGGGAGTCGATCCGCGAGGTGGTCCGGACCCTCCTCGAGGCGGCCGGACTGGTCGTGCTGGTGCTGTTCGTCTTCCTCCAGAGCTGGCGCGCAACGCTGATTCCCGCGCTCACGCTGCCGGTCTCGCTGGTCGGCGCCTTCGCGTTCGTTCGGGTGCTCGACCTGTCGATCAATACGCTGACGCTCTTCGCCCTCATTCTCGCCACGGGCATCGTCGTCGACGATGCGATTGTCGTCATCGAGAACATCGAACGGCACATGCGCGAGTACAAGAAGAGCGCGCGGCAGGCAGCGTCCGACGCGATGCGCGAGGTCCTCGGCGCGGTGATCGCCACCTCGCTGGTCCTCATCGCCGTGTTCGTCCCGGTCGCGTTCTTTCCCGGCACGACCGGCCGACTCTACCAGCAGTTCGCGGTGACCATTGCGTTCGCCGTCGCGATTTCGGCCTTCAACTCCCTGACCCTCACGCCGGCGCTCTCGGCGCTCCTGCTGCGGCACGGCGGCGAGTACGGCAAGGGCTTCTTCGGCCCGATCGAGGCCGCGATTCGCGGAGGCACCCGCGTCTACGTCCGCGCGATCGGAGGTCTGATGCGGGTGCGGTGGGCGATGGTCCTCGTGTTCGCCGGGCTGCTTGGCGCCACCTATGCCGTCTACACGCGAGTGCCGGGCGCGTTCCTGCCGGACGAGGACGCCGGCTGGTTCATGGCCATCGTGCAGGCGCCGGCGGGAGCGTCGCTCGAGTACACGGACAACGCGATGCGCGAAGCCGAGCAGATCCTGCGGCAGACGCCGGAGGTCGAGTCAATCTTCTCCGTGGGCGGCTTCAGCTTCGCGGGCAGCGCGTCGAACGCCGGCATGATCTTTACGCTCCTGAAGCCGTTCGGGGAGCGCACCGCCGCAGAGCAGCGGCTGCAGGCGCTGCTGCCGCGCCTGCAGGGCCAGCTCTTCGGCATCCAGAGCGCGATGGTGATCCCGTTCGCGCCGCCCGCCATCTTCGGCCTCGGCGCGTTCGGCGGATTCGAGATGCAGGTGCTCGATCAGACCGGCAGCGGCAACATCGAGGCGCTCGCCGCGAGCACCTTCGGCCTCATCGGCGCGTCGCAGAAATCATCCGTCGTCCGCGGGCTGTTCAGCGCGTTCACCGCCAACGATCCGCAGCTGGCCGTGGACATCGACCGCGACAAGGCGCAAAGCCTCGGCCTGCCGATGAGCGAGATCACGAGCGCGATGCAGATCTACCTGGGGTCGGCATACGTGAACGACTTCGACTTCAACAACCGCGCCTACCGCGTCTACGTGCAGGCGAGCCGCGACTTCCGGTCCAACCCAGACGACCTGGGCCAGTACTACGCGCGGACGACGAGCGGGGTCATGGTGCCGCTGACCAGCGTCGTCCGCGTGCGCGAGGCGACCGCACCGCAGGTGATCAACCACTTCAACCTCTTCCGCTCCACGACGATCAACGGCGCGGCGGCGCCGGGCTACAGCTCCGGGCAGGCGATTGCCGAGATGCAGGGGCTCGCGGAGACCGCGCTGCCGCAGGGGTTCGGCTACGCCTGGTCGGGCATCTCGCTCGAGGAGATCCAGGCGGGCGGACAATCGGCGGCGATATTCGGCATCGGACTGCTCCTCGTGTATCTGACGCTGGCGGCGCAGTACGAGTCGCTCGTGCTGCCGTTCATCGTGCTCCTCGGCGTGCCCCTGGCGGTGCTCGGCGCGCTCTCGGCGCAGTGGCTGCGCGGATTCCAGAACGACCTCTACTGCCAGGTCGGGCTGGTGCTGCTCATCGCGCTCGCCGCGAAGAATTCGATTCTGATCGTCGAGTTCGCCGAGCAGCTGCGCCGGCGCGGGTTTTCGATCGTCGACGCCGCCATCGAGGCCGCGCGGATACGGCTGCGGCCGATCCTCATGACGTCGCTGACGTTCATCCTCGGCGTCATGCCGCTGGTCTTCGCGTCGGGCGCCGGACAGGAAGCGCGGCACTCGGTCGGCACTGCGGTGGCAGGCGGGATGGTGTTTGCCACGTTCCTCAACATCGTGTTCATCCCCGTGCTCTACGTCGTCGTTCGCGGGTTGATCCCGGGACGATCCGCCCGTGAGGAGGCTGCCAGCCATGCGTAGCGGCGCCTTCGCGTTGTGTGTCCTCGTCGCCGGTCCCTCGTCGCTGTCGGCGCAGACGATCGCGAGCGTCACCTTCGAGGAGGCCGTGCGGCGGGCGCTGGCGAGTCATCCGACGATTCAGCGCGCTGCGGCCGACATCATCCGCGCCGACGCCGTGCTCCAGCAGGTGAGGGGCCGGGCGCTCCCGACGATCGACGCCTCGCTCGCGACGAACGTGATCGATCCGGTGACGCGTTTCAGCGGTAGCGCGATCTTCCCTCGGACGCAGACCGTCACGACCGCCAGCGTGGCTGTGCCGCTCATCATACCGGTGCGCTGGGCGGAGCGGAATCAGGCCGTCGACCAGGTGCTCGTGTCGCAGCGGACGCTCGACGAAGCGAGGCGGCAGATTGCGGTCGCGACCGGCCAGGCGTACCTGACGATCATCACGGAGCGGCGCGTGCTCGAGTTGAACGAACGCGCGCTCGAGAACGCGCGCGCGCATTACGAGTACGCGAATCAGCGGTTCGAGGGCGGCCTGGGCAGCCGGCTGAACGCTATCCGCGCGGAGCAGGAAATGTCGACGGACGAGGCCCGCGTCGAAGACGCGCGGCTCGGCGTCCGTCGGGCGCAGGAAGCGCTCGGCGTGCTGATGGCCGCCGACGGCCCGGTGGATGCTGGCGTGGAGCCCACCTTCGAAGTACCGCCGCCGACGGTTCCCGACGCGGACCTCGTTGACGCACGCGAAGACGTGCAGACGATTCTGGCGCGGCAATCGGCCGCGCAGCGGCGGGCGAGCGATGCGTGGAAAGACTATTTGCCGTCGGTGACGGCGCTGTTCACGCCCGAGATACTGGCGCCGACGGGACTGTTCGCGAACGCCCGCTCATGGCGCGCGTCGGTGCTCTTCAGCGTGCCGCTCCTCGACGCCGGTCAGCGACGGGGTCAGGCGCGCGAGCGGGAGGCGCTCGTCGACGTCGTCCGCGCCGAGCGGACGAACGCCGAACGACAGGCGCGTTCAGAGATTCGCACGGCGAGGGAAGCCGTAGCGGCCACCGAACGCGCGCTCACCCGTGCGCGCCGGGCCGCCGAGCTGGCCGATGAGGTCGTCCGCATTACCGATATCGCGTTCCGGGAAGGCGCGACCACGAATATCGAAGTGATCGATGCCCAGCGCCAGGCCCGCGATGCCGAAACTGCCGCCGCGATTGCCGAGGACGCGCTCCGTCGCGCGCGGCTCGACTTGCTCGTGGCGACGGGCCGCTTTCCGACTAGTCCCTGACGACGGTCGTGCCGCCGCCGCCCCTGGTGGCGAGCGCCACGATCACGATGAGCAGGATCAGCGCGATGATCCCTACGCCAAACCAGACCGGGTTGCCCACCAGTCGCCGCCCCCGACAGTCCGCTCGGTAATGTCGATATCGACCTGGCCCGAAAGGCCGCCGCCGCCCCCGCCGGGCTGCTGCTGCAGAGCGAGGACGTAGCCGCTGCTGGCCGCGGCCAGAGGCGCAAGCACCGGACCTGCGACCGCGAGGCCCAGTACTCCGAGTAACGCGATCAGAAACCGCATGATGTCTTCTCCTCCCACTGGGTGATGGTGCTCCGTCCTACCGGTCGGCGATCTTCAGCGACGCTCTCACGCGCCGAAAGGCGCTGTCGTAGGTTCGGGCCTCGCTCTCCGGCGCGACGCCGATGATGTAGAGCAGGCTTCCATCGCCAAGCTGCGTCGTCGACAGGCTGATGTACTCACGCTGGCTGGTGACGTCTGAGATGTTCGTGAGCGGGGTGGTGATGGCGGCGCGGCCATCGATGTTCTCGCGGCGCGCGCTCCCGGCCACGCGGAGATCGGGGTTGCCGCGCGCCAACGAGCGCAGCAGCTCGTCGGTGTCACGGCGCAGATCGCCGCTGCCGCCTTGGGCGACGCCGACTTGGACGCCGTGCGTGAATGCGGTCCGGCCCTCGGCCTCGAAAAAGCCGCCGTCCGGAGCATAGGTCACCGCGTCGCCCGCGGCGAGCTGGTCCCAGTTGGCGGGCACCGACACACGAAGAAAGCGCGCGGGCGTGTAGCTGCGAAGTTGCGACGACGGGGGCGCAACCGTGACCGTGCGCCCGCCCGTTCCCACCGGGCTTCGACGCGTCTGGCCGCGCGCGATCTGCTCGGCGGTGTACGCTGGCGACATGCCACGCAGCCGCGCCTGAATCGACGCGAACTGGCCGGTGTTCGCGTTGCCCTGGACGCGGAGCATCGAGGCCTCCCTCGTGATCGCCTCGGATCGGTTGGCGGGATTCGGATGGCTGCTCAGCCACTCCGGCCCGCTGCGCCCGCCCTCCTCCTGGATGATCCGGAACATATTGGCCATCTCGCGTGGGTCGTAGCCGGCGCGCGCCATGATCTGGGCGCCAAGCAGGTCGGCTTGCCGCTCGTACTCGCGGCCGTATTTCAAGAAGTACGCGCCCAACCCGAATTGCGAGCCTTGCGAGATGACGGTGCCCGCCGCGCCGCCGACGACCGCGCCGAGGATCTGTCCGGCGATGGCGCCAATCTGAAACTTCTGGCCCTTGGTGGCCTGCGCGGTGCCGTGCCGCAACGCCACGTGCGCGATCTCGTGCGCCATGACGCTCGCCATCTGAGCCTCGCTGCGCGCCGCCTCGATCATTCCGCGGTTGAGGAACATCGGGCCGCCCGGAAGAGCGAACGCATTGATCTCTTTCTGATTGACCACGTCGAACGTGTAGCGGAAGCCGGCGTGGCGGAACTCCGCCGGGATGCCGCCGACGAGCCTTTCGCCGACGTTCTCGACGTAGTCGTCGACCCGATCGTCCTCCAGCCTCGGAAGCTGCTTGCGCGCCTCGGCGGCCGCCTCCTGTCCGAGCTGAATGTCCTGCTGCAGCGAATACCGGTTTTGGTCGGGCGTAATCTTGGTCTGCGCGACCCCTGCGGCGGGCAGCAGGACGGCAACGAGGACGGCCAGCGTTCTGTACCGATGAGTGGACAGTCGAGCAGTCATGCCCGACTCCTGTGCAAGGAGTACGCCTCACGCCGCAGGCCTCGGCTTGGGCCTTGGGCCCTTGAGGCCTGGGGCCTGGCCTTCAATATCGAATGACGATCCCGGCCGTACCGCGCCAAAAGCTCAGGCGGGAGAGACCGCGGACCGCGAACGGGCCGTCGGCCCCACTCGCCGCCTTGATGTACCGGAAATCGAAGCGGAGGCCGGTCTGAAATGTCACCATGCCGATCACGCCTGCACCGACGTTGACGCCGAGCAGATCTTCTTCGACCGGGATCGCCCCGCCAACATGTCTACTCCGCGCCTGCAGTAAGCCGAGACCCCCCACGACGTACGGCCGGAGCGATTCTCGGGTAATCGACAGTGGAACGGCGATGATGACGTTGCCCATGAGCGTTGTCACGCGGCTGCTGAGAACGAGGCCAAGCGGGTCGTCCCCCTGAAAGAATCCCGGTGTATGCCCAAAGTCGGCTTCGAGCCCGAACAAGCCATCGCTCAGCAGGGCGACCGATCCGCCGAGCGTCAGCTTCCGTCCGGCGCCCTCCTCAGGAATGGTGAATGTGGTCTCCGGCGCGAAGGAGCCGCCGACAAACGGACTGAGGAGCCAGTCGGCAGCTGCGCTCGACGGGCACGCGAAGACGATGAGCGCGGCGAGAAACCGGGCGCTATGAGGCAAACAACTGGAGGAAGACCTGCGCAAAGGGAGACGCGGGGAGGTTTCCGTCAGCCAGCGTGTACGGTGCGGCGAGCCCATCGCTGTTGGCCAGCAGGATCGCTGTCACGTTGCGCGCAGGGAGCTTGATGTAGAGCGCCGAATAGGCGTCGCGTGCGAGGCCGAACGACCAGATGACGCGCTCACCGTTGTGGCGATACACGAACCAACCCAGCCCGGTTGGCAGAGAACCGTTCTGCCACGCGCGCTCGCGCGTGCTCGACCTGATCAGCAGGTCGAGACCGGCGTCGAACCGCGAGAGGTCGCGCACGGTCGAGATGATGCCGGTCGCTGCGCTCAGCGACGGGCGCGAATAGTCGGCGCGGCTTGGACGGCGATTACCGTCGATCTTGTAAGGCGGCGCCACTCGCCGGAGCACGGCACCGTAGCGTTCCAGTGCGCTCATCGAGAAGAGACGCCGGCTCGCCGCGGCGGCGTCGCCGAGGTCGCCACCCGGCACCGAGTCCCTCATGCTGAGGAAATCGAGGACCTCACGCGCCAGAAGCGGTCCGTAGCGCTGGCTGGCGCACTGATCGATCACGGTGTGGAGCTGCGCGAAGCGTCCCGGGTCGTAGCGATACCCGTCGGGGCCGGCATGCGCCAACAGCTGCGCGATGGTCGTGGCGTCTTCCGAAAACTGCGCGTTCCACCTGCGCACCGGATCCGTCAGTTCCAGATTCCGCAGCTCGAGACACTGTTGCAGCAGGATCGTGCTGGCGAGCACTTGCGACACCTCGAGGACCGGGTACACGGTGTCCGGCGTCGCCCGGACGAGATTCTCGAGGTCCTGAAACCCGAAGCCTGCCTCCCACACGACCTCGCCGTTCTGCACGATCGCTGCGGACAGGCCCGGGATGCCGGCCTGCTGGCGCAACGATTCGAGATAGCGCTCGAACAGGGAGATCGGCAGGCTGCGGTCGGAGAGCGACGGCACACCTTGGGCGCGGATGTGCGGCAGCACGACCGTGAGCGCCAAGAGCGCGACGGTAAGGGCTTTTAACGTACGCACCTGGACCCTAGAATCTTACATCGGCAGGGCTGGACCTGTGCTAGAGTGCGGGCGTCCCCGCGTACTGCCGATATGTCTATCGTGCGGAACAGGTACAGCAACAAACGCCTCATTTGCGCTGTTTTGCTGGTCGCGGCAAGCGCCACCCTTGCGGCCCAGGGGCAGGGTCTGCGCATCGTGCCCCTCGTTCGCGACGATCACGTGCTCGTCACGTTCGAGCTCGCGGACGGCTTTACGGACGAGGTCCGCGCGGCGATCCGGAGCGGACTGAAGACCACCTTTACCTACACGGTCGATCTCCGTCTGGAGGTCCCCGTGTGGGTGGATCGGACGATCGCGACCGCTGTCGTCACCAACAGCGTCGAATACGACAATCTCACCCGCCTCCATAGCGTCGTCCGCATGCTCGACGGGAAACTGGAGGCGTCACAGGTGACCGACAGTGAGACGGCCGTACGGCAGCTGATGACCAGCTTTCAGCGCCTGCCGCTGTTTCGGACGTCGATACTCGAACCCAATCGTGAGTACTACGTACGGATCAGCGCGACCGCCCGCCCAAGTAACGGCGCCTTCCTCTGGCCGTGGGGGAGCGGGACGTCCGGCCAGGCGAAGTTCACCTTCATCCGATAATTGGTCCCTGTGCCTGAAGTGCCTCAGGTGCCTGCGGTGCCTAAAGTACGCATCGGTGTATTAGGCACGTTAGGCACTCTAGGCACCCTAGCCATGTTGACGGCGAGCGTAATGGAGACGGCGTCAGCCGCCGTCCAGCAGACCGCCTTTCCGCCGCCGTTCGTCCGCGAAGACGCGCTCGTCAAGCTCGGCGATCACAGCTGGGTGATTCCCGACGGGGGCACCCCCCGCGTCCCGAACGTCGGGATCGTCGTCGGCAGTCGCGCGACGCTGGTGATCGACCCTGGCCTCGGGCGTCGCAACGGCGATCTCGTCCGCCGCGAGCTGACGAAGATCAGCAGCAGCTCGGAGCTGTACGTCGCGTCGACGCACTATCACGTGGAGCACACGACCGGTCTCGTGGCATTTCCACCGCCGGCGAAGTATGTCAACGCGCGTGTGCAAGAGACTGAGTTCGCCGAGGGCGCCCTGGCGCAGGCCAAGGCGTTCGCGGCGCGATCCGCCCTCGATGCCGAACTGCTGAGCGAGGTGGTGGCGCGCCCGACCGACGTTCCATTCGATCGCGAGCACCAGCTCGATCTGGGCGGCGTCCGGGTCCGCCTGCTCATGGTCGGGCCGACGCACACGCGCGGCGACACGGTGTTCTTCGTGGAAGGCGACCAGGTTCTGTTTGCCGGCGACGTGGTGATGAACAACTCGTTCGTGGCCGCGACCGAGCAGTCGAGCCTGAAGGCGTGGCTGGCGGCGCTCGACGCGCTCGAGACGTGGGCCCCGCGGACGATCGTGCCGGCCCACGGCGCGGTCGGAACCGGTGCGCTCATCGGCGTCAACCGCGGCTTCATTCTCGCCATCCAGGCGCGCGCTCGCGCGCTGAAGGCACAGGGGCGCACCGCCGATGAGGTGGCAGCCACCGTGCAGAAGGAAATGCAGGCCACGCATCCGACCTTCGCACGTATCAACGGCGTGGCCGGCGCGGCCCGGGCCGCCTACGCCGAGGCGCCGTGAGATGTACCTGCTGACGCTGGCGCTGCATTCGCTCCTGCGCTGGATCGTCCTCGCGGCCGGATTCGTGGCGCTGGGCCGCGCGGTGGCGGGCGCCCGCGGGCGCAGGGAGTGGGCGCCTGGCGACGAGAAGGCGGGACGCTGGTTCGTCGCCGCGCTCGACGCGCAGCTGCTGCTCGGGCTCCTGCTGTATCTGCGCCTCAGTCCGATGACGACGAGCGCGTTTCAAGATTTCGGCGGGGCCATGGGGAATGCTGTCCTCCGGTTCTGGGCGGTCGAGCACATTGCCGGCATGGTCATCGCGCTGGTCCTTGCGCACGTGGGCCGCGTCCGCATCCGTCGCCTGACCGATGCGGCGCGCCGCCATCGCACGGCGGCGATCTTCTTCGGGCTCGCGCTCGTTGCCATTCTGGTCACGATCCCATGGCCCGGCGTGCCGGCCGCGCGCCCCCTCTTCCGCCTGCCGTAACTCCTCTTCCGCCGGCCGTAACTCCGAGCTCGTCTGCATCCGCGGCGACCTCTGCGGCCATCCGGCACGAATCCTGAAACAAGAGACCGGAATAGGAGGATGGCCATGTACCGCGTTCTGATGCTGGTTCTGGCACTGACATTCGTTCCCGCTGTCGTCACGGCGCAACAGCCGTGCACGACAGACGCGCAGCACGTCGTGAACGAGCTGTACCGGCACATGCTCGAGCGGCAGGCCGATCCCGGCAGCGCCCACTGGGTGCAGCAGCTCGACAGCGGCCGGATGACCGTTCGCGAGGTCGTCAGCGCGATTGCGACGTCAGACGAGTACATGCAGCGCTTCGTCCGCACCGAGGCCGGTGAAGCGACGCCGTATGAGCGCTCTGTGGCGCGGCTGTATCGCCACATCCTGGGCCGGCAGCCCGATCCCGATGGGCAACGCGCCTTCGCCCAGCTCGCGCAGCGCGACGGCCCGCACGCCGTCGTCGAGCGGATCGTGAATTCGCGTGAGTACAACGAGCAGTTCGGCGACTGGGGCGCCCCCGGATCGGGCGGCATTGTCTTCTGCGCGACGGCCGGCCGGAGTCAGAGGAGCGCGCAGACTGGCGCGGCCGCGCCTCGCCGCTTCCGCGGGATGGACCGCAACAACGATGGCGTCATCAGCCGGAGTGAGTGGCGCGGGAGCGACCGATCGTTCGACGTCCACGACTGGAACAACGATGGCGTGCTGTCGGGCCGTGAGCTGGATCCGGGCTCCGCACGCAGCGGCCGGACCGTGGAAGACATGGAATTCGATCGCGATGAGGAGTTCGACTTCCTCGACGTGAACAACAACGGGCGCATCGAGCCGCGGGAATGGCACGGGAGCGTACCTGCGTTCGACCGGCTCGATGTCAACAACGACAACGGTCTGTCGCGCGCCGAGTTCACTGGCGTCGGCGGCGGCGCCCGTGCCCGTGTCGTGCCGACGACCGGTACGCGCGTCATCGTCGACGCGCGGGAGCGATGGGTCGATACCGGACTCAGCGTCGAACGTGGCGACGTGATGGCGTTCGATGCGAGCGGGCAGGTGCGGCTGAGCGACGACAGGAATGACGTGGCCGGTCCGGCGGGTGCCCTCAGCGGCCGCCGAGCCGCGCAGGCGCCGTTACCGTCGAACCTCGCGGGCGCGCTGATCGGCCGGATTGCCAACGTGGAGTTCGCGGCCGGGAACCAGTCGTCGATTCGGGCCCCGGCCAGCGGCCGTCTCTACCTCGGCGTCAACGACGACCACCTGCCGGACAACGAGGGGCACTTCGAGGTGTTCGTCAGCGTGCGGTAATTCGGGCCGTGAGGCGGGTCCTTGGGACCCGCCTCACATCTCATCTGCCTTCCGCTCCCCCGACAGCGCCATCTCGCGTCGGGGTGACGAAAATCGCTCCCCCAAGACGACAAGGCGACGTCGGAACTACTGAATTGCTAATTGGATGTCCGAGCGGTTACGTTTTGAGACCGTCTAGGATGCCACCGGACTCGAGAAGAGCTGAAAGAGAATACTTGTCGCGCTCTCAGTCCGCCGTGTGGGAGCAGTCGAAGCCGTTTTCGCCCCGAGGGTGTGACACGCTGAATGAGAGTGCAGCATTGCTGCACGATTTTGCCGTGGCAATGCTGACCCTTCAGCCTCATCCGGAGGATCTCGTTCTTGATCTTGGCGCGGGCGGCTGTTGGTGTTCGGATCTATTGGCGAGGCTGAACCGATCACCGATTGCCGTCGATATTTCCATCGACATGTTGCGCGCGGGGCGGAGCCGTTCTGGTGTCGCGATTCGAGGTGTTACCGCCGACATGGAATCGCTGCCGTTCCAGTCGGCCGTGTTCCGAAGCGCCGTCTGTCTCAATGCGCTTCATCATGTTCCCAATATTCGAAGCGCCGTGAAGGAGGTCGCTCGCGTCCTCACAGACGACGGCGTCGCACTGTTCTCAGAACCTGGTGAGGGTCACGCGGACGAGCCGATGTCGAGCGTCGCAGTCAAGTCGTACGGCGTTCTCGAACAAAGTATTCTCCTGGGTCCTTTCATGCGTGATTGTCATGCCGCTGGATTCGAAGAGGTCTCCGTGTTGCCGCTCTGCTATGCCATTCCCGGGTTCGCGATATCCAGCGATCAGTGGGATCAGTGGTCGCTCCTGGCCAACTCGAAGCGGCCACGCCGGGCCATGTCCAAGCTCGGCCTCGCAGTCATGGAATTCTTCGGCTTAGGAAAGAAGGGGCCGCTGTTTGAGGAGACGCTGGCGGTCTCGATGGTTCGTGCGTTGCGGCAGGTCGTCGGGCGTCATCCGCTGGTCGTCGCGCGAAAGACGCGTCCATCTGCGATGGTCGCCGAGCGGTGGCGGGCCTCGATGCATGTCGAGATCGCTGGCGAGGTGAACCGAGGCGCGCCGATATCCGTTGAAGTGAAGGCGACGAACCTTGGGGCTGCTGTGTGGCGACCCAGTAGCTCTTCCGGAATCGGCTATGTGTCGTTGGGCGTACAGCTGCTCGATCCGGAGGGCCTGCTGATCACGCGGGACTATCACCGCGTATTGTTACCCCACGTGGTTGTACCGGGACAGGACGTGACACTGCTCTTTCACTGCCCCAGTCCAAATGAGCCAGGGTTGTACCTGCTACAGTTTGATTTCGTATCAGAAGGCACAACGTGGTTCGAGCTTGCCGGTTCGTCGACAGTATCGAAACCGTTACGAGTCCGCTAACGGCGCGCACCCTGGCGCGCGGCACGGAGGGTCACATCTCCACCTGCACGCCGAGCTCGACGACGCGCTCGGGCGGCAGACGGAAGAACGCGGTCGCGCGCACCGCGTTGCGCGCCATCAGTACGAACAGCCGCTCCCGCCACACTGCCATCCCCCGCTCGGGGGTGACGATGATCGTTTCTCGTCCCAGGAAGAACACAAGGTCGTCGGGGTCCATCTCGACGCCCTTTTCGCGCGCGAGCTCCAGCGCGTCGGGCACATTGGGGTCCTGCATGAACCCGTACTGCACGCGCACGTTGTAGATCCCATGGCCCAGCGACTGCACGCTGACGCGGTCCTGGCGGCGGACCTGCGGCGTGTCGGCGGTTGTCACCATGAGCACGATCACGTGCTGGTGGAGCACTTTGTTGTACCGGAGGTTGTGCGCCAGCGCGGGTGGGGTGCCGCGCGGGTGCGCCGTCATGAACACGGCCGTGCCCGGCACCCGTGCAGGCGACTGCGCGGCAACCTGCGCGATGAACTCGTCGAGCGGGATCGCCCGCGCGGTCAGGCGCTCCGCGAGCACCTGACGGCCGGTGCGCCACGTCGTCATCAGCGTGAACAGGATTCCGGCGACCAACAGTGTCACCCAGCCGCCCTGCAGGACCTTGAGCGCATTGGCACCGAAGAACGTCAGGTCGGTCAGCAAGAAGACACCTGCAACCCCTGCCGCCGCGGCAACGGGCCATCGCCACCGCTCGGTCATGACGACATAGAGCAGGAGCACGGTGATGACCATCTCCAACGTCACCGCGATACCGTATGCGCCTGCCAGGTTGCCCGACGAGCCGAACCCGATGACGATCACGACGGTGGCGGCCATGAGCGCCCAGTTGACCTGCGGGACGTAGATCTGTCCTTTCTCGCGCGCCGAGGTGTGCGCAACGTCAAGACGCGGGGCAAGTCCGAGCTGGATGGCTTGCCGCGTCAGTGAGAACGAGCCCGAGATAAGAGCCTGGGACGCGATGATGGCTGCGGCCGTCGCGATGCCAACGAGCGGAATCAGCGCCCAGGACGGCGCCAGCAGGAAAAACGGCTGTTGCGCCTCTGGATGCAGCAGTAACAGCGCCCCCTGGCCCAGGTAGTTCAACAACAGCGCGGGAAGCACCAGCCCATACCAGGCGAGACGAATCGCCCGAGGGCCGAAGTGGCCCATGTCAGCATAGAGGGCTTCGCCGCCCGTGACGGCCAGGAACACCGCTCCGAGGACGGCCACGCCAACCGAACCGTTCGTACGCAAGAAGTCGACTGCATGACGAGGGTCGAAGGCCGTCAGCACCACGGGCGCCCTCGCGATCCAGAAGATGCCCAGCGCCGCAATCGACAGAAACCAGATCACCACGATGGGTCCGAACAGGCCACCGATGCGGTGTGTCCCGAACTGCTGGATGAAGAACAACCCGGCAAGAATTGCGACGGCGACCGGTACCACGTACGGGGTGAAGAGCGGGGTAATGACCTGAAGGCCTTCGACGGCGCCCAGCACGGAAATAGCCGGCGTAATCATGCCGTCGCCGTAAAAGAGCGCGGTACCGAAAATGCCGAGTGCGATGAGCACGGGCCGGCCGACGGCCAGCCGTGTCGTGCCACGCGGTCCGCCGTTTCGGCTGGGAATGAGCGAGGTGAGCGCCAGGATGCCGCCTTCGCCCTGATTGTCGGCGCGCATCACGATGGCGACATATTTGACGGAGATGACGAGGAGCAGCGCATAGACGATGAGCGAGAGGATGCCGAGGACGTTGTCGTGCGTCGGGGGCACCGAGTGTGAACCGAAGAAGCACTCGCGCATGGCGTACAGCGGGCTCGTCCCGATGTCGCCGTAGACCACGCCGAGAGCGGTGAGTGTCAGCGGAAGGATTCCGCTGCGGTGAGTTGGCGCCGCGGACACGCAGCCCCAGTATAATCACCCTTCCCCGTCATGCGCGTCGCACGGCGGTTCGTCATCAGCGGGCGCGTCCAGGGCGTCGGCTTCCGATACTTCACGGCGGACGTCGCCGCACGCGAAGGCGTGACCGGCTGGGTGCGCAACCTGCCGGACGGCCGCGTCGAAGCGTACGTGGAAGGGGAGGCCGAGGCGGTGACGCGCGTCGAGCGCGCGGTGCGCCAGGGCCCGTCGAGCGCCCGCGTGGCGTCGGTCGAGGTCGAGACCGACGAGCCGAGCGGGACGTTCCGGGATTTCGCGATTCGGTAGTTCCAGAGTTCGAAAACGCATGGATCTCAAACAACACATCCGTCACGTGCCCGACTTTCCGAAGCCGGGCATTCTCTTCTACGACATCACGACGCTGCTGCGGCGTCCGACCGGGCTGAAGACCGCCATCGAACGGCTCGCCGCGCCGTACGACGGCGTGCGCATCGATGCCGTCGTCGGCATCGAAAGCCGCGGCTTCATTCTCGGGGCGGCGGTTGCCGAGCGGCTCGGCGCGGGATTCATCCCGGTACGCAAGCCGGGCAAGCTCCCAGCAAAGGCGATCAAAGAGATCTACGACCTCGAGTACGGCAAGGACGCGCTCGAGATTCATGCCGACGCTGTCGAGAAAGGGGAGCGTGTGCTGATCGTCGATGACGTGCTGGCCACGGGCGGGACGGCGGCGGCGACGGCGCAGCTCGTCAAGAAGCTCGGAGGCGAGCTGCAGGGCCTGGCTTTTCTGATCGAGCTGCTGGCGCTGAACGGGAAGTCGAGGCTCCCTGGCGAACATGTCTTCTCGGTGCTGCAGTACTAGGCGGGTAGGTCGCTGGGTTGCCGACCCAGCTACAATGAAACGACCACGTCCCCGTAGCTCAGACGGATAGAGCGCGCGCCTCCTAAGCGCGAGGCCGGCAGTTCAATTCTGCCCGGGGACGCCACTCTGAGTTGAGACGGAAGACGAGAGACGAATCGATGAAGACCAAAGAACGTCATCAGCTGAAGGAAAACGCGCTGGCCGAAATGCTGGCCGTCGCGCACGAGAACTTCGAGAAGCACAAGCGCGTGATGCGCGGCGTCCTGCTCGTCGCGATCGTCGTCGCCGCGGTGGTTGGCGGCATCCTGGCGTGGCGCGGCCAGACCGAGGCGCGTGCCCAGCAGTTGCTAGGCGAGGCGATGGTGGCGTTGAACGCGCGCGTGTTGCCGGTGACCGCGCAGCCCGAGGCGCCGGGCGAAGTGCCCGCCGCCGCCACGATCGGCGCGACCGGCACGTTCCCGACCGTCGCGGCCAAACTGAACGTGGCGCTGCCGAAACTGAAGGCCGCGGCCGATGCTTTCCCGGATACTGATGCCGGCGTCACGGCGCGCTACCACTACGCGTCCGCGCTCGCGGCGCTCGGTCGCCACGACGAGGCGGTGAAGGCGTTCGACGAGGTCGTCGCGCGCGGCGGCACCGACAGCCTCTACGGCCGCATGGCGCAGATGGGCAGGGCCGACGCGCTCGTACGCGCCGGTCAGCACGAGGCGGCCATCGCAACCTGGAAGGCGCTGGCGTCGGGCACCGATGACGCGCTCCCGAAGGACGCCATCCTGATGGAGCTCGGCAAGGCCTATCAGGCGGCGGGGAACACCGAAGAGGCGCGGAAAACCTTCAATCAGCTGATCGAAGAGCATCCCGCGTCGCTATATACCACCGAAGCGCGCGCGGAACTCGGGAGCTAAGGCGGGGCGTCAAGGCCCGCCTTACGGCCGCTGGTGGTTGTCCGAGTAGTCTGAGTACGCGGCGCCGTACGGCTGCACTTTCCTCACGTCCTTCAGCGTCGCAAACGTTGCCTGCGCCGAGAGGCGCATGCCGGTGATGTTCGGGCGCGTCACCGCGATATTCGTCTTGTACCAGAGGCTGATGTACGGCGCGTCCTCGGCCACGAGCTTCTGCACCGCGCGGTAGTACTTCAGCCGCTCCTCATCCGTCAGCGCCGTTGTCGCCAGATCGATCAGGCGATCGACCTCCGGATTGCTGTAGTACACGCGGTTGAATCCGGTCGGCGGCACCTGGTTCGAGTGATACAGCCGCCGCAGCATGTCGGGATCGGTCACACCAACCCATTGCAGCGTGTACATCTGCACGTTCCCGGCGAGCACGTCGGCGTAGAAGGTGGCGAACTCGTAGGACCGAACGTCCACCTCGATGCCGACGAGCCGCAGGTTCTCCTGGATGATGGCCGCCTGGAGCCGGAAGAACTCGTCGGTCGACGTCTTCAGCGTCAGCCGCAGCCGCGGCAGCGGGCCGTCGCCGTCGGGATCGCGATAGCCTGCCTCGTCGAGGAGCTGCTTCGCGCGTGGCCGGTCGTAGGTGAACTGATGCACGTTCGATTCGAACGCCCAGGCGACCGGCGGGAGCACGCCGACCGCCGGCCGGGCGAGCCCGCGCCGCAAATAGTCGACGATCGCTTGGCGATCGACAGCGTACCCAATGGCATGGCGAACACGCCTGTCCTTGAGCACCGGATCGCGCATGTTGAGTCCGATGTAGGCGTAATCGACGCCGTCGGCCTGGGTGACCGTCAGCCCATCCTGTTCGAGGCGATACACGATGTCCGGAGGTGCATCATTGATGGTCAGGTCCACCGACCCCTTTCGCAGCTCCAGCCCCCGCATCGTCTCGTCGGGAATGATGCGCAGGACGATGCCGGCGTTCTGCGGCAGGCCGTTCCAGTAGCCCTCGAAAGCCGACAGGACGACCTCCTCGTCGACCGTGTGGCGGACGAAGCGGTACGGGCCCGTGCCAATCGGAAAGGTCCGCAGCGAGTCGCCGCCGTCGGCCGGCACGACGTGCATGACCAGCTGGATCGGGAACGATCCGAACGGCTCCTTCAGCTTGAACTCGACGGTGTAGTCGTCGATCGCCCGCGCCGAGTCGAGAATGCGGTAGGCTCCCTTCTTCGGCGACACGAACTCGGGATCGAGGAAGCTGGCGAAGGTATAGACGACGTCGCGCGCCGTCAGCTCGCGGCCGTGGTGGAAACGTACACCGCGACGGAGATGCACGATGTAGGTGAGCGGATCCGGCGTCTCCATCCGCATGGCTAGCGCTGGCGGTTCGGCCACGACGCGGAGCTGATCGTCAATTACGAGCAGGTGGTCGTAGACGAGCTGGTGGACGCGCTGCGATCCCTCATCGGTGCCGACACGCGGATCAAACGTCGTCGGCGCGGCGCGGACGACCACGCGCAGCATGTCATCGCTCGGAGCACTGGAGCCGGTTCCGCAGGCCACAACTCCCAACACCCAACCTCCAACTCCCACCATGAAACAGATCCAGCGCCACCGCGATTGGGAGTTGCGGCATAGGGAGTTGGGTGTCGACATCAGTCTTCCTCCGCCAGCATTTTCAGTTCAGCCAGCAGTTCGAGCGCACGCCGCGGGGTGATGTCGTCGACGTCGAGCGCCTTGAGCCGCTGCACGAGCTCATTATCGCCCCTGGCCGGTGCCGCCGGACCGAAAAGCGCCAGCTGCTGCGTGGACGGGTCGCTTGGCGCGCCCGACAGCGTCGGGCGGCCGCCGCGTGACAGCTCGTCGCGCTCGAGGCCGCCCAGGATGTCACGGGCGCGCGCGACGACATCGGGTGGAAGGCCCGCCAACCGCGCCACCTGGATCCCATAGCTGCGGTCGGAGCGGCCCGCCACGATTTTCCGCAGAAACACGATGTCATCGTGCCACTCGCGCGCGGCGACATGGGCGTTGACCACGCCCGGGAAGGCATCGGCGAGATCCGTCAGCTCGTGGTAGTGCGTCGCAAAGAGGGTCTTGGGCCGCGCCCGGCTGTTGGTGACCAGATACTCGGCCACCGCCCACGCGATGCTGAGGCCGTCGAAGGTGGACGTGCCGCGGCCAATCTCGTCGAGCACGACGAGGCTCTTCGAGGTCGCGCTGTGGAGGATGTTGGCCGTCTCCTGCATCTCGACCATGAATGTCGATTGCCCACGCGCGATGTTGTCGGACGCGCCGACGCGCGCGAAGATGCGGTCGACGATCGGCACCTTCGCGTCGCGTGCCGGGACAAACGAACCGATCTGCGCGAGCACGGGAATGAGCGCCACTTGACGCAGGTATGTCGACTTGCCGCCCATGTTCGGCCCGGTCAGGATGACGAGTTGTCGGGCGGTGCTGTTGAGGTCGATGTCGTTCGGTACGAAGCCGCCGGAGGCAACGCGCTCGACGACCGGATGTCGGGCGTCGGCGGCCACGAACTCGTCCCCCTCGTGAACGTGCGGCTTCGTGAAGTTGCACGTCGCGGCCGTCTCGGCCAGCGCGGCGAGCACGTCGAGCGTCGCCAGCGCCCGCGCCGTCTCCTGGATGCGCGGCGCCTCGGTGGCCACCTGTCCGCGCAGCTGCTCGAAGATCTCCAGCTCGCGCTCGAGGATCCGCTCGTCGGCGCCCAGCACCTTCGCTTCGTACTCCTTGAGCGCTACGGTCGTGAAACGCTCACCGCCCGCAATCGTCTGCTTCCGCTGGTAATCCGCGGGTACGGCGCGCAGGTTCGCTTTTGAGACCTCGATGTAATAGCCGAACACTCGGTTGAAGCGCACCTTGAGCGAGGCGATGCCGGTTCGCGCCCGCTCACGGTCCTCCATTTCGGCGATCACCTGGCGCCCCGATCGGCTGATCCCCTTCAGCTCGTCCAGCGCCGAGTCGATGCCGTCCCGGGTGAAGCCGCCGTCGCGGGCGAACGCGGCCGGTTCGTCGATGAGCGTTCGCTCGATGACGTCGCGGACGTCGGTCAGGTCGTCGAGCGTGGCCAGAAGACTCCGGAGGAGCGGCGCCTGGACGTCGGCCAGGACGGCGCGCACCCGCGGCACGGCCGCAAGGGACACCCGAAGCGAAACGAGATCGCGTGGCCCGGCGGTGCCGAGCGCGACGCGGGCGATGAGGCGCTCGAGGTCGTGCACCGCCTTGAGCGTCTCGCGGAACTTGCCGCGGTCGGTCGCCAGAAAGGCCAGCTGCTCGACCGCGTCGAGGCGATCGCGGATGGGCTCGAGCGCGCGCAGCGGCCGCAGAAGCCACGCTCGGAGCAGCCGACCGCCCATCGAGGTGATCGTGCGGTCGATGTCGTGCAGGAGGGAGTGCGTCACGTCTCCGTCGCTGGCCGTGACGATTTCCAGATGTCGGAGCGTGATCGGGTCGATGATGAGGTGGTCGGTTGCCGCCTTGTGATGGACGCTGCGGACGTGCGCGAGGTCGGCCTTCTGCGTCTCGCGCAGATACGCGACCAGGCCGCCGGCGGCCTGCACGGCGGCGTCATGGCCGTCGAGACCGAAGCCTTCGACGCCGTGCGCCCGGAGCTGATCGAGCAGCGTGCGCCGTGCCGCCTCCCGCTCGAAGCTCCACGGCTCGACGGTGGTCACCGGCAGCTGCAGGCGCGCGATGTCGGGCCAGCGATCCGCGATGGCACTGTCTGCCGGGAGTACCAGCTCGCGCGGCCGAAGTACCGCAATCTCATCCGCCAGCGCCTGTGCCCTTTCGGCGCCGTGATATTCGGCGGTCGTGAACTCGCCGGTCGACAGATCGAGCAGTGCGACGCCGAACCGATCGGCGCCATCGACGATCGCCATCAAGTAGGCCGGTTCGCGCGCGTTCAGGTACGTCGAGTCGGTCAGCGTCCCGGGCGAGACGACGCGGATCACCTCGCGCCGGACGAGGCCCTTGGCCTTCTTTGGGTCCTCGACCTGCTCGCAGATGGCGACCCGAAAGCCCTTCGTGACGAGCCGCGCCAAGTAGCTGTCGACCGCGTGAAACGGCACGCCGCACATGGGAATCGCGCCGCCGTCGGCATCCTTCGACCGCGAGGTCAGGGTCAGATCGAGCGCGCGCGCGGCGACGAGGGCGTCTTCATAGAACATTTCGTAGAAGTCGCCCATCCGGAAAAAGACGATCGCGTCGCGGTGCTGCCGCTTGGCGTCCAGATACTGACGCATCGCGGGCGTGACGGAGGCGGTTGAGGACATACACCACGAAGCGCACGAAGATCGCGAAGGCCGCGTCGCACGCTGTTCTGCGCGAACTTCGTGCGCTTCGTGGTTATTATCTGACAACGGATGCTGATTCTGGCTCTTGACACCACGACGAGCGCAGGCAGCTGCGCGCTCGTCGGCGACGGCCGCCTCGTCCGCGAGGAGGCGAGCGATCCCACGCGCCCGCAGGCGGCCCGGTTGCCGGGCGAGCTGGCGGCGCTCCTCGAGCGCGCGGGCGTGGCGCTGGCCGACATCGATGCGTATGCCGCCGGCGTTGGTCCGGGATCCTTTACCGGCCTGCGCGTCGGCATTGCCACGATGCAGGGAGTGGCAACGGCGATGCGGAAGCCGCTCTTCGGCGTCTCGGCCCTCGATGCTCTCGCGCGCATCGCTGCCGTCTCGCGCGTCGCTACGTGGGTCGATGCCTGGCGCGGCGAAGTGTACGCGGCGCTCTACGAGAACGGTCGTGAGCTGGAGCCGCCCACGGTCTCGCGGCCGGAGGTGATGCTTGGGCCGCTGACCAATCGAGAGACGTGTTTTACGGGCGACGGTGCCGCGCGGTATTGCGACGTGATCCGCCGCACGCTCGGCGATCGCGCGCGTTTTACCGAGCCGATCGCGCCGCTGCTCGCGGGCCCGATGGGGGAGATTGCGTTCGAGGCATGGCAGGCGGGCCATCGGCCCGCGCCTGACGCGATCCGTCCGCTCTATGTGCGTCGCCCCGACGCGGAACTGGCGAGGGATCTTCCGGATCCGCCCCGAGGGAGTCGACGATCCTAGGATGACCGATTATTGGATTGAGCCGCTTCGCGACGACGTGGACCTCGAAGACGTGCTCGAAGTCGAAGCCGAGTCGTTCACCAATCCCTGGACGCGCGAGATGTATGCGTGGGAACTGCAGAATCGCTCGGTCTGTCACATCTTTCTGGTCCGCACGGGCGACTGCCGCGTTGCTGGGTTCTGTGCCTTCTGGCTCGTGTTCGACGAGGTTCACATCAACAACGTGGCGATGCGCCCGCAGTTCCGGGCCCAGGGCATCGGGACGGCACTGCTGCAGCACGTACTGGCGGAAGCGCGCCGGCTCGGCGCGCGACGGGCCACGCTCGAAGTGCGCGCGTCGAACGCACGCGCGCGGCGGCTCTACGAACGCCTTGGCTTCTACATCGCCGGCGTGCGACGGAACTACTACACCGAGCCGGTCGAGGACGCGCTGATCCTCTGGCGCGACGACAGCGGACCGGAGGACTCGAGCCCTCCGGCTACCTGATGTACGAGCTAGCGACCAGCTCCGGAATGTGCTACCTTGCAATCAGATGAACACCATCAACCCACTTCGTCCGTAGGAGGGGCGGCCTATGAACGCAGCGGAAGCACAGGACGTCAAAACCCTGTTGCTGCAAAAGAACGATCACTACCGCCAGCTTGCCGAGCAGCACCACGAGCTGGACAGCCGACTGCACGAACTCACCGACAAGCCTTACCTCTCACCTACTGAACAACTCGAAGAAGTCACGATCAAGAAACGGAAACTCGCGCTGAAAGACCGCATGGAGGCAATCGCGCGCGAGTACCGCCAGGCCCATAGCAGCGCCTGACCGGTGCGCATCGATCCGGCCGGCTGGCCCTTTGTGGGCGGCGCGGTCGCGCTCGCGGTCGCGACCGGTTTGCTCGTCAGTTCCGTTCTCGGCGTGGCGCTGCTCGTCGTCGCCGGTTTCTTGCTCTTCTTTTTTCGCGACCCGGATCGCGTCGTCACACAAGTGCCCGGCGCGGTGTTGGCGCCCGCCGACGGGCGAGTGCTCGTGGCAGGTAGCTCAACGGTCCGCGATTTTCCCCCGGACCGTTGGCAACAGATCAGCATCTTTCTGTCGCCGCTGGACGTCCACGTGAACCGGATGCCCGTCGGGGGCCGCGTCGTCAAGGTGAGGTATCATCCGGGCCGCTTCCTTCCGGCCTACCGGGCGGACGCCGGCGACCTCAACGAATACACCGAGGTCTGGATCGACCGCGGGGGCCAAACGATCGTGGTCCGACAGATCGTCGGGGTGCTGGCGCGTCGGATCGTCTGTCGGACGACGGAGGGGGCCGAGGTCGCGGCGGGCGAGCGGTTCGGGGTGATGAAGTTCGGGTCGCGAATGGACGTCTTCGTGCCCGCGAGCGCCCAGATCACCGCGAAAGGGGGGGACCACGTCGTCGCGGCGGTGACCGTCGTGGCGGTGTTGACAGGCGGGCCGTAAAGGCCCGCCCTACGTGCTGATGGACGAGCAGAACGGCGAGGTTCGGCGGTCGCGGATCCGAATGCTGACACCGCTGAGGCGGCGCGGCGACGTCGCACAGCGGCGCTTTCGCCGCGGTGCGTACCTGCTGCCGAGCGTGTTCACCCTCGGCAACATGTTCTGTGGGTATGCCTGCATCGTCTACGCGATGCGGGGTGAGTTCATCACCGCTGCGCCCTTCATCGGGCTCGCCATCGTCATCGACATGCTCGACGGCCGCATCGCACGGATGACCGGAACGACCAGCGCGTTCGGCATCGAGTTCGACTCGCTCGCCGACGTGATTTCATTTGGCGTGGCGCCTGCGATCCTGGCATTCGCGTGGGGTCTCCAGCCGCTCGGCCGGCTCGGTTGGGCCGCCGGGTTCATCTTCGTCGCCGCGGCGGCGGTGCGGCTGGCGCGCTTCAACATCCAGACGGGCGCGCATCACGACAAGCGCTATTTCGTCGGCATGCCGAGCCCGGCGGCGGCCGGCGTCCCGGCCGCGACGGTGTACGCATATCCGTGGGGCTTTCAGAGCTCCACCGAAGCGCTGCCGGTGCTGGCAATGATGATCGTGCCGGCGCTCCTGATGGTCAGCACGATTCGGTTCCGCAGTTTCAAAAACATCGATTTCCGCGCCCGCCGCAGCTATGCGGTGTTGCTGCTGGTGGCGATCGGACTGGCCCTGCTGGCGGCGCATCCTGAGCTCGTGCTCGTGACGCTGGCCTACGGGTACCTGGTGTCGGCGTTCGTCGAGATGGGGTGGCACCGCGTCCGCCGGCGCCACGGTCAGGAGGCTCACGAAGGCGAATCGACCACGAAGGCGGCCAAGGACACGCGGGCCTTGTAGGGCGGTGTAAGATCCGCTCGATTCGGGCGGCCACGCGGGAGGTCACGAAATGCGCCAGATTGCCTTGGTTGCGGCGAGCTGTGTCCTGCTTCTGTCATCACCCTCCTTCGCTCAGGAATGGATTGAGTACATCAGCCAGGAAGACCTGTTTACGGTCAATTTCCCGGACAAACCGGCCGTGCGTACGATTACTTATGAAACCGAGTACGGTGTGACGCTGCCGGGACGGGTTCACAGCTCGGCGCTTGGTTCTTCACGGTACGCGGTCACAGTGATCGACTACTCCGACGTCCGGCAGATTCATGCGAAGCGGCTCGAAAACTGCGACAAGTACCCGAACCTGTGCAACAACCCGTACGTCGGCGAGTTGCGCGGCGCGATGGACTTCGCGGCCTACAATTTCCTGAAGCGCGCTCAGAAGGTCCTGCACTACGCGTATTACAACAGCGATCGCATCGAGGGACGCCGCCTGCAGCTTGTGAACCCCGACGGCACGCAGACATTTACCGCGATTCACATGCATCAGAATCGCCTGTACATCGTGGAGGGCACCGTCCCCGCCAACTACCCGCCGCCCGCGCACTTCCAGCAGTCGCTCGGGTTTATCGACCGCGAGGGGTTCAGGGTGCGGTACGAGAGCATTTACTCGAACATGTACCCACCGCCGCCCCGCGTTCAGTACCAGGCCCCTCAGGTTCCGCAGGGTCGGTGAGGGTCCGGCTACGGCCGGACACTACGTACTGTTGGGGCGACCGGGAGCGCGAGCTCCACAGTCGTTCCCCGATCCCGTTCGCTCGTCACACTGATCGTTCCTTCGTTCAGTTCCACGTTCCGCTTCGCAATCGGGAGCCCGAGTCCGGTCCCCGTCGTCTTGGTCGAAAAGTAGGGTTCGAAGGCGCGCGCCAAGGCCTCGGCGTCCATACCGACGCCTGTATCGGTCACGCGGATGCGCACGACGGACTCGGACGCACGCGCCGCAATCGTCAGCGCGCCGCTGCCGGGCATCGCGTGGATCGCGTTTTCGACGATGTTGGTGAGCGATCGGGTGATGAGCGTGCGATCGACGAAGACTGCGGGCAGGTCCGGGGGCACGTCGACGTCGACGCGGATGCGATCGGCGAGGCCCACCCGATACGGGTCGACTGCATCGTGTACGAGCTCGGGGACAACCACCAGCGCCGGGCGCGCGGTCGGGGAAGACGCAAAGCTCGAGAACTCTGACGCAATTGTCCGCAGCAGGTGGACCTGCTCCAGGATCGTGTTGACGCAGTCCTCGAGCACCGGGCTGAGCGGCTGGCCGCGGTCCTGGTGCACCCGGCGCAGGTGCTCGGCGTTCAGTTGGATCGGCGTCAGCGGGTTCTTGATTTCGTGCGCGACCTGGCGCGCCATCTCGGCCCACGCCTCGAGCCGATGCGTCCGCTCGAGCTCCTTCTGCTGTCGCTGCAGCTCGCTCGCCATGCGGTTGAAGTCGTCGACCAGGCGGCGGAGCTCATCGGAGGAGCGCGTAACAATGCGCGCGTCGAGATTACCGTGGGCGATACGCCGCGTCGCGCGACTCAAGCGGTTGACGGGGTCGGCGATGCGCTCCGCCAGCCAGTAGCCGATCGCCGCGCCGGCGAACACGAACAGGAGGGTCCCCAGGAGCACGCGCCGGTCGAGGGTGTCGATCTGGTTCTCGATCTGCAGCTCACGCGACGTGAGCGGTACTGTCAGCATCGCGTCGAGCTCCGGCGTTTCGACTGAGGCGCCAGCCACCAGGTAGTCGAGCGTGCCGATCTGTTCGCGTACGACGGTGGCGGCATCGTTGCGGAGCTGCAGCGTCCGGTAGACGTCGGCAGGCGTGCGCGTTGGCAGCAGCCCTGAGGCGAAAAGGTTGCGCTCGCTGGTGGCCAGCAGTCGAGGGCCGACAAAGATGTTGACGTCCTGATCGATCAGCCGGCTGACCCATACCATCAGGTTGTCGTCGACGGCGAACCCCTGCTGGGCGGCGCGAGGCGCCGCCAGATCCTCGACGACGCGCCGTGCCGCCGACGCCGTGCGGATCGCTTCCTGCTCGACGTTAGCGCGCATCTGGTCGGCGACGTAGGTGCGCGTTGCCACGGCGAGCGCGGCCACTGGCACGACAATCGCCGCGATAAATGCGAGGAGCAGCTTGCGATAAAAGCTCGCCCGCACCTCGCGCAGCAACGCGCGCGCCGTCGTCCCGCGCCGATTGACGACGCCGTGCAGCGCGGCTGCGGCCAGGAGCAGCAGGTAGGTGCCGAACGCCAGGACGGTGATTTCCGCCAGGTTGACCAGGTGATCGAGCGGCGAGGGGACCGGAAAGCCGAGCGCGTAGATGCCGCCGCGGTCGTTGAGGAGGTACACCGTGTACTCGACATCGCCGCGCTGCAGCTCGCCCCAAATCGGCTGCCGTGACTCCTCGACGCGCGCAAAGACGGCATCGTCGAGCGGCCAGGCGGTCACGCCCGAGGCGTAGAGCGGCGTGCGGCTCCAGCCGTAGACCGCGAACTCGATGTCACGTCCGGATACGCCCTCGCCCTGCGCAGGGTCTGGCCGCATCAGCTCGAGGTATGGGCTCTGCGAGACGATGAACGGCAGATTCGCGAAGTCGGCGGGCATCGCGTGCACGACAATCGACCCGACCGGCCGGCCGTCGGCCCCGCAGATCGCCCGGCCCGCGTAGAGCAGCCGACGCTCTTCGGCAAAGAACGGCGACACCTCCTCGAACACGCCCCAGGTGCAGTCGCGCTCGTCGGATCGTGCTACGGCCGTGAGGTCGGCTGGGAGGTTGAAGGCAAATCGGCTGACGAGCACGCCACGCGCGTCATAGAGCTCTACGGCCGACGTCACCGGGTACATGGCGAGGCTGGTGAGGCGCCACACCTGGAACGCACGGTCGGTCGGTGCCTCCGTGCCTGCGGCGGCCGGGACGGTCACCAGATCGGCGAGCCCAGGAAATCGGTCGATCTGCACGAGGCTGTCCTGCAGCAACTGCTGGATCGTCTGGCGATGATTGATGGCCTGCGGCGCAAAGCGCGTCTCGACGAGCTGCGACTTGGCTTCCCAGCCGAGCTCGAACAACGACGGATAGAACGCAATCGCAGGGACCACGAGCGCGAGCGTCATCAGGTTCAGTCGGAATGACTGTGAGCCGTGGCGGTAGCGCGCCTCGAGCCGGGTGGCCAGCATGACGAGCGTGATGACGACCGCGAGCGCGATCAGGAGCGCCAGCCCCTGCGCCACGCTGACCTCGGTCGCGAGCTGCCAGACGAGCAACGGGAGCGCCCAGAAGCCGATCGTCCGGATGCGGACGCGCCAGTCGGGCCGCGGCACCGACCACGAAACAAGCGCGAGACGAAACAGGAGCACGCCGGCCGTGAGCACCGTGGCGTGCCAGACGATCAATCCGACCTCGAGCGCCAGCCGCGCGGTGCTCCATGGGTGCAGCGAGTAGTGCAGCAGGTCGATCGTCGTGTTGGCCACCGTATCGCGGAGAAACGCGTGATACGCGATCAGGAGGAGAGCGACGGCAGCGCCGGCGACGACCTGGGCGCCCGCGAACGCCAGAATCCGGCGTGTCGTGTCGACTCGGCGGCGCCGATGCCAGCGGGCGATGCGCCACGCTTCAACCGCATAAACGAGGAGGACGACGAGGCTGCCCGCGGCGACGGCCGTGAGCAAGAAATCGAACGGCGAAGTGAGCAGCGGCCGGAGCAGCGGTGAGGCATACTCCGTTCCGGCAAAGACCGACGCATCCCACCAATCCGCAGGCGAGGCCACGCGGAGCACGAGGCGAGCCAGTACGATTGCGAGCACGATCAGTGCGATGGCAACGCCGTACGGGCGTGGACGCGTCAGCCGGCTGCGCCAGTCGAGCAGCGGTCCGGTAAGCAGAGCCAGCGTCAGCGCGAAGGTGAGGAGCGCGAGCGACCGTGAGGCGCGCTGCCACCGGTCGCGCGTTCGCGCCAAATCCGCCAGCTCGAGCGTCGCCGTCAGCAGGCGCGCCCCCGACGGCGCCGCCACGTCGAAGGCGAATCCGGCGGGTGACGTGCGGGCGCCCTCGAACCGCAGCTCGAGGGAGACAGGCACCAGACGGCTGGGGTAGCGCAGGGCGCCGGTGTCACCCAGCCGCGGCTGTATGAGGTCCAGCGAGCGCTCGGCGGCGACCGTGCCGACGCGCGCGCCGCCAGGCGCCGTCACCGGCGTGACGTACGCGAGTCGCAGCCCGAGTGCCCCACGCGTGAAGAACCAGGCCTCCTCGCCCTGCAGCCGGTCGGGAGGCAGCTCCGAGGGGCGCCCGTCCCACGCGAGTGGTCGGCCGTCGGCCGCGTAGGCCGTGACGGCGTACTCCGGCCCCTGTGCGAGCGCGGCGCCGGCCGCTTCGAAGAGACGCCGGCCGGCCGTGACGTCGCCGCCCGCGGCCGCGACGACCGATGCCGGGTCGGCCATCGCGAGCGCCATGACGCGCAGGCTGCGCGCCATGTCGTCGAACGAGGCGCGGACATCGGCTTCCACGCGCGCTCGTGCGGCTTGCTCGTCGGCGCCAAGGACGAGCACTTCCACGCCGCGGCCGAGCAGTAATACCAGCAACGCGGCGGCGCCGCCGATGGCGGCAATGCGCACGAGCGGTCGCGCCGGCAGCGGTGGGGTAGGCGCCTGGCGATCGGGAAGCCTCACAATAATGATTGTAGGCTCTGGGCTTCAGGCGTCTGGCGTACGGCCCGAACCGAACGCCCACCGCCCAAATCCAGCGCCCAGCGCCCACCGCCCAAAGCCTAAAGCCGTACAATGAGTGCGGCTCATGACGCAGAACATCCTCAAAGCGGCGGTCAAGCGCGGTGCGCTCATCGCCGCCGCCAACTGGCCCGTCACGTTCATCCAGGCGTCGGCCGACTCGCTGTTCAAGCTGCTGCTGGCCGCTCCGCTCATCGGCGGCATATTTCTGGTGGCGCTGGCGGTCGGCAGCGAACCTGGCGCGCTCATCGCGCTCGAGTCGCGCGAGATGCTCGCGACGGTCATCGAGGCGCTCCTCGCGCAGCCGGTGGTGCTCGCGGCGTTTGTCCTCGCGGTGGCGATCGTTGCCGTCGGCGGGTCGCTCTTCGTGTTCCTGATCAAGGGCGGAACGGTTGCGACACTCGTGAGCGCTGAGAGGGAAGTCGGACCGATCGAAGAGCCGCCGCTCCACATCAGTGCCGTGGCGCGTGCGTCGCGATTCTCCGTCGACGCGTACGTCGAAGCGGCATGGCGCCTCTTTCCGCGATACGCGCGGCTCGGGTTTGTGCTGATGGGCGTCTACCTGGTGTCTGCAGGGGTGTATCTCGCGGCAGTTGGCACACGCGACGGCCGGGCTGGCTGGGGCGTCACCGCGGCCATCACGATGGTCTTCGTGGGCTGGATCACGATCGTCAATTTCCTGTACTTGCTCGTTCAGATCGTGATCGCGGCGGACGAGTGCAGCATCGCGACCGCCGTTCGACGGGTCGCCACCTTCCTGCGCTATGAACGCCGTCACGTCACGGCCATCTTTGCGCTCGTCCTCGCCATCGTCGTCGCGGCCACTGGCGCGTCGGTATTGGCAACAGCAGCGCTCGGGCTGGTGGCGTTCGTGCCGTTCTTCGGGCTGGCTGCGCTGCCGCTGCAGTTGCTGGCGTGGCTCCTCCGCGGGCTGGTGTTCCAGTATCTCGGCCTCGCGTCGGTCGGGGCGTACCTGAAGCTCTATCGCGGGTTTTCTGGTACTCAGGCGCAACGGTTCTCGGGTTCCGGTTCACCGGTCCCGGTTCATGGGTAACGGTTCGCCTTGATGACCGATTACTCGCGGTTCTTTTCTCCGACTGGTCTCCGGCTGCACGAGTCGGCAATCCGTCGCATGGGCACTATGGCGGCGCGCACGGCAGACATGGTGTCGTTCGCTGCCGGGTACCCGGATTCGGCGTCATTC
>Ga0187893_10002145_pt1 | contig 44362 bp, 31 predicted proteins | sample MA1701074metaG_FD_139574 | JGI IMG/M metagenome (GOLD analysis project Ga0187893, IMG submission 139574) | White microbial mat communities from a basaltic lava cave in the Kipuka Kanohina Cave System on the Island of Hawaii, USA - MA170107-4 metaG ... | reverse complement strand
GCAATTCCCAGCATCACGCCCACGGGTTCACGCAAGGCCATCGCCACGCAACCGGGCCTATCGGAAGGAATCACTTCGCCGCCGATCTGCGTGGTTAAAGCCGCCGCCTCCCGAATCAGGTCCCCGGCCAGGGCCACGTTGAACATCACCCAGCCTTGCGTCGACCCGGTCTCCGCCATCATCGCCTCGACGAACGCCGGCGCCTTGGCCTGCAATGCGTCAGCGGCCTTCATCAGCAATGCCCGCCGCGCGTTCGGCCCAGTTGCCGACCACGCCGGAAACGCCGCGTCCGCTCGCTCGGCCACTGCCTCCGCCTCGGCCACCGTCATCGCGCGCGCCGTCGACGCCACCTCGCCCGTCATCGGATTCAACCGTTCAAATGTCACAAGAAACTCCTCCGCCCTTATGATCGCACGTGAGCGCGGTGATCAGACGTTAGGATGACACGGTATCGACCGTGCTTCGGTCGAGGAAATGTGAGACCTCTCTTGCTTCCCGCCCCGGCGTTGACGTCGCTACGCAAGGCGAGGTTGCCGCTGGCCGTCGAAATAGACTGCCGCAAATATCTCACGCAGCGCGTCGATCTTCTCCATGATGAATTCTCAGGCCGTTTCGCCGTTGAGGTGGGAATGCGCCTTCTTTTGCAGCTCGCGCAGCTTAAATCCGGCCAGCGCCACAGCGACACATCCGGCCACTAAAAGCGGCACCGTAATGATGAAGAACATCACTCCGGAAAGGCCTTTGGCTGTTTGCGACTCAACGCCGAGCATCGTCAGCCCGGCCACGGCGAAGGCGTTGAACAGACCGATATTGCCCGGCGGGCCGGGGATGATCGTGCCCAGGCGCAGCACGACCAGCACTACTGCCGCGTGTCCGAAGGAGAGATCCAGGCCGTAGCCTTTCATCATGGCGTAGATCGGCACCACTTGCAACGCAAGGTACACCAGGCTCGCCAGCGCCCCATACACGAAAGTGCGCGAGCGCCCCATCGCGTGCAATCCTTCCACCAGGTGCCGCAGCGGGCTCAGCCAGCGGTAGCGCGCCAGCGCGTCCTGCGCCTCACCTCTGCGGTGGATGGCGTACGCAAGAAGCAGCGCCAACACGCACACGATCAGAGTCAGAATCGATGCTCCGTACTTGAAGCTGCTGTCCAGATTCACGAAAAAGGCGACGGCTAGAAATCCGAGGATCAGCCAGACGCCGTCGAGAAACCGCTCGATCAGCGCGCTCGATATCGATGCGGCGAACGAAATGTGGCTCCACGCCGATTGCAGATAGCAGCGGATCGCCTCGCCGCTGCGCAGCGGCAGCAGCTCATTCGCGAAAAGGCCTATGTAGATGGCCTGCACCGACCGTCCCAGCGGCACTTTGGCAACCGGCTCCAGCAGCAGGTTCCAGCGCCAGGCCTGGCTCACGTAGACCAGGATGTCGCACACTACGGCCAGCACGACCCAGCTCCAGTGAATCCGTTTGAGACGCGGCCATTCGGCATGCCAGTCGAAGTCGTGGTACACCCACACCAGGCATGCTACGGAGAATAGATAGATCAGCGCCGGACCTAACCAACGTGGAATACGGGTACGACTTCCCTTTGCACTGACAGTTACCTGCACTACTTTCATGATAAGCCACTCGCCACGGGCTGAGCCGCCGCGGTTCACTGAGCTACCATGACAAAGTCATGGCTACTGGCGCGGAATTATTTGCGGCTTCTTTGGTGAAGCTTGGAATCGGAGAAGTATTCACACTTGTCGGCGATCATCTGAACGATGTGCTGCTGGCAATCGATAAAGCCGGCATCCGTGTGATTGACATGCGGCACGAAAGCGGCGTGACCCATGCCGCCGATGCCTGGGCCCGCATTCATCGCAAACCGGCGGTGTCGCTGGTAACGGGCGGGCCGGGACACACCAACTCGCTGACGGGCATCGGAACGGCGCACCTGGCCGGGAGCCCGCTGATCGCGGTCAGTGGAGCGCCGGCGCAGGCGCTTGCGGGCCGGCAGGTGTTCCAGGTGATCGACCAGGTGGGGATGACCGAGCCCGTGGTGAAGTGGGCCGCGGAAGCAGCCAGCGCGGCGCAGATTCCTTATCTGCTGGGGCGAGCATACAACGAAGCCAACTCCGGGCGTAAAGGGGCCGTGCATTTGAGCGTTCCCGTGGATGTGTTCGCCGCCTCCACCGAGGCGCCGCTGCCGATGCCCGCGGGCCGCGATGGATCTTACCGCGGGCCCTCGCCGGGCGAAATTGAGCAGGCGCTCGGGATGCTGTTTTCGGCCAGAAAACCCGTGGTTATCGCCGGCAGCGGCGTGTGGTGGGGCCGCGCCGAACGCGAGCTGGAGCAGTTTATCAAGCGCACGCGCCTGCCGCTGTTCACGGTCACCATGGCGCGCGCGCTGATCTCCGATTCGGCGCGCTATGTATTCGGCTACGCCGACCCCGCCATCAACAAGGCCGTGCTTCCGGCGTTTCGCGAAGCCGATGTCGTACTGGTGCTCGGCAAGCGCCTCGACTACCGGCTGGCTCTTGGCGGACCGCGGCTGTTTGCGCCGGAGACGAAAATCATTCAGGTGGACCTGCATGAGCCTGAGCTGGGAGCGGCGCGCGCCATCACGCTCGGCATCCCGGCCGATGTGAAGGCGACGCTGGCGGCTCTTCTGGACCGGCTGGGTCCGAAGCCATGGGAGCCGCTGAAACCATGGCTGCGCGCACTCGCCAATCACAGGCGCGACTACCAGCGGCGGCTCGATCAAACAGCGGCCGATTCCTCAGAGCCTATTCATCCGGCTGCGTTCTTCGCCGAATTCCGCAAAGCGATGCCGAAGGGAACGCTCATCAGTTGGGACGGCGGCGATTACGTTCACTGGGGGCGCGCGATGATACCGGCGACCGAGCGTGGCGGCTGGCTGCGCCTGGGACCGATGGGCACCATCGGGTCGGCGCTGCCCAACAGCGTGGCGCTGCAAATGGCCAACCCAGGCCGGCCGGTGGCAATGATTACAGGAGACGGCTCGCTCGGTTTCTATATCGCGGAGCTCGAAACTCTGGTGCGCTACAACCTGCCGGTGGTGCTCATCGCCGGCAACGACGGCGGCTGGGGGCTGGAGCGCGAATTGCAGCGCGAGTTGACCGGCGAGAAGACCGTGGCCTGCGAGCTCAAGCATACACGCTACGATCTGGTGATGCAGGGCTTCGGCGGCGGCGGGGAAACGGTCGAGAAGGTAAGTCAAATCGGCCCGGCGCTGCGGCGCGCCTTCGCGGCGAAGAAGCCGTACCTGCTGAACGTGATCGTGCGCGGGGCCCGCTCGCCGTTCACCGAATGGCAAATCGCCGGAAAGAAGAAGTAACGTTACAATAATCGTCGGCACTCCATGAAAAGCCCTCTTACTCCACTTCAATTCCTCGCGCGTAGCGCGTTTGTGTACCGGGACAAGATCGCGGTGGTCGACGGCGACCGCCGCTTTAGCTACGCGCAGTTTGAGCAGCGCGTTCACCGGCTCGGCTCGGCGCTCCGCAAGCTGGGCGTGGAGCCGGGCGACCGCGTCGCGGTGCTCTCGCCTAACACGCCAATGGCGCTGGAACCGCACTTCGCCGTGCCGCTGATCGGGGGCGTGCTGGTGATGCTGAACACGCGGCTTCAGGCCAACGAGCTGGCCTGGATCCTGAATCACTCAGGAGCGAAGGTGCTGCTGGCGGACGCTCAGTTGCTGCCCTCGCTCGACAATGTACGCGGCGATATGCCGCGTCTCGAACATTATGTCAGCGACTATGAGGCGTTTTTGCTTACCGGCGAAGCTGCCATTGCCGATCCGCCGCCGGTGGAAGAAGACGCTCTGCTGGCGATCAACTACACCAGCGGCACGACAGGATTCCCGAAAGGCGTGATGTTTTCCCATCGCGGCGCATACCTGAACGCGTTGGGCGAGTTGATGGAGTACGGGCTGCGCGAAAACAGCGTCTACCTATGGACTCTGCCCCTGTTTCACTGCAACGGCTGGTGCTTTGCGTGGGCGGTGACAGCGGCCGGCGGGCGTCACATTTGCCTGAGGCAACCCCATCCGGAACCCATCATTGATGCCATCCTGCGCGAAGGCGTCACGCACTTGTGCGGCGCGCCGGTTGTCGTGGGCAGCATCACGCACTATGCATCGACCAAGGGAATCCGCATTCAGCAAGCTCTGCGAATTACTACCGCCGGCGCGCCGCCTTCGCCCGCCGTTCTGCGGGCCGCCGAAGAGATGGGCGCCGAAATCTTTCATTGCTACGGCCTGACGGAAACCTATGGACCGATGACGTTGTGCGCCTGGCGCGGCGAGTGGTCTCAGCTTCCGGCCGGGGAGCGCTCCGAGATCAAAGCGCGGCAGGGCGTGCCCTACATCGTGGCGGGAACCGACGTGCGGCTGGTGGACGAGGAAATGAACGACGTTCCTGCCGATGGAGAGACGATGGGTGAAATCGTCATGCGCGGCAACAACGTCATGATCGGCTACTACGACAATCCCGAATCCACCGCGGAGGCGTTCCGGGGCGGCTGGTTCCACTCCGGCGATTACGCCGTAATGCACCCCAATGGCTATCTCGAAATCCGCGACCGCAAAAAGGACATCATCATCTCCGGCGGCGAGAACATCTCTTCGGTTGAAGTGGAAAAAACCATCTATGAGCATTCGGGCGTGCTCGAAGCAGCCGTGGTGGCAGTGCCGGACGAACATTGGGGCGAAGTGCCCAAGGCATTTGTTACGTTGAAGAGTGAGGGGGCCGCGACGGCGGAAGAGATTATTCAATTCTGCCGCGAGCGGATGGCGCACTTCAAATGTCCGAAGAAGGTCGAGTTCGGCCCGCTCCCGAAGACGGCGACCGGGAAGATCCGCAAGAACGAGCTGCGCGAGAAGGAATGGGCGGGCCGGGAAAAGCGGGTGAACTAATCATGCCTTACGACAACATCCTCTGCCGGCAGGAGGAGAACATCCAGGTGGTGACGCTCAACCGGCCGAAACGCCGGAATGCACTCAGCCTGGGTCTGATGCTGGAGCTCATCGACTGTCTTGACGCAATCGGGCGCGACCCGGCGATCCGCGCCGTGATCCTCAACGCGGAAGGCACGGCATTCAGCGCCGGCCACGATTTGAGCGAGATTACCAGCGGCACGGTGAACGAATACCGCAGGCTCTTTGATGTCTGCTCCGAGCTGATGATGAAGCTGCAATCGATACCGCAGCCGGTGATCGCGGAAGTACAGGGCATCGCAACAGCGGCGGGCTGCCAGCTTGTGGCTAGCTGCGATCTTGCGATCGCCGGCGAGAAGGCCACATTCGCCACGCCTGGCGTAAAAATAGGCCTGTTTTGCACCACTCCGATGGTCGCGTTGACGCGGGCCATCGGGCGCAAACGCGCCATGGAGATGCTGCTGACGGGCAAACAAATCGACGCGGGGATTGCGGCGGAATGGGGCCTGGTGAATCGCGTCGTGGAACAGGAAAGGCTGAGTGAGGCCACACGCGAGCTGGCGCGTCAGATCGCGGCTGCCAGCAGCTTCACGGTGGGGCTGGGCAAGCAGGCCTTTTACGCGCAAATCGATCTCGACCAGCCGAAGGCTTACGCCTATGCCAAGGAAGTGATGACGATGAATTCGCTGGCCTCAGACGCACAGGAGGGCATCTCCGCGTTCCTCGAAAAACGCGTTCCCTGCTGGACAGGGAAGTAAATGCTGACTGATCTGGTGCAGATCGCGCGGCTGGGCGAAAAGAAGCGTGAGGAGAACAAGCGGCTGCGTGTTCACATGAAGACGCACGCTACCGCCGAGCGCAGGCTCCGGCGGATCGCCGAAAAGATTGAGGACGAGATCGATTGCACCACCTGCGCCAACTGCTGCCGCGTGGCGACGGTGCGGCTGCGGGAGCGTGAGCTGGAATCGTTGGCGCGTCACATAGGTGTTTCGCGAAGGGAGTTTACCCGCGACTACGCCGAAAGAACCGAGGAAGGCTGGATTCTGAAGCGCACGGAAAAGGGATGCGTATTCCTGGAAGGCAACCTCTGCTCGGTTTATGAAGCGCGCCCGATGACCTGCGAGGATTTCCCGCACCTGGTCCGCGGCGAGGGATCGCTGGTGAGCCGCATGTGGGAGATGCCGGATCGCGCCACATTTTGCCCGATCGCCTACAACACGCTCGAAGCGTTTAAGGACGCGCTCGGCTTTCCATCTCGTAAATGACCGTGTAGCTGGTGCGCGCCACTTTCCGATAGCGGCGCATCCAGGCGTCCAGGTCCCTGTATGCAGTGATGGCCAGCGAGGGATTCAGCGGCCCAAGCCCATCGACGATGAAGTGAGGCTCATAGGCCACCAATCTGTTGCGATTGCGGGCCGCGAGAACCGGCGCGGAGGGCACGCTGCTGGTGAGATGCCGGTCGGCGATGACGCCGGTGAGCGGCTGCGAGTCGAGGAAGGGCGTTCCGGTGGGAACGCGCGACACGGCGTAAACTTCCGGCCGGTATCCCCACACAAGCAGCGAACGCGCGCCGCGCCGGGCGACGATTTCAGCCGCTTGCCTGGAGTCTTCATAGAGCGCCAGATCATTCCAGGGCTGTCCGGCGGCAACCAGCGCGTAGCGGGGGCCGAACCGGATCAAAGGAATCAGCAGCAGAGCAAGCAGCAGCAAGCGAACACGCGGGGAGAGCAACATCAGGCCGCGGGCCGCCAGTATCACCGCCGGCGCGAGCAGGTAGAAATAGTAGCGCGGAAAAAAACGCCATCCGGCGGCAACGGCGGCCAGCGCAATTACAGCCCAGAGGAAAAGCCGGCGAGTGTCCGGCGTCCGCTCCTTCCACAAAACGACAGCCGCGGCCACTACGATCGTGGCGTGGAACCCCGCCCAGTTCGCGGTCCGCTCAAGGCCAACAAGCATCGGGCTATCGAAGGGGGAATTCTCCGCGTAGACCATTCCCCATTGCCAGACTTGATCCCAGTAAGGCTGGAGGGCGCTGTTCAGACCGAGCCAGGCGATCACCGGAACGTGCGCCGCCGCGATTCCGGCTAGCAGCCAATGCGCGGCGCGCCATTGCCACAGCAGGCACGCAGCGGCAACGAATGGCGCCTTGGGGTTGAGCAGCAGGGCGGCTCCCGCGCATAGGCCCGCCAGCAACGGCTGGCGGCGAACGCAGAATAATACGGCCGCCAGGTGTGGCGCGGCCATGAGCAGATCCGGCGCGGCGGCCATCACCGCCGAAGCGATGTCGAACGTAAGGAAAAAGGCGAGCAAGCAAGCCGCGAACAGCCCTTCGGCTTCGGTCCACAAGCGGCGCGCCAGCAGGTAGGCGAACCAACAGGCTGCCAGCACTACCAGCGTGCCTGCCAGCCGCAGCTTCCATCCCGTGGCTGCACCGATCAGCCAGTAGAAAACCGGAGACAGCGGCGGCTTATCGAACCAGAAATCGCGGTAGGGAATGTGGCCTTGAAGCATCTCGAGCGCGGCTGCGATCGGATACGCTTCCTCCACCCATACGACGCGCCAATGACATAGCCGAAAGGCCAGCACTCCGAGCGAGAGCGGTAGAAAAACCCTTGCCGCGGTCATCAGGTTTTGGCGAGCATGCGGTCCAGCGTCTGGCGGAACTGAGGGCCGTAAAGCGGGTCAGCGAGCGCGAACTCGACAAAGGTCTCAAAGTAGCTGGGAAAATTGCCGATGTCGTAGCGCCGCTCGGATGGGGGCAGCTTCAAGGCGAGCACGCGCTTGCCCTCTTCGCAAAGCATTTGAATGGCGTTGGTGAGTTGTATCTCCTCGCGCTTGTCCGGCGATACGCGGCGGATCATATCGAAGATGAGCGGGGAGAAGGCGTAGCGGCCGGCGATGGCGAGGTTGGAAGGCGCCTCCTCCGGAGAGGGTTTTTCCACGAGGCTAGTGATGCGCAGGGTTCCATCGCCGCCATCGGTAACGTCGACGATCCCGTAATGGGAAACCTCGTTGCGCGGAACTTCCTCGACGGCGATAACACAACTGGCGCGTTTGGATTCAAACAGCTCGATCATGCGCGAAACGGCGCGCGACTGCGCATGGAGGCCGAGGATCGAATCGCCGAGCGCCACGACGACGGGCAGTTCGCCGGCGAAGTTTTCGCCGCACAGCACCGCGTCGCCGAGGCCGCGCTGAAACCGTTGCCGCGTGTAAAAGAAGTGCGCTTCCAGCTCTTCGAACTCGAGCTCGGAGAGCAGCTCCTTCTTGTTGCCCGATCGCAGAACTCTGGTCAGCTCGGGATCGCTATCGAAGTGGTTCTCGATGGAGTTCTTGTTCCTGCCGGTGATGAACAGAATCTGCTCGATGCCGTTTGCGACGAGCTCCTCGACAACGTATTGCACGATGGGTTTGCGTGCCACAGGCAGCATTTCCTTCGGCTGTGATTTTGTGGCGGGCAACAGGCGCGTGCCGTGACCGGCCACCGGAACAATGGCGCTTCGAATCATTCGGTCTCCGTCATTTATTTTGCGAAATCGATGGGATGCATCGACAAAACATCGGTACGTTGGCCGAGGCCGGAGCTTTCGAGCAGGCGAACCAGCGGCCGTGCTCTCTCCGCGAATCTTACGGCGAGCAGGGCGGCCGCGGACTCACTCGATTCCGCCTCGTCGCCGCTGATCTTTTCCGAAATGGCTTCGAACGTCGTTTTCTTTCTGGGGAAAACACGGAGTTGGACGGAGTCCGTGTCCTTGATTTTAATCGCGGATTTCACCAATTTGATGGCGGCCGGATAGCCGCCTACTTCATCGATCAGACCGTGCGATTTGGCGTCCTGGCCGCTCCAGATGCGGCCTTTGGCGATCTGAAGCACTTTTTCCTTTGGCAACTTGCGGCCCTCGGCGACTTTGGATGTGAAATCTTCGTAGATGCGGTCCAGCGCGGCTTGGAACCGGGCCCATTCTTCTCTTGAGTAGTCGCTGGTTGCATCATACAAACGGGCGTTTTTTCCCGCATGGACTTCATCCCAGGTGATGCCCAGCTTGTCCCAAAAACCGGTGGAGAGCAACTTCCCGGCCACCACGCCGATTGAGCCCGTTATGGTTGCGGGCTGCGCGACGATTTTGTCCGCGGCCATGGCGACGAAATAGCCGCCCGAGCCGGCCAAAGTGCTCATCGAAACAATGACGGGCTTTCCGGCCTTTTTCGTATTGACGACTTCACGCCATATGGTGTCCGAGGCGATGTAGGAGCCGCCGGGGCTGTCCACGCGGAACAGAATCGCCTTGACGCTTGGATCTTTGACAGCCTGGCGGAAAGCTCCAGCTACGGTCTCCGAGCCCATGATCGGTGTAACGGAGAACGGATCCACTTCGCTCTTGCCGCGGACCACGGCGCCGGACCCGAAGATCAGCGCCACCACGGAGCCTCGGGTGTGCGGCCGGCCGGCGCGATCGAGATATTTATGCGCATAGAGGAATTCCGCGTCGCTACCGGCTTTTTCCCGGATTTTTGCAAAAACCTCGTCGCGATAGGCCACCCCATCCACCAGCTTGGCGTTGAGCGCCTCCTTGCCGAGCAAGGGTGCGCGGTCAATGATGGATTTCACCTGGTCCTCGGACAGCCTTCGCGCCGTGGCAATTCCTTTCACCAATTGTGAGAAGAAAGAGCGGTTAATGCTGTCCATCGCCTCGCGGTGAGCGGGCGTGAACTTCTTCTCGGTGAACGTATTCATTGCGTTCTTGTATTCGTAGCGCTGATCAAAGCGTGGAACCAGGCCGAGCTTGTCAAGACTGCCGCGCAGAAACATGGACTCCATGGAAAGACCAATAAGGCCGATGTCACCCGAGGGCTGGAGCCAGATCTCGTCGAAGGCGGTTGCAAGGTAGTAAGCGCCGTTGCCGGGACCGAACTCGCCGAAGGTTTCCGAAAAAGCCACGGCGAATTTTTTCTTCTCACGGAAAGCGGCGACGGCATCGCGGATCTCCTGCGCCTGCGCCAGGCTGATCGGCGCCGCTCCGATGCGGGCGATCAGACCGGCCACGCGCGTATCGTCCTTGGCCTTTTCGAGCGCCTCGACGATGTCGCGCAGGCCGGGAATATTCTGGCCGGAGAGACGGAGGAAGGGATCATCCGGCGCTTCCTCAAAGAGGGAGGTTTCCAGGTTGATCTCGAGAATGGCTCGAGCGGGCACTTTACCTTTCGTGGATCGCGCGAAAGTGGCGACGACGAAAATGAGAATGACCAAACAGACGACAATGCCGCCAATCCAGGCGAGCATTCGTCCGATGAACTTGCGCATAAGTGCTCCTTTCAGGCTTTCCTTATTTGAGCATTTTCGCGCGGCGGGAGAGAGCCGGTGCTATCCTCTTAGGCTTATGTCGAAGATGCGCGAAGAAATCCGGCAGCAGCCGGCGGCGCTCGAGCGCACTTTGCGGCTGGAGGTGCGCAATGTCGAGCGTTTGCGGCGGCGGCTAGCCACTCGGAGGCCGCGGCTGATCATCCTTGCAGCGCGGGGCACGTCCGACAATGCGGCGCAGTTCGGGCGGTACCTTCTCGAGATTGCCACCGGCATTCCGGTTTCACTCGCGGCGCCGTCCATCTTCACGCTCTATGGTGGAGATTTGCGCTTTGAAGAAGCTCTGGTGGTCGCCATCTCGCAGTCGGGCGAATCGACGGACACCAACATGGTGCTGGACCGGGCCAGGCAGGCCGGCGCGCTGACGGTGGGCATCACCAACGAGCCGGAAAGTTCGCTCGCCAGGCTTGCCGAACATGTTTTTCTGGTTCGCGCCGGCCGCGAGAAAAGCGTCGCCGCCACCAAAACCTACACCGGGCAGCTTCTCATGATCTATCTGCTGGCGTATGCGCTTGGGGCTCCCATCGATCTCGATGAGCTTCGCCGCGTGCCGGAATGGGCGGCGGCGGCATTAGGCCTGGAAGACGAGATTCGCGAGCGCGCCGTGCGCTACCGATTCATGGAGCATACCGTGGTGGTGGGACGCGGGCTGAATTACTCCAACGCCTTTGAGTTTGCTTTGAAGCTTATGGAAACCTGCTACGTGGTAGCCGAGCGGTTTTCTTCGGCCGATTTCCTGCACGGCCCGATCGCGATGGTGGAGCGCTCGTTTCCGGTCTTTCTGTTTGCGCCCGGCGGAGTTACCTGGCCGTCGATCAAGGAGATGGCCGGGAAGCTGGCTGAGCTCAAAGCCGATACGCTGCTGATCACGGATGCCTCCAACAAAGAAGCCGCCGCTTTAGGGCGGCGAGGAGTGGTACATATCCCGGTCCGGCTCCGGTCGAAGGGGCCGCTGCCCGAAGAGTTATATACACCGATTCCGTACATCATCCCGGGACAACTGTTCGCCGCCAGCCTGGCGAGGGAAAAAGGCCTCGATCCGGACAAGCCGCGAGCGTTGACTAAGGTGACGCGGACTCTTTGATCGGCTGGCGGGGGCTATTCGTAGCGCAGCGCTTCAACCGGGTCCAGGCGCGCCGCTTTACCCGCCGGCCAGATTCCGAAAAACAGCCCGATTCCGACCGAAACGACAATGCCGAGCGCAACGGCCCAGACCGGCACGGCAGTAGGCAAATACGAGAACGCAAAGCGGGCCGCCTGTGAGATGGCCCAACCGGCCAGCATTCCGAGCACGCCGCCGAGGCCGGTAAGCACAACGGCTTCGGTCAGGAACTGGAGAATGATATCGGCGCGCCGCGCACCCATTGCTTTGCGGATGCCGATCTCCCGCGTGCGCTCGGTGACCGAGACCAGCATGATGTTCATTACGCCGATCCCCCCCACCAGCAGTCCAATGGAGCTGAGCACCACCATAACCAGGGCGGTGATGGCGGTGATGCGCCGGAAATCCTCGATCATCTGCTCGGCTGTCGAGATGAAGAAATCGTCCGGCTTGTCATGCGGAACGCGCCGCTCGAGACGAAGCACGGTGCGCACTTCGTCGGCAGCCTGGGCGACTCTGCCATCATGCGCGAGCACTACCAGCATGTGCTCCTGCGCTGTCGGAAACGCTTTTCGCATAGTGAAATAGGGCAACAGAATCCGGTTATCCGACGAGCCGGGCGGTGATGCAGACGGGCGCTGCATTACGCCAACTACCTGGAAATGATGGCCGTTGACGTCGATCGTCTTCCCGACTGCTTCCACGTTTGAAAACAGAGCTTTGTAAACGTCCTCGCCGATCACCGCCACCGGGAGGCGATGGCGGTTTTCCGTGTCGGTGAAAAAACGGCCGGAGATCATCTCCGCCTGACCACCCGCTGCGTAGCCCTCCTCGGTGCCGCCGATTTCGAGGTTATAGTAGTCCGCGGCTTTGTGGCGGGCCATGTGAATCCCACGGCCTGGGAACAGGTAGGGACTGACGTGCTCAACCGAAGGGCAACGTTCGGCGATGGCGCGCGCCAGCTCGAAGGTGAGCGGCTTGCGAGTGCGCTCTTCCGGCGTAAGGTTGCCCACGCGCATTCCGATCCGGAATTTGAAGACGATCAGCGTGTTCCCGCCCATACTGCGCAGCATGCTCGTGATTGCGCCGTCGAAGCCAGCCAGAATCGACCCAACGCCGATGATGGTGCTGGTGCCCATTACCACGCCCAGCGTAGTAAGAAAGGCGCGCAACTTGTGCGCCCGTATCGAGTCCATGGCGATGCCAACGCCGGAAACCATTGCGCCGAATGTCATCGCTCGGCTCTCAACGCCTCGATGGGGTCGAGCTTGGCAGCCTGGCTGGCGGGGTAGATGCCGAAGAATAAACCGACAGCGGACGACAATCCAACGCCCACCAATATGGCGGTTGCCGGCATGGCCATGGGTACTGGAGTGAAGGTTCGGACCACAATCGCCAAAAACCAGGCGATGCCAACCCCTATTAATCCGCCGGCGCCTGAGAGCAGCGCGGATTCCACAAGGAACTGGCGCAGGATGTCGGACCGGCGCGCACCCAGCGATTTGCGCACACCGATCTCCTGCGTTCGTTCAGTGACAACCGCCATCATGATGTTCATGATTACCACGCCGCCAACCACCATGAATACGCTGACAATGGCCATCGCGGTGGCCGCGATCGCGCTGGTCATCCGCTCCCACAGTTGCGCGAACGAATCCGAGCTGATGACGGCGAAGTTATCGTCCTGTCCTGGCGGCAGCTTCCGCCAGGCGCGCAGCAGCATCCGGATTTCGTCCTGCGCCTGAAACAGGTGTGCATGGTCGATGGCCACGGCGGTGTAGGAGATGCCCGATCTCGGGCCATACATCTTGAAAAATGACTCGATCGGGATCATGACAAAGCTGTCACGGGATTGTCCGAAGACGCTGCCCAGGGTGTTGGCCGCGCCGACGACTTCGAAGGGGCGTCCATTGAGCGAAATGGTTTTCCCGCTTGGATCGACGTTCGGGAACAGCGCTTCGCGCACGTCCTTGCCGATAAAGGCGAGGGGAAGCCTGCGGCGGTTCTCCGCCTCGGTGTAGAAGCGGCCAAACAAAGGCTGAAGGTTATCGAGCTCGGCCGCGTTGGCCGAAGCTCCTTCGAGCATGACGCCCTGAAGATGCTTGTCGCCGGCTGATACGCGCGCCACGCGAGTCGATTTCATCCCGATGGCTTTGACCATGGTGGCGCGATCGCGCAGAAAATCGAACTCGTCCGGATTCAATTCCGGATTTTTCTTCAAAAATTCGAGGTATTTTTTCGGATCCCAGTTACCGAAAAAAGCCATTCGAACCACGCGGAATCCATCGGCGCCCATGTCGGATACCGTCTGAGTCACGTAAAGATCCATGCCATGGATCAGGGCCATTACGGAGATCAATGTAGAAGTGGCCAGGATTATCCCCAGCAGGGTCAAAGCGCTGCGAAGCTTGTGACTGCGCAAAGCGTCCCAGGCCACACGTACCGCTTCATGGAAGGAGGCGCCGGACTGCATTCTCATTAAAAGACGACTTCGGAGGGATTCTTGTTCCCCACTTCCACCAGCCAGTGAATCAGGACATGGTCGGCCCAGAACCGGAACGGACCGCGGGACAGGAAGGCCACGTGGCCGCCGTGATCGACAGCCAGCAGGCGGACGTTGGGGTTGGTCCGGAAAGCCGGATGATCATAAACATGGAAAGGAACCATCGGATCGTCTTTGGCATGCACCAGCAGCGCCGGCACCCGAATCGCGTCCAGATAGAGGCCTGCCGATTGTGTCCCATAATAGCGCTCCGCGTTGTCGAACCCGAAGAAAGGCGCGGTGATTCGATCGTCGAATTCATAAACGCTGCGTACACTCTCCAGACCGTCAAGTGAAAACAGCGCCGGCATCAAGCCGTGGCGCCGGCGCAATCTGGCCGACATGTTGGTAACGAACCGCCTCTGATACAGCCAGTTACGCGGATGGCCGAGGGCCAATGCGCAGGCGCGCAGATCGATCGGCGTGCTGATGGCGCAAACCCCGGCCAGCAGATCCCGCGCGCGGTCTCCCAATTCTCCGGCCAGCTTGAGGACCATGTTTCCACCCAGCGAGAATCCGGCCACGAATACAGGAGCTCCCCATTGACGGCGCAACTGCCCGGCGATAAACCCCACATCGCTGGTGAGCCCCGCGTGGTAGAGGGTGTTCGACCGGCTTTCCGTGCCACCGCAACCGCGAATGTTCATCCTGTGGACGGCAAACCCCGCATCGAGCGCCGTTTGCGCGGCGCTGCGCATGTAGCCAGCTTCGCTTGATCCCTCCAACCCGTGGACCAGCAGCAGCGTAGCTTTGGGCGAAGCCGGCCGCTGCGCGTGCACAAGAATCTCCGTGCCGGGTTCGGTGCGGTAGTACACCTCCTCTACTGGAAAGCGCGTGTTGTCGATGCGGCGTGGCCAGCAGGCGCCGGCGATGGTTTGCCAGTGGGGATTGGAAAACAGGGGACGGAACGGTAGCAATCAACTATTGTAGCGTCCGGGCGAAGGCTAGACGCTCGCGTTGAATGGGAGGATGAACCCGGGGTGGGCAGATTTGGCCGCAGGAGTATGGGTCAAGTAAAGTTGGATCTCGATCCGCTCGTCACCGAGTTGGAAGGGAACAAGGACCCATTCGTGCTGCCCGAAACTTTGGATACTGAAATCCCGGCCATAAACAATAGCAGGCACGCTCAGATACATGGGGCCGAGTGATTCCTCCAACCTGCCCTTGACATTTCCGAGGATGATATTGGCCATTTCGCCCACTGCGTCAAGAACGTCGTCCTGGACACCCATGTAGCAGGTCATTAAGAGGGATTCGGCAATCCCGCAGGCCATTTTTGTAGTGCAAGAAAACGCACCCGCTCCGCTCCAGGAGCCGGCAAAGCCCACCAACGCCAGCACGCCGTCGTTTGTTGATGGCGCGTGTTTTGTGCGCTGAAAAGGCAGGCTTTCGAGTTCCAATTCAAGCATTGTGTGAAACGCTTCCCAGGCCGAGTTTTCGATCATGGCCGCCAGTTGGTCGTTCGTAAAGAACTCGCTCATTTCTAACATTCATATCGGATTAGCCTCCCGCCCTCTTAGTCTTCCCGAACTCTGATACTACTCATAGAAACTTTCGATTGGACGGCCCGCCCGGACGGCGCTTACCTTTGAATATGACGGCGGTAACGAATCCTTCCTCGCCCGACATCGCATTCCTGCATCGGGTCAGCAGCATTGTAAGCTCGGAACTCTCGCTGGATGAGATGCTTGGCGAGATTGTTGGGCTTACCGTGCAGGCCTCCGCCTGCGACGCCTGCCTGATTTACCTGCTCGATGAACGAACAGGCGAAATCGTATTGCGAGCGTCACAACTTCCTCACACGCGCGCAATCGGGAAATTGCGAATGAAGGTGGGTGAAGGCATCACGGGGTGGGTGGCTGAGCACAAATCCGTTGTCGTTCTGCCAGCAAACGCCGGCAGAGATCCACGATTTAAACGATTTCCCTCGTTGATAGAGGACACTTATCAAACATTTGTCTCCGTTCCATTGGTGTCCGCCGGTGATGTCGTAGGGGTCATCAACGTCCACTACAGGGTAGCCACCGAGCCGGCGGCAACGATGATTGCGACGTTGACCTTCATCGGCGAGCAGATGGGCAGCGCCATCCATAAGTCGATGCTGGCCGAAGATAACGAGCGGTTGTTGAATGAAACCAATGAGATGAAGCGGCAACTGGAGGCGCGCAAGCTGGTGGAACGGGCCAAGGGGCTTCTAATGCAGCGGCACGGGATGACGGAGGAAGAGGCTTATCTGAAACTGCGCAATGACAGCCGCCGGTCCCGTCGGGCGATGCGAGATCTGGCGGAGCAGATCATACGAACCGAGACGCAATCCAGGGTGGAGGGAGAGCAGCGGGATCCGGACGAAACGAATTAAACCGGTGTTCTCTCAGCTTACGCCGCCTAACGACTTGGCGTTCCGCCGCGGCCCCAACGCCCTGTTAGGCCTTCTACGGCTTGCCTACCGGCCCCTCTGCCTCGGCGTTTTACCGCCGGGATCGAATGTCCCAGTCATTGACCACCGCTCCGATGCTGATTCTCTCCCCTGCCCTCCTCTATGCTTCCTGTTGCAGTCGGCTTTGGCTGCCAGTGTAATTTCTCCGCCTCTTTCTCGTGGGCCTTGACCTCCAACAATCCGGGCTGCGGCTGCCGCTGGCCGCATCAAGCGGCGCTACCACGCCGGGCAGAAGAACGCGCCATCACTCGCCAGCAGGCTCTAGCAGTGCTCCATCAGGGCTGGATCCTAGAGCAGCACCCGGAGGCCGAGCCCTTCCCGAAGTGCCTTCTGATGGCGGATCCCTCCCAATGTTTCCCCATTCAATTCAAAGTCCGCGAGAGCCGAGCCGTCGTTTTGCCGCACCTTTGCCCGCTCGTTGCCTCCGTTGTCGCGACCTTTGGCCCTGACCCCACAACGGGAGGACCAAATGAAAATCACGATTGCCGAATGGCTGCACATCAACAGCTACAAGAATGCACATGAGGCTTTGGAAGAGTACAGCGAGATGGATGATGTGTTTCAGGCGATCTGCTCCGAGGACTGCCACGTCGAGCCTGATGGCCATTGTCCACACAGCGCGCCGTCCCCGCTTTTGGCCTTGGGGGTTACATGACACCCAAATTCGCCTTTGGCCAAATTGTGGGCACGCCTGGCGCTTTGGCAGCATTCGCTGAGGCCGGCCAGACACCACATGAGTTCCTCAATCCGCCAGGTGTCTGGCGATTGGGGCGAGTTGGATGAGCACGACCGGCAGGAGAACGAGCGGTCTGTGCAAAATGGCTGGCGTGAATCCGCCGTTCTGATACTTCGGCGACATCCAGTTTCCATCATCGGATACACTGTATGAGAGAGCCATGCCATGAGGCCGGAACGTTGGCGCATTGCGGAGGATTTGTTCCATCAGGCCGCTTCACTCGCGGCATCCGAGCAAAGCGAATGGCTTGCGGGCGCCGCTGGTGGGGACGAGGAACTGATCGCGCTTGTGGAGCGGATGCTCGATGCGGACCGCCAGGGCGGCGGCACGATTGAAGATGCGATCGGTGTGGCCGCCGCCGCCGCCTATGCCGGAAGCGGCGCTCCGGAGAGGCTGGGAGCATACCGGATACTGAGACAGCTCGGCGCCGGCGGCATGGGGGCCGTATTTCTGGCCGAACGAGCTGACGACCAATACCACAAGCAAGTAGCCATCAAAGTAATGCGGCACGAACTGGCTTCCTCCGCCAGCCGCGAACGCTTCCTTCAGGAGCGCCAGATCCTGGCGAACCTGGATCATCCCTACATTGCAAGGCTCATCGACGGAGGCGAGGCACCGGATGGGCGGCCCTACCTGGTGCTGGACTATGTCGAAGGCCCGCCGGTGACGGAGTATGTGGCGCGGCATGAACTGGCGTTGCCGGCCATTTGCCTGCTGTTCATCAAGGTATGCGAAGCCGTGGCCTACGCGCATCAGAACCTGATCGTGCATCGCGATTTGAAGCCAGGCAACATCCTGGTAGTCGAAGACGGCACTCCCAAGCTGCTCGATTTCGGGATTGCCAAGTTGATCGGTGAAGAGCGTGGTCAAATGACGACGCAGGCGCCCTTCGGCCTGATGACGCCACAGTACGCCAGTCCGGAGCAAGTACGCGGCGAGCCTATTACGACGGCTACCGATGTGTACGCGCTTGGCGCCATCTTTTACGAGATGATCGCCGGGCAGCCTGCCTGCCGGTTGGAGGGCAGGAACGCTTCCGAGCTGCTTCGCGCGATCACCGAGGAGACGGTCGAGAAACCTAGCCGCGTGTCCACGAATCGCGTATCCGCGGACCTGGACAACATTGTGCTCAAGGCCATGGAAAAAGACCCGCGGCGGCGCTACGGAACCGCGGCCCAACTGGCTGAGGACGTGCAAAGCTTTCTGGAAGGCCGTCCGGTGGCCGCGCGGGGGCGATCGCTCCCCTACCTCGCCGCGAAGTTCGTCAAGCGCCACTGGGTTCCAGCGGCCGCGGCCGCCGTAATTGCAGTAACGCTGGCCGGGGCCGCCATTCTCTCCCGGCGGCAGGCGGTGGAAGCCGGGCGGGCACGCGCCGAGGCGATTGTCGAACGGGATCGGGCCGCCATCTCCGCAACGGAGGCGGAGCGAATGCGGACGCTGGCGGTAGCGGAGCGGGATCGAGCCGGGCGCGCGGCCGCCGAAGCTACCGAACAACGGCGACTGGCCGAACAACGCGCCTCCGAGGCTGCCAGCAGCCGCGCCAAAGCCGATGAGCGATTCGGTCAACTTCGCCAACTGGTACACAAATTTCTCTTCGAAATCGACCAGGCCATTGAAAATCTCGCGGGAGCCACCAGTGCGCGTCAAACTCTAGTCAAAACGGCGCTTCAGTATCTGGACGCGATGTCCAAGGAGGCGATCCCGGACGAGGAGCTGCGCCGCGACCTTTCTACAGCTTATGAGCGCGTTGGAGATTTGCAGGGAAATCCCGCCAAACCGAATCTCGGAGATTTCAAAGGGGCGCTGGCCAGCTACGAAAAGGCGCTCGCAATCCGCAACAATCTGCCGCTCAACACAGGCTCAGCGCGGCGGTCCGCCATGGTCGTTCACAGCTTTATGTACCTGGTGTTGTACAGGCTGGGACGAAACGAGGAAGCCGACCAACTCATCGACCGGGGGCTTCAGTTGGCGGCGGGCAAGTGGATGGAGGACTCTGACGTGAGCGTAGCGGCCGCCGGCCTGTATTATGTGCGCGGCCAAAAGCGCGCGGACACCGCCCGTGACAGCTTGGCGCTGGAGGATTTTCGCGCCGTCGAGAAAATTTTCACGGCCGAGACGGCGCGCCGCCCTGGCGATCCTAAGATCCGCAACGGACTCCACCTGGCCCAGTATCAGATTGGCAAGAACCTCTTCTCCTCAGGGCGGCACGAAGAGAGCCTTCGCTACTCCCGCATGGCTCATGAAGGCCTCGAAGAGCTGGCTCGCGAAATACCGGACAACGCGGAATATCAAAGAAACTTGCACCTCGCCGCCAAGAGTTATGGAGACAACCTCAGCAACCGTCTCGCCGGCCGGTTCCAGAATCTGGAGGAAGCGCTCAGCGTGATGCAAAGCGTATTCAAAGCGGCTGAGCGTTTGCAAGCGGCGGACCCCACCAACCTGCAAGCGCGTCTTGATCTGACTATGGCGGTTGCCGCAATCGGACGTGTCCGTGCAACCCGCAACGAATGGGAGGCGGCCGCGCAACAATTTGAAAAGTCGCTTGACATGATCGGTCCATTAATTCAGCAGCGTCCGGAAAACGCCGTCTACTTGTTTAACCAAGCCTACTTGTCGATGGAAGCCGGGGCCGCGCTGTCCAAGCTCGGCCAGCATGAGAAGGGAATTGCATTCCTAAGGCGGGGACTCCAATCTTTCGAAGCGTTGGAGAAAAAAGACCAATCTAACCGGTGGGCGAAGACGAATATCGCGCAGGCTCACCGCGTGATCGCCGACAATCTGCTCAAGCTGAACCGCCACGAGGAAGCACGCCAGGGGTACGTTCTCGCTGTGAGCATGCTCGAGGAACAGGCGCGCCAGGATCCCCAGAACCGGACCATTCAGTCCTACCTGCAGATCGCCCGCGAGGCATTGGTAAAATCCGCGGGCAACAACCCCTGAGATGGCTCATCATGGAATTATGGGCGTTGCTCTCCCAGGGAGAATTCGAGGGTGAAACCAGGTCAAGTGACGGTGCTGTTGCGCCAGTGGAAAGATGGGGAGCAGAAGGCCAAAGAAGAGCTTGCCGCCCTGATCTACCCGGAAATGCGCCGGCTGGCCCGCTATCACATGCGCGTCAACCGCGATCTGCAGCCGGTGCTCAGCCCCACCGAGTTGGTGCATGAGGCCTACCTGCGGTTGTGTGGACAGGAACGTCCCGATTTCGAGCACCGGGCGCATTTCTATCATGTTGCCGCGCGCATCATGCGGCAGGTGCTGGTGGACATCGTGAGGGAGCAGAAAGCGTTGAAACGGGGCGGCGGCCAAGCTCCGTTGACGCTAGATGCTACGCGAATCGCCAGCGGTGATCCGCCGGTGGACGTGCTGGATATTCATCAGGCCCTGGATGATATGGAACAATTCGACGCGCGCAAGGCCCGCGTGCTCGAACTTCAGTTTTTCGTGGGCCTGACGGCGGAAGAGATCGCCGAGCTGCTGGGGGTAGCCGTCATCACCATCCGCCGCGATGCGCGCGCCGGGATCGCATGGCTGCGAGACCGGCTGCGCGGACCTCAATCGGAAGCTCAGCCCAACGAGACGTAGCGCACGCAAACCGGCGTATCCACTTTAAGAGTTTGACCCGTAGCCTTGAGCCGGCCGCTTGTCTTGTCTATAGCGAATACGGCAACGTTGTCAGTTTCCTGATTCGCGGCCAGCAGCCACTGGCCGGTCGGGTCAATGGCGAAGTTGCGCGGAACGCGTCCTCCGGTGGAGACATTCTCAGTCAGCGCCAGCTTGCCCGTGGCGTCGATGCGAAACACGGTGATGCTGTTGTGCCCGCGATTGGAGCCGTAAAGAAATTTTCCGCTGGGGTGCGCCACAACTTCAGCGGTGCTGTTGTCGCCTTTGAAATCGGCAGGCAGGGTCGAGACGGTGTGCAGCTCGGAGAAAGCGCCGCGGCGGCGGTCATAGGTGAACGCAGTCACGGTCGAGTGAATCTCATTGATGACGTAAGCAAAGCGGCCGTTGGGGTGGAAAGTGAAATGTCGCGGTCCGGCGCCGGGCTGCACTTTGGTGAATGCCGGATCATTGGGCGCCAGCGAAGCCCGGGCGGGATCGAAGCGGTAGACCAGCACCTGGTCCAGACCAAGATCCGCCGCCACAACGAAGCGGTTGTCGAAGGAGATATTCACCGAATGAGCGTGCGGACCCTGCTGCCGCTTAGGGTTAACGCTCGATCCTTTGTGTTCTATGAATGAGGCGGCTTCGCCGAGCGAGCCATCAGGGCGAACCGGCATCGCCGCCACGCTGCCGCTGCCATAGTTGGCCACTACCAGAGCCCGGCCGGTCTTGTCTACGTTTAGATGGCAAGGTCCGTTTCCCTTGGAAGATACTTTGTTCAATTCGGTGAGACGGCCGCTTTGCCGGTCGATGGAGAACGACGTCACCGCGCCTGCCGGCTGTCCACCCTGGCCGGAGAGTTCGCTGACGGCGTAGAGATTGCGGCCGTTAGGGTGGATGGCCACGAAAGACGGATTGCTGCATTCCCCCGCCAGTTCAGGCGGTGTAAGCTCGCCTTTGGCAGCGTCCAAGCGGCTGACATAGATTCCCTTGGAGTTTCTCCGCGTGTAAGTGCCAAAGTAGACCAGGTAGTTTTGCGCGGGCTTGGCCGCGAGCGCCAGACCCGAGAATCCGGCGGTTTGGAAGAAAGTTCGGCGAGTGAATCGCATGCGATTATGAAATCGCATTTCGCATCTCGCGCGCAACCGTGCCACGGTCACCGGAGCAGGCAGCACTTCAACCGGGAAAAGTCTATGAGGCGCCGGCACTAGTCCGTAGCTTGTCTCGTCAGCGAACGCCTCGCGCAGCCCCTCGAACGAAGTGCAGCGGTCAATAAGAGTTGCGGACAGGTTGGCTGGCTACCAATCCCACCTGCTCGATCAATTTCTTGTACCGGCGGTCGCCTCGCAAGGCGTCCATCCAAGGTTCAGCCCTTAGCCAAATCATGCAATCGGCGCGCTCCGTTACCCCTTTTTCAAGCCATTCGTAGGTCTGATTCCTGTCTCCCACTTTGAGGTAGGCATGGGCAATCTCGTATGGGCACACGTACCGCTCGCGGCGCAAAGCGATCACCTCATCGAGCAACGTCAGAGCCTTGCTTTTGTTTCCTCCAGCGCCGTAGACATGAGCTGAGGTGACCTTCACGAACGGGGAGTTCTCGATGCGGGCAGCTTTTTCAATCTCCTGAATCCCGCGCCCGGCTTGACCGTCTTCCGCGTATGCCAGCGCTGAGAAAACATGGGCAAAGACAAACCGCGGTTCGCGCGCAAGAATGTGCCGGGACTGCTCCACCACTTCGTCGTACTGCCGGGCCACTAACAGGTTGAACAGCAGGTTACTTTGAACAGGCAAGGAAAGCGGGTCGAGCGCCAGCGCCAGCCGCGTTTCAGCCATCGCTTTCCCTGGTTCTCCGACTGCCCTGAAGTATGCCGCAAGAAGCAGGTGGGCCTGGGCGGACGAAGGATTCAAGGCCAGCGCCCGCTTGGCGTGCTTCTCTGTTTCCGACCCGTCCCATTCGTAGAACAGAAGCACATATGCCAAAGATACATGCGCATCGGCAAGTGTTTCGTCCAATTCCAGAGCCCGCTCGGCCGCCGCCTTGGCGTTAGGCATGACCTCGTGAGGCGCCTCTTGCGCTACGGAAAGACTCCGATAGGCGAAAGCGATACCAGCGTAGGCCGGTGCATGAATCGGGTCTTTTTTTGCGGCTTGTTCAAAATAGCCGATTGCTTTCCTCAAGTCCGGAACAGTGAACTTGTTGGCAAAGTAGTGTCCTCTCAGGACCAAGTCGTTCACCTCCGGTTCCACTCTGCGCGCCGGCGCAAGGCGCGATCGATCCTCGTTGCTGACCGTGGCGCTGACCCTGCTGCCAATCGTCTGAGCCAGTTCGTTCTGAAGTTCTATCACTTCCGTGAGGTCACGCTGGTAGCTTTCCGCCCACAGATTCCGCTCGTCCTGCGCTCGTATCAACTGAACAGTGACCCGAACCTTTCCGGCGGAGCGCATCACCGAGCCCTCCACCACCGCTTGCACTCCCAGCTCTCGCGCAATCTGAGGTAGGAGCTTTTCGCCTTTATTCCGGTACTTGGCGGACGATGTGCGCGAAATCACGCGAAGCGTCCGGATCTTGGACAAGCTTGTAATTAATTGATCGGTCATTCCGTCCACAAAGTAAGCCTGCTCGAGGTCGTTGGAAAGATTCTCGAAAGGCAGCACGGCGACTGATTCGATTCGCTCCGGGGACGCGGTTGTCCAAAGCTTTGTCCCCAGCACCGCTGCTACTGCGAGGACCGCGAGCGCACACGCGGCAATAAGCCACCAGCGCACTCGGCGTCCGCGACGGTTCCGCAAACCGGCTCGCGGAGCGGCGATGCTACTGCTGGCCTGGCCGAGCAATGCGCGCAGGTCCACCAGCAAGTCGTCCATATGTTGATAGCGCTCGGAAGGTTGCTTCGCCAACGCCTTCAGGACAATCCGGTCGAGCTCCAGAGGCACGCTCGCACGCAAGCTTGTGATCGGCTCGAACCCTTCGTTAATGATCGAGTGGGTGACGGCAAGCGCATGACCACCGGCGAACGGAAGCCGGGCCGTAACCATCTCGTACAGCACAACACCGAGCGACCAAATGTCGGTGCGATGATCGGTTTCCAGGCCCTGTGCCTGCTCCGGCGACATGTAGGCCGGCGTTCCCATGATCGTGTCCGTTTTAGTTAGCTTCGTGGTAGCTGCGAAGTGTGCAAGGCCAAAGTCGGTGATCTTTAGTTGGCCAGTACGGGTTACCATCAGGTTGCCGCCGTTAATATCCCGATGGACGACGCCTTTTTCGTGTGCTGCCTTAAGACCTTCAGCCGCCTGAATGGCGATGTCCAGGGCCTCATCCAGTTTGAGAGGACGCTCCAGGATCTTCGCGCGTAAGTCCTGGCCGTCAACAAATCCCATGGCCACGAAAGCATGGCCATCCGCTTCGCCAGCCTCAAATATGGTGCAAACGTTGGGGTGATCGAGCAACGCAGCTACCTTCGCTTCCCGCACGAAGCGTTTCTTGTGTTCTTCGCTTTCGAGCAGCCCGGGAGCAAGAAACTTAATCGCGACCGGGCGGTTTAGATTGATGTCCTCCGCCTTGTAAACGACCCCCATGCCCCCTTGGCCGAGCTTCTCGGCGATCCGGTAATGCGAGATCGTTTGGCCGGTCATGCCCCACCTACACGTTGAACCGGAATTTCCATTTTCGGCTCGGGTTCAAGACAAATGTACACCCGCCCCCCCACCGGGTCAAGGCCCACATGAATTTTCCGCACAATCGCTGTTGCAGGCTGGTCAGCGGCCGGTCTGCCGAGGCGCTGCGGCAGCGCCAGCCGCCGGTTTGTTGCGTCCAGTTGTTTGGGAATTGCGCCAGCAGCAGGAAGGCGCCCTCCCCTGTTTCTTGCCACGCTACAATGAGAGTTTCTCCACCACACAATGCATGACCTTTCCTATTTCCGGACTCATCTTGAAGCCATTGCGGACCGGCTATCCGCGCGTGGGCTGGCGCTTGATCTGGCACAATTCCGCGATCTGGATGCCCGGCGCCGGGCTGCGCTGACGGAGACGGAATCGCTGAGGGCGCAGCGAAACAGCGAAAGCATGGAGATCGCCAAACTCAGGAAGCTGGGCGCGGACACCACGGAACAACAGGCCAAGGTGCGCGCCATTGGCGGGCGCATCGGCGATCTCGAAGAGGGCGTCAAAGCGGTTGATGAAGAGTTCCACGAGTTGATGGCGGGCATTCCGAACGTGCCGCATGAGTCCGTGCCCACAGGCAAGGGCGCCGAGGACAACGCTGAAGTCCGCCGCTACGGCGAGCCGCGGGCGTTTTCATTCGAGGCGAAGGCGCACTGGGATCTTGGTCCCGCGCTAGGCATCCTCGATTTTGAGCGCGCGGCGAAAGTGACCGGCGCGCGGTTTGTGGTCTATTGGGGCCAAGGCGCGAAGCTGGAGCGCGCGCTCATCAATTTCATGCTGGATGTGCACACGCGCGAGCACGGCTACACCGAGGTACTGCCGCCGTTTCTCATCAACTCCGCAAGCCTGTACGGAACCGGTCAGTTGCCCAAGTTCGCCGCGGATTCGTTCAAGTGCGAGAACACCGACTTTTGGCTTGCGCCTACGGCTGAAGTGCCCGTGACCAATCTCTATCGCGACGAAACGCTGGAAGCGGCCAATCTGCCCATCAATCTCTGCGCCTATACTCCGTGTTTCCGCAGCGAAGCCGGCTCTTACGGGACAGACGTGCGCGGCATTATCCGCCAGCACCAGTTCCAGAAAGTGGAGCTGGTCAAGTTCACTCGCGCCGATCAAAGCTATGAGGAACTCGAGAAGCTGACCGCGGATGCCGAGGACATTTTGAAGCGTCTGGGTCTGCCATACCGCACCGTGGTGCTGTGCACCGGAGACATGGGATTCTCCTCGGCGAAAACATATGACATCGAAGTCTGGCTGCCGGGACAAAACGCCTACCGCGAAATCTCTTCCTGCTCGAACTTCGAAGCGTTCCAGGCGCGCAGGGCCGGCATTCGCACCCGCAGCGGCAAGAAAACGGAGTTCGCTCACACGCTGAACGGCAGCGGTTTGGCGGTGGGGCGCACTTGGGTGGCGATTGCCGAGAACTACCAGCAGGCGGATGGCAGCATCGTTATTCCGGAAGCGTTGCGGCCTTATCTGAATGCAGAACGTATTATTCCGGAAACAGAACTCCGTTGATCAAGAGCGACTATGGCCTGACCACTCGCCGGGAATGTTTTACGCGAGCCACCGCTCGATAAACTCATAAGCGCGCTGCCGCACCTCAGCCGGGAAATCATGCCCGGCCTCGGGGTACTCGACGGCCAACGCCTGGGGCCGGCGATAAATGGATTCGTAGACCGCGCGGGCGGAGCGAACGCAGTCTCTGACGCCTGTTACGTCAAAGTTGGCGTCCCGAACCGGGGCGTTGATAAACAGAGCTCGCGGAGCGATCAATCCCAGTATTTCGGGGAAATCGAACGGCATCCGCTCAGGCGATTTCCCGAAAACTTCAGCGATGCGCGGCATGTAGCCTTTGTGGCTCCAACCGGTGAGATCGCCGCCATAGTAGCGGGGGAAAGAGGTAAAGCCGCAACTGGTGACCGCGGCGCGAACCCGTGTGTCAAACGCAGCCAGAAAAAGCGCATTGTGGCCGCCGAGAGAGTGCCCACAGGCGGCGATACGTTGTGGATCCACTTGCCGCAGCGTCAAAAGCACATCCACGGCTCGCATGTGATTCACTATGCCCTTCATGGTTGCGCTGTGGTAGCCCTTAGCGTACACGTCAATCTTGTATTCGCCGAAGTTGGGGTAGTCGGGCGCGATGGTGACCCACCCTCGACCGGCAAGTTCCCGTGCATAGCGCAGGTTGGGTTTTCCTCCGAACCCGGCCGGCTCATCCTTTCCGATGCGTACGGTCTGGTGGAGGCAGACGGCGGCGCGCGCGCGCGAAGAGGAGGACTTGGGAAGGAACAACCAGGCGGGAACGAAATCGCCGGCTTCGGCTTCATAGCGAATCTTGCGGCGCGTAAACAACGGCTCTTCATGCTCCTCGACCGTCTCCAGCCGCGGCTTCCCCGAGCGCGCCGGAAGCGGGCCCATCACCATCTGCATGCCCTCCAGGATGTGAGCCCGTCTCCGGCTCCAGTCGCGCAACGAGCGGGCCGGATGCCGGTTGCCGCGGGCATCGAGATAGTAGAGCAGATCGGATTTGCCGGGGTAAAAAGGGCGCTCCCAGCCGGGGCACGGCGACGCCGCCGCCAGCAGCAAGGCGGCCGAACGCCGGGTGAGCAGACTCTTGGTGGTTGTGATTGCCGCAAGAGCGATCCGTTGCTGTCTGCTATAGTTGAAGTTCACGTATTCCCCCCTATGGCCCCTTCAGCAGTGACGGAAATCACTTGTGCGCACAGCCCGGATTCCGACGACGCTTTCATGTTCTATGGACTCGCCACAAAAAAAATCCGCTCCAAGAGCATTAAGTTCAAGCATGTGCTCGAGGACATTGAGACGCTGAATCGCAAAGCGGTGCAAGGTGAATATGAGTTGACCGCGATTTCCTATCATGCATATCCCTATGTTGCCGAAAACTATGTACTGATGGCTGCCGGTTCCAGCGTGGGCGACGGTTACGGTCCCATCCTCGTCGCAAATCGCCCCATGGGCCTGGAAGAGATAAAGGGTAAGCGTATCGGCGTTCCGGGCCGGTTGACCTCGGCGTTCCTCACTCTAAGCTTGCTGCAGCCGGACTTTGAACCCGTCGTCATCCCTTTCGATAAGATTCTTGACGCCGTTCGGGAGCAGACGGTCGACCTAGGGCTGATCATCCATGAAGGCCAACTCACCTACTCCAAGTCCGGCTTTCACGGCGTCGTCGATTTGGGACGCTGGTGGAAGGCGGCACATGAGCTTCCGCTTCCGCTTGGCGCCAACGCGATACTTCGCTCACTTTCTCCACAAATCCGGAGCGAATGCTGCCGTCTTATGAGCGAAAGTATTCGCTACGCCCTGGACAACCACGAGGAAGCCATCAACTACGCCTTGCAATTCGCCCGAGATATGGACATTCCGATGGCTCAAAAGTTCGTTGGAATGTATGTCAATCATCACACGGTCGATTGCGGCGAGCTTGTGCCCGTTGCGGCACAAAAGCTGCTCGACATGGGCTTTGAGGCGGGCATTATTCCACACAAAGTGAAACTGGAGTTCGTCAGGTAACGTCCAACACGCATGCGCATAGCAGCCTCTCTGCTCGTTTTTTGCGCGGGCCTTCTCGCCTATGATGATTCCGATGATCGCAAGGCCCGCATCCGGGGGATTCGCGATTACGCCAAACAAGGCTCCGGCGCGATCTCGAAGATTCAACCTTACCTGGAGGATCGTGACGAAGAGGTGCGATGGGAGGCGGTCACGGCGATCGTCGAAATCGGCACTCAACACAGCCTGGATGCACTGATCGCGGCGACACGGGACAATCATTCCGAGATCCAGATCCGCGCCACCGACGGGCTGGTGAACTTCTATATGCCCGGATACATCCGGACGGGCTGGACCTCCTCGTTGCGCCGCGGCGCGAACGCATTCAAAGGCAGGTTCACGGACACCAACGCCGACGTCATCGATCCGTTCATCACGGTGAGGCCGGAGGTGATCGAGGCGGTTGGGAAGCTGGCGCTTAACGGGGTCAGCATGGAGTCGAGGGCCAACGCGGCCAGAGCGGCGGGAATTCTTCGCGGCCGGGCGGCGCTGGAGGATCTTCACCAGGCGCTACGTTCGAAGAACAGCCTCATTCTTTATGAGTCTCTGATCGCCATCCAGAAAATCCGCGACGTGGCATCGGGACCCAGGATTCAGTTTCTTTTGCGTGACCTAGACGATCGCGTGCAGATCGCGGCCATCGAAACGACAGGCATACTGCTGAACCGCGCGGCTATACCGGATTTGCGCGAAGGGTTTGAGCGGGCGCGTACAATAAAAATCAAGCGAGCCGCCCTCACCGCCATCGCTATGCTGACCGATGCAGGCAGCCGCGAAACGTTTGCTTCCGGCCTCGCCGATCGCGATGACGGCTTGCGCGCCGCGGCGGCGGAGGGTTACGCCAGGCTCAGAGATCCCGCTGACCTGCCAGTTTTAGAGAAGGCGTTCGGAGAGGAGCGCAAAATGCAGCCTCGTTTGTCGATGGCGTTTGCGCTGGTGATGCTGGGCCGCCATGAACTCTCAGAACTCAGCCCTCTACGTTATTTGCTTAACGCGCTCAATTCAAGGTTGTACCGGGACTATGCGCAACCCTTGCTGGTGGAACTGACGCGTGACTCCGCAGTCCGGCGGGCGGTGTACCCTGCGTTGTCGGGAGCGACGCAGGACGAAAGGATCCAGTTGTGCCGGATTCTGGCGCGCACCGGCGACGCAGAAACACTCACTGTGCTTGAGCCCCTCCAAAGCGACACGGATTCGGAAGTGGCTCTGGAGGCGACAAAGGCCGTGAGAAACTTGAAAGCCCGCCTGCATTGAGTGTGAGCGGCCAACGTCCACTTGAATGAGCACGGCGCGAGATCGCCCGCAGCAATGACGCAAAGCGGCTCCATCCTCATTTTCAGAGCGAAGTGTATCACTTGTGTAGGATGGTCTTGTGACGGATAAGATTTTCAATGAGCCGAAAGTTGCGCTGAACCGCATTTACACCAGGCGCGGAGACTCGGGCGATACCAGCCTGGTGGGCGGACAGCGAGTGGGGAAAGATTCTCTCCGTATCGAATGCTACGGCGTCGTGGATGAGCTGAACTCGTATGTTGGATTGGCCTGTGTTTCGATTGAAGAGACAGTCCAGGTGGTGGAAGATCTGAGTGTGTTGCTTGCGATTTTGCACCGCGTGCAACACGAGCTGTTTAACCTGGGCAGCATTCTGGCGACGCTACCCGAGGACGTGCATCCGAAGCAGGCTCGCGTGACGGACGCCGAAATCGCGCAACTGGAGCGCGAGATCGACTCGATGAACCGAGCGTTGGAACCGCTGCGTTCCTTCGTGCTGCCCGGAGGCAGCCGGCTGAACGCGGAACTGCATGTATGCCGCACGGTTTGCCGCCGGGCGGAGCGGCTGGCCGTCGCCTTGTCGCGTCAGGAATCGACGCCTGAGGAAGCCGTTCGTTATCTGAACCGGCTGAGCGACGCGTTCTTTGTCTGGAGCCGGTGGGCGAGCCACAAGATAGGAGCTCCGGAAGTGCTATGGCAGCCGAACCTGTCGGCATCGGCAAAGAGCGAATCCTGAGAGTTTGGCGATTACCTGGTTTTTTTGCGGACCACGCGCAGGCCGCCGCGCTTGCGGGTGACGGGAGCGGTGAATGCCTGGGCGATGATATCCGCCTGTTCTTTGGCGTGGCGTCGCGCGGAGCCTCCGGCGGGGCTGGCGCTTTCCGGTCTGCCGATGAACCGGATGCGCCGTTTGGTTCCTCCAAGCAGCGGCTCCAGGCGTTCCTCAATGAACTTCCAGGCGCCCATGTTGCGCGGCTCTTCCTGCACCCACACCACCTCCGCGCTCAGCGGATACCGCATGAGCAGATCGAAGACGCGGTCTCTGGGGAAGGGGTACAGTTGTTCGATGCGCAGCAGCGCAACGTTGCCTGCACTCCTTTCCTCGCGCGCGGCAGCCAGCTCCCAGAAGATTTTTCCGGTGCAAAGGATCACGCGGTTGACGCCGTCGGGATCGGCGTCGCGAATATCGGCAAGAGCGTGCTCGAAATCCCCGGAGGTGAGATCGGCGGCGGTGGAAACGGCCCGCGGATGGCGCAGCAGACTCTTCGGTGTAAAGACGATCAAGGGTTTGCGAAGTCCGCGCCGGTCGGGTCCGCCCACCATCTGACGCCGCAACAGGTGGAAATACTGCGCCGGCGTGGTGCAATTGACGACCTGCATGTTGTTTTCGGCGCAAAGCTGGAGGAAGCGTTCGACGCGCGCGCTTGAATGCTCCGGCCCCTGGCCCTCGTAGCCATGCGGCAGCAGGAGCACCAGCCCGCTGGGCTGGCCCCACTTGGACTCGGCGGCGGCGATGAACTGATCGATCATGATCTGGGCGCCGTTGGCGAAATCGCCGAACTGGGCCTCCCACATAACCAGCGCGAGCGGATCGCCAAGGCTGTAGCCGAACTCGAAGCCCATGACAGCGTACTCGCTGAGCGAGCTGTCGATAACGTCGAATCGCGCCTGGCCCGGATCGATGTGCTTGAGAGGCACGAAGATCTGGCCGGTTTCGTAATCGTAAAGCTCGAGGTGGCGCTGGGTGAAAGTGCCCCGGGCGCTATCCTGACCGCTCAGGCGGACTGGGGTACCCTCAAGCAACAGACTTCCAAACGCCAGCGCTTCGGCGGTGGCCCAGTCGATAGGCCCGCCACGCGGCGTCTCTTTTCTCTTTTCGAGAAAGCCGCGCAGTTTCGGGTGCAAATGGAACGTGTCCGGGAAGGAAGTAATGGCGGCCGCAACCCGTTCGATGACGGACGGATCAATCGCGGTGTTGGACGAAACGATCGGCTCCGGCTGAACCAGTGTCAGCTCTTCGACGACAAACTCCTCGGATTGTTTTTGGGCGGCTTCGAAAGCCTCTCCCAGGATGCGTTTGTAGCTGGCGCGCGCGGCGGACACTACTTCGACGCTGATGATGTCTTCCCGGATCAGGTTTTCGGCGTAAAGCTCGGCCACCGAAGTATGCTGCCTGATCTTGCGATACATCACCGGCTGGGTATAGCTGGGATCGTCGCCTTCATTGTGGCCGTGCCGCCGGTAGCAAAACATGTCGATGACAACATCTTTTTTGAAGGCTTGGCGGTACTCGAATGCGAGATGGGCGACGCGGATGCAGGCGTCCGGGTCGTCGCCATTGACGTGGAAGACCGGGGCCTGGACGGTGCGGGCCACATCCGTGCAGTATTGGGTGGACCGTGACTCGTAAGGGTTCGTCGTGAAGCCGATCTGGTTGTTGATGATGAGATGTATGGTGCCGCCGGTGGTATAGCCTTCCAATTGCGACAGATTGAGCGTTTCGGCCACCACTCCCTGACCAGCGAACGCCGCATCGCCATGAACCAGAATCGGGATGACGCGCTCGCGATTGACGTCGCCGAGCCGGTCCTGTTTGGGCCGGACGATTCCCTCGACCACCGGGTCCACGGCTTCAAGATGACTCGGATTGGGGGAAACGGAAACTTTGATTTCACGGCCCGTGGAAGCGCGGTGAACGCCGCTCGCCCCGAGGTGATACTTCACGTCACCCGATCCTTGAGGGCTCTCCGGATCGAGTGCGCCTTCAAAGGCCGAGAAAATCTGCGTGATCGGCTTGCCTATGAGATTGGCGAGAACGGTCAGGCGCCCGCGGTGCGCCATTCCGATTACCGTTTCGTGAACATCGTTGTTGGCGGCCTGTTCAAACAATTCGTCGAGTATCGCAATTGCGGACTCGGAGCCTTCCAGCGCAAAGCGTTTCTGGCCAATGAAGCGTGAGTGCAGGAAATGCTCGAACTCTTCGGCCTCGACCAGATCTTCGAGCACGCGGCGGCGCACGGCCGCCTCGAGCGGCCAGGAGTTGGCCTGTGGCTCCATGCGCTGCTGGAGCCAGCGTTTCTGCTCGGGGTGCTGGATGTTCATGTACTCGCAGCCGACCTTGCCGCAGTACGTCCCGCGCACCGTTTCAAGGATCTCGCGCAGCGTAGCGGAGTGCAGTTGCTCGGCGTCACCGTAAAGATTGCCCGTCAGGAACTCGCGATCGAGATCCCAAATGGTGAGCCCGTAGGTAGCCGGGTCCAGCTCAGCATGATACTGGGGCTCGGAGCCCAGCGGATCGAAATCGGCGATGAGATGACCGCGAACACGGTATGCGTTGATCAACTGCAGGACGGCGGCCTGCTTGGCCACCTCTTCCGAGGGCGCGCCCCGCGCTCCGAAACCGGGCATCTCGATGCGGTCCGGCTCCCATCGAACGGGGTGGTGGGGCAATTTGAGGCCAGAGAAAACCGATTCATACAGGTCCAACTCGCCTTGCAGCAACTGCTGAAGGAAGCCGAGAAACATTCCGGATTCGGCGCCCTGGATGATGCGGTGATCATAGGTGCAGGTAACCGTCATGACTTTACTGAGGCCGATCAAGGCACGCACGCTCGGTGAAACGCCCTGGTATTCGGCCGGATAATCGATCACTCCCGTGGCGATGATCGCTCCCTGTCCGGCCATCAAACGGGGCATGGAGCCGGAGGTGCCGACGGTGCCGGGGTTGGTGAGCGAGATGGTAGTGTCCTCGAAATCGGCGATGGCCAGTTTTCCCGACCGGGCGCGCTCGACGATGCCGTCGAAGGCCTGCATGTATTCCGGGAAATCGAGTGCGCCGCAGTTCTTGATGTTGGGCACCACGAGCGACCGAGCGCCGTCTTTGCCGGCGACATCGACGGCGATCCCAAGGTTGATTTCCGGACGGACAATGCGATAGGGCTTGCCGTCGATTTCGGCGAAAGCGTTGTTGAGATTGGAGTACTTGCCGAGCGCGCGGATAATGGCCCAGCCCACCAGGTGGGTAAAAGAAATCTTGCTCTTTCCGGTGAGCGCCCGATATTGGTTGATGATGCGCCGGTTCTCTTCGATCACTTTCACGGGGATGACACGCTGTGAGGCAGCCACGGGCACGGAAAGCGATGCCGTCATGTTTTCGGCGATCCTGGCGGCGGCGCCTCGAAGCGGTGATGGCTCGCCGGATGGCGGGGGCGAAGAACGATCTCTAGCTGGAGCCTGCGGCGGCATGGCTGCGGCCGCAGCCGGTGTTTTCCCGTTGGGCGGCTGGCCATTGCCCTGCCGGTACCGGAAAACTTCACTCCAGCTTTCATCCACGGCGCGGCGGTCGTGGAGATACTGCTGATACAGCTCGTCTTCGAGCCAGCTATTTACATTCACGGGAAAATCGGATTCTTGCGACATGGAAAAACTTCTGGTTGGCGGCCTTCCCGCCAAGGGGTGGATCAGCCGCATTAGCCTGGCATGCCACTCCCTCTAACCATCATATCGTCAAGCTGCGGCCAGCCTCAGCCGTGATATCCGCTTTACTCCAGGGCCGCGCTTAACGCCATCACCGCCCATGAGGTAGCCGCCGCCGAAATGAACTGATTCTTACCGTGCGGGAAGCCCGTCTCGAAGTACGGCTGGAACCCGAAACTCCGCCGCCGCACGAACCACGACCCGTCCTCCAGTTGCGACCCAAGCAGGTAACGCACCCCCTTTTGGTAGGCCGAATCACTGGCCTCCATCACGGTTCCCGCTTGAAGGGCGTACAAGGCCTGCCCCGTGGCGTAGGCGTCGCTCGCCATCGCCCCCAGCTGCGCCCATCCGCCGTCGGGCTTCTGCATACCCACCAGATGTGCACCCAGCTTCTTCAACTCGGCATAAGAAGCGCCGGCCCACTTCAGGCCGAGGAGCTGAAATGCCGCGTCCTGAGTACCGTATAGTCTTGCCTGACGCAGATACGCCGCAGCCTTTCGGACTCTTCCCTTCCATTCCGCACCGCGCCCCGGAGGCATGTACGCTCCGGCCCCCCGAATCACCAGCGCCGTGAACTTGATGCGGCTCAATCCCAGTGGCGGCCGTGTGTCTGGAATCCCCCAACTGCCATCGAGAGCCTGATAGCGAGCCAGACACAGCGCGACCGCGTCGGTAACGGAATTGGAAGGCGCTCCTTCCAGCGCCATTCCAACCAAAGCATAGGAGACATTGGCCACGAACCCGGGCACCGAACCGATCCCTTGTTGTAAATTCTCTCTTGCTGGCGACCACATTGCCAGAGTCGCTTTAGTGGTATGCCCGGCAACGGAAGCGTCCACGGGGATTCGCCTGTCGCGAACCAGTTTCACTGCCATTGCCTCCAAGGACTGGTGGTGGCAGGAGATGCATCCTGTCTTCCTGAAGAACGTAGGGCCGATCGGTTGCAGCAATGCAACTGCCTTTGTAACGGCTTCACGCGCACTGCGGGGCTGTCCTTGGCGTGGAGCCGGCGCCTCCGGCGGGACACCTTGCCTGGCGCCGGCTTCCCGCAACATCCGCGAAATATCGCTTTCTCCCTGCAACAGCGCCCAATCGAGCGCCGTCCGCCCTTCCTCATCCCGAGCCGCTACATCGGCGCCAGATTCGAGCAGCAGCCTCACCATCCGCGGGTCCGGCCGGTCCGCCCCCGCCGCCATCATTAAAGCCGTATACCCGTATGCGCCCTGCATTTTCGGGTCCGCTCCCTTTTCCAACAAGTATCGGGCGCCTTCCAGGTTTCCGCCAAAGGCGGCCATTTGCAACGGAGACGCCTTCAACGTCGCAAATTGCAACATCTCGTTCGAACCTGCGCCGGCATCCAGCATCCGCCGTACCATTGCCCCATCGCCCAGCATGCTTGCATTAAACATTGGCGCGGTTCCCATACGCTCATACTGCACGGGGTCAAAGCCAACCTCGCGCAGCGACAACAGAAAATCCGGGCCGCTCCGGAAGTAATGCACGCCCACCTTGTCCATCCCTTCTTCGGCCAACGCCTGCAGGTCCTCACCCGACGGCGCCAGCAACTTAGCCACTTTGGCGCTCTCAGTCCGGCGCACCGCCAGATGCAGCGCCGTCTGGCCGTCCTTGTTTTTCAATCCGCGGTCCGCGCCATGATCGAGCAGCAGCCGGATCTTCCCTTCTTCTCCCGTGCCCCACATCAATGCCGTCGATCCGGCCTTGGTCGTCGCGTTGACCTGGGCGCCTTTCGCGAGCAGTAACTTCACGCAATCTTCAGATGCGTATAGGGTGGCATGCATGAGCGCAGTGGCCCCCCAATCGTCGCGGGTGTTCCCATCGGCGCCCGAGGCCAGCAGCTTCCTGACAGCCGTAGTGTCATCCATTCGAATGGCATCCAGTAACCGCTGCCCGGCATCGGTCTGGCCGCACGCCGCCGCTACGATGATTGGAAACAGGACGATAGAGTTTCGCATGATGGAACCTCCATTCATTTCGCAAGGATAGCCGATCCAGCCAACTCGTGTGCGAACCATTAGAATGGATACGATTTAGAATCGATCTAGATGCGTATCCTGGTGTTCTCCGACATTCATGGCGATTGCCGCGCTTTGGAACGGCATATGGAAACGGAAGCCGACTACTACTTCGCGGCCGGCGACCTGGTGAACTGGGCGAAGGGGTTTGAACGTGTGGGGCCGATACTGGCGCGACGAGCGGAGAGAATGTACGTCATTCCCGGCAATCATGAGTCGGAAAGCGATATCGCCGCCTTTTGCGAGCACTTCGCTCTGCACAACTTCCATGGGAAAACACTCCAGGCGGGGCGGTATCAGGTGGCCGGACTGGGCTATTCCAATATCACGCCTTTCCAGACTCCCGGCGAGTACACCGAGCAGGAGATGAACACGCGGCTGGCTTCGTTCTCTGGGCTGAAACCGCTGATCCTCATCTGCCACTGCCCACCTAAAGGCACTCCGCTCGATCGGGTCAGAGAAGGGGTGCACTTCGGAAGCCCGGCTGTGAAAGCGTTCGTGGAGGCTGAGGAGCCCGACTGGTTCTTCTGCGGGCATATCCACGAAGCCGAGGGCGCGCGCGCAAAAATCGGTCCGACGACTGCCGTGAATGTGGGCAAGCGGGGTTTTCTGCTCGAGGCGGAATAGGGCTGCAACCGGCGCCGCGGCCTTTCCCCCGGCTCCATATAAGAGATATAGTTGACGAGACAACGCCATCCGGGAGGCATAGGAGGCCGCATATGAAAAACTGGATCTGTTTCTTGCTTTTGACAGGCGTGGCCTGGAGTCAGGCGACGCGTGGCGTCATCGTGGGGCGGGTGGTCGATCCTTCCGCGTCTGCCGTGGTAGGTCCGAAGGTAGTGCTGCAGAACGAACGCACCGGAATTTCGGCTGAAACCACCGCCAGCGGTCAGGGCGAATACACGTTTACGAATGTCGAGCCTGGAATCTACCGCGTCAGCGTTTCGGCGCGCGGATTCAATACGGGCGTCGTGGCAAACATCAACGTGTTCGTCGATCAGACGGTCCGTGTCGACGTGAGGCTTGATGTGGGCGACGTCGCGACGCAAATTGAAGTGCGAGCGACTTTGCCAGTGGTGCAGTCGGAAGCTTCCTCGCTTGGCAGCGTCGTGGACAGCAAGCAGGTCAGCACGCTTCCACTCAACGGGCGGTCCGGCATTCTTGGCCTGATGGTGATGGCGCCGGGAGTGCAACGCGCATCCATCAACCCCATGGTCGCCGGCGGAGCGTGGTTCGGCGGCGCGAACATGACCGTCGACGGCGTGTCCAATATCGACGTCGGCAATGAGAGAATCCTTCCGCTGGCGCCATCCATCGAATCGATCGGCGAATTCAAAGTGATCGCCAACGGCGCTCCCGCCGAATACGGCAAGGGCGGCGCCCAGGTGGTTGTTGTGAGCAAGTCCGGTACGAATGAGGTGCACGGCAGTCTGTTCGCATACAACCGCAACCGGGCGCTTTCGGCCAAACACGTCTTTGCGACGCACCTGCCCAAGCCATCGTTCAACCGGAACGAGTTCGGAGGCTCGCTGGGAGGACCGGTTGTTCGCAACAAGCTGTTCTACTTCGGCAATTTCGAAGGGCTGCGCCGGCGCGTCTCTTCCACTACTGTGCACGCCATGCCGACCGCGGCATTGAAAGAAGGCAACTTCAGCGGCCTGTCCGCGATCCGTGATCCGCTCAATGCCATGCCGTTTCCCAATAACCGCATCCCAACGGGCCGGATCAGCGGCGCTTCACGCGAGTTGCTGAAGTTCGCATCGGACCCCAACGGCCCGGGCACCGGAGCCGCGGGACTGGGCAATAACTTCACCACTACTGTGCCCACCCGCGAAAGCTATGACCGCTATTCGGTCCGAATCGACGCGCAACCCACCTCGCTCAACCGCATTACAGGACGGTTCTACCTGGCCGATAACGGGCCTTTCATTTCCGCCGTAGGCACGGGCACCGACAAATTCGGCAACTGGGGAGGATTCGGCACCGCGACGCGCAATGCAATGGGCTCCTACACCCGCGTTCTGTCACCCGTCCTGATCAACGAGGTCCGCTTTGGGTTCGTCCATACTAATTATTTCCGGCAGCCGCAGAACTTTGATTTCGACCCCAGCAAGATAATCCCCGGCCTTATTTCGCCGGTGCCCGGCCTGGGCGGACTTCCTACGGTGAGCATCGTCGGGTTCCGCGGCTTCTTTGACCAGCCCGGATCGGGTGACCGGCAGCGCAGCTACGAGATCGCCGAGACCCTCAGTTGGACCCGCCGCTCACACACCGTCAAGGCCGGTTTCGATTTTCAACGAGCCTCCTCGCTCAACTTCCAAAACCCGCCCCCGATTCGAGGCAGTTTCAACTTCGACGGCCGCTACGCCGGGCACCCATTCGCCGATTTCATGCTCGGGAACCCCTCACTCACTGGCCGGGTAAGCAAGAACGTTGAGGCCGAGCCGCAGAACAGCCGCTATGCCGGTTTCATTCAGGATGACTGGAACATCATGCCACGGCTGACTTTGAACATCGGCCTTCGCTACGAATACGAAGGACTGTTTGTAAACGGGCGCGGCGACATGGCGAATTTCTACCCGGAACTCGGCAAAGTGGTGTTGCTGCGGGGCACGGCGGAACCGCGCCTGCTGGCGACCCTTCCCATCATCGACGGCCAGAGCGTCAACCTCAATCCCGGAAACTTCATCAATAAGGACCGCAACAACTTCGGCCCGCGTCTCGGCCTTGCCTTCCGCCCGTTCGGCACCACCCGATTCGTGATTCGAAGCAGCTATGGCATTTTCTACAACGTCATTGGCGGCTACAGCGGTAATTTCCAGATTGCGCTTAATCCCCCGTTCCGCGTGGCGGAAACCTTCGAGCCGGCGCCGGGCACGGTTCCCTCGCTAAGTTTTGAAAGGCCGTTTCCGGGCGCGGGAAACATTCCGGCCAGCCCAAGCCTCAATGCGATTTCAGGCAGCCGCCGCAATCCCTATCACCAGCAATGGAATTTTACGCTCGAACACGAGTTCGCCCGAAACACTGCCGTGCGCGCCTCTTATGTCGGAAACAAGGGAACCCACCTGGAGCGCCTTTTCAACCTCAACGATCCGCCGCCCGCGCCTGGCGCCGTCCAACCGCGGCGTCCGTACCAGCCCTTCGGTCCCATCACCTACTACGAATCCGGGCGGGACTCCATCACTAATCAGCTTCAGCTCGGCGCCATCAGGCGCTTCTCCTCCGGCTTTGCCTTTCAATTCGAGTATCAGTTCACAAGAGCGCTGGGAGAACAGATTCACGTACTCGCGCCCATGGACAACCGCAACACCCGCCTCGATCGCGGTAATCTCGACAACATCCGGCGTCATTTCGTGGCCACCAATTACGTTTACGACTTGCCATTCGGCAAGGGAAAGCGTTTCCTCTCTTCTTTGTCCGGACCGGCCGGCGCATTGCTGAGCGGATGGCAGATTGCCGGCATCTCGACCTTCGGAGGCGGCGAGCCCTTCTCGGTGACCTTCGCCAGTACCGTGCTCGGCTGGCCCAGCAGCCGCGCCAATATCGTCGGCGACCCCAAAATCAGCAACCCGTCCGTCCAACGCTGGTTCAATCCGGCCGCATTCGCCGTTCCGGCTCCGTTTCAATTCGGCAATTCGGCCCGTAACCTGCTTTTCGGTCCTGGTTTCTTCAACTGGGACGGAGCAGTGTTCAAGTCGACGCAACTGACCGACAGGACCCGGCTGGATTTCCGCGCGGAGTTCTTCAACATTCTGAACCACCCGAACTTCGGAATACCGGCTAGCAACATCAGCGTGCCTGCCACGGTGGGACGCATCGCTTCGGCTACCGATCCTCGCGACATTCAATTCGCGCTGCGGCTTGTGTTCTGATGACAACTCCCGCGGCCGGCATGTATGCGAGAAAGTCTGCGGGTCTTCAAATCGCAGCCAGGCTTTGCCGCGGCGGCGGTACTGGCGCTGGGGCTGGGCATGGCGGCGAATACGGCGTTGTTCACCGTAGTCAACTCGCTGCTGTTTCGCCCGCTACCCTTCCCCGATAGCGAACAGCTCGCCGAAATCTCGATCGGGGAGCGTCAGGCGGACCTCGAACAGTTAAAAGACGCGCCCATGCTGGAATCGGTGGGCGCCTTTGTGCCATGGAACTTCTCCGTCCGGGACGTTGCCGGCGTTCCCAACGCGTACGGATTTCGCGTAACGCCGGATCTGATCCCATTGCTCAAGCTGCGCCCGGCGTTGGGGCGCGCTCTCACCCGCGCCGATGCAGGACGCAACGTGGTCATGATCAGTCACGAATTGTGGGAGCGGCTCGGCCGGCCGGCCGATTACGCGGGCATCATACTTACCCTGGATGGCGAGCGTTACGGAATCACCGGCGTTTTGCCCGCGGATTTTTTCCTGGGAGTCCGCGACGCCAGGCTGATCGTCCCCAACTTGCGCTCGGGCGAGCGCACCATTGCCCGGCTCCAACCCGGAGTGAGCGCGGCCGAGGCGCAAGCCAGGATCGCGGCGCTAAACCCCGGCAGCCGCATCGAGGTAACCCCACTGGCACGCGCCCTCCGCGGCAACGACGGCCGGCCGGTACTATTTCTGTTGGCTACAGCGGGATTCGTACTGCTGATCACTTCGGTCAATCTGGCAAACCTGCAACTGGCGCGCGGGCTGGGGCGGCGGCGCGAGTTCGCTATCCGCACTGCAATGGGCGCTTCTTTTGGCCGGTTGGCCGGGCAGCTTGCCGCCGAAAGCGCTGGGCTGGCGGCGGCGGGCGCAGCCCTTGGCCTGTTGCTGACGCGCGTTTTCGAGAGTGCAATCCTGGCCGCGCTCCCTGTAAACATCACTCGGCGGCTGGCGGGAGGGGATGCGCTGGCGATCGATGCTCGAGTGCTGGCCTTCACCGCAGCCATCGCCTTCACGACTATTCTGCTGTTCGGCTTGCTGCCGGCCTTCGCCTCACTCCGCTTTGACCCCATGAGGGCGTTGCGCGACCGGGCGGGCGGCTGGAGCGCCGGACGTCACCGCTACGGGCAGGTGCTGGCCACGGTCGAAATCGCTCTCGCCTTGATGCTGCTCGCCGGCGCCGGTCTAACCTTCAAGAGTCTGACTCAACTTGAGAATCAATACCTCGGCTTTCGTCCGGAAGGCGTACTGCGCGCCATGGCGGCTTTTTCAAGTGCCGGATTGTATTATGAGCTCGAACGCCGCATGAACGCCATGCCTGGCATTAGCGGCGTTGGCATCGTTGCGCCGCAGGCGTTCCCCTTTGGCGGGCCGGGCGTGCGCGGGTCGCGCATGGAGATTCACGGTCAACCGGGCGTCGAAGCGCGCGCGGAAGTTTACGCTGCCAATCCAGCCTATCTGCATGCCATCCGTCTTCCCCTGAAGAGGGGACGCTGGTTCACCGCTGCCGACTCCGCTTCGAGCCCGCCCGTTGCCGTTCTCAGCGAGACGGTCGCTCATCGCTATTGGGGGAATCAGGATTGCATCGGGCGCAAAGTGCGCCTCAACTCCGATCGCGCCGAAAGTGGCTGGGCAACGATTGTCGGCGTGGCCGGCGATGTCAGAAACCCGGCAGCCGATTCGTGGCAGCCCACCGCCTACCGCCCTTTCGCGCAAACTCCTTCCGCCGCCGCAACGCTGCTGATTCGAACCTCGGCCGGCGATCCGCTTTCCGTTGCCTCCGTGGTCCGGCGCGAGCTGAAAGCCATCGAGCCCGCGGCGCCCGAGCTACGCATCGTGGCCGCGCTCGATGCCGCGGTTCACGACTATGTTTCCCCGCAGCGCTTCACAACGTGGATGATGGCTGTGTTCGCGGCAATCGGTCTGGCGCTTGCCGCCAACGGCGTTTACGCGGTAATGCGCTATTGGGTGGCTTCTCGTACTGGTGAGATCGGCATCCGGATGGCGCTGGGCGCCCAGCGTTCCAACGTACTCCGGCTGGTGCTCGGACGCGCGGCCAACGCCGCGGCTTTCGGAGTCGCCGCCGGACTCGCCGGTGCGATCGCACTACGCAAGCTGATCGCGACGCAGTTGACCGGCGTTAGTGCGGCGGACCCACTCGTGCTGGGAGCCGTAGCAGCGGCGATCTTTATTACGGCGGTCGTGGCGGCGTGGCTCCCGGCGAGGCGAGCATCACGGATCGCCCCGGCGGAGGCATTGCGCGCCGAGTGAAATTTCATCACGCCAGTGAAACCAACCCCGGCGGTCTCATCTCTTCCTCCGCCATCCTCTTCAATTGCCCGCACGCCGCATAAATGTCCCTGCCGCGCGGTTTGCGCAAGTAGCACGGCAACGACCGCCGCACAATGGCCTGAAAGCTCGCGACACGCTCGGCGTCCGGAGTCCGGTAATCAATTCCAGGTCCCGGATTGAGCGCGATCAGATTCACCTTGCAATTGATATTGGCCAGCAGCCGCACCACGCGGCGGGCGTCGGCATCGGAATCGTTCACCCCGCCCAGCAGCACATACTCAAATGTCAGCCGCTCCCAGGCTCGCAAAGGATACGCACGGCAGGCTTCCAGCAGCTCGCGAAGCGGATACTTGCGTGTGATCGGCATGATCTCGCGGCGCTGCTCTTCGTTGGAGGCGTTCAGCGAAATCGCCAATTTCGGCCGAACCGCCTCTTTCCCCAATTCGTAGATCTTCGGAATAATGCCCGAAGTGGACAGCGTCAGCCGGCGCTGAGATAATCCCACCCCATCCGGGTCCGCCAACAGGCGCGTGGCTTTGATCACGTTGTTCAGATTGAGCAGCGGCTCGCCTTGCCCCATCATGACTACGTTCAGTTTCCGGATTTCGGCCGAAAGGCTGTTCGCCGCGGCCACAAACAGCACCTGCCCGGCGATCTCTCCGGCCGACAGATTTCTTTCCAAACCCATAAGCGCTGTCATGCAAAACTTGCAGTTGACCGGGCAACCAATCTGAGACGAGATGCAGAAGGTGTAGCGCTCCCGCTCCTTCATCAGAACCGTTTCCGCCGTCATGCCGTCGCCGAATCGCAGCAAGTAACGTCGCGTGCCGTCCCGCGAATCATAGCAATCGACCGGCTCCGGCAGTCCGAAAGGCACTTCCCTTTCCAGGCGCGCCCGCAGATCACGCGGCAGCACCGTGATTTCCGCGGCGCTGCCGGTCATCCGCCGGTAGACGGCGTCATAAACCTGCCGGGCCCGGAATCTCGGCACGGTGGTTGCGCTCAGGCCCTTCAAAAGTGCCCAGATCTCGTCGCCATCCATGCCAATTAGCGCATCGGCCATGCTTATCCCAGTGTATCGAACGGGGTAGCCGAGGCTCTCGCGCTACAATAAGAAAAGAAATGACTTGGGCTTCACATTTGGATTCCGTGACACGCAGCACGCTGGCAAACGGCGTCACCGTAGTTACCGAGCAGATGCCGCATGTGCGCTCGGTTGCGGTCGGAATATGGCTCACGGCGGGTTCCCGAGGCGAAACGCTGGCTGAAAACGGCCTCTCGCATTTCCTCGAGCACATGCTGTTTAAAGGCACCGCCAACCGCTCTGCCGAAGACATCGCCAGTGAAGTGGATTCCATCGGCGGCCATATGGACGCCTTTACTTCCAAAGAACTGGTCTGCTTCAGCGCCAAGATGCTCGATGAGCATCTTCCCGTCGCTTTCGACATTCTCTCCGACCTGGTGCTCAACCCCCTCTTCCGCGAGGAAGACGTTGAGAAGGAAAAGGGAGTCATTCTGGAAGAGCTGAAAATGGAGGTCGACAACCCCGAGTATCTGGTTCATGAGCTGTTCTCCGCGAATTTCTGGAAGGGGCACTCGCTCGGCAAGCCGATCCTGGGCACCAAAGCATCCATCAAGAGCTTCCATCAGGCCATGGTGCGCGAATACTATCAGCGTAATTATGTGCCCTCGAATCTGGTAATCTCCGCGGCCGGAAACGTGACTCACGAGCAACTTAAACAGCTTGTGGAACGTTATTTCGGAAGCCTGCCGCCGGCGCCTACCAATCTCTCAGGGCAGCCGGCGCCGTTGCCGAATCCGACTCTTGTATTCAAGAACAAGAGTTCGCTCGCGCAGGTGCAGCTTTGTCTGGGCGTTCCAGGCCATCCTATGTCACATGACATGCGCTTCCCGACTTACATCCTTAATACGATCCTCGGCGGCGGCATGAGTTCCCGGCTGTTCCAGAATATCCGTGAAAAACGCGGCCTGGCGTACACGGTGGCGTCGGAGCAATATCTTTATCGCGACTCCGGAGTGCTCTCGGTCTACGCGGGCACATCACAGGCCTCGCTGCCGGAATTGCTTCGCCTGGTATTGCAGGAATTCCGTTCTCTAAAGGAAAAGCCGGTCAGCGCGACCGAGCTAAACAGGGCCAAGGACAACCTGAAAGGTTCCTTCATGCTGAGTCTGGAATCGACGAGCAGCCGGATGTCCCACCTAGCCCGCCAACATATCTATTTCTCTCGCTTCTCCACGATGGATGAAATCTTGCAATCGGTCGACAAGGTCACCGCGGACGATCTCCAGGCTCTCGCCAACGAATTTTTTCAAACCGACCGGATCGCCCTCACCGTGCTGGGCCGGTTGAACGGATTCAAACTGGAGCGCGAGAATCTGGCCTGCTGATCTAACGATAGCGTCGCAGACCGCCGTTAG